>Ga0210378_10001822_pt1 | contig 11025 bp, 9 predicted proteins | sample PLM1_60_b1redo_FD_155465 | JGI IMG/M metagenome (GOLD analysis project Ga0210378, IMG submission 155465) | Groundwater sediment microbial communities from an aquifer in East River, Colorado, USA - PLM1_60_b1 redo | ecosystem: Environmental > Terrestrial > Soil > Riparian zone | place: USA: East... | reverse complement strand
ACTCCCCATGCTGCAACAAGAAATCGGGGTTGGTGGGCTTGCCGAGGCGAGCCTGGTCCACCGTGAACGTCTCATAGATCAGGAGGGCTCCCGGAGCGAGGGCACCGATGAGGGTCGGAAACAGCGGCCGGTGGAGGTAATGAAAGACGACGACGAGGTCGTACGCGTCTTGACCGAGGCCGATGTCGGCCCGGGCGGCCTCGAGGTCCACGATGCGGGCCTCCACCGGGAGCAGGCGGCGGGCGGCCTCGGTGCGCAGGCCCTCGATGGCCGCCTCGTCGCGGTCCACGGCGACGACCGCCAGCCCGCGCTCGGCCAGCAGCAGCGCGTGTCGGCCCCGGCCGCAGGCCACGTCGAGGGCGCGGCCCGCGCGAGGAATCAGATCGATGTTGGAGAGGAGCCAGGACGAGACGGGTTCATTGGACACGTCCCAGGATAGTCTTGCTTACAGCGCCCGGCCGGTCTCCACGGTGCGCGCCACGCGGTCCGAGGAAGGAGCATGCGTCACGAATCCGACCGCGCCCGCCACCATCACCGCGAGGCTGATCGCGAACACGACGTCACGTCCTACCTCGATCGCCCGGTCCCGCGTCGTGAGCGCCGCGCCGTAGCGCTCGGTCCACGCGAACGTCGTTCCCTGGATCAATCTCGTTGCCATCACCATTGGGCACCTCCTGCAATCTCGTTCACACCCAGTGAGACGAGAACGGCGCCGCGAGGGTTGCGTTTATTTTTGTGAGGGCGCGGGGTCCATCCGCTTGAATGCGCTCGCGCGGTGCGACGGCGAGGCCGCGCGCAACGCCATCACCATGATCGCCACGCACTCGGCGGCGAGCAGCAGCGGTCCCCAGGGACGGTCGTAGAGCTCCAGCGCGCGCCACCACACCAGGCTACCCAGCGCCGCCGCCACCGCCACCCGCGGCGAAGGCGAGCGACCGCGCAACGCGATTGCGGCCAGCGCCAGCACCGCGACGAACAGCCCTACGACGGCGAGCACTTCCAGCGGCGCACGGAGGAGGCGGGCGAGGTGCACGCCGATCGCGACGACGGGCGATTCCCTCACGATCACGATCTCGGCGGGCGTGCCCTCCGAGCGCACCGACAGCATCGCCGCCCGCGGGCGGCGGAAGAAGGCGGCTTCGCCGCGGCGCGCTGGTTCGCGCCGGAAGAACGGCAGCGGAGCCCCGTCCACGAACACGCGCAGCCGGCTCGGGGCGTGCAGGTCGTCGCCCCAGCCCTCGCGCCACGCGCGCGGCAGCCCCACGACGAGAACGCCATGGCGCCCCGTGGAGAGCGCCTCGACCGGCGCCCTGATGAGGTCGCGGCCCCTCACGCCCGCCTCGCGCAGCTCGGAGAGGGTGACGGGACCGAGGCTCTCGGATACCGACGCCACGGCCCAGGTCGCGGCCTGGGACGCGATCGAGATGGCCAGCGCCGCCGCCGCCCCCAGCCGCGCGAGCGTCGGCGCGACGGCCCGCGGCACGGAGCGTTCCAGCCCCGCCGTGCGCAGGATGAGGTGCCGGGCCGGCTCTTCCACCAGCTCGTAGAGGATCGCGCTCACGGCGGTGATGCCCAGGTACAGCGCCAGCAGCGCAGTGTCGTCGTTCCGGGGAAGCACGCGGTAGAAGAGGCCCTTGCCGAGCGGCGTCAACTGCACGAGATACAGCGCGTACGAGACCTTGCCCAGGTAGACCAGGGGCGCGACGCTGAGACCCCGCGCGATCGGGTTGCCGGCCGAGGTGAGCGAGAGAACGAGCGCCGCCGCCGCCGGAGGCAGCAGCAGGTCCCAGGACCAGGCGCTCATCCACCGAGGGCCGTCGATCCCGCCCGCGTCGTGCATGCCCCATTGCGCGGTCACGATCAGCGCGGCCGCGCCGCACGTGACGAGCAGCCCGGTCACCGGACGGCTGAGGGCGCGCCGCCAGCGCTCGCTCGTGGGCGACGCGAACAGGAGCGCCGCCAAGGCGCCCGCCGCGAAGTCGTAGAAGCGTCCGAAGAGCGTGTGGATGGCAACCTTCTCGGGCTCCCGCAGGAAGGCGGGCCCGCGACCGTCGAGGAAGGTCCACGTCGCCGCCCCCGTCGCGAACAGGAGGACGGTCAGGCCGATGAGCACGCCCCCAGCGACCAGGAGTGGCCGGCGCGGGAAGCGACGCTGTGCCACCACGATGGCCAGGAAGACGAGGGGCGCCAGGGCGTAGAAGCACTCCTCCACCGTCAGCGACCAGGACGTCGGCATCACGAACAGGTGGAGCGATTCGCCGAACAGCGCCTGCGTAAGGGTCCACTCGGGCAGCCGGTCCGCGAGCGAGAGATTTTCACCCGACAGGTAGTGGCTGAGAATGAAGACCGTGTAGTAGAGCGGAAGGATGCGGGCCGCGCGGCGCAGGAAGTACTCTCCGATACGGAGGTCGCCCCGCGCCCGGTCCGGGAAGTACCGCAGCGTGATCAGGAAGCCCGACAGCGCGAAGAAGATGCCGACGCCGACATGGCCCTGACCGATCACCACCTCCAGCACGCCGCTTCGGGGCTGGAAATGGAAGACGAAGACAAGCAGCGCCGCCAGGAACCGGAGGGAGGTGAGGGCTGGAAACTGTGCCGTTTTAGACGTGTTCACAGTCATTTAGCCTACTTAAGCTCAGACTATACATGAAGATATTTCCATACGCAAGGCCGTTGACGCCGCTTGCGGGTCCACGTACTGTCGGCACCGATCCCATCAGGAGGAGTTCATGACTACGCCGCCGCCCCATCCCCCATCGCGCGACCTCGACCTCGGTCAGGCCTTTCGTTTCTTCTTCGAAGACCCCGACTGGATCAAGAAGATCCTCATCGGCGGCGTGTTCATGCTGCTCTCGTCGGTCATCGTCGGGGGCATCTTCGTGGGCGGCTACGCGATGCACGTCCTGCGGCGGGTAGTACGGGGGGAGCCGCGTCCGTTGCCCGAGTGGGAAGACCTGGGGACCTACTTCGGCGACGGCCTGCGGGCCTTCGCCCTCTACCTCGTTCACCTGGTCGTCGTCGGCATCCTTCCCGCGGCGATCGGCTTCACGATCTTCGTGATGGGCGGCGGGCTCGCCGCCTTCGGCAGCTCGTCGCGCGGGGCCTCCGACGCCGCCGGCGCCCTCATCGCCCTCCTGATGGTGGGCCTCTACGGGGTGACCATCGTCTTGATGCTGCTCCTCATGATCTACATTCCCGCGGCGTTCATCCGCTTCGTCGTCCTCGATCGCTTCGCGGCCGGCTTCGAGGTCGCCGAGAACATCGCCTTCATCCGCCGCAACCTGGGTCGCTACGCCCTGGCCCTCGTCATCTATCTGCTGGCGAGCTTCGTGTGCCAGGTGGGGTTCATCGCCTGCTGCATCGGGTACTTCCCCGCCGCCTTCTGGGCCGTATGCGTGGGCGCCTGGGCCCTCGGCGAAGTGGCGCGTCGAGATCCGCTTCTGTCTTAGAGCGGGGGGGTGCGGGGGGACCGGAGAGTCCCCCCGCCTCAAAGAGCGAGCGCGGATTCACTCCGCGCGAACGAGACGCCGCGTGCTATCGTGCCTTCCATGATCGTTCCCGCCCGCTACCAGCCTGCCTTGCCGGTGGAGCGCTTCATCCGCGCCGAAGCACCCGACAAGGAGGCGGTGGCGATGGACGTGGTCTTCGTGGGCGGCGGGCCCGCGGGCCTGGCGGGGGCGATCGAGCTGGCCCGCCTCGTCAAGAAGGACAAGGAGGCGGGGGGCGGCATCGGGGACGTCGAGATCGCGGTGCTCGAGAAGGCGGAGACGCTCGGGGCGCACTGCCTCTCGGGGGCGGTCGTCAACCCGATCGCCTTCCGCGCGCTGTTCCCGGAGATGAGGGACGCCGAGTTCCCGCTGCGCACGCGGGTCACGAGCGAGCGCGTCTATTTCCTGGGAGGAAACCGCGCGCTGCGGCTGCCCACGCCGCCCACCATGAAGAACCGCGGGTACTACGTGGCCTCTCTGTGCGAGATCGTGCGCTGGTTGGGGGAGAAGGCCGAGCAGGCGGGCGTCAACATGTTCACCGGCTACCCCGCCGACGCCCTGCTCGTCGAGGCCGACCGGGTCGTGGGCGTGCGAACCGCTCCCTCCGGGCTCAAGCGCGACGGCCAGCCGGGGACCGGCTACACGCCCCCCACCGACATCACGGCCCGGGTCACCGTTCTCTCCGAGGGCACCCGCGGCGCCCTCGCGCAGGCGTGGCTCGAGTGGCAGAAGGTCGGCTCCACCAACCCGCAGATATTCGCCCTCGGGGTCAAGGAGCTGTGGGAGACGAAGAAGCCGCTGGATGCGGTCGTTCACACGCTCGGCTGGCCCCTCCCCACCGACGCCTTCGGCGGAAGCTTCATGTACCCGCTCGAGCCGAACCTGGTCGCCATCGGCATCGTGGTGGGGCTCGACTATCGGGACGCGTCGCTCGACGTGCACGTCCTCCTCCAGCGGCTGAAGATGCACCCGCTCTTCCGGCCCTACTTGGAGGGGGGCGAGATGGTGGAGTGGGGAGCGAAGACGATCCCGGAGGGCGGGTACTACTCGATACCCGCGCGCCGCCACGGCCACGGCGTGGTCCTGGTGGGCGATGCCGCCGGGTACGTCGAGGTGGCTTCGCTCAAGGGGATCCACTACGCGATGCAGTCGGGGATGCTGGCCGCCCGCGCCATCTTCGATGCGCTCAAGAAAGGCGACGTCTCCGCCGCCGCCCTGGCACCCTACGACCGCATGGTGGACGAAAGCTTCATCGTGAAGGATCTGCAGGCGCGCCGGAACATGCGCGTCGTCTTCCACAAGGCGGGGGTGTACCTCGGGGGCGCCCAGGCCGCGCTGATGACGCTGACCGGAGGCGCGTTTCCGGGGGGAACGATCAAGGTGGAGCCCGACGCCGAGGTGGCGCGCCGCCCGGACGGGAGCGACGGCTTCACGCCCGACGGCAAGCTGACGATCGGCAAGCTCGACGCGGTGTTCAAGGCCGGCAACGCCACGCGCGACGACATCCCGTCCCACCTGATCGTGGGCCGGGAGGTTCCCCCGGAGGTCGCCGGGTTCTACCAGCACATGTGCCCCGCCGGAGTCTACGAGCGGCAGGCCGAACGGCTGGGTGTAAACCCGCCCAACTGCGTCGACTGCAAGGCCACCGACGTGCTCGGGCCGCGGTGGACGCCCCGCGAGGGAGGCAGCGGCCCGCGCTATCGCCGGATGTGAAGGGCGTCGGACACCCCTCACCCAGGCCCTCTCCCCCCTGACCGGGGGGAGAGGGATTAAAGGATGCGCCGGCTCACGACCGAGCGCACCTCGGGTGCACTAGAAGGCGGCCGGGAAGCAGCTCGAGCGATAGGACCCGGACCCGCGGCGGATGTAGCCCTCGCCCGCGAAGATGTCGTACTGCTCCGAGAACTCGTTGTTCTTCTTCACCACCAACTCCTCTCCGTCCCAGCGAGAGCAGTAACCGAACGAGATCATCGCCTTCACCATCTCGTCGAAGTACTTGTCGTTGTGGAGGATCGCAAACCAGTCAGTTCCGCTCGCCACGTCGTTGAAGTTGAAGAGCTCGGGATGCTCCTTCGCCACCTTCTCGATGGCGCGCTCCACGTCGGCGCGGTATTGCCCCACTTCCTCGCGGTCGCAGGTGATGTACCGGCTGCCGGGCAGCGGACACCCGTTGTTCGGCGGGAACGGGGGAGGCGGCGTCGGGAAGACGGCGGGCGTGCACGTGGTGCGGTACGCGCCGGCCCCACGCCGCATGAAGAACGCGGACGTCATGACGTGGTACTGGTCGCTGAAGGAGTTCGAGTCCTTTACCTGGAGCTCCTCGCCATCGAAGTCGGCGCACAGCCCCTGCGCCTCCAGGTTCTTGATGAGGCCGACGTAGTAGGGGCCGGAGCTCTTGACCCGGTACTGCCCCGAGCCCGAAGCGTCGCTGAGGTTGAAGATCTCCGGATGCTCCGCGATCAGCTTGTCCATGGCCCTTTCGACCTGGGGCTGGAAGCTCGATCCTTCGACGCGGCAGTTGTTGCTGGGGGAAACGAAGCCGAGGCGGCTGCAGCTCGTGGGCGGCGGCGTCGGTTGTGTAGCCGGAGGAGCCGTGGTGGGAGGCGGGGTGGGGACCGGCGTGTTATCGGAGGGAGACTTCTTGCCGCAGACGGAGAGCGTCGAGGCCGCGAGGACGGCGGCCAACGCACTGACGAGAGAACGGGGACCCAACCTCATCCACACCTCCAACTGGAGGGCCGCATCCCGCGGCCCATGAAACCGGAAAGGGTACCACTCCCTCCCCCGCCGGCGCCAGGAAAAAGCTCACCACGGGCAGGTTTCATTGCACCCCGGCCCTGGGTCAGCCATTGCTCAGCTCCGCCAGGAGCGATGCCCAGGCCGCGCGCTCGCGCCCGGGGCGCACGAGCCGGGCCAGCCGCCGCATGCCGCACCTCAGCCCCGCGTAGAAGCGGGGATCGGTCTCCGCCCGAAGAAGCAGCCGAGCGAGGGCACGCGTGTCACCCACCGGGAAGTACCCGGGATAGCCGGGCCCGAGCAGGCCGACGGAGCCGTCGATCCGCGAGCACAGCACGGGCACACCGGCGGCGGCCGCTTCGGAGAGGACGTTGGCCCCGCCCTCCAGCCTCGACGTGAGGCAGAGAAGCCGGCTGCGCGCCAGGACCTTGCGGGCCCGGGCGTGGGGAAGCGACCCGAGCCATCGGTAGCGAAGATTCCGCCGCTGCTCCGCCCGCGCGCGGGCGCTCATCCCGCGCTCGACCGCCTCTCCCACGTGAAGGACGCGGATTCGGGAGGACGACGGAAGGAGCCGGGCGGCCGCCGCCGTGCGAAAAGGATCCTTGACCCGTCGAAGATGGCCGATGACGCATGCTTCGAACACCGTTCGGCGGTTTATGGACAAACGTTCCACGACCGCTTCCTGCTTCATCGAAGCTGCCGCGCGTCCCTTGGTTATCAGGCCGTGCGGTCTTACCGCCTCTCCACAGGCGTCAGTTCCCGGGGAACTCCCGGTACGCGACGACCCTATCACACGGGCTCGCACGGGCAGGTCCGCCTCCGGACGGGACCGGGGAGTCGCCGCCGACTGCAAGATCACCCTCACCTTGCCGCGCGCGCGGTCGGGCAGGGCCTGGATCGCCATGGGCTGTAGCACGACGAGGCGCGTGGCGAGGTCCAGAGACCGGCGGGCCACGGCCGACGAGCGCAGGTCGGCGTAGAGATCGGTGCCCGTGAGGGCCACGACCACCGGGGCGGCCGGCCATTCCCGGCGGAAGCGGACGATCGAACGGGAGCTCTTGCGGGCGTGCAGGGCCACCAGCAGGTCGACGCCCTGGCCCCGGTACTCCCGGGCCAGGGTCACCCGATGACCCAGGCCGCGCAGGATCCGCGCCCACCGCACCGCCGTCACCCGGTTCCCCGTCGTCGCCCCCGGGGGAGCGAGCGTGACGACGAGGATCCTCATTCGAGGGCGCAGGTCCGAAAACCGGCCCACACGTCGCGCCGGTCGGGGGTATGGAAGTTGCGCCACGTGTTGCGGAGCAGGCGGGAGCGCGTGGCCCAGCACCCGCCGCGCAGGACCTTGTGGGTGCCGAACCAGGGCTGCGAGTAGTCGCGGTAGGCATCCGGCACGAATCCCGGATAGGGAGCGAAGGTCGTCGCGGTCCACTCCCAGACATTGCCCATCATCTGCCGGCAGCCGAAGGCGCTGTCGCCCTCGGGAAGCGCCGCCACGTCCAGGCAGCCCAGCGCGCTGCCGTCGAGGTTCGCCCGGTCCCGCGTGCGGGCGTCGTCGCCCCAGGGGAAGCGCCGCTTGCGCGGGGAGAGCCCGCGGCCCGTGGCGTCGGCCTCGCCGGCCGCCGCCGCTTCCCATTCGGCTTCCGCCGGCAGCCGCCGCTTCGCCCATGCGCAGTACGCCTCCGCCTCGAACCAGCACACGTGGATGACGGGCCGGTGGGGCTCGAGCGCCATCCAGCGGTCGAAGTGGCGCCGCTCCCAGCCGTCCTTTCCCCGGCGCCAGTAGACGGGATGCTCGGCGCCGGCTCCCTCGCGCCAGCGCCAGCCCTCCGCGCTCCACAGCTCCTTCCTCCGGTACCCGTCGTCCGCGACAAAGGCGGCGAACTCCGACTGCGTGACGGGAGCGCGGGCGATCGCGAAGGGGGCCAGCCCCACCGGGTGCGCCCACTTCTCGTTGTCGAAGACGAAGGGCTCGTCCTCGCCCGCTCCCAGGACGAGCTCGCCGCCGGGAACGCGCGCGTCGCCGGCCAACGGACCCGACAGCGACCGCGGCGCCGACTCGCGGCGATCGGAAAAGGCCGGACGACGGTAGCCCAGCGTTTGGCGCGTGTACGCGAAGGCCTCGCCGTGCATGTCCTCGTGGAACGTCGCGTAGCGGGTGAAATAGACAACCGGGGCGCGCGTCTCTGGCCGCCCGAGCCGCGCGAGCAGGCGCGCGCGCACGTCGGCCATGTACCTGAGCGTCTCGTGCCGCGGGGGCAGCGGCAGATTCCACCGGGTGTCGTGGGCGACCGCGCTGGAGTCCCACAGGGCGTCGCCGTCGGCGCGGACCGGCGCCTCCGCCAACGCATGGCGCAGGATCCAGTACTCCTGGAACCACGCCACGTGGCCGATCTCCCACAGGAGCGGGTTCACGATGGCCAGGTGCGGCCCCCGGAGCTGCTCGTCGTCGAGGTCGGCCACGAGGTCGAGCGTGCGCCGCCGCGCGTCGATCACGTCGCGGACGAGGTCCTCGCTCACCGTCGCGATTTCCATGGCGATAGGTGAAGCATCGTGCGGAGGGACCGCCGCGTCAACCACGGATGTAAGCTGAACGTGAGCAATCGATGAAGGTGGATGTCGTCGTCATCGGCAGCGGCCAGGCGGGCGTGCCGCTGGCCGTCCGGCTGGCCGAAGCCGGCCGCCGCGTCGTCATCGCCGAGCGCAAGGCGCTGGGCGGCACCTGCGTGAACTACGGTTGCACCCCGACCAAGACGTTGGTGGCCAGCGCCCACGCCGCGCACGTGGCCCGGACCGCGGCGCGGCTCGGCGTGAAGGCGGGCTCCGTCAGGGTGGACATGGTGGCCGTGGTCGACCGCAAGGACCGCATCGTGCGTCAGTGGCGCGACGGCGTGCGGAGGCGTCTCCAGGCCGCGGCGCCGCGCCTCACGCTCGCGCGCGGCCACGCGCGCTTCACCGGGCCGCGGCAGGTAAGGGTGTCGCGCGAGCAGTACGAGGCCGACGTCGTCATCGTCAACGTCGGCGCCCGGCCGGCCGTCCCCCCGCTGGCGGGCCTGGACGACGTCCCCTGGCTCGACAACACGCGGATCATGCAGCTCCGCCGCGTCCCCCGCCACCTGGTCGTGCTCGGCGGCGGCTACATCGGCTGCGAGTTCGCCCAGATGTTCCGGCGTTTCGGCGCGAGGGTCACCGTCATCGACCGCTCCCCGCACCTGATGTCGACGGAGGAACCCGAGTCCTCGGCGGCGCTGGAGGCGGCGTTCCGGGCCGAGGGCATCCGCCTCGTCATGAAGGCCAGCGCCGAATCGGTCTCGCGCCGTGGGCGGACGGTCACGGTTCGCCTCGCTCGCGGCCGGCCGGTCAGCGGCTCCCAGCTGCTCGTCGCGGTGGGCCGCCGACCCAACACCGACGACCTCGGCGCCGACGCGGCGGGGATCCGGCTGGACGCGAAGGGCTACATCGAGGTCGACGAGCGCTACCGGACGAGCGCCGAGGGCGTGTACGCGGTCGGCGACTGCACGCCGGGACCGCAGTTCACCCACGCGTCGTGGGACGACCACCGCATCCTCTTCGATCTGCTCCAGGGCCGCGGCACCCGCACCCGCAACGACCGGCTCGTGCCCGTGACCGCCTTCACCGACCCGCAGGTGGCCCGGATCGGCCTCACCGAGCGCGACGCCCGCGCGCAGGGCCATGCGCCCGAGAAGGCGACGATGCGTTTCGGGGAGATCGCGCGCGCGGTGGAGACCGGCCAGACGGCCGGCACGATGAAGATCCTTCTCGATCCGAAGACCGAGAAGGTGCTGGGCGTCTCGATCGTGGGCGCGGAGGCGGGTGAGCTGATCCACATCTTCGCCCCGGTGATGGTGGCCGGCGTCTCCGCGCGCGCCATCGTGGACGCCGAGTACGTCCACCCCACCTTCGCCGAGGGTGTGCAGAGCCTCGTGATGTCGCTGGAACGCTACGCCCTCGAGTGAGGCGGGGGCTCAGCCCGCCAGCGCCTTCGCTACGGTCTTCAGGTCCTCGACGAAGCGCGCGCGCTCGGCCCGCCGGGTCTCGTCGTCGGGAGCGCGCAGGATGGACGACGGATGGACGGTGGCCGTCACCAGCGGCGCCAGCGGCGAGGGGACGAACTGGCCGCGCTGCTGCGTCACCCGGAACTTGCGGCCGAGGAGGGCCTGGGCGGCGGTGGCGCCGAGGCATACGAGGGCGCGCGGCTTCACCACCTCCAGCTCCGCCTGCAGCCAGGGAAGGCAGGCCGTGATCTCCACGACGTCGGGCTTGGCGTGGATGCGCCGCTTGCCGCGGGGCTCCCACTTGAAGTGCTTGACGACGTTGGTCACGTAGGTCTTCCGGCGGTCGATGCCAGCCTCCTCGAGCGCCCGGTCCAGGAGCTTCCCCGCCGGTCCCACGAAGGGCTTTCCGGCCAGGTCCTCTTCGTGGCCGGGCTGCTCGCCCACCAGCATCACCTGCGCATGGCGGGCCCCCTCGCCGAAGACGGTCTGCGTGCCGCGCTTCCACAGGTCGCAGGCCTTGCAGTGCGCGGCGGCCTCGCGCAGCGCGCGCAGCGTCGGTTTGGGCGGGATGAGGGGCGCGGCGGTTTCGACGGCCACCCGTGGGCCCCTCCTTAGATTCTATTAGCGGGCGCCGCGATGCCGCCGCCGGGGGCGGGTGCGATCAGGCTGACCGCAAAGCCCACGATGAACACCACCACCGCGCCGACGACGTTGTGCCAGAGGAACGAGATGTCCGGCCGGCCGAAGGCGACCGCCGCCACGGCGCTCATGCCCGCGATGAGCCCCAC
>Ga0210378_10001821_pt1 | contig 11029 bp, 12 predicted proteins | sample PLM1_60_b1redo_FD_155465 | JGI IMG/M metagenome (GOLD analysis project Ga0210378, IMG submission 155465) | Groundwater sediment microbial communities from an aquifer in East River, Colorado, USA - PLM1_60_b1 redo | ecosystem: Environmental > Terrestrial > Soil > Riparian zone | place: USA: East... | reverse complement strand
AGGTGGACGTTCTCGTGGTGGCTGGGCCAGATGTGGGCCAGCACCTCGTCGTCGATGTGCCGGCCGGTGCGGCGCAGCGCGGCGATCGCCAGGCCGTGGTACTCGGTGATCCAGGTGACGATCGCGTTGGTGGCCAGGGTCAGGCACCACATCTGCTCGGTCTGCTGCTCGTGGTGGCGCCGGCGGATGGCGCCTTCGCCGGCGTGGGCGAGGGTGCGGCGCAGCGAGTGCAGGTTCTCGCCCTTGTTCAGCTGGCGGGCGATCCGCCGCCGGTAGGTCTCGTCGGCGAGGTAGCGGGCGGCGTAGACGGTCCGCCGCAGCGCCCGTAAGAGGACAGCTGGCGGGGCACGGCCGGCATACCGTGCGGATCCGGCGGTGGCCGCTGCCCACGCCCGCCACGCCGATGGCTGCCGATACCCGGGTTGCTCCGGTGGGTCTGGCGATGTGTTGCCCGGCGGTCGAGCCAGCGGGCCGTCGAACCAGATCCGGGTTCGTCGCCGTGGTCAGTCGTGGTCGGGTTCGCCGGTCAGCGCGTGGTCGGCGTGGAAGAGGGCTTCGGCGAGCAGCCGGCGGACGTGGCCGCCGCGGGCGGTGTAGTACACGTGCCGGCCGGCCCGGCGGGCGGTGACCAGGCCGGCGAGCCGGAGCTTGGACAGATGCTGGGAGGCCACGGTGGCCGGCACGCCGGCGAGCCCGGCGAGGGTGGTGACGTCGTGTTCGGCGCCGTCGGACAAGGCCCAGAGGATCCGCAGCCGGGTGGGCTCGGCGAGCAGGGTGAACGCGGTGACCGCGGCGGCGACCTGACGGTCGGAGGGCCGGCCGTCGGGATGGTCCGGGCCGGCCGGAGAGGTCACCTTCACACTTCCTCACCTTCCCTCTCGTGCAGGTGACAGCATATCGTCGGATGGTGACCTTCCCGCAGCCTCCCCACCGCGCGCAGCATGAGCACGACCACGACGACGACGGCCACGCCGAACCCGGCCACCACGACGTGACCGGCCCGGCCACGGCGATGCCCACGAGCACGGGCACGACCACGGGCACGACCATGCGGACGGGTCGGGCTGGCGGCGGCTGGCGAACGGGGCGGGGCATGTGGTCCGGCCGCATTCGCACGACTCGGCGGAGCGGGTGGACTCGGCGTTGGAGGGCAGCCGGCGGGGGGTGCGGGCGGTGTGGCTGTCCTTCGCCGGGCTGATGGCCAGCGCGGTGGCGCAGGCGGTGGTGGTCGGGGTGTCCGGGTCGGTGGCGCTGCTGGGTGACACGCTGCACAACGCCGCGGACGCGCTGACCGCGGTGCCGCTGGCGGCCGCGTTCGTGCTGGGCCGGCGGCCGGCGACGCGGCGGTTCACCTACGGCTTCGGCCGGGCGGAGGACCTGGCCGGGCTTATTGTGCTGCTGCTGATCACCGCCTCCTCGGTGGCCGCCGGGTGGGTGGCGGTCCGCCGGCTGCTGGAACCCCGCGAAATCGACCAGGTGTGGCTGGTCGCCGCCGCCGGCCTGGTCGGCTTCCTCGGCAACGAGGCGGTGGCCCGGTACCGGATCCGGGTTGGCCGGCAGATCGGCTCCGCCGCGCTGGTCGCCGACGGCCTGCACGCCCGCACCGACGCGCTGACCTCCCTGTCGGTGGTGCTGGCCGCCGGCGGCGCGGCGGCCGGCTGGCGGTGGGCCGACCCGGTGGTCGGGCTGGCCATCACCGTCATGATCGCCCGGGTGCTGCTGGATGCCGCCGGGCAGGTCTTCGCCCGGATGCTGGACGCGGTCGACCCGAGTCTGGTCGACGAGCTGGAGGCCACCCTGGCCGCCACCCCGGGTGTCCGCGACGTCGGGCTGGTGCGGGTCCGCTGGGTCGGGCACGCCCTGCACGCCGACTGCGAGATCACCGCCGCCGACGACCTGTCCCTGATCGCCGCGCACGCGCTGGCCCACGAGGCCGAGCACCGGCTGCTGCACGCCGTCCCGCGGCTGGCCGGCGCGGTGGTACACGTCCAACCGGCCGGTCCCGCCGGCGCCGCGCACCACGCGGAACTAGCTCACCACAGCCCGGCGACGACCGACGGCTGACCGGCCCGGACCGCCGCCGGATGGGTGATCTTGCCGGCCGGTGGGAACTGACCGGCCACGGCCGGCGACTAGACCAGCCAGGACCACGCCGCGCCCGCATCCAGGCCGGGCGCGGCCGTGCTGGAGAATGCAGATACCGGAGGTGTGTCGGGTGGAATCCCGTACCCGGGTGGGTGTTCGCGCGGCGGTGCTCGCGCTCCTGCCGATCCGCCTCCTCCTCGGCCTCGACCGCCTCGCGGGCGAGCTGTTCCCGAATGCTCTGTGATCACGGCGGGCTTCGCCGCCCATGCGGTGGCTCCCACCAGCGGGCGCCTGGGGGTGGTCCTTCGGCGCGACGACGAACCCGGCCATCGCGGAGTAGCCAGTCACCCTGACCGTCAGCCCTGACTTGCTGCGGGCGTGCGACACCAGGGATTTTGGGGAAACGGGCGTTGAGCTGGTGCTCGGTGTTGCGGGTTGTGGGAAGGATCGTGGCTGGGTGTGGCTGGACGGGATCAGGTGGGAGGAGCCGTTCTGGTGTGGATGGCCGCCAGGTAGCCGGCACTGTCGCCGGCATGTTCGATGGCGAGTTCGGCGAGGTCGTCCAGCAGCCCGGGTTCTGGCCCGTCACCGTCGAGATAGCGTAGGACCGCCTGCCCGACCTCGGGTGGGTCGTCGTGCCACAGCTGGTCGCTGACCTGCGTGAGCGCGTCGAGCCAGTCCTGTGTGGACACGTCCTCGTTTGGACCCCATTCTTCGGCGTCGTCAGCGAGGATGCGCCGGCGTTGGAGTGGGTCGGATGCGAGCAGTGGTCTGCTCTCGGTTGGCCTCAGGTGCGGCAGCGGGACGGCCTGCGCGCGGAGGGTGAATGCGCGCAGGAGATCCTCGCTGTCGGCGGTGACCGCGGCGACGTCGCTGAGGTAGCAGCGGAGCGGGACGAGGTCAGGGTCGCTGTAGACCGCGTCGAACCGCTCGTCGATCTCGGTGACGCGCTCGGTGAGCCGATCGACGGCGGCATCGGGCAGGCCCTGCTTGCCAGCGGCCCACCTCGCCCAGGCGGTGACCGCGGGGACGAGTCCGCTGCGCTGCGCCGCGGTCAGCTCAAAGATGCGCGGGACATGGTCTTCGAGGGCGTGACCGAGCCAGACCGGGCCGATCCGGGTCGGCGCCGATGCGTTGGTGGCCGTGTAGCCGGCCAGTACCTCGGCCCAGAAACGCAGGACGCCACCGGCCGTGCCGGGAAGAGGGTCGGTGGCCAGGAACTCCTCGACCGCGGCGGCCCGGTCGGCCTTGGTGTACCCGGCGCCGTTCACCGGTTCGGGTTCTGGCAGCCGTTCGACACGCCGCCGCGCGATCGGTAGGAAGACCAGGCTGTCCGGCTCGGCACCGCGGTGCGGCTGCGACCACACGGCCTGCTGCAGTCCGGCGCGGGCCTGCGCGAGCGAGATCTCCTGCATGACCCGATGTTCGCCGGCCTCACCGGCCGACTTCTCCAGAACGGCGCGTAGCTGCGCCGCCGTCGTGGACATGTGCACAGCGCGCACGCGGGGAGTCGGACAGTTGACGGTCTCGACCAGGATCGCGTGTTCGACGTCGTCGTAGCGGAAGGTGGCCAGCACGGCCTCCTGGTCGCCGAAGACGTCGCAGTAACGCCATGCCCGCCCGGGTGTCACCTCGCCGATGCGTTCACCCCAGGGCGGTGGCCGAACACCGTGCCTGGCGAGGTCGCTCAGCGCCATCGAGGTGGCCATGCCCGGCCGCAGCCACCCGACCGCGGCGGTCATGGCCGCCACGTGCGGCTGCGGGTGGCGTGCTGCCAACGCGACGAGGCCAAGCGCGAGGTCGAGGGCGCTCAGAGGACCGGACATGCCGGTGAAGCGTGCCAGCAGCTGCGCGGCGCGCAGCTCCGCGGCTAGCGGGTCGGCGGCGTTCAGCACAGGCCGGAAGTCTTCGGCCGCGCGGTACAGCTCGGCGCTGAGGGCATCGATCCCCTCGACGAGCCCGGCCTGCGGTTGCCGGGGATCGGGCCGTGCCGGGCCCACGGTGGCACGGGCCGCAGACCGACCGGCCTGGCCCGGTGGTGGCGTGCGGGTAGGGCGGGCCGGGCGGGTCTGACGCTTGACCGGCTTCTTCCGGCCCCTGCTCTTCGGGCTCACCCGGGGGATTCTGGCAGACCGGCGACTCGGGCCGAGCTGGGCTGGGTTCCACGGGCCGGCGCCTGGCTAGACTCTGCGGCCGTGACAGGCAAGCGCAAGCCGCAGCGCTGCCGGATCTGCCGTAAGCGCCCGGCCTGGACCTACAAGAACTGCCCGCCGGGGGTGTGCAAGCGCTGCTACCACAAGGATGTGTGGCCGGACCGGCCAGCCGCCCGCAGGCAGCGCCGGGCCGGTAGCGAACAGCCGGACCGGCCATGGACCGGCGAGCCCTTCACCAGCGAGCCGTAGCAGTTACACCAACCGCCGGGCGCCGCGCAGCCGGCTATGTCCGTCTCAACTCCCCGTTCAAGATCCCCCGCACGAACGCCTCCCACTCATGCGCCAGGAAGATCAACGCTGGGCCTCGTCCGTGATCCTTGGTGTCGCGCACCGCGACCCGGCCGTCGTCGAGGTGCGCCACCTCGACGCAGCCGCCGTTGTTGTTGCTGTAGCTGCTCTTGCGCCAACGGGCGCGGGACAGCTCCGCGGTGTTCATCCCGCGCCTCCTCTCCTCGAAGATCACGACAATTGCTCGGCCGCCTCCGCGATCGCCCGCAGGGACCGGTCCGGATCCAGCGCCCGAGCGCGAACGTGGTCGAAGATGAGCGTAAACCGCTGCACCTCCTGCTCGCGCTCTAGATACAGCGCGCTCGTGGCGTTCTCGATGTAGATCACGTCCGGAGCCGGCTGATCAGCGAACCGGATGACTGTGAAGGAGCCGTCCATGGCCGGATGCGCTCCGGCGTCGAACGCAAGCACCTGGAGCGTGACGTTCGGCAGTTCGGCGGCCTCCATCAGGTGCCGGAGCTGCGCTTGCATCGCTGCGGCGTCCCCAACGACCCGCCGGAGCACCGCTTCGTTGACCACGGCCCAGTAAGTCAGCGCACCGTCGCCGCGCAGCCGAGCCTGACGCTGGCTGCGCACCGCCAGCCAGCGCTCGGCCGTCTCCTCCGTGTCGGCGAGCTGCGCGGCCCGCCGCACGGCCCGGGCGTAGTCCTCGGTCTGGAGCAGCCCTGGCACCAGCTCGGCCGTGTACTGCATGAGCGACGTGGCGTCCTGCTCCAGCCCGACGTAGGCCGTGAATGGCTCGGGCAGGGCGTCGCTGTAGGCGTGCCACCAGCCGCGCTGCCGGGCCTCGCGCACCAGGCCGAGGACCTCGTCGCGTCGGTCGGCGGGCACGGCATAGAGATCGAGGAGCAGCCGCGTGTCGCCGACCGAGATCCCGTGTTCGGCGCGTTCGATCTTGTAGAGCTTGCTCAGCGACCACTCCAGGCGGCCAGCGGCCTCCTCCACGGACAACTGCGCCTCGACCCGCAACCGCCGCAGTAGCTCGGCCAGTCGCCGACGACGCACCGTGGGAACGACCCGAGGAGCCAACGCTTACCTCCGTCCGTGCCGGGACACCCAGTGCGGCCGCGGTGGACCAAGCCGGATGACAGTCAAGTTCTCCACGTCATAGTCTTGCATCCTGTGAGTGACAATGTCACAGTGACATTGTCACTCCGACGTTGGCAACGCCAGAGCCTACCGCCCGACCAGGGAGGCAGCCATGAGCGCCCCCGCCAGGCCCGATCGCTTCCCGCCTGAACTGATCCACCTGACCGCCACGGCGATCGACGTCCTGGACAAACACGTCAATCTGGACGGCCGGTGCGCAGCCTGTGGCGACCGCTGGCCGTGCGAACCCGCCCGGCTCGCCGACCACAACCTCGCCGGCCTCTGACCGAACGCCGCCCGAACCTCCGACCCACCGCCGAGGAGGACCGCCATGCCCCGCACCTTGATGCCCACCCCGGACGATCCCGAGCCGAGCGGACCGGCGAGGCTGTCCCCGACTCGCCTCGATCTCGACGACCATGCCCTCCTCGACCTACTGCGCAGTGACTGCGCCCCGGTGGCTGCTGCCGTTCCAGTCGCGTCCTCGCCGGCCGACCGTCCACACCCGACGGAGCTGATCACCGGGGACGGCTCGGGCGACGAGGCGTTGACCTACCTCCCAGTCGCCTCATCCTGCTTCGCCGTCGTCCAGTACGACCCCACTACGGCCCGGCTGGTACGCCGCGTCGTCGGCATTTTCGGCGACGTGCAGGACGCCGAGCGCTACGGCATGGAGAACGGCTACCGGCTGTACGACGTGGTCCCCGCCACCGCCGTCATCGCCAGGCCGGCAACGGCCTCATGAGCCCGGAGCCGCCTGCGACAAGCGATCCCCTCTTGCTTCCTCGCGGTCGGCTCCGGTTCAGGACCCGGGGCCCCTTCCGCCCAGCCAGCACCCGGAGCCGGTTCGAGGCACCTCCTGGCTCCGGGTGCTTCCAATCCTGTCCACCTCATCCACGCACGCCAGCCACAGGGAGTGCCGACTCGTGCCCCACCGGACCGACACGCTGCCGATCGTCGATCTCACCGCCTGCCTGACGCTGCCGGTCGCCCTGCTCGTCGAGGAACGGCTAGGTCATGCGGTGTACGGGCAGCTGGCCGACCAGGACACCATTCGCACAATCAAGCCGCCCGGCCTCGTCAAACTCCGCACCCTGGGCCCGGTGACTCACCGGCACGTCGTCCTCCGTGATGCCCTCGCGCCCCACCTGGTGGTCGCCGTCTGCTGGGCGATGTTCGCGACAGATCGCATCCTGGCCGAGATGCGGCACGGCCTCCACGCCGGCGGCGAGCCGCTCGACCGGGTGCTCACCGCGCACGGCGTCGCCTGGACCGCCGAGTTGCTGCCGGACGAGAACCGGGAGACCACTGCCGCGGCGGCGTCGGCACACTTCCGGTGGGCGACCCCGGGCACGCCGCTGCTGGAGCTGACCCGCTTCGTGACCGTCGGCAAGGAACCACTCGGCGTGCTCATCGACGAAGTACCACGCCTGCCCCGCCTGGGCCCCGAGGAGCCCCTGCTTCCCCTGCATTGCCGATGACCGTCAGTCATCAACCTCTACTACTTGCCTGTTCCCACGAGCCAGGATGACAGCCGAGCCGACAGCTTCAAGCACCGCTTCGGGCGCCGGCTCGGCACCAGCCGGTCGACGTCGAGCCGGCGTGTCGCGCAGGGCCGCAATGGGGCCGGCTCTCGCCGAGCCGGAACACTGGCAATGGCAGCTCCTGCCGAGCGGCCGGGAGAAGGTGCCGCAGTGGAGCCGGCCCTCGTCCAGTCGGATCGAGCCGGAGCACCCTGACAAGAGCGTTCACGGCTGCCGGCGGTTGGTGGCCGCAATAGAGCCGGCTCTTGTCCAGCCGGAGCACCCGCCCAGTGATCTGGGTGCTGACTCGCCGGGGCCGGCCGTAATGGAGCCGGCTCTTGTCGAGCCGGAGCACGCCTCCGGCGATTGGGACAGACTACATCGACCTATACGCCGCAATGGAGCCGGCTCTTGTCGAGCCGGAGCACATCGCAACGGCCACCGGGACCACGGTGGTGGCGAGGCCGCAATGGAGCCGGCTCTTGTCGAGCCGGAGCACGAGTCGCTGTACAACCGGGCGGCCGGGCTCACCCTGGACGCCGCAATGGAGCCGGCTCTTGTCGAGCCGGAGCACCCAGTCGGCCATCGACCGGTTCAACCGCGTCGTCGAGCCGCAATGGAGCCGGCTCTTGTCGAGCCGGAGCACCGACGACCGTCGTTCAGCCATGGGTATCGACTGGATGCCGCAATGGAGCCGGCTCTTGTCGAGCCGGAGCACTCACACTAACGGACGTACGAACGGACTAACGCCGCAATGGAGCCGGCTCTTGTCGAGCCGGAGCACCCGTGACCAGTTCACGCACGGACCCTCCCGGCTACCAGCCGCAATGGAGCCGGCTCTTGTCGAGCCGGAGCACCCGATGGCACTCAGTCGTGCGGCTGCGCGAAGCGTCGCGGCCGCAATGGAGCCGGCTCTTGTCGAGCCGGAGCACCTCCGGCGTACACAAGCCGATATCCGCGCACTCGAAAGCGCCGCAATGGAGCCGGCTCTTGTCGAGCCGGAGCACGCCTCTCCAGTTCACTGAAGTCTCGCCAACCGCCACGCCGCAATGGAGCCGGCTCTTGTCGAGCCGGAGCACCCGTCAGGGCCGCTCCGGGCGGAGCCGGCCCCTCGACGCCGCAATGGAGCCGGCTCTTGTCGAGCCGGAGCACGTCGGCCAGCATGCCGGCGACGTCGGCGTGGACCGACCGCAATGGAGCCGGCTCTTGTCGAGCCGGAGCACGTGGGGCCTCGCGCGTTACGTTTCGCAACGGTGCCACCGCAATGGAGCCGGCTCTTGTCGAGCCGGAGCACCAAAACCGCCGGTTTGCCATGCGGTTTGCCATCGGACCGCAATGGAGCCGGCTCTTGTCGAGCCGGAGCACCTGTTCCCAGGTCTGCGGTGCGGGGAGGACCTCACCACCGCAATGGAGCCGGCTCTTGTCGAGCCGGAGCACATGCCGACGAGGTCCTCGGGGGTGAGCGGCCGGTCACCGTTGACCGCAATGGAGCCGGCTCTTGTCGAGCCGGAGCACATTCCGCTGGTCTCGTCGGTGACCGTCACGTCGGAACCGCAATGGAGCCGGCTCTTGTCGAGCCGGAGCACGAAAGGGAATGATCCTCGATGACCGTGAGTACCAGCACCGCAATGGAGCCGGCTCTTGTCGAGCCGGAGCACGTGAGATCTGTCAGACGGTTGGCGAGCGGACCGAGCGGCCACCGCAATGGAGCCGGCTCTTGTCGAGCCGGAGCACACGTTGGGTTCGACCTGATCGCTTCTTCCATCCCTTCACCGCAATGGAGCCGGCTCTTGTCGAGCCGGAGCACCTGGAGGCGTGGGGCGAGTACTCAGGCGTCACGGGACCGCAATGGAGCCGGCTCTTGTCGAGCCGGAGCACGAGGGTCCTCGGGGTGCGGTGGAGCCGCTGCTACATACCGCAATGGAGCCGGCTCTTGTCGAGCCGGAGCACTTCAGCTCGTACTCATTCGTGAACGCCGGAGTGACACCGCAATGGAGCCGGCTCTTGTCGAGCCGGAGCACCCGTCGGCGCAGCCGAGTTCGTAAAGGACGTTGTAACCGCAATGGAGCCGGCTCTTGTCGAGCCGGAGCACCACCCGGGCCAGCTCACCCCACTCGTGCACGATGAGCACCGCAATGGAGCCGGCTCTTGTCGAGCCGGAGCACCCGCGGTCGACCGCCTTCTCGATCTCCTCGGCCTGCCGACCGCAATGGAGCCGGCTCTTGTCGAGCCGGAGCACCTCTCAACGGCCTTGGACGCGAGGACCATGACACCACCGCAATGGAGCCGGCTCTTGTCGAGCCGGAGCACGGACATGGCGATCGGCTGCGCCCCGGACACCCGGAAACCGCAATGGAGCCGGCTCTTGTCGAGCCGGAGCACGCGGGCCGGGCCGTGCCCCGCCGACCGGTGGGTGAACCGCAATGGAGCCGGCTCTTGTCGAGCCGGAGCACGCCCGGCCCCCACAGCCCGGTGGACGCGGAGTAGGTACCGCAATGGAGCCGGCTCTTGTCGAGCCGGAGCACATCTACCCGGACGCGGCGCGGGCGCTGATCGACATACCGCAATGGAGCCGGCTCTTGTCGAGCCGGAGCACCTCGACTCGGCGATCGCGGCGGAGCGCCGGAAGCCACCGCAATGGAGCCGGCTCTTGTCGAGCCGGAGCACAGCTCCCCTGGTGGCAGGGGTGCTGACCTGCGGAAATCTACCATGCCCGCGAGCGGTCCAGGTTGGAGATCGTCGGCGCTGGCGGCCGCGGCCGGTGTGGGGGTCGGGTATGGCTGGGACCTGGGTGCGAGCGGTCGAGCGTGCGGGAGGGTCTACCGGGCCGCTCGCGGAGGTCACACGATGTGCGGGCCGGTGGGGGGCAGGTCGCGGCGGCGGCCGAGGAATCGCACCTCGGCGCAGCCGGGGATGGGGCCGAGGTCGATCTGGACGACGCTGTCATCGCGCAGGTCCATGACGGCGAGGACTGCCCGTTCCAGGTTGGCGCGTTCGCCGAGGGACAGGTCGCACAGGAAGACCGAGTACTGCAGTCGCTGGCCGTATGACTCCATCACCCCGCAGATGCGGCGCAGCCGCCGCGGGTCGGAGATGTCGTAGGCGACGAGATACCGGCGGCGTGCCATGGCCGCTCAGCGGGTGATCATCGGCACGTAGTCGGGCAACTCGCCGACGAGTGTGGCGGCCAGGATGCGCGCTTGGACGTCCAGCACCCGGCGGTAGCTGATCTTGTACCCGAACTCGGGGTGGGTCACCACAGTGGACAGCCGCCGCTCGTACGCCCGGATCACCGCCCGCCGGCCGTCCGGGGTCAGCGCCACCCCGCCGGCACGGCTGAGGAAATCCCCGGCGCCGATCTCGCCGGTGTTCAGCAACGCCAGCACCACCGAGTCGGCGACCAGCGGCCGGAACTCCTCGGCCAGGTCCAGCGCGAGCGCCGGGCGGCCGTACCGGGAGCGGTGGTACACCCCGAGGTAGGGGTCGAAGCCGACGCCGAGTGTCACGGCGAGCAGGTCCTTGGTGAGCATCGAATAGCAGAACGACAGCAGCGCGTTGAGCGGGTCCCGGGGCGGCCGCCGGTTGCGTCCCTCGGCGACGAACCCGGCCGCCAGCGGCAGCGCCGACGCGGTGAGCAGGGTAGGGAACGCGGCGAAGTACAGCCGCGCGGCGGTGCCTTCCACGCCCAGCAGCTCACCGAAGTCGGCCACGGTCTGGGTGGCGGCCGCCAGCCGGCCGAGCTGGTCGAGCACGCCGGCGCAGTCGGCGCGGGCGTTGCGGCGCAGCAGCGTCCGGCAGTTACGGATCTTCCCTTCGATCATCCGCCGGGCC
>Ga0210378_10001820_pt1 | contig 11032 bp, 10 predicted proteins | sample PLM1_60_b1redo_FD_155465 | JGI IMG/M metagenome (GOLD analysis project Ga0210378, IMG submission 155465) | Groundwater sediment microbial communities from an aquifer in East River, Colorado, USA - PLM1_60_b1 redo | ecosystem: Environmental > Terrestrial > Soil > Riparian zone | place: USA: East... | reverse complement strand
GCTGCTCGAGTCACGCCGTGACGCTCTCGAGGAGGTCGTAGCGCTCCTGCTCGAACGGGAGACGATCGACGGCGAAGACGTCGAGCGGGTGCTCAGCAAGGAGCGCGTGCCCGGCGTCCCGGTCGTGCTGGACACGGAGCCGAGCCAAAGCTGACCGAGCTGGCGAGGCTGGCGAAGCGGCGCCTTACGCGCCGGACAGATGGGCGCGGTCCTCCTTGAGCGGGGCGCGACAAGGCGCCGCCCGCGTGGCAGTGTTGCCAGGTGGTGTTGCAGGACCGGCGCAGCGAGTGTGAGGTTCTCGACCGGCTGCTCGAGGCGGTTCGTGGGGGTGAGAGCCGCGTGCTGGTGGTACGCGGGGAGCCGGGGGTGGGCAAGTCGGCATTGTTGGAGTACTTGGCCGGGCGGGCGTCGGGGTGTCGGGTGGCGCGTGCCGCGGGTGTGCAGTCCGAGATGGAGCTCGCGTTCGCTGGGCTGCAGCAGCTCTGCGCGCCGATGCTGGATCGCCTAGAGCAGCTGCCGGCACCGCAGCGCGATGCGCTGAGCGTGTCGTTCGGCCTGGGTGCCGGAGACGCACCGGATCATTTTCTGGTCAGTCTCGCCACGCTGAGCCTGTTGGCCGAGGTGGCCGATGAGCGGCCGCTGGTGTGCCTGGTGGATGATGCGCAGTGGCTAGACCGGGCGTCCCTGCAGGCGCTTGAGTTCGTGGCGCGGAGGATGTTGGCGGAGTCGGTCGCCTTGGTGTTCGGCGCCCGCCATTCCGGCGAAGAGCAGCCGCTGGCCCAGTTGCCGGAGCTGGTGGTTGAGGGTCTAGGTAACGGTGATGCGCGGGCGCTGTTGGGCTCGGTGATCAGGTGGCCGCTGGATGAACACGTGCGCGACCGGATCATCGCCGAGACGCGCGGCAATCCGCTGGCACTCCTGGAGCTGCCCCGTGGATTGACGCCGGCGGAGATGGCGGGCGGGTTCGGGCTCCCGGATGTCCAGTCGCTCCCCGCTCGGATCGAGGACAGCTTTCGGCGACGGCTTCAGCAGCTGCCGACCGAGACCCAGCGGCTGCTGCTGGTCGCGGCGGCCGAGCCGGTCGGCGAGCCGACACTGTTGTGGCGAGCGGCCGAGCGGCTCGGGATCGGGGTCGATGCGGCGGATGCCGCCGAGTCCGACGGGCTGGTGGAGTTCGGCGTTGGGGTGCGGTTCCGGCATCCGCTGGTCCGGTCGGCGGTTTATCGGGCTGCGTCGCCGAAGGAAAGGCGGAATGCGCACCGTGTCCTGTCGGAGGTCACCGACCAATACCGGGATCCCGATCGGCGCGCGTGGCACCGCGCGCAGGCGACGTCCGGACCCGATGAGGACGTCGCCTCCGACCTCGAGCGCTCGGCCGGGCGCGCGCAGGCACGGGGCGGGCTGGCGGCGGCCGCCGCTTTCCTGGAGCAGGCCACCAGGCTGACGCCCAACCCGACTCGGCGGGGGCAGCGCGCGCTGGCCGCGGCACGGGCCAAGCTCCAAGCCGGCGCGCCCGATGCGGCGCTGCGATTGCTGGCTACGGCGCAGGCGGGACCGCTGGGCGAGCTTCAGCGCGCCCTCGTGGACCTGCTGCGTGCCCAGATCGCGTTCACGGTGAACCGCGGTCGCGACGCTCCGCCGCTGTTGCTCAAGGCGGCCAAGCGGCTTGAGCCCCTCGACGCTGGGCTCACACGCGAGACGTATCTGGAAGCGCTGCAGGCGGCGATGTTCGTGGGCCGCCTGGCCAGCGACGGCGGTCTGCTGGAGGTCGCGCAGGCTGCCCGCGGTGCGCCCTCGTCGTCACAGCCCTCACGCGCGCCTGAACTGCTGCTGGATGGGCTGGCGCTGCTGATCACGGAGGGCTATGCGGCTGGGACGCCGATGGTGAGGCGAGCCCTGAGCGCCTTCCGCGGCGAGGATATCTCCAGAGAGGAAGGGCTCCGCTGGCTTTGGCTCGCCTGCCGCGCGGCCGTGGATCTGTGGGACGACGAGAGCTGGTATCTGCTGTCCACCCGCCACGTCCAGCTCGCCCGGGATGCCGGCGCGCTGAGCGTGCTTCCCATCGCCCTGATTTCGCGCATGGGGGTACAACTGTGGACCGGCGAGCTCGCCGCGGCCGCTTCGCTGAACCACGAGGTCGAGGCCGTCACCGAGGCGACGGGGAGCCACCTCGCGCCCTATGGAGCCCTCGGGCTCGCCGCATTCCGTGGCCGGGAAGCCGAGGTTTCCGAGCTGATCGAGAACAACATGAAGGAGGTGGTCGCTCGGGGCGAGGGTCAGGGGCTGGGCCTCATCGACTGGACGAGCGCGGTGCTCTACAACGGCATCGGCCGCCATGAGGATGCGCTCGACGCCGCCCAGCGGGCCGGCGAGCACCCCGAGGAGCTGCCCTTCGCCTGGGCGCTGGTCGAGCTGATCGAAGCGGCCACTCGAACCGGGAAGACCGCGCGCGCGGTCGACGCCCTCCAGCGGCTCTCGGAGACGACTCGCGCCAGCGGCAGCGACTGGGCGCTGGGGATCGAGGCCCGCTCGCGAGCGCTTGTAAGCGACGGCGAGGCGGCCGAGCGCCTCTATCGGGAGGCCATCGACCGCCTTGGCCGCACCCGCGTTCGCTGGGCTCTCGCACGCGCCCACCTCCTCTACGGAGAGTGGCTTCGCCGTGAGCGTCGGCGCACGGACGCGCGCGAGCAGCTGCGTACGGCGTACGAGATGTTGGTCGTGACAGGCGCCGAGGGGTTCGTCGAGCGCGCCGAACGCGAGCTGCTCGCCACGGGGGAGACTGCCCGCAAACGCGCGGTCGAGACCAGCGGCGAGCTCACAGCTCAGGAGGCCCAAGTCGCCCGGCTCGCCCGCGACGGTCTCTCGAACCCCGAGATCGGCGCGCGGCTCTTCATCAGCGCGAACACGGTCGATTACCACCTGCGCAAGGTGTTCCGAAAGCTCGACATAAACTCGCGCATGCAGCTCCAACGGGTGCTCCCCAGCGAACCCAACCTGGTCCAGCAAGGCTAGGAACCTGCCTGGACAGACCGCCTGACCGAAGAGGCCGAAGCGATCGGCTGGTACCGGCAGCGCACTACACACGTTCGCAGAAACGACTACGTGACCACGTGATTCGATCCGCTTCTTGCGTGCGTAACCTTGTGTCATGGAGTGGCCGACAGCGGAGATCCGGCTCAAGGCGCTGCTGGCGAGGAATCGCTCGCCCAGGAGTGGCGTGTCGAGCAACTCGAGCGCCTTGGACTGTTCTTGCAGTTCGCGGAGGTGTTCGCCGCCGCGTTGACTGGCACGCGATGGAAGAGGTCGCTCGCGAGGCCGCCGATCTGAGCCGCCTCGGCGCGACCTACCAGTCCCCGTGGGGCGGCTTCTCGCGCTTCCAACTTGGTGGCATCGCGAAGGAGGCATCCGAAGGAGGGATGGCGTGAAGACGAAGGAGAGCGCACCGATCACGAAGATCGAGGCCAAGCAGGTGGAACGGGCGAACACCGCCGGGAGCGTTCCCGTGGTGTTCGTGCATGGGCTGTGGCTGCTCCCCACCAGCTGGGATCGGTGGGCGAAGCTCTTCGAGAAGAACGGATACACCGCATTGACGCCTGGCTGGCCGGATGACCCTGACACTGTCGCCGAGGCCAAGGCGCATCCGGAGGTGTTCGCCAACAAGTCCGTGGGTGACGTTGCGGATCACTTCCAGGATGTCATCCATGGTCTGAACAAGAAGCCGGCCATCATCGGTCACTCGTTCGGCGGGCTGCTCGCGCAGATCCTCGCGGGTCGCGGACTGGCGGCGGTGTCGGTGGCGATCGACCCTGCGCCGTTCCGGGGCGTGCTCCCGTTGCCGATCTCGTCGCTGAGGTCCGCGTCGCCGGTGCTCCGCAACCCTGCGAACTACCACCGTGCGGTGCCGCTCACCTACGAGCAGTTCCGCTACTCCTTCGCCAACGCCGTGAGCGAGGACGAGGCCAAAGAGCTCTACGAGACCTTCGCGGTGCCGACCTCCGGTGAGCCGATCTTCCAAGCAGCGGTGGCCAACCTCAACCCGTGGACCGAGGCGAAGGTCGACACGAAGAACCCCGACCGGGGCCCCCTACTCATCCTGGACGGCGAGAAGGACCACGTGGTTCCGTGGGCCATCGCGAACGCGTCCTACAAGCGGCAGGCACGTAATGAAGGAGTGACCGAGATCGTCAAGATCCCGAACCGCGGCCACGCGCTCACGATCGACAACGGCTGGCGCGCGGTCGCCGATACGGCGCTCGCGTTCGTTCAGAAGTACGCGAAGACCTGAGCGATACGCAAACACGTGGGAGGTACAAGATGAAGATCCGGGCCCGACAGGTGATCCTGGTTGTCGCCGCGTTGCTCGCTCTCTCGCTCGCGTCGACACCGGCATCAGCGAACAGCGGAGCAACGGTCACCACCCGACCGACCATGGTCCTGGTTCACGGCGCCTTCTCTGGGCCGTCCGCCTGGGACGAGGTCGTGGCGGGGCTCCAGAAAGATGGCTACTCGACGGTCACGCCGACGCTCGGCCTCGCGTCGATCGACGGGGACGTCGCGATCGTTCGGTCGGCGCTGGACGGGATCTCGGGCGACAAGATCCTCGTCGGACACTCCTACGGCGGGATCGTCATCTCGAACGCAGCTGCCGGCCGAACCGACGTGCTCGGCCTCGTGTTCACGGCTGCCTTCGTCCCCGCTGAGGGTGACTCGATCGCAAGCCTCGGTGTGGGCTACGCGCCGCCATCGTTCCTGGCCCCCGAGCACCTCGTGTTCAACCCGTTCCCGTTCGCCACGATCGATCCCGCCTTCTTCCGCGAGGACTTCGCGCAAGACCTGAATCCCAAGCTCGCGGCAGCCCTCGCAACCGCACAGGGCGCGACCAGCCTGGCCATCCTGACCGACACCTCAGGCCCCGTCGCGTGGGGCGACATCCCGTCGTGGTACGCACTCTCAGGGGCCGACCGCGTGATCGACCCGGCACTCCAACTCCTCATGGCGCAACGTGCCGGATCCCAGATCGTCCAGTTCGACGACGCGAGCCACGCCGGCGGCTTCACCCACTACCAGGCGCGGTTCGTCAGGTTGATCGAGCAAGCCGTCCGATCAACGACCGGCTGACCCCTCCGTGTCCCGGACGCGCTACTCTGGGAGACCCGCGAAGACGAGGAAACGCTTCGCCCGGCTCACAGGCGGCCGGCGCGATCGAGTCCGCGAGCGGGGCGCCGCCCTCACCGGGTGATCCGGACCCCCACCACCGCCTACACCAACCGGAGCGCGGTCGCCACACTCCAGCGATCGACGGCCCAGCAGAGAGTCACCAAGGAGAAGTTGATGGCCATCGAAAAGGGACACGAGAGGCAAAGTACAAGGGTGGGCACATCGAGCCCGCATGTGTCCCCACATCCAACGGGGACCACGTACAGCTCTGGTCCGGAGCACACCGCGGCGCTCTTACGCCATTTCGCCGATCTGCGTGACGGCACTCACGGCGGTGCCAGTGCGCGACGGGATAAGGAGCGCCTCTTCGCTGAAGCCGTCCCGCTGATCGATCCGTACGCCCGGCAGGCGCTCGAGGAGATCAACACCTATGTGCTGCTCGACTCCGGCAAGGTGACCGCCACGGGAGTTCGCCGCTCAGCGGACGACGGCATCGATGCCGTTTGGGCGTTGTCATGGCCAGAACAGGAGGCCGCCGGTATCAAACCGGTCGTCATCCGCGCCTACTTCGGTCCCGGATTCGCCCACCCGCATCTGCAGGGTGGCAGCGTCGGCGACTGGCCACTCAACGTGTTCGAAGTTGAGCAAGCGGCGACAGAGCTACCAACCCTGCGTGCCATGGCGGCGGCGGATATCCACAACCTGGTCTTCCAACTCGGAGGAGACGTTCGCATCATCCCGGCCACTGTCAAAGGACTCGACGCGTAAGCGAATGATCGCATCGACCCGTGGGATATCGTGGTCCCGCTCCTCACGCATCCCATCAGGCGGTTGCGCTGGCTGACAGGGTCGGCGGCTCTCCCAAGGGCATCGCAGCCCAACGTCCAAGGGAGTTCGAATGTTGGCGTCGTTCGACGAGCGGTTCATCGACATGATGGGGCCTCACTAGACCGGCGTTGAACCGTGACGACCAGCCACTGACGGATCACGTCTCTGTGTGGTCCGCGTTCATGCCCTGCATCACTTCGCCATCCATGCTGTGTCTCTCCATGAACGGCATCAGCTCCTCCGGCATGACGACGAAGGGACGCATCATGTCATGGTCCTCGTGCTCGAGGATGTGACAGTGGTACATGTACCGGCCCGCGAACACCTCGAAGCGCACGGCAATGTCGACGACCTCGTTGGGGTTGACCCGCACCGTGTCCTTGAGGCCGAGCTCGTTCTCGTCGAGCCCGTGCGGGATGTTGTCGTCGGGCTGGCGACCGATGTGCACGACCGCCGCCGTCGCGCCCCTCGTTGTCGCGCCTTGGTCGAGTTCCACGACCGAAGCCATCCGGCCGAGCACTTGGAAGCTTGTGAGATGCACGTGGATCGGGTGCGTGTCCTCGGTCAGGTTGATGAACCGCCAGATCTCGGGTTCGCCGAGCATCGGGAAGAAGGTGACGGTGTCCTCGAAGCGGGATGCGACCGTTCGCCAACGTGTCTCCTCGTGCCGCCCATCCCGCTCGTCGAGGACCGTGACGACGCGATCGTCGGCGGCGGGATCCTCGATGAGCTCGCGCAGGGTCAGCATCGGCGGTGCGCCGTCCACGTCCGATTCCAACTCGACCAGCGCGACCGCACGCACCGGGCTGTTGGCGAGGTCGTCACCCGTGAGGCGCGCGAAGTCGGACGTCAACACCTGCGGTGTCGAACGGCGGCGGCGTGCTCCCTGGATCAGTCGGAACCGGAGGACCTCCGGGTAGGGCAGCAGACCGTCGAGGTCGACGGCGCCTGCGGTCGCAGGATCGGCGAACGTACCGTCGAAGGGCGCGCGGGCGGTGTTCAGCACGGTCAGCTCGGTGCCGGGTGCGAGATCGGAGAAGTCGACAAGGAGGTCGGCGCGTTCGGCCGAAGCCAACACAAGCCCCTGCGGCGGGAGCGTTACGGGCGAGAGCAGCAGGCCGCCCTCGGTGCCGATCTGGACGATCCGTTCGTGGTCGGGTGTGCCGTCACGCACGAGAACCAGGCGAAAGGTTCGGGCGTTCGAGCCATTCAGCACTCGGACGCGATAGGTCGTGGGCTCGACCTCGGCGATCGGCCAGATCTTGCCGTTGACCGTCGTGAACGGACTGAAGCACTCCATGATCTCGGGATCCCTCTTGTGGAGGAGTCGGCCCGTCAATCCACCATCGGAGCCCACCTCGAAATTGCGGTCGCTGAGCAGGAGCGGCAGCTCGTACGGCGGCCCCTCGGGCAGATCGAGCTCGTGCTCGCGTTGGTCACGCACGATCCAGAGACCGGCGAGTCCGGCGTAGACGCTGAGGCGCGTCACGCCCATGACGTGGTCGTGATACCAGAGCATCGCGGCGCGTTGATCGTTCGGATAGGTGTGAAGCGCCCGCTGGCCGGGGGCGGCGATGTTCTCCGTCCATCCGTCGCTGGACGCGGGCGTGACCCCACCGTGGAGGTGGACGACCGAGAATCCGCTGAGCGCGGCCGCAGCCATATCGGCCCGGCCGTCACCGCGGCCCGGCAAGCACTGGACGGGCACACCTTCCGACTCGTGGCTCGACGCGGCGACGACCGTCACCGGCAACGGGCCCTCGAGGCCGTTGTCCCACTCCACCTCGACCTTGACACCGCGTTGGACCTCGATCGTCGGGCCCGGGATGTGCCCGCCGTAGGTCCACACCTGGGACGGTGGAAGGTCTCGGTGGAACCGGTGCGTGGCCGTCTCGAGACGGACGGTCAAACGGGTCGGCTGGCTGATGACGCGTCGGGGCGCGATCGGAAGCGCATCGACGAATGGGGTGAGCGGGTGAGTCAAGCGCGCCGCGATCGGGATTCCTCCTCGCCCGTCCCTGTACACCGAATCTCATCCCGTTACAACCCGGCAGCGGCCCCGCCGTCTGCGGGTTCCCGAACGCCCCGCGTGCATGCGTCCCGGAGCTCGCGCGTTCTCGGGAGGCCCGGAGCCTACGAGGAGGAGAAGAACTCCTTCAAGGCCGGTCCCAGGACCGTCGCGTCGACGTCGTGCCCCTGACCCTCGAGGAAACGGACCTGCCCGTCCGGGATCGCGTCGGCCAGTGCTTGTGCAGACTCACGCATGAACGGCATGTCGGCCCCGCCGGCGAGCACGAGGGTCGGGACCTTGACCGACCCCGCCGTTTCGGTCGGGATCGAGTAGTCGCCCATGATGCGAGCGTCGTACGCGAGGGTATGGGCGATCGCCTCCTGCCCCGCCCACCAGGGTTGGTTCCGTGCGTCCGCGACGAACTCGGGAGGCATCCCCACGACCTCCGACATGAAGTACTCGGCCGCATCGCCTCGACGCCCTTCCGCGATCATCCGCTCGTACTGTTCGACCTGGTCGGCGGGCGGACGGGCGTTCTCGTCGAGGATGAACGGAGGCTCCCAAAGCGCCAGCTTGGTGACCGGGGCCCCGCTCGCCGTGGCGATCATCGCGAGCACCGCCCCCGACGAGGACCCCCAGAGGTTGGCCGATCCACCCGCCGCGTCGATCACGGCCTCGATGTCCTCGACCTCTCGCTCGATCGCGTACGGAGGCGTGTCCCCGCTGTCCCCTCGGCCGCGGCGGTCGTAGTTCAGGACCGTGAAGTCGGATGACAGTGTCTGGGCGATGGCCGCGTCGGCCATGCGGTCGACAGAGCCGCCGCATACGAGCACCACCGGCGGTCCCTGGCCGAGCCGATCGAACCCGATCGTGGTGCCGTCCTTCGAGGTGACTTGGTCCATGACGCCTCCTTCCGCGTGGCCTCAACTGGTTCGACCGAGATCTGCGGAAAACTCATCGGTTCCGCTCGAACCCGTTCCCCCCCAACTTCGAAGCGAGGCCGAACGATCCGAGGGGCTGGACGGCGAAGGAAAGGATCCCGGTCACGAGCCCATCGAGACCTCACGTGCTTCACGCCGCGACCGTTCCGTACTTCGGGCGCCCGGTGGGCCGGTAGACCTGGATCGTTACTCCGCTGGGGGTGATCGCCTGCGATCCGACCAGCTCGAGCGCGATGTCGGGGCCGTTGTCGGGGAATAGCCGCGTGCCCTGGCCGACGACCAGAGGGAAGGTGAGCAGATTGATCTCGTCGACGAGGTCGTTGTCGAGCAGCCACCGGACCAGGATGCCGCTGCCGTGCACCTCCAGCTCGCCTCCCGCCTTGGCCTTCAGATCGCGAATGGCAGCCGCGACGTCACCGGAGAGGACGGTCGTGTTCGCCCACTTCGGATCAAAGGGCGCGGTCGATGCCACATACTTGGGCCGTGTGTTCAACGCCGTCCAGATCGGGCTGTCGCCCGGATCAGGCCAGGTTCCCCAGGAGCCCGCGAAGATCTCGTAGGTCCGCCGCCCGAACAGGAACGCGTCCGCGCGCCCATAGACCTCGTTCAGGAACGCCATGCCCTCGTCGTCGACGTGAGGCGTGACCCATCCGCCGCGCTCGAATCCGCCTCTGCGGTCCTCGTCCGGCCCGCCGAGGCCCTGCATCACTCCGTCGACGGTGACCATCGTGGTGGTCGTCAGCTTCATGGTCGGGGCTCCTTTCTCGTTGGTTTCTCAAGGAGTTTGATCGCGTTCCTCGGCGAGGATCGCGTCGATCTGCCCGAGGGCTTGCGTCAGGCCTTCCTCCGTGCCCATGCCGGCGAGCTGCTCCATCGCCTCGACGCTCGGAAACTCGTTCTCGATCGACATCCGGGTCTTCCCGCCGTCAATCGGTTGGATGGTCACCCGCGCGGTGGTCATCGGGAGCTCGGTGTTCGGCGTGCCGTCCTCGTTCGCGAAGCCATCCCGGAAGACGAGCCGATGTGGTGGCCGGACCTCGTCCACTTCCCAGAACCCGCGGGGCTGATCGCCCTCCGGGCCGGTCATGTGGTAATCCACGCGGCCGCCGGGACGCAGATCGTGAGCATCGACCGTCGCCGGGTAGGTCGGCGGTCCCCACCAGCGCTCGAGCTGGCGCGGATCGGCCCAGAGCTGCCAGACCCGCTCCGGCGACGAGTCAAACTCGGCCTCGAGCGTCATCGTGCGCGACGAAGGGTCCTTTCGGACGGCGGTGACGGTCATCGATCTCCCACCTCCGACGATCCGCTGATGAGCTGGTCCATGCGCTCGACGCGCTCTCGCCACAGCTCCTCGTACCGGTCGAGCAGGCGCCGCGCCACGCGGAGCCCCTCAAGGTTGGCGCGGACGACCTTCCTGCGCCCGATGCGATGCTTGCTGACGAGGCCGGCCCGCTCGAGGACGGCGACGTGCTTCTGCACCGCCGCGAAGCTCATCGGGTAATGGGTGGCCAGCTCGGCTACGCCTTCCTCCCCGTCGATCGCGCGGCGCACGATGTCACGCCGGGTGGCGTCACCCAGCGCGCCGAAGATGCGGTCGTGGTCGAGGGTGAGCTGCATTGATACAACCATACGGTTGTGTGTTTCGCACCGTCAACTCGTTCGTCATGCGACCGTGCCCGGGGCACTGAGAGGTGACCATGGCGGGATCGGGGAGTTACAAGACAGATTTGATCGGTCGCGCCCAGTGCGATTCACCATCGCGTGGTACGGCCTTCATCGAGGAGACTCGCGTCCGACTACGAGTCCTTCCTGGTGTTGTCCTCCTCTCGCTCGGAGAAGTCCGTGGAGAGCCCCCGTTCCTCAGCCTCCTCCATCTCCGGCAGGGGGGACGCCGGCTGAGTTGCGGGTTCCTCTCGGATCAAGCTCGGCTCAACCGCCGGCATTAAGGGCGCCACGGGCTCTGGAGGAGGAAGAGGGGGACTGAGCTGCTCAGACGTCTTGGCCGCCGTCTTCCTCCGGGTCGCGGTCTTCTTCCGGGTCGTGGCCTTCTTGGCCGCCGTCTTCCTCCGGGTCGCGGTCTTCTTCCGGGTCGTGG
>Ga0210378_10001819_pt1 | contig 11036 bp, 10 predicted proteins | sample PLM1_60_b1redo_FD_155465 | JGI IMG/M metagenome (GOLD analysis project Ga0210378, IMG submission 155465) | Groundwater sediment microbial communities from an aquifer in East River, Colorado, USA - PLM1_60_b1 redo | ecosystem: Environmental > Terrestrial > Soil > Riparian zone | place: USA: East... | reverse complement strand
CAACCAGCTATCAGGGTGGGGTGTTGGCCTGCCGCAACCACCACACCCAGGCGCACAAATACGGCGCCACCTTCCGACCCGACGGACGATTCACCGTCAACCGCAATTAACCGGCTCCGCGCCGCCGCCAAACCCATTGATGAGCCGACGGCGGCGCGGAAGAGCGCGAGGTCAGGAGTACGTGACGCGATAGTTCAGGTGCGTCACACCGGTGCCCTCGATGACCGTGGGGCCGTGCAGCCGGATCGGGGCGGAGGCGAGGTTGGCGAACAACGCCACGCCGCCATCAGGTTCACGTTGATCTCGTCAAGCTGCTGCGCGTTCAGCAACTGCCGGGCGAGGTCGGGCGTGGCCACGCCCACGATCTTGTCGCCGGCGGCTGCCTTCGCCTGTGCTACGGCGCTGTCCAGGTCGTCGACGAAGGTGATCGAGGAGTCCTCACGCGGCCAGCCGTCGGGGACGCTGTGGGTGACGACGAACGTGGGCACGCCCATCGGGGGTCGGCACCGCGACGTCGCTGCGCCCGCGCCGGCCGGCTCGCGGCGGCAGTGGCCGGCCACAGACCTCGCATTCCTCGTCTACCACGACCCCCACCACCCCGGATAAGCATCACGCGCAATGTGGCGTTACGTATTGGGTCACGCTAGCCGCAGGCAGGCCTCGTCGAGCCCGAGGTCGGTAAGGATGGCCCGGCATTCGTGGCGGTATTTCGCCGCGGCCTCGTGGTCACCGCTGGCGGCACAGGCACGATCGAGGCGGGCGAGCGAGCGGGCAACCTGCAGCGGCGCGCCGATGCGCCGCCAGATGGCCAACGAACGCCGCAACGGCTCGATCGCCGCCGACGGCGTGCCCCGCACGGTGGCCAGCTCGCCGATCGAGCACAACACCGCGGCGACGTCGCCTTGGTCGCCGTTGGCCTCCTGGAAACGCAGCGAGCGGGTGAGCCGCACGGCCGCCGTTCGCCACTGCCCGCGGTCGATGTCGAGCTGGGCGAGGTAATGGTCGAGGATCGCCCTTCCCACCTCGTCGCCGAGCTCGCGCGCGGTCGCCATCGCCTCGACGAACGCCCCCTCGGCCTCCGCCGCGCGGCCGGCGTCCCGCAGCACGTCGCCGTGGATCGCCAGGTACATCGCCACGATCCGGCGAGGGCTCCGCTCGCGGATGATGGCCAGCGCCCGGCCGGACAGCGCCACCGCCGGGCCGGCGTCGCCGGCCTCGAGGTGCACCAGTGCCCGGTCCGCCAGCGCATGGGCGACGAGCTCGTCCGCGACGCCGTCCGCGCAGGTGAGGGCCTCGTCGAACCGGGCAGCCGCCTCGTCGAGCCGGCCGGCCCGGCGCGCCGCCATGCCGACGTTGGCCAACGCCCGCGCCTCGAGCCGCCGGTCGCCGAGCCGGCGGGCCAGGTCCAGCAGCTCGGCGGCGATGGCCGGCAGCTCGGCGTCCCGCGATCGCTCAGCCCTGATCGTGAACAGCGCGTTGAGCAGCCGTGCCAGGAGCCGGTCGTCCACCCGCCCACTGGCGCAGTCGATGGCCGCCTGCAGCGTCCGTTCCCGGTCGTCGTGGTGGGCCCGCAGCGCCTGGAAGCCGACGAGCCGCAGCGCGAGCCGCCCGGCGAGGTCGGCCTCACCGTGCCGGCACGCCTCCTCGACGGCCGCGACGAGACCGGCCCGTTCGGCCTCGAACCAGTCTTGCGGCGCCCGCCGTGCCGCCAGGACGGTGGCGCCGTCCGACAAGGCCGACAGGTCCGGCGAGGCCGGCGGTGCCGGCAGGCCGGCGGCGGACACCATGCCGTGCTCCATCCGCTCGTCGGCCTCGGTGGCCAGCGCCAGCCAGGCGGTGAGCAGCCGGGTCACCGCCTTGGCCCGTTGCGCCGGGCCGTCCTCGGCGTCGACCCGCTCGCGGGCGAAGTCGGCGACGAGGTCGTGCAGCCGGAACCGGTTCTGCCCGACCGCGTCGCTGCCGCGCGGCTCGACAAGGTGCGCGTCGACGAGCTGGTCGACCAGCCGCGCCGGGTGGCCGGACAGCGGCTCGACGACCCAGGCCGGCCAGTCCGGGGCGCCGACCAGCCCGAGCCGGCGGAACACCAGCCGCAGCGCCGGGCCGAGGGCGCGGTAGCTCAGCGCCATGCTGGCCCGCACGTCGAGATCACCGATCACCAGCTCGTCCAGGCGTCCCCGCTCGCCGGCCAGCCGCCGCGCGAAGCCGTCCAGCGTCCAGTCCGGACGGGCCGCCAGCCGCGCGGCGGCGATCGAGACGGCCAGCGGCAGCCGGCCGCACGCTCGCACGACGGCGGTGGCCGCAGCCGGCTCGGCGGCGACCCGTTCCGGACCGACCAGCCTGGCGAACAGCTCGAGCGAGTCCGACGGCGCCAGCACGGGAACCGTCCACCTCGCGGCGCCAACCATGGCTCCGAGCTGGCGCCGCGAGGTGACCAGCACCGCGCAGCTCGCCGTGCCCGGCAGCAGCGGGCGCACCTGTTCCTCGTCGGCGACGTCGTCCAGCACGACCAGCATCCGCCTGCCGGCCAGGCGGCTGCGGTACAACGCGATCCGCTCGTCGCGGTCGTCGGGAACCCGCGCGCCGTCGACGCCGACCGCGCGCAGGAACCGGCCGGCCACGCCGTGGGGATCGGCCGGATGCAGCCGGCTGCCGCCGAGGTCGGCGTAGAGCTGGCCGCCGTCGCACGTCCCGGTCAGCTCGTGGGCCACCCGCAGCGCCAGCGTGGTCTTGCCGACGCCACCCGGACCGACCAGCAACACCACCGGCGGCCCGAGGCCGTCCGGCCGCTCGAGCACCCCGCGGACCTCGGCGATCACCTTGTCGCGGCCGAGGACCGTGCCGACCACGGCGGGAAGCTGGCGCGGCGCGACCGGCTCGGCAGCCGCCTCGCTCGGATCCTCGCCGTCGAGGATCCGTCGCTGCAGCTCACCGAGCGCCGGCCCCGGTTCGACGCCGAGGTCCTCGACCAGCCGGCGATGCACCGTGCGGTAGGCGGCCAGCGCGTCGGCGCGCCTGCCGAGCGCGGCCAGCGCCAGCATCTCGATCTCGTACAACCGCTCCCGGTACGGATGCTCGGCGACCAGCGCGGGCACGGCGCGCAGCACGTCGTCGTTGCGGGCCAGCGCGAGCTGGCATTCCAGCAGCGCCTCGGCGGCGGCCAGCCGCTCCTCGTGCAGGGCATGCCTCGGCCCGGCGACCCACTCGTCCGCGACGTCGGCCATGGCCGGCCCCCGCCACAGGGCAAGGGCGGTCGCCAGCTCCGCCGCGGCCACCTCGTGACAACCGAGGTCCGCGGACCGCCTCCCCCGCTGCACCAACCCACGGAACTCCACGACGTCGAGCCGGTGCTCCCCGAGGCACAGCTCGTACCCCAGCGGCCTCGTCACGATCAGCCGCGGACCGTCGCCACCCAGCCGGCGCCGCCAGTTGCTGATCATGTTGTGCAGCTGCGCCCGTGCCGAGCGCGGCGGCTCGTCCCACAACGCGTCGATCAGCCCGCCGGCCTGCGTCAGCCGCCCGGCGTTGAGCAGCAACGACGCCATGACGAACCGCTCACGGGCGCTGCCGGCTGGCAGCAACCGTCCGCCAACCCGCACCTCGACCGGCCCCAGCAACCCGAAGTCACAACCACGCAAGACCTGCCCCCAGACGGTGGTGGCCGCCATCTTACGGAAAGATACGGTCGATTCGTGCGACGCCCGGACTGAACGGAGGAGGAGCATGACCACCGCTGCGCCAGAGGTCGTGTCGCGCCAGGAGTGGCTCGCCGCCCGCCGAGAGCTGCTGATCAGGGAGAAGGAGGCCACCAGGGCGCGCGACGCGCTCAACGAGCAGCGCCGCAGGCTGCCGATGGTGCGCGTCGAGAAGGACTACCTGTTCGACGGCCCGGACGGCGAGCGGAGCCTGCCGGACCTGTTCGACGGCCGCCGCCAGCTCATCGTCTACCACTTCATGTTCGACCCCGAGTGGGACGAGGGCTGCCCGAGCTGCTCGTTCCTGACCGACAACATCGGCAACCTCGCCCACCTGCACGCCCGCAACACCTCGCTCGTCCTCGTCTCGCGGGCCCCGCTGGAGAAGATCGAGGCGTACCGCAAGCGGATGGGGTGGGAGCTGCCCTGGTACTCCTCGTACGGCAGCGACTTCAACTACGACTTCCACGTCACCCTCGATTCCTCGGTCGCACCCGTCGAGTACAACTTCCAGCAGCTCGACGCCCCCGAGGGGTCCGCGGAGGGGCACGGCATCAGCGTCTTCCTCCGCGATGGCGACCAGGTCTTCCACACCTACTCCACCTACGCCCGTGGCGCCGACGCCGTGCTGGGCACCTACCACTACCTCGACCTGACCCCGCTCGGCCGGCAGGAGGACTGGGAGCAGCCACCCGGCCGCTCCGACGGCCCGATGATGTCGTGGCTTCGCCGGCACGACGACTACTGAACTCGCCCGCGCCCCGACCAGGCCCGAGCCCCGGCCGCGCCACTCCAGGCGTGAACGCGACACCCAGCACCCCCGGCGCGTCAGGCGGCGGGCCGCGGTGGCGGTCGGTAGCGTCGCGGTCGATGACGAGTGCGCAGCTGCTCACCGACGCGTTCGGCCGGATCCGGGGCGTGGTCCACCGGGTCGTCGACGGGCTCACCCGTGCGGAGCTCGCCTTCCGGGTCGACGACCAGGCAAACTCGATCGCCTGGCTGGTGTGGCACCTGACCCGCATCCAGGACGACCACCTCGCCGACGCCGCCGGCCGGCCGCAGGTGTGGACCGCGCAGGGCTGGGCGCGGCGGTTCGACCTGGCCTTGGACGCATCGGACACCGGGTGCGGCCACACCGGCGACGACGTGGCGCTCGTCCTGGTCGAGTCCGCAAGCCTGCTGGCCGGCTACCACGACGCCGTGTACGAGCAGACCATCGACTACGTCGGCACCCTGACAGACGACGACCTCACCCGGATCGTGGACCGGTCGTGGACACCGCCGGTCACCCTTGGCGTGCGGCTGGTCAGCGTCATCGCCGACGACCTGCAACACGCCGGCCAGGCCGCCTTCGTCCGCGGCCTCGTCGAACGCCGGCGCTGACGGACCAGCCGCTGCCGCCGGTCGTGCGTCATCGGCGGCGGACACTCCAGTCGAACGTGCCGCGGCACACCAGCGTGCCGGCCTCGTCCACCACATCGGCGGTCGTGCTGAACCTGGCGCGGTCCTTCGCCGCCGACAGCACCGGTCGCAGCGCCAGCCTTGCGTCGTGATCGAGCTGGCAGGAGGCGACGAGCCGGCCGCGGGCCGGCGCGCGGAACTCCAGCGATGCGGCCGCGCCGAGCGGAACGACGCCGTCGAAGCCGGTCCCGGTCTCACACCCGGCGATGATCGCGGCCAGCCCGGCGGCGTCGATCAGCGCAATCAGACCGCTGGAGTGCAGGGAACCGATGACGTTCGTCATGGCCGGTGGAACGTCCAGCGCGATCTCCGCGGCGCCGTCGGCGGCGCGCAGCACCTCGATACCGAGGCTGCGATGGGCCGGTATCGGCTCGAGCAGCGAGCGGGCCAGCGCGGTGACGTCCACCCGGAACAACCTAATTGCTCCCGGCACGGTCTAACGTGCCGCTGGGTCTGTCGATACGTCAACCCGTGCGAGGGGAGACACCGTGGGTATCGAGTTTCCAGGAGAGTCGGCCGAGTACCGCGCGGCGCGGGACCGGCTGCTGGCGCAGGAGATCGAGTTGCGCCGTGCCACCGAGGAGGTGGCCGCGGCGAGGCGGCGGCTGCCGCCGGGTGGGGTGGTGCCGCAGGACTACGTCTTCCAGGGGCGAGGCGGGCACGGCGAGCCGACCGACGTGCGGCTGTCCGAGCTGTTCGCGCCGGGCAGGGACTCCCTGGTGATCTACAGCATGATGTTCCCCCGCGACCCTGGCGACGATCGGCCTGGCCCCGTCGACGGCCGGACGGCGCAGCTTCCGCTGGTGCAGGGCCCGTGCCCGTCGTGCACCGCGCTGCTCGACCAGCTCGACGGCGCGGTCGAGCACGCCTCGCAGCATGTCAACCTCGCGGTCGTCGGGAAGGCGCCGCTGCCGCACATGCTGACCTTCGCCGAGGAGCGCGGCTGGCGCCGCCTTCGCCTGCTGTCCTCGGTCGGCAACACCTACAACCGCGACTACTTCGGCGAGACGGCGCAGGGCCATCAGCGGCCCATGCTGAACGTGTTCCACCGCGACGGGCAGGCGATCCGCCACTTCTGGGGCTCCGAGCTGCTCTACGCGCCGACCGAACCGGGGCAGGACCCCCGCCACGTCGGCACCATCGAACCGATCTGGAACATCTTCGATCTGACCCCCGCCGGCCGTGGAACCGTCTGGGACGAGCAACTGAGCTACCCTCAGGTTGCCACCGGGAACATCTCCGGCTCGTCGTAGCGGATCAGGCCGTGGCGTAAGGCCGTCATCAGCGCCTGGGCGCGGTTGGTCGCACCGAGCTTGTCGTACAGCCGCGCGACGTAGGTCTTGGCGGTGGACTGGCTGACGAACATGGCGCGCGCGATGGCCGGCACGGAGCGGCCGTCCCGCAGGTGCTGGAGCATCTCGCGTTCGCGGGTGCTGAGCGCGAACCGGCCGTCGGTGTTGCGCCGGCGGGCCAGCGCGTCGACAAGGCCGGCCGCGGTGAACGAGGTCGCCGCGACCGCGGCGTGCCTGATCGCGCCGAGCACCTCGTCCACCGGCGCGGTCTTCGCCACGAAGGCCGACGCGCCGGTGTCCAGCGCGCGGAAGAGCACGTCGTCCTCGCCGCTCGAGGTCAGCACGACGATGCCGAGGTTGGCGTACCGGTCGCGCAGCTCGCGGGCCAGTTGCAGTCCGTCACCGTCGGGAAGGGAGACGTCGATGGTCACCACGTCGGGCCGGGTCAGGGCGATCACCCGCCGCGCCTCGGCAGCCGACCAGGTCTCGGCCACGATCTCGAGGTCGGCGTGCTGCGCCACCAGGCCGGATAACCCGTACCGGGTGAGCGTGTGGCCGTCGATGACGACGATACGGATCGACATTTCTGATCCTTCCGGCTGGCGGCAGGCCGCCCCGTTCGGTCGTACGCTTGCTGACTCAACTTGACTTCGGTTACAGGACGTCACAAGTTACGGCTCATGACGCCCTAACGGGTCAATTTGCGTCAAGCATCCCCGAATGGGGTCTTTCGTCCAGCGGCGCCGGACCGTCGAGCAGCCCGAACACAGACGAAAGGCCGGGCCCGCGACGAGTGCCACGAGCCCGTCCGTGACCAGTAGCCGGATCGGCGCGTGCGCCTACCTACCGCAGGCACACCGTCACGTAGCGCAGCGGCGCGGTCGATTGTGACGTCATGATGGTTGCCCCGAATCAATTTGTCATTCGATTCGAGCTGTCGATTCGTCGACCCGGCTTTCTTACCGAATTCGGTGAAGTCGGGACCTTGGTCCCGCGGCCTTGTCGGGCGAACGTATGACACGCGTCATCCGACCGGCGATCCGTGTCGACCATTGGCCACGCAGACCTGGCCGATCACCCGATTACGGTTGGGCAGCCGGTGACCGAGTCTTCTCGTCGTGCAGCTTTCCCATTCGAGGCGAGGAGGTGTCCGATGAACGGGCGCATCCTCACCGTCTTCGCTGCCAAGGGCGGGTGCGGCAAGACCACGCTGGCCACCAACCTGGCCGTGGTGCTCAACGCGGGCGGGGCGCGCCGGGTGTGCCTTGTCGACCTGGACCTGGCGTTCGGCGACGTGGCCAGCATGCTGGCGCTGGAGCCGGCCGGCAGCCTGGTCGACGCTGTCACGGGTGACGGCGGTGGCCGGCTCGACGTCGCGGCGGTCTCGTCGCTGGTGACGCCGATCGGGTCCAACCTGGACGGCGTCCTCACGCCGGTGGTGCCGGGGGACGCCGCGAGGGTGCCGGTGACCCTGGTCGAGGAGCTGCTCGCGATCCTCCCGTCGATCTACGACTACGCCGTCGTCGACACGCCGGCGCAGTTCTCGGCGAACGTGCTGGCGGCGCTGGACAACTCCCATTACCACGTGCTGCTGACCACGCCGGAGCGGCCGGCGCTGCACAACCTGCGGCGCACTCTCGACATGCTCGACATGCTCTCCTACAGCCGGGCCTCGCGGTCGGTCGTGCTCAACCGCTGCGACTCGCGCGTCGGCCTGACCACGCGGGACGTCGAGCGGACCATCAAGGCGCCGATCGCCGGCGAGTTGCCGTCCAGCTGGGACGTCTCGGCCTCGATCAACCGCGGCGTGCCGCTGGCCGCCGCCCAACCCGAGCACCGCTACAGCCAGGCCGTCCGCCGGTTCGTCGAGAGCCACATCACCACGGCGCGGTTCAACACCGGAACGACCGAAACGGGCCGGCCATGGTGAACGTCAACAGCGGCCGCGATCCCCCGGCGTGATTTACGACCCCCGCAGTTTCATCGCTCGCAGTTTCATCCCTCAACCCAATCCCGAACAACCCCAATGAAAAGGAACAGACAATGCTTGAGCGTATCCGTGAGGCCCGCAAGAACGAGAACGGCTTCACCCTCATCGAGCTCCTGCTCGTCATCGTCATTCTCGGCGTGCTGTCCGGCATCGTCGTCTTCGCGGTCGGCGGCATCACCGACCGCGGCGAAGTGTCGGCATGCAAGGCCGAGGTCAAGACCATCTCGGTCGCCGAGGAGGCGTACTACGCGAAGACCACGCCGGGTGCATACACCGACCTCGCCGGCCTGGTCACCGCCGGCCTGCTGCGCCCGGGCACGCCGAAGTACGTGGCCACCGCCAGCGCCGCCAACGGCTCGCTGACCCTGGTCGGCACCGCGCCCGCCGGCTGCACCGCCTGATCAACCGTGGGGAGGGCCACGAGGGGTGGCCCTCCCCAACCCCTCTGTCTCCTGGAAGGAACCGTCATGGATGAACGACTGGACGCCCTGCTCGGTGAGCTGTGGCGCGCCGGCGGCACGGACCTGCTGCTCACGGTCGGCATCCCGCCGCAGGTGCGGGTGCACGGCGCGCTGCACCCGGTGCCGGGGCAGGACGCTCTGACCGGCCGCGAGATCGACGCGATGCTGGAGTCTCTGCTCACCGCCGAGCAGGCGGCGCAGTGGCACGCACAGCGCGAGTACGACTTCTCCTTCGCCTGGCGGGACAGCGCCCGCATCCGCGGCAACGCGTTCACCCAGCGCGGCGTCACCGCGGTGGCGCTGCGGATGATCCCGACCGACATCCCGACGATGGACGAGCTCGGGCTGCCGCCGGCACTTGGCGAGTTCGCCCGCCGGCACCAGGGGCTGGTGCTGGTCACCGGGCCGACCGGGTCCGGCAAGTCGACCACGCTCGCGGCGGTCATCGACCGGATCAACACCTACCGGGCGTGCCACATCATCACGATCGAGGACCCGATCGAGTACGTGCACGAGCACAAGCGCTCGGTGGTGAACCAGCGCGAGGTCGGCACCGACACCGAGTCCTTCTCCGACGCCCTGCGCAACGCCCTGCGCGAGGACCCCGACGTGCTGCTGGTCGGCGAGATGCGGGACCTGGAGTCGATCCGGTTCGCGCTGACCATCGCCGAGACCGGCCACCTGGTCTTCGCCACCCTGCACACCAACGACACCGCGCAGTCCCTCGCGCGGATCATCGACGTCTTCCCCGCCGAGCAGCAGGCCCAGGTGCGGGTGCAGCTGGCCGCGGCGCTCACCGGGATCGTCTACCAGCGGCTGCTGCCGCGAGTCGGCGGCGGGCTGGTCGCCGCGTACGAGGTGCTGGTGGCCGACACCGCGATCCGCAACCTGATCAAGGAAGGCAAGACCCACCAGCTTCGCAACTCGCTGGTCACCGGCCAGCGGCAGGGCATGGTCACGTTCGAGCAGTCGCTGTCGGCGCTGGTGCGGGGCGGCCAGGTGACCTATGAGGACGCGGTCGCCCGCAGCCTCTACCCGAAGGACGTCGAAGCGACCCCACGACCGCGGATGAGCGTGAGCGCATGAAGCTGCGACCAAGACAAGAGGCACGGCCGGCGCCGCAACGCCCGGCCACCCCGCCGGCGCTGGCGACATCAGCCGCCGCGACAGGAGACCTCGGCGGCTTCCCCACCGCCTCGGTGGACCTGCGCACGGTGACCCCGGACCCGGCCGCGACGGCGCTGCTCGACGAGGCAACGGCCCGCGAGCTGGTCGCCATCCCGCTGTCGGTCGGCCCGAGCGGCGTGGTCGTCGCGATGGCCGACCCGTCGGCGGCCAACCAGCTACGGCTGCGGCAGGCCGTCGGCCGCCCGGTGGTGGCGCGGCTGGCGCCGGCCGCGGACATCCTGCTGGCGATCGGCAACACCTACCGCGCACTGGCCGGCATCGAGTCGAGGGTGAAGGCGTTCGAGGCCCGCGACTCGATGCGCAGGGACGCCGCCCGCGCCGAGGCCGTGGTGGCCAGCGACGACGCCCCCGTCGTCCAGGTCGTCCAGCTCGTCATCACCCAGGCGCTGCGGGACAGGGCCTCCGACATCCACGTCGAACCGCAGGGCGAGCGGCTGCGGGTGCGCTACCGCATCGACGGGGCGCTGCACGACGTCGCCGACCTGCCCGCATCCATCGGCCCCGCGGTGGTGAGCCGGATCAAGATCCTCGGCGGGATGAACATCGTCGAGCGGCGCCGCCCGCAGGACGGCCAGATCAGCATGGACGTCGAGGGCCGTGCCGTCGACATCCGGGTATCCACGACCGCGGTGGTCGGCGGTGAGAAGGTCGTGCTGCGGCTGCTTGACAAGAGCCGCCCGCTGTACCGCCTCGAGCAGCTCGGCATGCCGCACGACATGGCCGGCAGGTACTCCGCGCTGCTGCGCTCGCCCTACGGCATGGTGATCTGCGCCGGGCCGACCGGCAGCGGCAAGACGACCACGCTGTACGGGTCGCTCGGCGAGATCAACACGCCGGACCGCAACATCATGACCATCGAGGACCCCGTCGAGTACACCTTCCCCTCGATCAACCAGATCCAGATCAACGAGCAGGCCGGCATCACCTTCGCCGGCGGCCTGAGGTCGATCCT
>Ga0210378_10001818_pt1 | contig 11037 bp, 10 predicted proteins | sample PLM1_60_b1redo_FD_155465 | JGI IMG/M metagenome (GOLD analysis project Ga0210378, IMG submission 155465) | Groundwater sediment microbial communities from an aquifer in East River, Colorado, USA - PLM1_60_b1 redo | ecosystem: Environmental > Terrestrial > Soil > Riparian zone | place: USA: East... | reverse complement strand
TGGCTGGGGTTGGTGTTCGACACGCCGGCCATCCGGATCTTGCCCTGGTCCAGCAGCTCGCGCAGCGCGCCGACCGACTCCTCGAACGGCACCCGCGGGTCGGGGCGATGGAACTGGTAGAGTCCGATCGCGTCGACGCCGAGCCGCTCGAGCGACGCCTCGCAGGCTCGCCTGAGGTAGCGCGGCGAGCCGTCCAACCCCCACGAGCCGCGGGGCCTGGTGTGCCCGCCCTTGGTGGCCACCAGCACGTCGTCGGTGTTCCCGCCGTAGCTGGCCAGCGCCGTCGCGATGAGCGACTCGTTGTGCCCGACGTCCCGCTCGTCGATGCAGTAGGCGTCCGCGGTGTCGATCAGTGTCACGCCGGCGTCCAGCGCGGCGTGGATGGTCGCGACGCTGCGCGCCTCGTCCGGCCTCCCGGCCAGGGACATGGGCATGGCGCCCAGGCCCACGGCGCCGACCGTGGTGTCGCCGATGCGGCGGGTTCGCATGAGTACCTCCGATGTCGCGCCGGGCTGGTCCGTCAGGCTTGTCGGACAGGCTGGACCAGAACTCCGCATGACGTCGAGACGGCGCGGCCATTCGGGTGAGATCGATGTCCGGCGCCGTTCGGCCGTTTGGGGCCGCCGGACGGATCTCCACATCTGCCTACGACCCGGGCGCGTGGTCGGGAGCCGGCCGTGCCGGGCATGGCGAATGGGCCGGCGGAGCGGCGCGCACCGGCCAGGGGCGACGTGGAAAAGCTCGGGCACGGCCACCCCGCTGGCCGGCCCGATCTCGCGCAGCGTCAGTGCTGGTGGTCGAGCTGGGCCCTGATCTCACCTCCCGGGTACTTCACGCTGTGCACGTTGACGTACGTCGTGCCCGACCGGATCGCGTCGATGAGCTCGGCGAACTCGCCCGCGCTGATGCCCTGCGCACCCGGCCCGATCACATCGCCCGGCCGGATCGTCCCGGTAATGGTGGCCGGCGCCGGCGGGCAGTCCTGCGTGCCCACTGGCCCGTTTCCCAGGTTCGAGCAGAGGAACACGCTGATCCCGCCACTCTGCGCCCGCCCGCCGAGGTGAATGTGCGACTGCGTGACCGCCGCTTCGAGATTGCCGTAGCTGAGCTCGTACCCGATCTCCTGCCGCTGCTCGTCGATGTGCGCCCTGAACTGCCCGACGCCGGTCGTCGACAGCGCGCCCGGGTCCTCCTGGTACCCGGTGAGCACCACCTGCAGCGTGCTCTCCGAGCCCTCAGAGTCGTCCCCACTCGCCATCGCCACCGACCCTGCCGTGGCCACGATCACCAGGCCGGCCGCCGCCACAACCCGTGCCCGCCACATCCTCACCTGCCACCTCCTTGTCGCAACCGCTGCATCCACCAAGCCTGTACGCCTGCCCGCGTCACCCGGTTCAACCCGAACCCCACCGTGGCCGGCCGGCGCCGGCGGCCACATCGCATGCGGTTCGGCCCTCGGTGTTCAGCAGGACCACGACGGAGTGCGGGCCGGTGGCGAGGGCCGTCCGGCGGCGGTGGCTGCGGGGGCCGGTGAGGGCGGCGCGGGCGCCGGCGAGGGAGGCGGCGCCGCTGGGCCCGGCGAGCACGCCGAGGCCGGCGAGGTCGTGGACGGCGCGGGTGGCGTCCTCGTCGCCGACGGCGACCGCGGCGTCCATGCCGGCGCGCAGGTACGGCCAGGCCAGGCTGGACGGGGTGCCGCAGTTGAGACCGGTCATGACGGTGGCGCCGGTGGGTACCGACAGCGGCTCGCCGCCGAGCAGGCTGGCGAGGACGCACGCCGCTGTGGTCGGCTCGACGCCGAGCACAACCGCTGGCGGCGCTTGCCGTTGGCTGCGGTGGTGGGTGACGGCGGCCTGGGCCAGCGAGCCGACGCCGACCGGGACGGCGACCAGGGCGGCGGCCGTGGCACCTGCGGCGCGCAGCTGCGCGTCGGCCTCGTGGAAGAGCGTCGAGTAGCCCTGCACGATCCATTGTGGGACCTCGTGGTAGCCGGCCCACGCCGTGTCCTGCACCAGCTCAGCGGCGGGATCGGCGCCGGCCGCGCTGGCAGCGCGCTCGACCGCCTCGTCGTAGGAGCCGTCGACGGTGATCACGGTGGCGCCCTCGGCGGCGATGGCCGCGGCCGCGCCGGTTGGCACGGCCGATGGCACGTACACGTCCGCGGGCAGGCCGAGCAGCCGCGCCATCCGGGCCACCGCGCGGCCGTGGTTGCCGTCCGTTGCGGCGACCAGCCTGACCGGCGGCAGGGACCCGGCCAGCGCGCGCAGCCGGTCGAGGTCGACGCCGTCGGACGGCACGCCGGCGCGGGCCGCCAGCAGGCGGCACACCGCCCACGAGGCGCCCAGCACCTTGAACGCCGGAAGGCCGAGCCGCGCGGACTCGTCCTTCACGAACACCCGGCCGACGCGCAGCTCGGCGGCGAGCGCCGGCAGTTCGACGAGGGGCGTCGGCGCGTACCCCGGCAGCCCGGCGTGGAAGGCGGTGACATCGGGTGGCTCCGGCGGGCAGGTCCACGACCGCGCGGCCGGCCGCTGGTACCAGGTCTGCACGCCGGCCGGGCTTACTCGTCGCCGGCGAGGGTCAGCGAGCGCAGCCGCCAGCCGGCGTACACCGTGGCCGCGGCGGCCACCACGACGAGCAGCGGCACGGCGACCCGCAGCCGCACGTCGGCCGAGACCGCGCCGTGCTGGGCGACCGCGCTGGTGACCGACATCGCCCACTGCCGCACGCTGAGCGTCCGCGCGCCTGGCACGTACCCGCCGATCAGCGACTCCCAGAGCAGCGCGTACAGCAGGCCGACCACCACAGCGTGCCTGGTCAGCACGCCGAGCAGCAGGAACACCGCGCAGTAGGCCGCGCCGCCGACCAGCGCGCCGACGCCGTAGCCGAGCGCCAGCCCGCGGCGGTCACCGGCCATGATCAGCCCGGCGGCCAGCGTGGGCACGGCCGCGAACACGGCGATGCAGCCGACCGCCACCACCAGCTTGGTGGTCACGATCACGAACCGGGACACCGGCTTGGAGAGCAGGTAGACGATCGACCCGTCGTCGATCTCCGGCCCGATCACCCCGGTGCCGACGATGAGGCCGAGCAGCGGCACCAGCGTGCCGAGGGCGAAGGCGCCGAGCACGGCGCGCGAGGTGCCGACGTCGGCGACGCCGGTCAGCCGCAGTGCCACGGACAGGCCGAGCAGGACCACGGGCATGGCGAGCAGCAGCACTGCGCGCCGCCGACCGACCATGGCGCGCAGGGTGATGGCCGCGATCGTCGTGTTCATGACGCCACCAGGTAGGAGAAGACGCTTTCCAGCGATTCGTCGGACGGTGATACCTCGTACAACCGCAGCCCGTGCTCGCGGGCCAGCCTCGGCAACAGCACCACGAACCGCTGGAAGTCGACGGCGTGCACCCGCAGCGCCCGCTCCCGGCCGTCCAGCTCGACCGAAGCCGTCGAGCCGTCGGCGATCAGCGCGGCGGCCAGCCGCCGGTCGTCGCTGGAGCGGATGAGGAAGACGTGCGGCCGGTCGATCATCAGTCGCCGGATGGCCCTGAAGTCGCCGGACGCGGCGTGCCGCCCGGCCACCACGACCTCGATGTGGCTGGCGACCTGCTCGACCTCCTCGAGGATGTGCGAGCTGAACAGCACAGTGCGCCCGTCGGCGCCCATCCGCCGGATGAGGTCGATGAGGTGCAGCCGCTGCCGCGGGTCCATGCCGTTGAACGGCTCGTCTAGCAGCAGCACCGCGGGGTCGTGCACGAGCGCGGCGGCCATCTTCACCCGCTGCTTCATGCCCTTGGAGTACGTCTCGAGCTGGCGGTCCTTCGCGAAGGTCATCTCCACCGTCTGCAGGGCTCGGGTGGCCGCCGCCTCAGGGTCGGCGAGGCCGTGCAGCCGCGCGTTGGCCAAGGTGAACTGCCAGCCGGTCAAGAAGTCGTACATCGCCTCGCGCTCCGGCACCAGGCCGACGCGACGGTAGATGTCCTCGTTGTGCCACACGGTGGCGCCGTCGAGGGTGACCGCGCCGGCCGACGGCGCGAGGAAGCCGCCCATCATGTGGATGAGCGTGGACTTGCCGGCGCCGTTCGGGCCGAGCAGGCCGGTGACACCGGGGCCGATGGTCATGGACACGTCGTTGACCGCGACCACATTGCCGAACCACCGCGACGCCCGGTCGATGCTGATCTCGCTCATGACGCGGACGCCCTCCGGTAGCGCAGCAGCAGGAAGCCGGCTGACGCGGCGACGATGGCCAGCGCCACCGCGGCGAACAGCGCCCCCTGCCAGCCCTCCGGCGTTGGCACGTCGCTGAACAGCACGCTCTCCTTGGGGCTGAACAGCCACAGTTGCAGGGCGTTGACCAGGTGGTACGGCGTGAACAGCGCGGCGTACATGGCGACGGCGGGGTGTGCGGTGCTGACCGCAATGCCCTGCACGCTGGAGACCACGGCGTGGCTGACCAGGATGCCGCTGATGATCGCCGCAACGCCGAAACCGCGGCGCGGGGTTGCCGAGGCGATGGCCAACCCGATGCCGGCAAGCACCGTGGCGAAGATCAGCGCGCCGGCCAGCCCCTCGAGTACGCCCCTTGTCTGCACCCAGAACGGCAGCTCGGCGAGCAGCGCGCCGCCGTACAGGATCACCAGCGGGGTGCCCATGAGGATGAGCAGCGCTGCCGCCATGGCCGCGTACTTCGCCAGCACGTAGTCGGCGTAGGTGAGTGGCCGCGAGAAGTACAGCGGCACCAGCCGGAACCGCAGGTCACGGGACACCAGCTGCGGGGACTGCGCGGCCAGGAAGATCGCGCTGACGTAGAACGTGATCGGGACGTAGTCGACGTAGTCCAGCGGCAGCTGGGTGACCTTGGTGAGCACCACGACCACGACGATGATCAGCGCAGGGAACGCCATGGCCGCGAACAGCAGCGCCGGCATGACCTTGGACCTGGCCGGCCGGCCGAGCCCGTACGCACCGCGCAGGCTCTGGCCGAACAGCGACCGCACCAGGTACCACCGGCCGAGCCGGGCGCCGTCGTAGTTGCGGTACCCGATGTCATAGATGGCCCCGCTGGCCCCGCTCACGCCGGACGGCTGGTTAGACACCGGCATCGGTGAAAACCTCCTCGATGCGGTGCCGCCGCCGCTGCAGCCGGACCAGCCCGACGCCGAGGTCGGCGGCCGCGTCGCGGATCCGGTCGTAGGTCGCCTCGTCGTCGATCCGCACCTCGACGAGCCGGCCGTCGCGGCGCGCCCTGACGCCGTCGCGCACCAGCCGGCCGCTCAGCGCGCCGGCGCCGTCGTCGAGCTCGCCGTCGGTGACCTCGACCGCCAGCACCTCGGTCGCACCGGTGTACGCCGCGATCTCCGAGGACCGCAGCAGCCGCCCGGCGTCGATGATCACCACGTGGTCACAGATCCGCTCCAGCTCGCCGAGCAGGTGGCTTGCGACGAGCACGGAGATGCCGAAGTCGGTGCCGATGCGGCGGATCAGGCCCAGCATGTCGTCGCGGCCCGCCGGGTCGAGGCCGTTGGTCGGCTCGTCCAGGAAGATCAGCCGCGGGTCGTGCACGAGCGACTGCGCCAGCTTCACGCGCTGCCGCATACCCGTGGAGTAGCCGCCGATCGGGCGGTACCGCTCCTCGTACAACCCGACATGGCGCAGCGTGTCGGCGGTGCGCTCGCGCGCCGCGGCCGCGGGCAGCCCGGACATCCGCGCCATGTGCACCACGAGCTCGGTGGCCGAGGTGTCCGGCGGCAGGCAGTCGTGCTCCGGCATGTACCCGACGAGCCCGCGCAGCTCACGGCCGCCGGCGGCCACGTCCATGCCGAGCACCTCGGCCCGTCCCGAGGTCGGCCGCAGCAGCCCGAGCAGGATCTTGATCAGCGTGGACTTGCCGGCTCCGTTCGCGCCGACCAGCCCGATGATCCCGGCGCCGACGCTCACCGTCAGCTCGTCGAGCGCCGTGACCCGCGGGAACCGCTTGGTGAGGGCGTCCGTCCTGATCGACGGCGGGTCATGGGTCGGCGCCGCCGAAGACCCGCTCGCGGGGTCGAGTATGGGCACTGAAGACCCGCTCGCGGGGTCGAGTATGGGCACCGAAGACCCGCTCGCGGGGTCGAGTATGGGCACCGAAGACCCGCTCGCGGGGTCGAGTATGGGCACCGAAGACCCGCTCGCGGGGTCGAGTATGGGCATGGCGCCATCCTGCCCGCCGCGCCGTGCCGGCCGGATCGGGGATGACCCGGAACCGGTCTCAGGGGGCCGGTCACCCCGGTCACCCCGGCTTGGGCAGCGCGGCGTACAGGTCGACGCCATTGCCGTCCGGGTCGAGGACGGTCGCGTACCGGTGGCCCCAGAACGCGTCCCACGGCTCGCGGTACGGCTGGTGGCCGGCATCGACCAGCTCGTTGAACGTGGTGTCCACGGAGTCCGGGCTGTCGAGCTCGAAGGCCAGCGCAGCCCTCGGGCCGCCGGACGGCCGGGTCCAGCCCGACGTGAAGGAATGAATCGACTCCTCGGTGTCGAGCATCAGCCGGATGCCACCGGCCAGCTCGCACTCCTGGTGGTCGTCGGAGTCCGCGGCGAACTGCAGGCCGAGCCGGCGGTAGAACGCCACGGCGGCCGCCATGTCGGCGACGACGAGCCCGATTGCGTTGAGTCCCTTGGTCATGGTCCAGGACGATAGGCCGGGGGTACGACAGTCTCCGGCGCTGGACGCCGAGCTCGCGGTGTCCGGGCCGGCTCACCGCCGCGCTCATGAAGATCGTCGGCCATCCGACGGCCTCGCCGCACTGTCGCGCGCCGGGCTTGCCGATTGTCAAAATGGTGGTGGTTCGGGGACTTGGATGTTGATGACGGTGGGTATGGCAATGGGCTCGGCAATGGGTTCGGCGGGGACAACATGGTGTCGGCCGGCGGGGCTGGTCCAGTGGTAGTCACCATTGTCCAGTCGTTCGCAAAGCCAGTCGCAGCGGTGCTTCAACTGGTGGTGATGGGCGCACAGCGGCCCGAGGTTGTCCGCGCTCGTGCACCCACCGGGATAGGGCTTCTCATGGTCCAGTTCGCATTCGGCCGATCGCCGGCATCCCGGAAAGCGACACGACTTATCCCGCGCCCGCACAAAATCCGCCAAGCCGGCCGGTGGCCGATACGTGGTACGACCGTAGTCCATCAGTACGCCGCTGACCGGGTCTGTGAGCAGCCGCCGCCAGGTGGCGTCCCCGGCGATCTCCCGCGCCATCTCGGCTGGAATGGGGCCGTACCCGGCAAGGTCGCCGGGTTGCTGGTCCAGGCCGAGCAGGCTGCTCATCGGCACGGTGACGTTGACCTGCACAGCCGGACCGCTGTCGTTGCCGAGGATCAGATCGACCAGGGCGTCGGCTCGGCGTTGGTCGGCGGTGCGCTCGTCGCCTGCGGTGATGGCGCGTCGGGCGCTGTCGTGGATGGTGGCGTACACGGCGGCGGCGTGGTGGGCGGGCAGATAGGCCCACAGTTCGGCCATGCCGTCCTCGGCCGGGCTGAGCACGACCCGCCGGTCCTGGCGTTCGCGCTGGTGGCGGGCCTGGCCACCAGCGGGGTCGATGCGCAGCACGGCCCGTCTCATCGCCTGCCGCAGTTGCGGCGCCGTCTGATCCTTGGCCTTGTCCAGCACCCGTTCTTCGACCTGCGCGGCGTGCTCGGCGGATAGTGCTCGGGTGCCCTCGACGATGGCCCGCGCCCGCATCAGATCGATCTCACCGTTCTCGAGTGCGGCCAGGGTGTTGGGCAGGCGTTCAACCAGGTCCAAGCCGAGGTGCAGCCGGTTCCCGGCCGCGACACCGGATATGCTCAAGGCGACGGCGAGTTCATCGGCGGTGTAGTCGTTAAGCTGCCCATTGGGCTGGCGGCGCAGCTCCGCCAGTTCCACCATGGCTTTCAGTTGCTGGGCTTGGGCGTGGGCGACAACGCGTTCCCAGTGTTGCGCCTTGGCTATGATTGCCTCCCCCTCGAACACGCTTCAATTGTACGACACCTGTTTGGTGGTTCGCAAGTTCTTGCGTACCGTCCCGACTAAACGTCCCGACCTGATAACGCGACCGAGCACGGCACGTAAGCCGGGCACGCACCTGTCGTTCCTGTTGCCGCTTCTCCGTCGAAAGCCAATCTCTAGACACCCGGCCAAGAGTAACGTGCCTCCAATTACCACCATTCGGGAACGCCGGACGGCCTGAACCCAACCCCAGCACGCGAACCGCGGTTAACCTGACGGATCAACCAGGGCATTCCGTCAGCGCGCGGTCGGCACAAGCACGATCCACACCGGCCCGCGGGCGAACGGGCACGGCCGCCCGTCCTCCAGGGTGAACGCCGTCCCGCTGTCGGGCGTCGGGCGGGACCAGCGAGCAGGGAAGCTCACGCCGTCGCGCAGCACCAGCGCGGCGCCGGAGCCGACGGTCTCCGCGTACGGCGAGACGTTGCCGAGCAGGTCGCTGATGCCGGACGGCCGCACGACGACGGACTGCAGGACCACGGTTGCCGCGCCGGGCCGGCCACCCTCGGCGGCGAGCAGGGGCGCGCCGTCGGCACCGACCAGCCATCGCCCGTCGGCTGCTGACCAGTCGAAGGACAGCTCGGCAGCCGGGTAGCCGGCCACCTCGTGGGCCGTCGGTGTGCCACCGGGCGGGGCGTCGCCGAACCGCAGGCCGATGTCGGCGGACAGTCCCGTGTCCGGCGCGGCCGCCAGCAGCTGCGCGGGGCGCGCGTAGCTGTTGTGCGGCGGCCGCCTAGCCCGGTCGCGGAAGTAGGCCTGCGGGGCCTGCACCGGGGACACGTTGGCCACCCGCGCCGCGGCGAGCTGGGGCAGCAGCTGCGGCGCGGCGCCCGAGTAGGCCAGCGCCGGCCGGCCGAACTGGCCGAGCAGCTCGAGGTCGGACTCCCTGGCGCTGCGGACCGGTCCGACGGCGTCCGGCAACCGGCTGGAGAACACCGCCAGCAGCCGGCTCAGCCCGCCCTCGACCGGCTCGACGTACACCAGGTCGGCCGCGGTGAGCCCGAGCTGCGGCCGCGCCTGCCGAACGTTGTCGATCTTGACGGCGAGCACCGGCGCGGCCGGCGCCGGCAGCCCGGTGAATGGCGACACCGGCGACACCGGCGGCGCCGTGGTGGTTGGCTCCGGCGTAGCGGTCGTGGTCGGCACCGTCGTGGTCGGCACCGTCGTGGTCGGCACCGTCGTGGTCGGCACCGGGACCGGTGGCGGGTCGGGCGTGGCGAGCACCACGACGAGCCAGCCGGCCGCGACCGTTCCGACCACCAGGCACGCTATGAGCACCGGCCGCCTACGCCACATCACCGGCCCTCCCGCCGCAGCGCGGCGCAGATGTTCGACTTCGAGGGTCCATTTTGGCCCCGGATGATCGTCGAACCTGCGGCGGCCCGTACACCCGTTCAACAACGTCTACGAGGCAGGGCCATAACCCCAGTTCGGCGAACGATGCGGTGATTTCTCGTAGGCTTCGGTTCGTGTCGGAGGTCGGCGGTCGCAAGCGGAACCAGCCTGCACCGCCGCGGCCGGACGCCCAGGTTCGCGATGTGGGATAAGGAACCGGATCGCCCCATCGCCGGCTCGCCGCCCGATCGGCAGCGGCCGCCCGGTGGGCGGCGGCGGCACGGCGTCGAGCAGTTGTCCGCGGGTATCTACGGCACCGTGGTCTCCTCGGCCACGATGGCCGCGGCCGGCGACAAACCACTCGGGACTGTGGTGATCACCGTTCTCACCACAGTCGGTGTCTACTGGATCGCCGAGGAGTACGCGAGGAGCCTGGCGCAGCACGCGGCCGTCGGCCGCCTTACCGCATCGGACATGGGTCGCGGTTTGCGCGAGAGCTTCACCATGGTGCAGGCCTCCGTGGCCCCGCTCGTCGCGGTCGTGGTCGCCGCTGTCCTCGGCGCGGCAACGACTACGGCAAAGAACTACTGAGCCTGCACTACGCCACATCACCACACCACAGCTGAACCAAACCGCTGCCGGCGGCCAAGGCTGGGGCCGCCGGCAGCGGTGGGTTCTCATGAGCCCCTACTCGTGTGCGATCGCGGCCAGTACGTTGATCCGGGCCGCCCGGATGGCCGGCACGGTGGCCGCCACCACCCCCACGACCGCGGCCAGCGCGACGTAGGTGGCCATCTGCTGCCACGGGAACGCCAGCGCGCCGATCCCCTGGCTCTTCAACGCGCGGACCACCGCGGCGCCGAGGCCGCTGCCGACGGCCAGGCCGAGCAGCGCGCCGAACACCGAGATGACCACGGCCTCCACGGTGATCATGTGCATGGTCTGCCCGCGGTACAGCCCGATCGCCCGCAGCAGGCCCAGCTCCCTGGTCCGCTCCAGCACCGAGAGGGCGAGGGTGTTGACGATGCCGAGCACCGCGATGAGGATCGTGAGCGCCAGCAGGATCTGGATCATCATGACGATCTTGTTCAGCATGGCGGCCTGCTGGGCGATGAACGCGCTGCGGTCGCCGACACTCACCTCGGGGCTGTCGACCAGCAGCCGGTCGACCTGCGTGCGCACGTCGGCGACGCTCGCGCCGTCGGCCACCCGCAGGTAGCCCCAGGCGGGTTGCTGGATCTGGAAGTCGCGGACGGCATCCACGCTCAGCATCCAGCCGTGGTAGACCTCGCTGGAGTAGACGCCCACCACGGTCATGATGTGCGGCTGTCCCTGCGAGAGCTGGATCTCGACCTTGCTTCCGGCGTGCAGGCCGCGCTCCCCGGCCTGTTTGGCGTCGACGACCAGCTCGTCGGCCGACAGCGCCGCGAGCGTGCCCTCCTGCGCATGCATCGGGAACATCTGGGTCATGGCCGGCAGGTCGGTCACCGCGCTGACGCCTATCTCCTTGCCGTCAACCCGCGCGACGTCGAAGTACTCGCCCGCCGCGTCGCGCACCCCCGCGATCCGCTTGGTCTGGTCGAGCACCGCCGGGTCGAACGTGGCCGGCACGTCACCCGGTTCACCCGCGATGATCAGGTCGACGCTGACCTTGGTGTCGGCCTGCTGGTGCATGC
>Ga0210378_10001817_pt1 | contig 11040 bp, 14 predicted proteins | sample PLM1_60_b1redo_FD_155465 | JGI IMG/M metagenome (GOLD analysis project Ga0210378, IMG submission 155465) | Groundwater sediment microbial communities from an aquifer in East River, Colorado, USA - PLM1_60_b1 redo | ecosystem: Environmental > Terrestrial > Soil > Riparian zone | place: USA: East... | reverse complement strand
GCAGTTCCCTACGAGAGTCGGCCGACGTAGATGGTCACCTGCGTCGTGCCTTGGACGCGGGCGCCGGCCCGTGGGTCCTGCTCGACGACGAGCCCGTCCCGCGCGGGATCGAGGACTGCCCTGTCCACGACACGGACTGTGAACCCGGCGTTGCGGAGAATGCGGTCCGCGGCGGCCTCGGTCTCGCCGACGACGTCCGGCACGGTGGCCTGCTTTGTCGTGGGCACGGTCTGAGTTGAGCCGCCGTCCAGTGGGCCGGTCGAGATGTTGATCCGCACCGTCGATCCCTTCGGGGCCCTGGCGCCATCCCTGGAGTTCTGTGCAACGACGACTCCGTCGGGCTCCGGCGCCGCGACGCGAGCGATGTTGACCCGAAGCCCGACCCTCCGGAGCGCTGTTGTTGCGTCGGCTTCCGTCAGCCCGATCACCGGTGGAACGGCAACGAGCTGCGGGCCCTTCGAGATCGTGAGGGCCACCAGCTCGCCGCGGCGCGCCTCTGCCCCCGCGGGTGGGCGCTGGCGGATGACGCGGCCCTTCGCCTGCCTCGCGAACATCTTCACCGACCGAGCGCGTAACCCGGCCGCCTGCACCCGCTCGAATGCGTCGGCGACATCGAGCCCGACCACTTTCGGCACGTCGACCGTATTCCGCCGGCGAGCGACGATGATCACGACGGTCTTCCCAGGCTCGAGCTCAGCCCCCCCGATCGGCATCTGGCGCAGGACCTTGCCGACCAGCGACGGATTGACGGCCCGGCGAGTATCGGCCGGGTAGCCCGCAGAGCGCAGGCGCTCGACCGCGAGATCCTCGCTGAGACCGATCACGACCGGAACGCGGTTCGCGGAGGAAGACTTGTCGTCGTCGCGCGTCAGGAAATACGCGAGCGCAATCCCGGTTCCGACGAGGAGCAGCAGTAGCAGGAGCCAGGGCCAGAGAAATGGCCGTCGTGGAGGGGGTGGGGTGTGGTCGACCTGTGTGACTCTGCGTCTGCGCCAGGGCACGCGCTACGTGTTCCCACTCAGCGGCGCGGCGAACCACCCTCGACCTCGAACTCCGGCAGCCACTCGAGCCATTTCGGCAAGTACCAGTTCCAGTCCCCGAGCAGCTTCATAGACGCCGGCAGCAGCACCGAGCGCACGATCGTCGCGTCGATGAGCAGCGAGACCGCGACGCCGAAGCCCATCTGCTGGAACCCGACGAGATCGCCGACGGCGAACCCGGCGAAGACGGCGATGATGATCAGCGCCGCGCCGGTGATCATCCGCGCCGTCGAGGCGACCCCGTGTGCAACCGACTCGGTGTTGTCGCCCGTCCGCGAGTAGAGCTCTCGGATCCGGCTCAGCAGGAAGACGTGGTAGTCCATCGAGAGCCCGAAGAGCACAGCGAAGAGGAACAGCGGGACCCACGCCTCGATTCCATCGACCTGCTGAAAGCCGAAGAGCTCGTTTCCGACCCCTTTCTCGAACACGAGCACGAGCAGGCCGTAGGCAGCGCCCACCGAGAGCAGGTTCAGGAGGATCGCCTTGACGGGCACGACGATCGAGCGGAAGGCGACCGTCAACAAGAGGAAGCTGAGCCCGAGCACGAACGCGAAGACGATCGGCATCCAGTGCTGGATCAGATCGAAGTAGTCGACGCTCTCGGCACTCTCCCCGGTGACCAGCACCCGCGCGCCGTCGACCCCACGGAACGCGTCGGGCACGTACTCGGCCCTGATGCGGCGGACGGCGTCATAGGACCTTTCGTCGTGGCTGTCACCGCTCAGGAGCGCTTCCATGTCGGCGAGTCGCCGCTCCGGGTAGTACGAGGACTCCGGGCGGATGAACGCAGGGTCGGAGCGCAGGCGTTGCTCGAGCCGGCCGATCGCGCGACGGATCTCCGGCGAGGACACGTCTCCGTCGACGGCGATCTCGACGGTGTCGGCCGTGCCGACGCCGAACGAGCCCTCGAGGGCCAGGAAGCCCTGCTTCGAGACGAAGCGGTCGGGCATCGCGCGCACGCCGACGAACCCCATCTTCAGGTCGAGGACGGGGACGCTGAGCGCGAGCAGCACGGCGACCGAAGCCACCAGTGAGATCACCGGCCGCCGCATGACGGCACGCACGATCGCCGACCAGAACCGGCCTTCGCGTCCCGAGCCGGCCTCGGCCGAACGTCCGATGTAGGGGATGCGAAGCGCGTTGATGCGATCCCCGAAGAGGCTGAGGAGAGCGGGCAGGAGCGTCAGCGCGGCGATCACCGAGACAATGCCGACGAGGATCGCGCCGGTGGCGAGGCTACGGAAGATGGTGTCGGGAACGATCAGAAGGCCGCACATGGCCAGTACGAAGGCGAATCCGCTGAACAGGACGGCGCGGCTCGCGGTCGCACCGGCGGCCTCGATCGCCGCGAGCTTGTCCAGCTCGCGGGCGCGCTCTTCGCGGAAGCGCGAGACGATGAAGAGCGCGTAGTCGACCCCGAGCGCGAGGCCCATGCCCGAGAGCATGTTGATCGTGAAGATCGAGAGGTCGAAGAACTGGCTGAGCACCGCAACCAGGCCGAGCCCGATGGCAATCGAGACAAGGGCCAGGAGGATCGGGATCAGCCCCGCGACCACCGCTCCGAACACGAGCAGCAGGATCAGAACGGCGGCCGGCAGCCCGAACTGGAGCTCGCCCTTCTCGAGGTCGTGCTGGGAGAGCTCGATGTTGTCGCGGTCGAACGTCCACTCACCAGTGATCGTCACTTCGAACGTTTCGTCGTTGGCCCGCTGTACAGCTCCGATGACGTCCTCGACATCGGACTCGGGGTCGCGGAGCAGCCCAACCGTAATCAGCGCTGCGTGTCGATCGCGCGAGATCAGTGACCTGTCGCGGGTTTCGTAGAAGTGCATCGCGGTGACCGCGTCCGCGCGACGAATCTCCTCCGTGAGCCCACGCACTTTCCTCGCGAAGCGCGGATCGTCGACGGTCACTGACGGGTCTTTCGAGCGGACGACGATTAGCTCGTTGACGACTTCCTCCGGCGGCTGGGGCGGAAGCCGCTCACCGAGCAAGTCGTAGGCCTGCTCAGACTCGGGCTTCGCGGTGATCTCGGCCTCGGAGGTGAACTCGAGCATCGTGGCGATGGCCGCGCCGGCGAGCACCAGCGCGATGAGCCACGCGGCGATCGTGCGCCAAGGGTGGCGCGCGCTGGCGGTGGCCAAGCCGCGCGTCGAGAGGAGCCTCACGCCCGGCAGTATCGTCATTTCGGTGAGCGAGTCACGCTGGCTGCGGGAGATCCGGGGGCTCGATCCCGTGGCCGATCATGCGCGGATCGTCCAGCTCGACACCTGCTACGAGTTCCCCTGGGACACGACTCGCTCGCTCGAGCTTGCGTTGTTCCGAACGTTCGCCGTTCCCTCGGTCGCCGCGCTCCTCGACTCGACCGGCGAGTTCGCGTCCAAGGCGCAAAAACGTTACGACGACACCGACCTGATCCTCTCGACGATCGGCGAGGACGGCTACGACAGCGACGCAGGGCGGCGCGCGATCCGCAGGATGAACCAGATCCACGGGCGCTTCGAGATCTCGAACGACGACTTCCTGTACGTGCTCTCGTCGTTCGTCTTCGAGCCGATCCGCTGGAACGCGCGCTTCGGCTGGCGACCGCTGATCGAGGCCGAGCGATTGGCGTCGTTCCACTTCTGGCTCGAGGTCGGTCGGCTGATGGCGATCAGGGACGTCCCGCAGCGGTATGAGGAATTCGAGCGCTTCAACGAGGAGTACGAGGCGCGGCACTTCGCGCGCTCGCCCGCGGCGGAACGGGTCGGCCTGGCGACTCGCGACATGTTTCTGGCTTGGTTCCCCGGCCTTCCGCGACGTTTCGGGGCCCACGCGATCCATGCGCTGATGGACGATCGTCTGCTGGCGGCCTTCGGCTTTCCGCAGCCGCCAAGCGCCGTGCGCGCCGCGGTCGAAGGGGCGCTGCGAGCCCGTGCGCGCGCGGTTGCGCTCCTACCGGCCCGCCGCCGGCCGCGACTGCGCACCCGGCGCCATACGCGGACCTACGGGCGCCGTTGGTTGCTCGAGTCGCTCGGCCCGCGGTAGCGTCTGCTCGTCGGGCCATGAACGGGCCATGTCCGGTGCCTGGCACCGGACATGTCGGCGTCGAACACTGCGCGGGCTACGATCAGACCGATGACGACCGCGACGACTCCACTCCGCGAGCTCCTCGTCGAAGCATTTCCCGACGCGACCGAGCTCGACGTCCAGGACCGCACCGGTGGTGGCGATCACTTCCAGGTCACCGTGGCAAGCTCGCGCTTCGCGGGCCTATCGCTGGTCGAGCAGCACCAACTCGTCTACGCCGCCCTCGAGCGTCCGCTCGCCGACGGCACAATCCATGAACTCCGCATCTCCACGAAAGGACCTACGTGACCGACCTCCGCAGCCAGATCGAGCAGATCATCGAGTCCGAGCCCGTCGCTCTCTTCATGAAGGGCACGCCCGCCTTCGCCGCGTGCGGCAACTCGCAACGCGCGCTCTCGGCGCTCCGTGGCGCGGGCGCGCCGGTCACGGCCGTCGACATCCTCCCCAACCCGCGCTTCCGTGAGGAGCTCTCCGCGCTCTCGGGCTGGCCGACGATCCCGCAGATCTTCGTCAAGGGAGAGCTGATCGGCGGCGCCGACATCGTCGAGGAGCTGGCGGCAAGCGGTGAGCTCGGGCGCAAGCTCGAGGCGGCGCTCGGCCCGGAGTACCGAAACGCCGGGGACGAGCGCGTGGTCGCACTCGAAGCCGCGTAGCGCCCAGACCGCTTACAGGTTCATTACAGACGCACCAGGAATCTTTGCGATTCGGCAACCCCACGTTCACGGGCGGGCGAGAGACTCAGGCTCATGAAGAACAAAATGCGTCTCACCGTATTCGGACTGACGGCCCTGCTCGCCCTCTCGGTCGTCGGCGCGGCGGTCGCCCACCGCTACGTCGTCATCCGCGGAACGAACGGGGACAACGTGCTCACCGGCACCCCGCGTGCCGACAAGATCTTCGCCAAGGGCGGGAACGACACCGTCGCCGCGCTCTCCGGGCACGACCTCGTGTTCGCCGGGCCGGGTAACGACACCGTCGACGGTGGGCCCGGCCGCGACCGCATCTTCGGCGGGCACGGCAACGACATCCTGAACGGCTCGGACGACAACGACGTCATCCGTGGCCGCTCCGGCGACGACACGGTCGACGGAGGCGCCGGCAACGACCGCCTCTGGGTCGGCCGCGGCACTGATGTCGAGAACGGCGGCGAGGGGGACGACGTCCTCCACGCACTCGCCAACGACGACATGGTCGACACCCTCGACTGTGGCCCGGGCAACGACAGGGTCTGGCTGAACTCGGCCGAGACCGACGTGCACGTCAACTGTGAGCAGGTTCGCGTCGTGACCATCACGGACACAGACGCCGACTAGGAGTCTCTCCTCTCCCCAAACCTGCTCGCCACGAGGCCCGCCACCAGGCGGGTCTCGTCGTTCGTTGCCGGGAGTAGAGTCGTTCGCGTGCGTCGAGCCCGGATAGCAACCCTCTTCACCGGGTTGCTGGTCGGGGCAGGCGCTGCGAATGCGGCCATCGTCAACGGCACCCCGCGGGCCGACCGGCTCCGCGGGACCTCCGGCGCAGACGTGCTCTATGGCCGCGGTGGTTCCGACCGGATCACGGCCGGGGCCGGGCCGGACTTCGTGCACGGAGGGCCCGGCCGTGACGTGGTGCTCGCAGGGCCGGGCGACGACCGCATCGCGGTGCAGGTCGACCGCGCACGAGACTCCGTCAACTGCGGCCGAGGCCGCGACATCGTCAACGCCGAGCGAACCGACCTTGTCGCCGCCGACTGCGAGGTCGTCTCCCGACAGCTCTCGCGCGATCCGTACCGCACCGGGCTCGGCCAGCACGAGACGCAGGTCGAGCCGGACAGCCTGTCCGCCGGGCGCACGATCGTAACCGCTTTCCAGACCGGCCGCTTCACAGGCGGGGGCGCAGCGAACATCGGCTGGTCGACCTCGCGCGACGGCGGTCGGACCTGGACGTCGGGGTTTCTCCCGGGCACGACGATCTTCTCAACGCCCGGCGGCACGCTCGACCTCGTCAGCGATCCAGTCGTCGCCTACGACGCAGCGCATCGGGCCTGGCTGATCGCCTCGCTCGGCGTCTCGCCCACCGGCACGGTGCTGCTCGTCAGCCGCTCGGTCGACGGCATCACGTGGAGCCTGCCGGTGCCCGCAGTGGTCGGCGCCCCCGTCGAGGAGCTCGACAAGGAGTGGCTGGCGTGCGACAACTGGGCCGCGAGCCGGTTCCGCGGTCGCTGCTACCTCTCCTACCTGAGCTTCGGCGCCGGCCAGCTGCGAACCGCCCGCTCGAACGACGGCGGCCGGACCTGGTCGACGCCGGTCGTCATGTACGGGCGCACCCCGGGCAACCTGCCCAACGGCGTGCAGCCGGCCGCTCGGCCCGACGGGTCGGTCGTCGTCTCCTTCGAGGTCTTCACGCTCAATCCCGGCGGCAACCACATCGGCGCCGTGCGCTCGGTCGACGGCGGCCAGACATGGGCGCCGGCGACGCGCGTCGCCTCGATCGAGGAGTCGCAGGTGACGGGCATGCGCGCCGGGCCGTTGCCCTCGATGGATGTCGATGCGCGGGGCAACGTGTACGTCGCCTGGAGCGATTGCCACTTCTCGGACCTATGCGCCGCCGACGTCGCACTGGCGGTGTCGCGCGACGGCGTCAGCTGGTCGGCCCCGACCCGGATCCCGATCGACGCGATCGAAGCCCCGGTTCACCGCTTCGTCCCAGGGCTGGCGGTCGACCCGGCGAGCGGACGGCTCGCCGTCACCTACCACACGATGAAGCTGGTCGAGGCCTGCGACCCCGAGCGAACCTGTCCCGGAGTCGACGTCGGCATCATCACGTCGGCTGACGGCGGCACCACGTGGGGTCGCACGCAGCGCCTGACGGCCGAGACGATGCCGCTGTCGTGGATCGCCGAGGCCAGCTTCGGCCGCATGCTCGGCGACTACATCTCGACCTCGTGGATAGCAGGCCGCCCCGTGCCTGTCTTCTCACTCGCTTCAGCGCCGGTGAACGGCGAGTTTCGTCAGGCCGTCTTCGCGGCCACCCGCGTGCGCTAGGGCCGCGAGACATCCCTGTCGCGGGGGATTTGGACCCACGCGCGCAAGGACGATCAGTAGACCAATCGAGTGCCCATCGGTGCAGCGGCCGCGCCGAAGGAAGGAACCCGCTGACCGAAAGTGGCGATACCACTCCATCTCCCATCACGCGACAACGGACTTCCATCCTTGCGCTCGGGCCTAGCCAAGACACCGCTGCAGCAAAGGAGGTGAACGAGGTGCAGAAGTTCCGCAACCTGTTCGCAGAGTTCCCACGGCGCGAGGAGGGTCAGACGATGGCCGAGTACGGCGTCGTCCTGGCCGTGATCACGATCGCCGTCTTCACGGCGCTAGCGCTCCTGTCGACGAATATCGTCAGCGCCATCAACCGCGTCGCCGCTTACATCACGTAGTCCGCGAGTCGGAAGCTTCACCGCGTCGTGGCGCGGGGAGCGGGTCGCCGCCCGGCCCGCCCCCCGCGCCACGGCCCTTTCTAGGGATATAGCGCTGGGTCGGAATCGCCGATTTAGTGGGTGCAGGTACAAAGTGTGCGTAGCGGCCACGCCGAGCGAGCAGAAGGAGGTTCGGGCGTGTCCAGCTATTTCGCCCCCAGATACCGCGGCTCCCTCGACGAGGCAAAGGCCTCAGCGTTCTTGCGGGCGCGAAAGCAGAGGGAGCGACAGGAGCAGGAAACCGTCAGCAAGCGGTACCGCCGGCTAGTCGCCATTCGCAACCGCGCAAGCTGAAATCACCCGTCTCGGGCGACGCGGATCCCCGTCGAGTGGGGGTCGCGCGTCGCGCTGTCCACGCCGATACTGTGAGCATGAAAAAGCTCTTCGAGCTCACGGCCCGCGAAGAGGGGCAGACGATGGCCGAGTACGGGACCGTCCTGGGAGTCATCACCCTCGCGTGCCTCACCGCCTTCGTCCTCCTTGCGACAAGCGCGACAAGCGCGTACACGCGCGTAGCAAGCCTCTTCAGCTAGCGCGGGGAAAAGACAGCGACGACCGGGGTTCCCCGGCCGCCGCCTCGTTTCCAGGCCGCAGCTAGTCGCGCGTCGAGTAGTACGTCCCGACCTCGGAACGGTACGACTCGTCCCCTGCGCGGTCGTCGTCCCACTCCGGGGAGCTCTTGATCTCCTCCTTCGTGCGGTTGATGTACACGATCTTGTTTTCGTGATCGCTGCGCTGCACGATCCCGGCCGGCAGCAGGACGTGCTTGCCGAAGATCCAGGGACCGGTGTCGGCGACGATGTAGCTTCCGCCGACCTCGTTGGTCGCGTCATCGATCTTGCCGATCGAACCGTCCGTCGCCTCGACGGAATAGCCGATCAGGTCAATGTCACCGATTGTCTGATCCTGGTAGGTCCAGATGTCTTCTCGTGTTTCCATGGCGGCTTACCTCCTCTCAGGAGCTGGGAAACAAGCTGCTTGTACCCGGTCTGAGCTATCCGGAACATTCGTCGACGCGCCGATAAGCGAAGCCGTGGACTGGGACCGCTTCGAGCTCAACGACCTCGCGCGCGAGATCCGTGCGAACGGCAAGGCCGTCGACGCCGAGAAGATGATCTGGGCGTTCGAGGAGGCTGTTCGCGTGGCGCGCATCGACCCGGAGCTGCTCTCGTACCAGCTCGCCGCCGTGACCTGCCTCCTCGCGCGGCTCGAGGGCACGTCGCCGCGCGCCGTGCTCGAAGCCTTCTTCCGCCGGTCGATCCCGGACGAAGAGTGGCGCGGACGGTTCTTGCCGCTCTTCGAATAGCAGCCGACTCAGCCGGTTCGCTGGCCAAGCCTTCGCTCAAGCGACTGCAAGCGCAGCATGATGTCGCGGACCTCGTCGAGAATCTCCGCCTCGGCCTGCTCCACTTCATCCATGACTTGAGCTTCACTTTCTTCGATCCGCGTGGCGAGGAATCGTTCAGCAACTGCGCCGGTAAGAACAGCAATGAAGCCAATGCCGATCACCATCAAGCCCATCGCAAGCAGCCGACCGAGAACTGTTACAGGGAATTCGTCGCCGTAACCGACGGTCGTCATCGTGCTGACGGCCCACCAGACACCATCCCAAGTAGAGACATCCTCTTCCACCGCTGCGTACATGGCGCCGCCTCCGACGGCTGCTAGGCCAACGAGAAGCACGACGTACCGAAGCCCGTCGAGTGAGAAGAGACGACGCGCAAGCGGTGCAATGCGCACAAGTCGAAGCAACCGGAGCAGCCGGAGCACGCGAGCAGCCTGAAACGCCGCCGGCAGAAAGGGTGGGGTCAAAACGACTACCACGACCTCCAATGGATGGCGGCGGAGCCAATTCCACTTATCGGGAACCACGATGAGCATCACGATCAGTTCCGTCGCGAACGCAATCCAAATTGCCCAGTTAGCAACTGCTGCCAGGGATCTCCACGGATCAGCTAGATCCGACTGCTCGATGACTACGACCGGGATAACGAGCAGCGCCGCGATCAGGATCGGCCATTCGAATGCATGCTCTATGCGCCGGCTCCTGTCATCCATCGCCAGTTAGTTCGACAGAGCGGCCGATCCGCCTACTGAGTGAGGTCTAGCCCGTGGTGATCCGCCAGGTGTCGCCGCTGTGGAGCAGCCCGGCGAGCTCGCCGGAGCCCTGCTCGGCCTTCGCCGTTTCCAGCTGCTCGGCCATCAGCCGGTCGTAGACCGGACGCTCGATGTCCCGGAAGATCCCGATCGGCGTCGGGCCGTGCGGCGTATGCGAGATCCGCGAGAGCGCGAACGCGAGCGAGCCGTCCTTTTGATGCTCATCGTGAATCAGCAGCGCCTCCTCGCCGACGGCGGCGACGTCGACCAGCTCGCACGCGCCGTCTGACCTGACGACAACGCCCTTTTCGCTCTCTGCCCCAAAGCGCACCGGCTGTCCATGCTCGAGGCGGATCTGGTTCTCCGTCTCCTCCTTGACCGCGTCGAAGGCGCCGTCGTTGTAGACGTTGCAGTTCTGGTAGATCTCGACGAAGGCCGCGCCGGGGTGGTTCGCGGCTCGGCGCAGCACCTCGGTCAGGTGCTTCTTGTCTGTATCGATCGAGCGCGCGACGAAGGTCGCCTCGGCGCCGATCGCAATCGAGACCGGGTTGAACGGCCAATCGAGTGACCCCATCGGCGTCGACTTGTTCTTCGTGCCGAGCGGGCTCGTCGGCGAGTACTGACCCTTGGTCAGCCCGTAGATCTGGTTGTTGAAGAGCAGGATCTTCAGGTTCACGTTTCGTCGCAGCGCATGGATCAGGTGGTTGCCGCCGATCGACAGCGCGTCGCCGTCGCCGGTCACGACCCACACGCTCAGGTCCGGCCGCGATGTCGAAAGCCCGGTTGCGATCGCCGGCGCGCGCCCGTGGATCGAGTGCATCCCGTACGTCTGCATGTAGTACGGGAAGCGCGCCGCGCAGCCGATCCCGGACACGAACACGATCCGCTCGCGCGGGAGCCCGAGCTCGGGCATGAAGGACTGCACCGCGGCCAGGATCGCGTAGTCGCCGCAGCCGGGGCACCAGCGCACCTCCTGGTCGGACTTGAAGTCCTTCCCGGTCAGCTGGACGAGCGGCTGGTCGCCGTTGCCGTTGGTGCTTTTGTCGCCTGGCTCGCTCATCTGGCGCTCCTCAAAGTCATGACGCCGAATATCGCGGCGATGACGAAGAAAACGACCGCCCACAGTGGCTCGCCGGACACGAGCAGCAGAACTCCCGCAACCACAGCCATCAGCGTCGCGAACGGGAAGCGCCCACTCACAGCATCGCCTCCATGGCCTCGGCCAGCTCGTCGGAGCGGAACGGCAGGCCTCGGACCCGGTTGTAACCGTGGGCGTCGACCAGGAACTCGGCGCGGACGAGCTTGAGCAGCTGACCGAGGTTCATCTCCGGAATGAGCACCTTCGGGTAGCTGGCGAGCACGTCGGCCGTGTTCCGCGGG
>Ga0210378_10001816_pt1 | contig 11049 bp, 10 predicted proteins | sample PLM1_60_b1redo_FD_155465 | JGI IMG/M metagenome (GOLD analysis project Ga0210378, IMG submission 155465) | Groundwater sediment microbial communities from an aquifer in East River, Colorado, USA - PLM1_60_b1 redo | ecosystem: Environmental > Terrestrial > Soil > Riparian zone | place: USA: East... | reverse complement strand
GCGTCGTGTCCGGCGTCGCTCAGGAACCGTGCCAGGCGCGCAGGCGCCTGCGCGTCAATCAGAAACCTCACGCCGCCCCGAGCGGAATCACTCGACGACGCCCCGCGGCCAGCGCACCGAACTCCAACGCAGCCAGGAGATCGTCACGCTCCAGGTCTGGGTAGTCGGCAAGCACCTCCTCGATCGTCATACCCGCCGACAGCAGCTCCAGCAGACTCGCCACCGGATACCCGCAGACCTCGCACCGTCGGCTGGCCATGACACACCGCCGGGTCAGACATGCGACAACCCGCCTGGCGCCGAGGAAGGACGGGGGCAAGGTCGCCTCGCGCCGGCCGGCCCGAACTCCGCGCGGCACGACGAGGACCGGGAGCGAGGCCTGCCGCACCAGGGCCGAGGACACCGTCCCGAGCAGGACGCTGCGCAGCGGGCCGTAGCCCCGCGAGCCGCAGATCAACAGGTCGATTCCGCGCTCACCGACCCTGGCAAGCTCCTCGACGACGTCGCCATAGAGCAGTTCACCGGTCGCGGCGACAGCCGGCGGAAGATCGGCAAGGACCGAGTCGAGCGCCTGCTGGTACTCCCCGCGCACCTCGAGCGGAACGCGCTCCTCGTCCGGCACGGCCTGCTCCGGGATCCACCAGGAGGCATGGAGGCAAGGCCGCTGCGGTGCGACGACCGTTACGACATCAGCATCCGCAACCGCGCCACAGCCGCTAACGGCGCTGGGCCCAGCGATAGCGGTGCTCGGGGCGTCCCGCGGTTCCGTAGCGCATCTGCAGCTCGGCCTGTCCGGTCGACACCAGCCACTCGAGGTAGCGCCGGGTGCTGACGCGGGACAGGCCGGCCTGCTCCGCCGCCTCGCTGGCGGACAGGTCGCTGGCCGCGCCGCGCAGCACGGAGGCGACCAGCTCGCAGGTGGCCGCCGACAGCCCCTTCGGTAACCGTTGGGCCGCGGCCCGCCCGTGCAGCAGGCTGAGCATCCGGTCCACATCCTCCTGGCCGGCCTGCTCGACCTCCTTGATCCGGCGGTACACCTCGGCGTAGCGCTCCAACCGTTCCTTCAAGGCAGCGAAGCTGAACGGCTTGATCAGGTAGTGCACCGCGCCGCCGTGCACGGTGGCCCGCACCGTCTCGATGTCGCGGGCCGCCGTGATCACCAGCACGTCGACCGGGCTGCCGGTGGTGCGTAGCCGGCGAAGGACCTCGACGCCGGAGATGTCCGGCAGGTAGACGTCCAGCAGCACCAGGTCGGGCTTGGTCGACTCGATCAGATCGAGCGCCTGCTGTCCGGTGTGCGCCAGCCCGGCCACCTCGAAGCCGGGCAGCCTGGCGACGTAACCGGCGTGCACCCGCCCCACCATGAAGTCGTCGTCCACGACGACCACCCGGATCATCGGGCGGGTCACCGGGCGGGTCATCGGGCGGCCACCCTTGCCGGCGGCAGCAGGGCGGTGAACACGGCGCCGTCGTCGTTGCGCACCTGGACCCAGCCGCCGCGACGCATGCAGGCTTGCCGGGTCAGCGCGAGCCCCAGCCCGCGGGCGCCCCCTGAGCGCGCGACTTTCGTGGTGAACCCGTGTTGGAAGACCTCGTCGGCCAACTCCGGAGCTATGCCCGGGCCGGAGTCGCGCACCTCCACGAGCACGCCGCCGTCCGTGGACCGCACCGTGACGCAGATCCAGCCGGCATCGCCGCCCAGCGCGTCCAGCGCGTTGTCCACCAGGTTGCCCACGACCAGCAGCAGGTCCTCCGGTTCACCGACATCCTCCGGCCGCAACGAGGACTCCTCGGCGACGATCAACCGTGCGCCGCGCTCGGTGACCTCTGCCGACTTGGCCAGCAGCAGCGCGGCCAGTGCCGGCTCGTGGATGCGGTCGGCGATGGATCGGGCCAGCGCGTTGTGCGCGGCCGTGGTGCTCGTGGCGAACCGGAGGGCCTCGGCGTACTCCTCGAGCTCGATCAGTCCGGCGATGGTGTGCATCCGGTTGGCGAACTGGTGCGCCTGCGCCCGGAGAGCCTCGGTCGCGCTGCGCGCGCCGCGGAGCTCGTCGGTCAGCGTGTCCAGCTCGGTACGGTCCCGCAGCGTCACCACGGCACCGATGCTGCGACCGCGGACCGCGACCGGCATCAGGTTGAGCGCGAGCACCCGACCGCGGCGCAGCACGATCGAGTCGGTGCCGGCGCCGTCGAGTCCGGCCAGCACGTCCCGCATCCGCGGCGGCAGGTCCAGCTCGTCCAGCGAGTGACCCAGCGGGTCGGGCGGCAGGCCGAGCAGCCGGCTGGCCTCGTCGTTGACCAGCGTGACCCGCTGCTGCTGGTCAAGGGCGATGACACCTTCCTTGATGCCGTGCAGCAGGGCTTCCCGGTGCTCGGCAAGGCCGGCGATCTCGCGCGGCTCAAGGCCCAGGGTCTGCCGCTTCACCCGGCGAGCCACCAGCAGCGAGCCGAGCACGCCCACCGCGATGCCAAGGCCGAGGTAGGTCAGCAGGTTGGGTGTTGCGATCCGCAGACTTTCCAGCCAGCTCGGGTAGTCGCGGCCGGCGGCGACCAGTCCGATCACCTGGCCGACCCGGCCCGGCGTCGTGCTGAGCACCGGCACGTGCGCAACGACCGCCTTCGCGCCCTGGTCGGTCACCACACCCTCCCAGGGCCGGCCACTCAACACCGGACTGCCGTGCAGGTCGAGCCGCTGCCTGAGCTGCCCGGCGTCGGGTCCGGCGATGATCGTCCTATCCGACCTGGCGACGATCACATAGGTGGCCCCGGACAGGCTCATCGCATTGGTGGCGAACTCCTGCGCGACCCCCTCGTGCCGCGGTTCCTCCAGCGCCAATCGAACGGCTGCCTGAGCGGCGACGTTTTCCGCGACCGATCGCGCTCTTGGCGTCTCGGTCGCCCGGAAGTTGGCGGCTGACTGCGCCAGGGACACCGCCGCGACCGCCACCAGCACGATCGACACGATCACCAGTTGGAGCGCGAGCAGCTGACCCGCGAGGGACATCCTGCGCCGCACCGGTGCCACCTCCATGTGGCGCTGGAGACCACAACGACCGAAACAGCCATTGCGCTCGCAATCGTGACACCGCCCACCCGGCGCTGGACACACTTAGCGCCACGAAAATCCCCCGAATCTGTGGAGAGATGACGATGCGACTGCGTACTTGGGGCCGGCTCGCCGCCGGCCTGCTGGCGGTGGGCCTGGTGACGGCAGCCTGTGGCGGATCCAACTCGGGCAGCAGCAGCGGAGGCGGCGGGGACAACCGGCCGATCACCGGGCTACGGGTCCTGGTGCCGAACACCCCTGGCAGCGGCTACGACACGACGGGCAGAGCGGCCGTCAAGGCGATGGAGGACGCGAAGCTGGCGCGCAACGTCGAGGTGTCGAACGTGACCGGCGCCAGCGGCACCGTTGGCCTGCAGCGGGTGGTCAACGAAAAGGGCAAGGACGACCTCATCATGCAGATGGGCCTCGGCGTGGTCGGCGCGGTCTACACCGCCAAGTCCCAGGCCACGCTGTCCGACACGACGCCGCTGGCCCGTCTGATCGAGGAGGCCGAGGCGATCGTCGTGCCGGCGAACTCGCCGTACCAGAGCATCTCCCAGCTGGTTGACGCGTGGAAGGCCGACCCAGGCAAGCTCCCCGTCGGCGGCGGCTCGACGGCGGGTGGCCCGGATCACCTCGCGCCGATGCTGCTTGCCAAGGCCGTCGGTGTGGCCCCGACGAGCGTCAACTTCGTCTCCTACGACGGCGGCGGCGAACTACTCGCCGCGTTGCTGGGCAGCAAGGTGGCGTTCGGCGCCACCGGCGTTGGCGAAATCAAGGAACAAGCCAAGGCCGGCAAGATCAAGATCCTGGCCGTCACCACCGCCAACCGCGTCGAAGGCATCGACGCACCGACGCTGAAGGAGTCCGGCATCGACTTGGTCTTCAGCAACTGGCGCGGGATGGTCGCCCCCGGCGGTCTCACCGACGACCAGAAGCAGAAGCTGATCACCCTGCTGACCAAGATGCACGAGTCGAGCGAGTGGAAGAAGGCCCTGACCGATCACGGCTGGACCGACGCGTTCGTCGCGGGAGCCGACTTCGACAGCTTCCTGAAGTCCGAGAACGACCGGGTCGCCGGGGTGCTGCGCGATCTGGGGCTGGCGGCATGAGCACGCTGGTGCAGCGGACGCGGGGCCGCTCCGAACTCGGAGTGGCCCTGCTCCTCCTCGCGCTGGGTGTGCTGGCCATCGTCGACGCGCTGCAGATCCCGACCACGATCGGCCAGCGCGGCCCGGTCGGACCGGCCGCGGTACCGATCGCCGTGGGCGTGCTGCTGATCGTGGTGGCCCTGCTGCTGGCCCGCGACGTACTCGCCGGTGGGCACGGTGAGGCCGAGGCGGGCGAGGACGTGGACCTGTCCCACCCCAGCGACTGGCGGACCGTCCTGCTGCTGGCGGGGGCATTCCTGGCCAACGTCGTGCTGATCGAGCCGGCCGGCTGGCCCATCTCCGGAGCGGTGCTGTTCTTCGGGTCTGCCTATGCCCTCGGCAGCCGGCACCTGGTGCGTGACCCGATCATCGCCGTCGCCCTGTCGGTGGCCACCTACTACCTCTTCGGCCAGGCGCTCGGCATCGGGCTGCCGGCCGGCGTGCTGGAAGGAATCCTGTGATGGATGCGCTGTCCGCCCTGATCGAGGGCTTCGGCACCGCGCTGACGCCGATCAACCTGCTGCTCGCGCTGGCCGGCGTCGTGCTGGGCACGGCCATCGGGGTGCTGCCCGGCATCGGCCCGGCGATGGCCGTGGCGCTGCTGCTGCCCGTCACCTACAACCTGGAGCCGGTCGGCGCGTTCATCATGTTCGCCGGCATCTACTACGGCGGGATGTACGGCGGGTCGACGACCTCCATCCTGCTCAACACCCCAGGCGAGAGTGCCTCCGTCGTCACCGCCATCGAAGGCAACCAGATGGCCAAACGCGGACGGGCCGCACAGGCGCTCGCCACGGCCGCCATCGGGTCCTTCGTCGCCGGCACGCTGGGCACGCTCGGCGTGGTGTTCCTTGCCCCGTACGTGGTCGACCTCGCGGTGCAGATGGGCGCGCCCGACTACTTCGCGGTGATGGTGCTCGCCTTCATCGCGGTGACCTCGGTGCTCGGCGCGTCCCGCATCCGGGGGTTCGCCTCGCTCGGCATCGGGCTGCTGATCGGCATCGTGGGGATCGACGCGGTCACCGGCCAGCAGCGGCTGACCTTCGGCGTCCCCCAGCTCGCCGACGGCATCGATGTCATCGTCGTCGCGGTGGGCCTGTTCGCCTTGGGCGAGGCGCTCTGGATCGCCGCGCACCTGCGGCGCAAGCCCGCCGAGGTCATCCCGGTCGGGCGGGCGCGGATGGGACGCGAGGACTTCCGCAGGTCCTGGAAACCCTGGCTGCGCGGAGCGGTCATTGGCTTCCCGTTCGGTGCCATGCCCGCCGGCGGGGCGGAAATCCCGACCTTCCTGTCCTACGTCACGGAGAAGCGGCTGTCCAAGCACCCGGAGGAGTTCGGCAAGGGAGCCATCGAGGGGGTCGCCGGACCGGAGGCCACCAACAACGCCTCCGCGGCCGGGGTCCTGGTGCCGTTGCTCGCGCTCGGCCTGCCCACCTCTGCCATCGCCGCGGTGCTGCTGGCCGCCTTCCAGCAATACGGCATCCAGCCAGGACCGCTGCTCTTCGAGAACGAACCAGAGCTCGTCTGGGGTCTGCTGGCCAGCCTGATCATCGGCAACACCCTGCTGCTGGTGCTGAACCTGCCGCTCGCGCCGATCTGGGCCAAGCTGCTGAAGACCCCGCGGCCCTACCTGTACGCCGGCATCCTGTTCTTCGCCAGCCTCGGGGCCTACGCGGTCAACCTCGCCGTCGTCGACCTCGTCGTGCTCTTCATAATCGGCCTGACCGGGTTCATGATGCGCCGCTACGGCCTGCCCGTGGTGCCGGCCATCATCGGCGTGATCCTCGGCCCGAGGGCCGAGGTGCAGCTTCGCCGGGCGCTGCAGATCAGCAACGGCGAGCTGAGCGGGCTCTACAACACCTGGTTCTCCAAGAGCCTCTACGTCGTGGTCGCGCTGATCGTGCTCTGGCCACTGCTCAACCGGTTCGTGCTCCGGCCGCTGCGCCGTCAGGCCGAGATCCCGGTGCTGTCCGAGACCGCCCACATCCTCGACGACGCCCACCATCACAAGCTCGTCGTGCCGCCCCAGGAGGGCCCGATGGACGGCCCAGCCGACGACCGTCCGACGGCCGCGGTGTCCGACGACGCCGGCCACGCAACCGAAGGCAGGGAGAACCGATGACCCGATCGTCAGCGGGGCCGCTTGCCGGCATCCGCGTCCTCGACGTGAGCACCGTGTACGCCGCGCCGATCACGGCCATGCTGCTGGGCGACTTCGGCGCCGACGTGGTCAAGATCGAGCACCCCAACGGCGACCCGGCGCGCACCCACGGCTGGAACCGGGAGGGGCACGGCCTGTGGTGGAAGGTCATCGCCAGGAACAAGCGCACCATGACGCTGAGCTTCAGCAAGCCGCCGGGGCAGGACATCCTGCGCCGGCTGGTCGCCGACGCCGACGTGCTGGTCGAGAACTTCCGGCCCGGCGTGATGGAGAAGTGGAACCTGGGCCCGGATCGGCTGTTCGAGGTCAACCCGAGGCTGGTGATGCTTCGGGTGACCGGGTTCGGGCAGTCCGGGCCGTACGCGCAGCGGCGCGCCTTCGGCACCCTCGCCGAGGCGATGAGCGGGTTCGCCCATCAGACCGGGCAGGAGGACGGCCCGCCAACCCTGCCGCCGTTCGGCCTGGCCGACGGGGTCGCCGGGGTCGCCGGCGCGGTTGCCGTGATGATCGCGCTGTACCACCGGGACGCCCGTGGCGGGGCCGGCCAGGTGATCGACCTGTCCCTGCTGGAGCCGCTGCTGGGCATCCTCGGCCCCGGCCCGACCGTGTTCGACCAGCTCGGCATCATCGCCGGGCGGCACGGCAACCGCAGCCCGAACAACGCGCCGCGCAACGCCTACCTCACCCGCGACGGGCGGTGGGTGGCGATCTCCGCCAGCGCCACGTCGGTTGCCGAGCGGGTGATGCGGCTCGTGGGGCGGGCCGACATCGTCGAGAAGCCGTGGTTCTCCTCGGCGGGTGAGCGCAGCCGCCGCGGCGAGCTGCTCGACGGCGCGGTGTCCAAGTGGATGGCCGCGCGGGAGTTCGACGAGGTCGTCAAGGCGTTCGAGGAGGCCGGCGCGGCGCTTGCGCCGATCTACGACGTCGAGCAGCTCATGACCGATCCGCAGGTCCTGTTCCGGGACACGATCACCACCGTCGAGGACGAGGACCTCGGCCCGCTGAAGATGCAGAACGTGATGGTGCGCCTCGCGCAGACCCCCGGCGAGATCCGCTTTCCCGGGCGGCTGCTCGGCCAGGACAACGACGAGCTGTACCGCGAACTGCTGGGCATCGACGCCGACGAGCTCGCAAAGCTGCAGGCCGAAGGTGTCGCCTGATGGACCGCAGCTACCTGTTCGCGCCGGGACACAACGAGAAGCTGCTCGGCAAGGTGTTCGACGCCGGTGCGGACGCCGTGATGCTGGATCTCGAGGATGCCGTGCCGCCCGAGCACAAGGAGACCGCGCGCCGGCTGGTCGCCGAGATACTGGTGGACCATCCGGCGTGGGTGCGGGTCAACGCCGCTGGCACGGACTGGTGTGCTGCCGACCTCAGGTCGGTCGGCCAGGTGGCGTACGGGATCAGGATCCCCAAGGCGGAATCCGCCGCCGACGTCCGGTGGGTCGCCGAACGCGCGCCAGGCAAACCGATCATCTGCGCGATCGAGAGCGCCCGCGGCGTCCTCGCCGCGTACGAGATCGCTTCTGTGGCCGGCGTCCGGCATCTGGCGCTGGGTGGGGTGGACCTGCAGAAGGACCTGCACGCCGGCAACGGCAACCTGCAGACCCTGTACGTCCGGTCCCACCTCGTCGTGGCGTCCAGGGCCGCGGGCCTGGAGCCGCCGATCGACAGTGTCTACCCGCGGCTCGACGACGACGCGGGGCTGCGGGAGCAGGCCGAGTTCGCCCGGTCGCTTGGCTTCTTCGGCAAGTCCGCAATCCATCCGCGGCAACTGCCGATCCTGCACGAGGTGTTCAGCCCTGGCGCCGAAGTGGTCGCCTGGGCTCGCGAGGTCGTGGACGCGTTCACCGCAGCCGGCGGTGCCGCGCTGCGGCTGCCGAGCGGGGAGTTCGTCGACCTGCCGGTGGCCGACCGCGCCCGTCGGGTACTCGAGCTCGCCGCGGCCGTGTCCGGCAAGCAGCACGGATAGGGGCGCGATGTCGGCCACGGAGACGCCGCAGACTCTGCAGGCGGGCCCACCGGCCCGCGATCGGAGCAGGCCGTTCCTCATGACCGGCGAGGGCTGGCCATACCTGCTGACGCCGTTGATTCCGGTCGCGGTCCTGATGGATTTCCTGCACGCCGGCGCCGCACCGGTGTTCATCGCCTCGGCGCTGGGTGTCGTCCCGACCGCGGCGCTCATGGGCCGGGCGACCGAGGAACTGGCCGCGCGGGTCGGCCCCGGCCTCGGCGGGCTGCTGAATGTGACCTTCGGCAACGCACCGGAACTGATCATCGCGCTGTTCGCGCTCAGCGCGGGGCTGCACGAGGTCGTCAAGGCCTCGCTGGTCGGGTCGATCCTGGGCAACATCCTGCTGGTCCTTGGCGTCTCCATGCTCGCCGGTGGTATCGGCCGGGACCGCCAGCAATTCGAGTCGCGGGCCGCATCGGCCCAGTCGCTCATGCTGCGGCTGGCCACCGTCGCGCTGATCATGCCGGCGATCTTCCAACTGGTGGCCGGCGGCGGGCTGCCGGGCCCTACCGCCACCGCCGTCCAGTTTTCCGGCGAGCTGCAGGCGCTGTCGGTCGGAGTCGTGATCGTCCTGCTGCTCTCCTACGTCGCGGGCCTGTGGTTCTCGCTCCGCACGCACGCGCACCTGTTCAACCCATCACACGACGAGGAAGATCACGGCGGCGAGCCCTGGTCGGTATCCCGCAGCATCGTCATGCTGGCCATCGCCGGCGCGGCGGTCGGCTGGATGTCGGAGATCCTGGTGCACTCCATCACCGATGCCTCCGAGTCCATCGGACTGTCGCCGTTCTTCGTCGGCGTGATTGTGGTAGCCGTTGTTGGCAACGCCGCCGAGCATTGGGTGGCGGTGTATTTCGCACTCCGTGACAAGATAGACATGTCGGTGAACATCGCGGTGGGTTCCGGCGCGCAAATTGCCTTGTTCGTGGCGCCCGTGCTGGTGCTCGCGTCCTTTTTCATCGGTCCGTTCCCGATGGCATTGGTGTTCAACGGGCTGGAGATCGGCGCCATGTTCCTGGCCATCCTCATAGCCAGCGGAATAGCGCAGCGCGGCGAGTCGAGCTGGTACGAGGGGCTGCAACTGCTCGCAGTCTATGCCGTCTTCGGCCTGACCTTCTTCTTCGTCGGCTGAGACGGTCGCGGTGCTGCTGACCCACTCGGTCCTCACCCAGGCCGTCACGTTCGTGTTGCGCCCCACGACGTCCTCACCGGCGGCGTCGCGCCGGCCCGCGCCGACATCGGGGAGCTGCTGCCCGACGCGCTGCTGGACGGCAAGATCGAGCCGGGCCGGGTGTTCGACCGCACCATCGGCCTCGACGACGTGCCGGACGGCTACCGGCCATGGCCAGCCGCGAGGCGCTCACGGTGCTCATCCGTCCCTGACCTGCCAGCCACATCGCCAGCCCGGACCGGAGGGCGCCCGCTACTGATCCGCGCCAGGGGCGAATCGTGACCCAACCGCATCACGCCGCCTCGCCAAGATCGGGGCAGCGGAAGAGCTGCAGATCGCGTCCCTGCGACGCGACGGCACGCTGCGGCCGCAGGTACTTTGGCGAGGTCGACCGGCCCATCGTCGAGGCCGTACAACGAGTCGCCGAGGCCCGCGGTATCCCGATGGCACAGCTCGCCCTAGCCCCATCGATGCGGAAAACGGGCCTAGCCTGGGTGCTGAAGAACCCCGTCGTCAGTGCCCCGATCGTGGGCGCCACGAAGCCGCATCACCTTCCGGACGCTGTCGCGGCCCTCGATATCCAGCTCAGCGAAGACGAGATCCGCACGCTCGAAGAGCCCTACACCCCGCGCCTGCCGACCGGGTTCTGAACGACCGGATGGCAGCACCCAAGCCCGGTACGTGACGCCGATTTCGAGAGCGAGGACGACCAAGATCGCTGACCCCGCTGACCAGACGGGCCCGGCGCGCCGAGCTGCTCCGGCTGGCGGTGGCCATCGAGCGGGCGCCGGACGAGGACGCCGTGTTGCGGGCCTGGGACAAAACCTCGCACGGGTCTCCGCCCGTTTGGCGCCGGTGATCCACTCGACGTACTCGCGGCGATGGGTGAACGGCAGGCCGTCGAAGGCGGCCGCGGCCGCGGGATCGGCGGCCAGGCCGGCCCGCAGGTCGTCCGGAACGTCCAGCTGCTTGGGGCGCTCGTCCCGCTCGACCTGCAGGTGGACGGTGTCGCCGATCTGGACGCCGGCGGCCAGCCGGGTCGCCTTGTGCACGCCACCCGCACCTCGACGATCGGCCATTCTCACACGGCCGGCGCTCGGTGGCGGCCGAATGGCGGATGCTCGGCGTACCGCTGGCGAATCAGCGGAGCGGGCCGTAACATCCAAGCGCCGTCGGGCGGTACGGGCCTGGTTCGGCCATGGTTGGGGCTCAGCTCATCGAGGGGATGTGGTAGCCGCTGCCCTTGTCGGTGTTGACGGAGTGATCGACGGATCGGTCGGCCACGTCCGTGTGGCATGGGCGACCCCCGGTGCCAGCGGGCGGTCCGGACAGCGGGAGATGATCTTTGCAGGGCACCACCTCGACCACCAGAGGCTATCGGGCCGTCGCCATCGGTGACTACCTCTGGTCATCAACCGTACACGATCAGTCGATCCGGCCGGGCCGGTAGCCGATGCTCGAACAGCCCACGTTGGTGGTCATCGGTACCGGGCAGCTGGCGAGGTC
>Ga0210378_10001815_pt1 | contig 11054 bp, 9 predicted proteins | sample PLM1_60_b1redo_FD_155465 | JGI IMG/M metagenome (GOLD analysis project Ga0210378, IMG submission 155465) | Groundwater sediment microbial communities from an aquifer in East River, Colorado, USA - PLM1_60_b1 redo | ecosystem: Environmental > Terrestrial > Soil > Riparian zone | place: USA: East... | reverse complement strand
CTCGGCCATGGCGCGCTCGTCGTGGCCGCCGTGATGCATCCCGTCGGCGTCGAGATGCGCCACGCCGCGGGACGACGGCACGCCGTACTCCGCGATGAGGAGCGCCCGCCCTGCGTGATGGCGCTTGAGGTCGAGCAGATAGCCGAGGTAATGCGATCGCGCCGCGCCATACGTCGAGTCGAGGCCGATGAAGTCCGGATAGTAGGGATACGCGTGATACGACGCGAAGTATCCCGCGACGTTCACGCTCGTGGTGCGGACGAGCATCGCGTCCAGCGTTTCGCTGTCGTTGTCGTATTCCTTGAGCCGCACATTGGGCGGGAGGCCGAGTCGTTTGCGCAGCCCCTGCTCCTCGAGCTGGGTTGCCTCCGTCGGATGGTGCAAGGGGTCGAGTGTCGGCCAGTTGGTGTACGCGATCGGCCGGGCCCCATGCCAGGTATCCCATTCGTAGGCGAGCATGTAGTCGCACTGCTCCGCCATCCACACGTCGGCCGGCGTGCCGCGATCCACGGCGAGGAAGCGCCCGGCGTACGCGGTGCGCGTGCGCCGCAGCGCGTTGAACGCCTTGATCGAGAACGGCTCCCACTCACGTCCGATGATGTACGCCAGCACGTGAGGGGAGACGTCGGCGTCGTAGCGGCCCCACGCACGTCCCGCACGCTGCCCGATCGCAGCGTGGCCGTGCACGACATCCACGACGCGCCGCATCTCGGCGCGGAAGTGTGCCTTCCAGGCGGGATCATCGTAGTCGCTGCGCCGCGGCAGCTCCGCCCACACGCCGTGTACGAGCCAGAGGCGTCGCTCCGGATGGGCGTCGTTCCACGCCTTGAAGGCGCGATAGAACGCCGGTGGCAGGATCGTGTAGACTCGCACCACGTTCGCATGCGCGGCCGCGATGAGCCCAAGCCATCTCGCGTAGGTCGAATCGTCCGGTGGAAACTCGGAGGGGAATTTGCCGGGGAGCGCGGCGCCCAGGTTGATGCCCTTCACGTAGAACGGCTGCCACGCGTCGCCGACCCGGATCTCGAATCGCTCCGGCGCGGCCCGCGCGGGGACAGCGGGCGCCGCCGCGCGCGCGGCCGCCGGCAGCGCGAGACCGCTGTCCACGCCGGCGGCGAGCAGCGCGTCGAGCGCGTCGCCGTACCCCGGTGCGACGGCCAGCGCGCGGCGCCACGCGGTAACGGCTTGCGTGCGCTTCCCCAGACGATCGCGCGCCAGGCCCAATCCGTACCACGCGTCGCCGGCGCCCGAATCGCCGCGCACGGCGGCGACGAAGCGCCGCTCAGCACCCGCGGCATCGCCGCGCCGCAGCAGCACGAACCCCAGCCCGGCCTGCGCCTCGGCGAGGGCGGGACAGGCGGCGGCTGCGGTGGCGAAGCGACTCTCCGCCTGCGCCACGTCTTCACGCCGGTAGGCCTGCCAGCCGAGGTCCACGGCGGTCAGTGCCGCCGGCCGATCGCACGCGGGAATTTGGAGGAACAGGAGAACGGCGACGATCACGACGGTGGAGCCGCGAACCCTTTGCGCGTCATGTCGCCCCACACGTGACCGCTCTTCCAGACGGTTACGAACGCCTTGAGCCGCCACCACACGGTACGCTGGCGGTACCCGAAGTTCTCGAGCGAGGCGTACAGCAGCAGCAAGAGGAGGTCGCCGAAACGGCGGTAGCGTCGGAAACTCACTTCCTCCAGAACGACGGCCCAGATCGAAAGCAGCATTCCGTAGCCCCACGCGACCAGGATGAACAGCAGAGCGAACGAGAGATCGACCATGCCCGCCGAGAGCCCGAGGATCGTCACGAGGTAGCCCATGACCTCGATGAGCGGCGCCAGCATCTCGCCAAATGCGTAGAACGGCATCGCGAGCACGCCGACGCGACCGTAGCGGGGATTGAAGAGCATCCACTTGTATTCCCAGATCGCGGCGATCAAGCCCCGATGCCACCGCTCGCGTTGGCGCGCGAGGATCTTCGCCGACTCCGGCACCTCGGTCCAGGCGACGGGGTCGGGGATGAAGGGCATCTCGTAGCGGATCTTGTGCGCGCGCAGATAGCCGTGGAGCCGGATGACGAGGTCCAGGTCCTCGACGATGCTGGTCGTGCGATAGCCGCCGATGGCGGCGACGTAGTCCTTGCGAAACAACCCGAAAGCGCCCGAGATGATGAGGTTGCCGCCCAGCCGGTTCCAGCCCAGGCGGCCGAACAGGAATGCCCGCAGGTACTCGACCACCTGAATCCCGGGCAGCAGGCGGCGGGGGACGCGGGCGTCCGTCACGCGGCCGTCCTTCACCGTGCAGTTGTTGGCGACGCGGACGGTCCCGCCCACGGCCGCGATCTCGCGACCGAGCAGGAACGGCCGCGTGAGCCGCAGCAGCGCGTCGGGCTCGATCAACGTGTCGGCATCCACGGCGATCACGAGCGGAAAGCGGCTGGCGTTGATCGCGGCGTTGAGCGAATCGGCCTTGCCGCCGTTCTCCTTGTCGAGCACGAACAAGCGCGAGCGGGTGCGCGAACGGTACACGGCCCGGAGCGGTTTCGTCGGGATCGTCTCTGGATAGATCCGCGGCACCTCGTACAGATCGAAGGCGTGGCGCAGCTGCTCGATCGTATCGTCCTTGGAGCCGTCGTTGACGACGATGACCTCGTAGCTGCGGTACTCGAGGGTCAGCATCGCCGTGACGCTGGCCTCGATGGTCGCGCTCTCGTTGTACGCCGGCACCAGCATCGTGATTGGGGGCAGGGCGTCGCTCTGCATCAGGCGCTGGAAGTCATCGTCCTCGGCGAGCCGCGTCTGCTCCCAGATCTCGGGGATCGAGAGCAGGAGCAAGAGCGCATAGAAAGAGTTCAGGCCTAGGAAGTAGATGAGGATGGCGAGGTCGGTGCCGTGGACCACGCCGCCGAAGATGCTCATGCTGCGAACTCCGCCAGCGCCTGGGAGGGAAGGCCCAGGATCAGCTTGGCGACGTTGCGGGCTTCGGGATCGGCTCCGACTTCGGTCTCGAGGAGGGCGTTGCGGCCCGCTGCGCCGAAGCGCATCAACGCCAGGCCGGCCCGCAGGCGCACCCACCAGACGAGGTCGCGCACCCCCGCGCGCACGAGGGGTAGGGTGGTCGCGTCCGCGATCATCCCCAGGGAGCGATGCGCCTGCGCGCGCACTTCCCAGGCGGCGTCCGCGGCGAGCCGCGTGAGTGCCGCGACCGATTCGCGATGGGGGAAGCTGCCCAAGGCGCGCGCCGCCTGAATCCGGACCTCTGAGTTCGGGTTGTCGGCGAGGGCGGTCATCCGTTCGCGCAGCGCCGGATCCGCCAGGCGCACCGCGAACTCCGCGAAACGGGGCAGGGCCGGATCGTCATTGCGCCGCAACCGCTTGAGCAAATGCTGGATCACCACCGGGCGCGAGCGCCGCAACATCCCAGCGTAATAGGCTTGGACGGTGGGAGCGAGCCGGGGGAGCCGCTCGAGCGCCGCCAGCGTCAAGGGCGTGCTCTCCATCCGCTCGAGCGACGCCACCGCCGCCACGTGCACGGCGGCGTGCGGGTCGTTGATCAGGCGCGTCAGTCGGGCGACGTCCCCCGGCATCGCGCCGACGCTGAGAAACCGCGCGCACTCGAGCCGCTTCCACCAGCGCGCGGAGCTGCCGTTGGTCCGGACGAGGCGCGCCCACCACTGGTGCTCCAGGGTCGCCGCGAGCTCGCGCCAGCGCTCCCCCGGCACTCGGGCCGACCAGCCGACCAGCGCGTCGATCGCGAGGGACGCGGGCAAGCGGGCCAGCCCAACCAGCACCCCAGCGAGGGGCGTACCGCCCGCGGCCCAGCGTCGCATGGCATCGTCCACCGCCACGCGCCGGGGCTGGAGGTGCGCACTGCGCCGCAGTCGGAACCAACGATTCAGGATGATGAGCGCGATGAGCGCGCCGAGGAGCACGCCCTGGACCAGCGCCACGACGAGCAGAAACTGACGGCTCGTCACCTCCCCACCCAGCGGCGGATCTTTTCCAGCGCCACTCGCAGGCTCATCGGCTTCACCATGTAGTCGATCGCGCCCGCCTCCAGGCCGCGCAGCTGCTCCGTCTCGCTGCCGTGCACGGTGGTGAACACTACGCGGAATTTTCCTGGGCAGTCCTTTTGCAGGGCTTCGAAGATCGAGTATCCATCGAGCGCGGGTAGGTCGACGTCGAGCAAGAGCAACGGCACCGTGCCGTGCGTGTTCAGGGTGAGCAGGTGGTCGAGCGCCTCGCGGCCGTTGCGGTAGTGCGCGAAGCGGTACCCCCGGGCCTCGAGCCCGAAGGTGAGCAGGTCCGCCAGCGCGGCGTCGTCTTCGACAACGATGACCTCAGGAACGTCGCCTGGGGATGGGTCGTGCGTGGTGTGCGTGGTGCGTGGTGCGTCGGGCGTTGGCGGAGCCGCGATCGCCTGCTTGGTGAACAGGGCGGCGGCGAGGCGCCGGACGAATCCACGGGCGGCGGCCCCGCGTGTGGCCGCGCCGTCCGTCGGCTGCGCCAGCCATTGTTTGGCGGCGTCCTCCAGCTCGGCGGCGACTACGGACGCCTGCGCGAACCCGAAGGAGCCGGCGGAGCCGCGGAGTTTGTGCGCTTCGTGGCGCAGGCCCTCGATCGCCGCTTGGTCGTCGCCCGAGTCGATGAGTCGCTCCGCCAGCTCGGCGATCCCTCCCAGCTGGTCACGCGCTCCCTGCAGGTACTCGTCCCGAAGGCCGGGGGGGAGCCCGAGGTCGTCGACTTGGCTCACGGCCTGCAAGATACAGCTACCTTCTTCTTTGACCTAATGACCGATCCTGTTCCTGCGGGCCCCGTGGGGCTCTGCGCCACCTGCCTTTGGGTGCGCATTGTGTCGAACCGACGAGGCTCGGTGTTCTACCGGTGCGGCCGAGCAGACGACGACCCTACCTACCCGCGCTACCCCCCATTGCCGGTGCTCTCGTGCCCGGGCTACGAATTGACAGCTGCACCGCGATCATGATGAGGGCGAGGATGTCCAGCACTTCCGCGATGGTGTGGGCGAAGAGAAAGTGCGTCAGGCCGGCGTGGTAGGTGATGTAGGACAGCTCCGCCAGCACGAACAGCAGGAAGCCGTTGGCTTTGGTCTTCCGTGACAGCCAGAACGCCACGCAGATCAGCGTGCTGTGAATGATGATGAAGCCCCAATGCGGGAGCGCTTGCATGAAGGTCCCGAACGGGGCGGCAACGTCGTCTTCGTCTTGTAGGAACCTCAGCAGGGTGAGCATGACCCAATCTACAGATCCTCGTGGCCCCGGCCTTCGTGGGGCCGGCCCCTAAGGCGCGGCGGCCGGGCCCCAGCCCCCCTATAAGCGAATTCCGTGCCGATGCAGCGCGCGCGCGTATCTCGCTCATGGTGCGTCGCTTAGAGGGCATTCGCGCGTCAGTGTGACCTCGCTCACGCTTGCAGTCTGCCGGTCGATTCCCCACTTTGATTCCCGCGCGCCCCCGACGTCCCGTGCCGCGAGGTGCCAGTGGTCCAGCCGCGTTCATTGGAGCGCGCGAAGCAGTTCTTCTTTCAGTACTTCGAGCGCATCTTCGTCCTCCTGCTCGTCGCCTCTCTGCTTTGCATCAATTACCTGATCGATCAGAAGTTCGCGTTCCTGAGCTTCTACTACTTACCGATCATCCTCGCGGGATTCTTCGGCGGACGCCGGTTCGCCGTGTTCGCGGGCGTGTTTGTCGTGGCGCTCGTCTTCTTCTTCCAGGTGTTCGAGGGACTGGGGATGGAGGCGGGTCTCACGGAGGACGCGTCGCTCACGCTGATTCCGTGGGCGGGATTCCTGATCCTCACGGGCTACGTGGTGGGTGGCCTGGCGGAGCAGCGTGCTGCGCGCCTCGCCGATTTGAAGAACGCGTACCTCGCCACGCTCGAGGTGCTCACGTTCCACATCGAGGCCAGCGAGCGGCACCAGCAGGGGCATTCGAACCGCGTCGCCGAGTTGGCCGCCGCTATCGGCAAGGAGATGAAACTGTCGGAAACGGAGATCGAGAATCTCCGCATCGCTTCGCTGCTGCACGAGGTGGGGACGGCGGACCAGCGGTTGTTGCGCTTGTTGTCCCGCTCCGTCACCGACGAGACTGTGATGGTGGCGCGCGCCCTCCGCGGCGCCGCGCAGATCATCGCCGAGTACGCGCACTACTACGAGATCGTGGGCGACGACTGGGACATCGAGGCGCTGCCGATTCCGCTCACCGTAAAGGTGCTGGCGGTCGCGGACGCGTTCGAGACGTTGCAGATGGCGACGCCCGTGCGGCCGGCGTTCACGCGCTGGAGCGCCCTGGAAGAAGTTGAGAAGGGAGCGGGGAAGACGTTCGCCCGTGAGGCGGTGCGCGGCCTGCGGGTCGTGGCAGGCCGCCCGGAGAAGGAGCTGGACCGGCTAGCTGGCTGACCCCGCGCTGTCGGGACCCGATCGCCCGCTGGCGACCCCGCTGGCCACGCCGACCCCGAATGCCACAGCGGTGCCCACCGTGATGATGGGGAGGGCGGCGATGGGGAGCACGACGGCGGCGGCGACTACGCCGGCGATGAGTGGAGCTGACGGTTTCTGTATGGCGTCCACGTAGCGCAAACGGCGCCGGACGAAGTTGCGACTCAAGACGTAGCCGCCGATCAGCGCGGCAGCGGTGACACCCAACCAGAGTAACATTGCAGCCTCCTGACAGTACCGAGCCGTACGCAACTTGCGGCAGCGGCGTTTCATACGCAAATCTTCCACTATGACCTCCCGAACGCTGTTCCGACTGGCAACGGTGCTACTGTGCGCCGCCGCTGCGCTTGCCCCAAGTGTCTCAAGACTGACGGCCCAGGCCGCCGCTCCCCTCCGAGTCCCGTACGAGACGTTCACGCTCCCCAACGGCCTGCAGGTGATCGTCCACGAGGATCACTCGGTCCCGGTGGTATCGGTGAACATCTGGTACCACGTCGGATCGGGCGACGAGCGCGTCGGCCGTACTGGGTTCGCGCACCTGTTCGAGCACATCATGTTCATGGGCTCGCAGCACGTGCCGACCGGGGAGTTCGACAAGCTGCTCGAGGCAGCCGGCGGCGACAACAACGGCTCCACCACCGAGGACCGGACGAACTACTTCGAGGACGCTCCGGCCAACGCGCTGCCGCTGATGCTGTGGCTCGACTCGGATCGCATGGGCTTCCTCGTTCCCGAAATCACCGCTGAAAAAGTCGACCTGCAGCGGGGCGTGGTGCAGAACGAGCGGCGCCAGAGCTATGAGAACCGCCCGTACGGGCTCGCCGAGGAGAACATCCTCAAGCGGCTCTATCCGGCGACGCACCCCTACAGCTGGCCGGTGATCGGATCGATGACGGACCTGTCAGCGGCGACGCTCGAGGACGTTCGCAACTTCTTCCGCACGTACTACACGCCCAACAACGCGACGTTGTCGATCGCCGGGGACGTCACGCTGGGCGACGCGCGGCAGCTCGCGGTGCGGTACTTCGGCGACATTCCCCGGGGGCCGAACGTGACGCGGCCCACGCCGCCGCCGGTCCTGCTGACGGCGGACGTGTACGCGACGCTCGAAGATCGCGTGCAAACGCCGCGCGTCTACAACGCGTGGCACACGCAGAAGGCCTTTGCGCCCGACGACGCCGGGCTCGACGTGCTCGCCAATGTGCTCGCCGGCGGCCGGTCGTCGCGCCTCTACCGGCGTCTCGTGTACGAGCTGCAGATCGCCAGCGACGTCGTCGCGTTCCAGGACGGCGGCCGGCTCGACGGAAAGTTCGAGCTGTGGGTCACGGCGCGGCCGGAGCACACCCTCGGGGAGCTGCAGCGCGTGGTCGACGAGGAGGTGCGCAAGGTGGCCGATGCCGCCCCGACCCTACGGGAGGTGCAGCGCGCGCAGAATACCTTCGAGGCGCAGTTCCTCTCGCGCATGGAGCGGGTGGGCAGCTTCGGCGGGAAAGCCGACCAGCTCAGCTTCTACGCCTATTTCGTGGGCCCGCCCGACTACTTCCAGCGCGACCTCGACCGGTATCTGAAGGTGACGCCTGCCGACGTGCAACGGATCGCGCGCACGTACTTGGCCGACGCCCACCGCGTCGTGCTGAGCGTCGTCCCGCAAGGCAAACCGGAGCTGGCCGTGCAGCCGGCGGTGCAGCCATGACCGGCGTCGTCCTGGCGCTGCTGCTGCTGCAGGGCGTCGATCGGACCAAGGCCCCCACGTTGCCGCCGCCTCCCGCCCTGAAGCTGCCGGCGGTACGGACGGCGACGCTGCCCAACGGGATTCAACTGGCGGTGGTCGAGATCCACAAGGTTCCGGTGGTGGATGTCTCGCTCGTGCTCGATGCCGGCGCCGTGCGCGACCCCGCGAACCTCCCGGGTCTCGCGACGTTCACGGCTACGATGCTGCAGCAGGGAGCGGGCCGGCGCAGCGCCCTCGACATCGCCGACGAGACCGCCTTCCTCGGCGCCCAGCTCTCGAGCAATGCGGGGTTCGACGTCGCGACCGTATCGCTCCACGTGCCGAAGCGGCGCCTCGCGGCGGCGCTCGATCTCCTGTCCGACGTCGTGCTGCGCCCCACCTTCCCCGATTCGGAAGTGACGCGACAGCGCGAGCTGCGCCGGACCCAGCTGATCCAGCAACGGGACGAGCCGGTGCAGGTGGCGAATGTGGCGTTTCCGGCGATCGTGTACGGGGCGACGCACCCGTACGGCCGCCCGTTGGCGGGGAACGACAGCACGGTCACCGGGCTGTCGCGCGAACGCGTGACCACGTTTTACGGAACGTTCTACCGGCCCAACTCCGCGCACCTGCTCGTAGTGGGGGACGTGACGCTCGAGGAGGCGCGCCAGCTCGTGTCGGCGCGCTTCGGCGCGTGGGCCCGCGGCGATGCGCCGGCTGCCGCGGTGGGTGCCGCTGCGCAGCCGTCTCCGCGCACGATCTATCTCATCGACAAGCCCGGGGCGGCGCAGTCGGTCGTGCGGATCGGCCACGTGGGCCCGCCGCGCGACACGCCGGACTATTTCGCCCTTCAAGTGCTGAACACGATCCTCGGCGGTGCGTTCACGTCGCGCCTGAACCAGAATCTGCGCGAGACGCACGGCTACACGTACGGCGCCGGCTCCGCGTTCGCCATGCGCCGCGCCGGCGGACCGTTCGTCGCGCAGGCGTCGGTCGTCACGGCCAAGACCGACAGCTCACTCATCGAGTTCCTGAAGGAGCTGCGGCGCATCCGCGACGTGCCGGTGCCGGCGACCGAGCTCGAGAAGGCCAAGCAGTACATCAATCTCGGCCTGCCGGGAGACTTCGAGACGACGGCGGGCGCGGCGTTCCGCTTCCGCGACTTGCTGGTGTACGGGTTGCCGCTCGACTACTACGGGGGCTTCGTCTCCGGCATCAACGCGGTCACGGCCGCCGACGTGCAGCGCGTCGCCCAGCGCTACATCGATCCGGACAAGTTCGACATCGTGATCGTCGGCGACCGGAGCCAGATCGAAGCGGGTCTCAAGGCGTTGAACGAGGGACCGATCGTGTACCGCGACCTGTGGGGGCAGGTGCTGCCGTAGACAACCCGCTGAAGGACGTCGATTCCGCCGAGCGCGCGTACCTCCTGAAGGTCGCGGTCTTTTTCGGGCCGCCCTGCTTTGTGATGTTGTCGATGGCGTGGTACTTCTGCCAGCGCCAGGGATGGATCTCGAGCGGCGTCTTCCTGCTGCTGCTCGTCCTCAACGTGCCCCTCACCATCGCGGGGATCTTCGCCATCCACCATGTGGCCGGCGCGACGTCGACCGGCCTCGTCAAGACGATCTTCGCGGCAGGCAACATCCCGCCGCAGCGGACCTATCCGCGGCAAGACGTCCTGATCGTCCGCGGTCAGTACGTCGAGGCCGCCGACTATTTCCGCGATCACATTCGTGTCGAGCCCGGCGATCACGAGGCGCGACTCCAGCTCGCGAACCTTCTCGAGACCCGACTGCAGGGCGACGACGAGGCGGAGCGGTTATATCAGGAGGTGCGACGGATGCAGCCGGACCCGCGCCAGGAAATGCGAGCCGGGAACGGCTTGATCGATCTCTATCGCAGGACGGGACGTCGTGACCGGTTGCGGGTCGAGCTGGCGCGCTTCGCCGACCGCTACCGGGGAACCGCGGCGGCTGATGCCGCCGCGCGCGAGCTTACCGAGCTAAAGGCCGAGTCGCGCTGAGGATTGCCGCGGCGACGCTGGACAACGGGAGCACCTGGTCCGCCGCGCCGCGTTCGATCGCCTCCTTCGGCATGCCGAACACCACTGAGGTGCGCTCGTCCTGCGCCACGGTCGCCGCGCCGGCGCGCTTCATTTCGAGCAGGCCGGTCGCCCCATCGTCGCCCATCCCCGTCAGCAGTACGCCCATGGCGTGCGCGCCCGCCGTCTGGGCTACCGAACGAAACAGCACGTCCACACTGGGCCGGTGCCGCGACACCCGCGGACCGTCGGCCAGCTCGACCTCGTAGTGCGCGCCGTGGCGCCGCAGCATGAGGTGGTGGTTGCCGGGCGCGATCAGGGCGCGGCCCTGCTGGACGCGATCCCCCGGCGCGGCTTCCTTGACTTCGATGCGACACAGCTGGTCGAGCCGCTGCGCGAACGCCGCCGTGAACCGCTCCGGCATGTGCTGGACGATCACGATCCCCGGGGAGGCTTCCGGCATGGCGGTGAGGATCGTGCGCAAGGCCTCGGTGCCGCCGGTCGAGGCTCCGATGGCCACGACGACGTCCGTCTGGCCCGGCCGGCGGTCGGTGCGGCGGCGCTGCGGCGTAGACGGAGCGGGTGGGAGCACGACGTCGGCGCTGTGGCGCGGCAGCACTGGCGCCGCGACCTCGCGCCGGCGCACGCGGACCTCCGCCGCCTCGCGGATGACCTCGATCAACGCCGCGGCGGAGTCGTGCAGGAAGTCGCGCACCCCGAGCTGCGGCTTGGCGATGACTTCGACGGCACCTTCCTCGAGCGCCCGGATCGCGATAGCGGTGCCACGGGCCGCGAGGCCGGAGCACACGACGACCGGGATCGGATCCTCGGTCATGATCTTCCTGAGGAACGTGAGGCCG
>Ga0210378_10001814_pt1 | contig 11055 bp, 12 predicted proteins | sample PLM1_60_b1redo_FD_155465 | JGI IMG/M metagenome (GOLD analysis project Ga0210378, IMG submission 155465) | Groundwater sediment microbial communities from an aquifer in East River, Colorado, USA - PLM1_60_b1 redo | ecosystem: Environmental > Terrestrial > Soil > Riparian zone | place: USA: East... | reverse complement strand
GGCCTGTGCCCGGCTCAGCCTGGCCACCGCCGACGTGACGGCGTAGCTCCCACGTCAGCCGGTGGCTTTGCCGATCTTCTCGGTGGCCTTGCGCACCAGCGCCTCGGTGTCGGCAGCCGCGACGGCCGGGACGCCCAGGTGTATGAGCACGCAGAGCGTCCCGCCGACCCGAACCGTGATGAAGTTGGCGGTCATGGTCAGCGGCGGCTTGTTGAGTGTCAGCTTCATTTGTCCCGTATCGGGGAGCGGCTCGCGCGATAATCCGTTCGGCGGCCGGCGGCACCGTCGCTAGCCTGACGCTACGCCCTGGGATGGGAAGGAGGTGTGAGCGATGAACACCGTCGTCGTCATGTGCTCCCGCCCCGTCCGGGCGTTCTCACGGGTCTGACCGGGAGCGCTATCCGTTCCTGGAAGGACCCCCATGACCGATCTGGTCATCCGCCCGCTCGTCGCGGGCGAGGAAGAGCTGTTCCTGTCCCAGCCCGATCCGCACCTGGTTGGCATCGCGTCCACGGATGCGCCGCGCGCGGTCTTCGCGGCCGAGCAGTACCGTCCGGAGTGGACCTGGGTTGCGCTACGCGGCGACGAGGTGATCGCCCGCGCGGCCTGGTACGGCGGGCCGGACGACACCGAGCCGGGCTCGCTCAACTGGTTCGACTTCACCGATCCGGACGTCGGCACGGCGCTGCTGCGGGCGGCGCCGTTCAGGGCCGACTACTGCCTGGTCCTGCCGCCGCAGTGGCGGGACGATCCGGCGGTCGCCGCGCAGGCCGAGGCCCGGATCGCCGCCGCCGAGCGGGCCGGTATGAAGCAGTGGATCGAGCGGTTCCGCTACACCTGGACCGCGGCCGACGGGCTGCCCGCGCGTCCCGGACGGTTGACGTACCGTCCCGAGCCCGACGACGCCGTCGTGCTCGACCTGATCCGCCGGATCCACACCAGCACGCTGGACGGCCATGCCCAGCGGGAGATCGCGGCGGGTGGCATTGAGGCGGCAGCTCGCGAGGAGTTGGCGTTCATGAACTGGCTGCCCGGCCCGCGCGAGTGGTGGCGGGTGGCGTCCACACCGCACGGCGAGGTCGTCGGGCTGACGATGCCCAGCCGGAACTACTTCAATCCGACGATCGGCCTGGTCGGCGTCGTCCCCGCGCAGCGTGGGCACGGGTACGGCTACGACCTGCTGGTCGAGGCGACGCACATCCTGGTGGAGGACGGCGCCGAGCAGATCAGCGCCGCCACCGATCTCGGCAACGCCCCGATGGCCGCCGCGTTCGCCCGCGCCGGCTACCCGATCACGCAGAAGCACCTGTTCCTGACGTACTGAGCCAGCGACGGCGGCGCGGATTCGACCGTTGTCCGCGCCGCCTACTGGGTGACCGTTCTCGACCGTCGCTCAGCTTTCTTCACCGGCGTGGCCTTTTTGGCTGGAGCCACCTTCTTGACCGGGACGGCGTTCTTGGCCGGGGCTGCCTTCTTGACGGGCGCGGTTTTCACAGCCGGAACAGCCTTCTGGACGGCGGCCTTCCTGGCCGGTCCCGCCTGCGCGACGGCGTCGGCCAGGACGTGCAGTTCGTCGGTGAGGTAGCCGGCGAGCGTCTCGATGTCGGGCACCAGCTCCCGGCAGGCGATCAGGCCGAAGTAGAGCCGGTCGCGGTAGCTCATCACGGTGATGTTCATGCCCTGGCCGTCGGTGATCGCCGAGACCGGGTAGTACGCCTGGAGCTCCGCACCGGCGCAGTACAGCGGCACGTTCGGGCCCGGCACGTTCGAGATGATCAGGTTGAACGGGCTGACCCGCTCGACCAGGCGTAGCCGGGCCGACAGCCGCCACGCCTGGTTGGCCAGCAGCGGCGCGGCGAACTGGCTGACGTCCGCGAGCAGGCTGGCGGGGATCGCACCGTGCTGCTCCTTCGCCGCCCGCATCGCCTCGTGTGTGGCCCGCAGCCGGTCGCCCGGATCGTCGAGCTGGGTGGCCAGGCCGGCGAACATCATCGAGACGCGGTTGCCGTGGGTGCCCTTCTGGTCTTCGGTACGCACCGAGACGGGCACCGCCGCGACGAGCGGCGAGGACGGCAACGCGCGGTGGTCGTCCAACCAGCGGCGCAGAGCACCGGTGCACAGCGCCATGACGACGTCGTTGACGGTGAGCCCGGCGGCGTTCTTGATCTTCTTGACCTCGGCCAGCGGCATGTCGGCGAACGCCCACCGGCGGTGCTGGGTGATCGTCGCGTTGAACGGGGTGTGCGGGGCGCGCAGGACGGCCGGGGAGAGAACGGCGTCGGCGTTCTCGTCCTGCCCGCTCCCGAGGAACGGCACCATCGCCGCTACCGCGGAGACCACGCCCGGCGCCAGTTTGAGCAGGCTGGCGGCCACCTTGGCCGCCCGCACGGGGTGACCGGCGAGCGACAGCGCGCTCCGTGCCAGCAGGTACAGCCCGCTCGGCGGCTCCTCGGACGGGCGAACCGCAGGCGGGAAGTCCCGCCCCTCCGGCGTGAGGTCGAGCATCGCGGCGAAGATGTCGTTGCCCGACACGCCGTCGATCGCCGCGTGGTGCACCTTGTTGTAGAACGCCATGCGGCCGTCCTTGAGCCCGGAGATCAGGTAGATCTCCCACAGCGGACGGCTGCGGTCGAGCGGGCGTGCGTGCAGGCGGGCGATCTGCTCGGCGAGCTGGCGGTCGTCGCCGGGGGAGGGGAGGGCCAGCTCACGGACGTGGAACTCGATGTCGAAGTCGGAGTCCTCGATCCAGTACGGCTGGTCGAGGCCGAGCGGCACGTCCACCAGCCGCCGCCGGAACAGCGGGACCAGCGACAATCTGGACTCGATCACGCGCGTGAACCGGTCGAACGTCAACGGTTCCGGCGCCGTGGACGGGTCGACGATGCTCACGCTGCCGACGTGTCCGAAGACGGTCCGCGTCTCCATCGCGAGGAATGCTGCGTCCAGCCCGCTCAGCTGCTCCACGTTCGTGTCCCCTTCTGCCGCTGCGCATCCGATCATCGTCCCTACGGACCGGTGATGGCGGCGAATGGCCGCGATTCGATCACGGGATTCAGTCCGATCCGTCGTGCCTGCGAGCGACGTCACACCACCGCACCCATCGCCGGAGGGTGCACAGTTGATAGGAAGCAGGGAAACAGGAGGCGCCGATGACGCACGACAGCGACCCGGACAGCGCGAGCACGGCGCGTTCACGCTGGACCGATCTGGGCGGGCCGGTCCATTACCTCGACTACGGCGGCCCGGTGGACGGGCCTGTGCTCGTCTGCGTGCACGGGCTCGGTGGCTCGGCGGTCAACTGGTCGGCGGTGGCGCCGCTGCTCACCGACCGGTGCCGCGTGCTGGCGATCGACCTGCCCGGCCACGGCCGCACCTGGGCCTACGGGCGCCGCACCGGCGTGGCCGCCAACCGCGCGGTGCTGCACCGGTTCGTCCGGGAGGTCGTCGGCCGGCCGGTGATCCTCGTAGGCAACTCGATGGGCGGGATGATCTCGCTCCTCCAGGCGGCCGCCGAGCCGGCGGACGTCACCGGGCTGGTGCTCGTCGCTCCGGCTGTGCCGTTCGTGCCGACCCGGCCGGATCCGCTGGTCACGGCCATGTTCGCCGCGTACGGCACGCCGGTGCTCGGCCGCGGGCTCCTCGCTGCCCGCCGCCGGTTCGTGCCGCCAGAGAGGATCGTCGACATGACGATGAGCCTCTGCACGGTCGACCCGTCGCGGATCCCCGCCGACGTGGTCGAGGAGCACTACGCGGTGGCGCGCGCCCGTGCGGCGTACAAGGACGCGAACCGGGACTTCCTCGTCGCCGCTCGATCCGTGCTCGCCACGGGCGCGGACGTCCGGCGCGGCGGGTACCGCAACATCATCCGCGGGATCACCGCGCCGGTGCTCATGCTGCACGGCGACCAGGACCGGCTGGTGCCGCTCGCCTCGGCACGCGCCGCGGCGAAGGCCAACCCGGCGTGGCGGTTCATCGTGCTCAACGACGCCGGCCACGTCCCGCAGCTGGAATGGCCGCGGGAGATCGCCACGGCGGTGCTGTACTGGCTCGACTCGGCCGGGCACGAAGCCGAGTTGGCCGCGTCCGCCCCGGGCAGCACCGCGCCGGATCCGGACGGCGCACCGGCGCCCTGACCCGACGGGCTGCCTGCGGGTGCCGTCGCACGGCCGCGTTGTGAAGCGGCGCGCCGATTGAATGTGCGCGCCGCATCACGACGGGCTGCGGCGGGGCGGTGAGCAGCCCGGACCGGCTTGGGCAAAGATGGGTGGGTTCCGTTCCCACCAGCAGAGGAGTCCGCAGCATGGCCTTGGAGAAGCCCGAAGTCGACCCGTTCGAGGGTGCGCCGCCGGCAGACCTCGTCGTCGAGGACATCACGGTCGGCGACGGCGACGAGGCCCGTCCGGGCCAGTTCGCCACCGTGCACTACGTCGGGGTGTCGCACTCGACCGGCGATGAGTTCGACGCGTCCTGGAACCGGGGCGAGCCGTTCAGCTTCCCGCTCGGCGGTGGCCGGGTCATCGCCGGTTGGGACAAGGGCGTGGCCGGCATGAAGGTCGGTGGGCGCCGCAAGCTGGTGATCCCGCCGCACCTCGGCTACGGCGACCGCGGCGCCGGCGGCAAGATCAAGCCGGGCGAGACGCTGATCTTCGTCGTCGACCTGGTCGGCATCCGCTAGTCGGCAGGGGTGCGGTGCGACCGTGGGTGTCACGGTTGCACCGCACAACCCCTGAATGGGTCATTGACGTGGCTGTAACACGCCTGCAAAATTCCACCCATCCGAGAGAGCGCTCTCACGAGGCGCCTCCGATGAGAGAGGGAATGGCGACATGGGTGGAACGGACCAGCGCGAGAGCGATTTCTCCCAGGGATTGAGCCGGCGCAGCGTCATTGGCACCGGGATCGGCGCCGCATTCCTGCTGGCTGCCGGTGGCGTCCCCGCCCACGCGGCGGCGAGGACGGGAGGTTCGAAGGCGCCGGGACCGGAACGCAGGGCGTACGCATTCCTCGACGCGGCGACCGACGGTTACCCGACGTTCGGCGCCATCCGTCTCGCGCAGAGCTACACCGACCAGGCGGGCCTGTTCAGCACTGCCTTCACGTACGACAACGGGTTGGCGATCTTGGCGTACCTCTCCAACGGTCGGAAGGCCCGGGCGGTACAACTCGGTGACGCCCTGCTCTACGCCCAGGCGCACGACCCGCAGTACAGCGACGGGCGCCTTCGCCAGGCCTACAACGTCGGCCCGTACACGTTCTACGACGGTTCGCCGCAGCCGCACGGCTTCGTCCGCCCCGACGGCACCGCGAACGTCGGCACCCAGTTCGGCTTCACGGGCACCGCGGTGGGCGACATGGCCTGGGCCGGCGTCGCGCTGGCGGCGCTCGCCCGCTGCACGGGTGCCAGCCGTTTCCGGGCCGGCGCCGTCCGGATCGGGGACTGGATCGAGGCCAACGGGCGTTCCAACCAGCCGCTCGGCGGCTACAAGTTCGGCGTCGACGGGGCCAACGCACCGCTGCCGTTCAGTGCCTGCGAGCACAACATCGACCTGGTCGGCCTCTTTGGCCAGATCGCCCGGCTCACCCGCAACCGGGTATGGCTGGAGCGGCGCGCGCACGCCGAGGCGTTCGTCAAGAAGATGTGGGAGCCGGACGGCGGGTTCTTCTGGACCGGCACCAACGACGGCTCGACGATCAACAAGAACCCGATCCCCGAGGACACCCAGACCTGGGGCTTCCTCGCCCTGGAGCAGCGCCGCTACGCCGGTTCGCTCGACTGGGACGCCACCAACCTGCGCGTGCTGGACAACGCCGAGCGCCGCAACAGCACCGTCCCGGCCGGCCAGGAGTACGAGGGCGTCACGTTCAGCTCGGCCAGCCTGGTCGCCGACGAGGACGCGCCGATCGCGCCGTTCCAGCCCAAGCCCGACCGCAACGGCGTCTGGTTCGAGGGCAACGGTCACCTCGCCCTGGCGCTGCGCAAGCGCGGGCGGCACGGGGACGAGACGGCCGCGCGGCGGCTCCAGGCGTCCACTGAGAAGGCTCAGGATCTGCTCGGTCCGGGTCAGACGGTCGGTGGGCTGGCGCTGCCCGAGCGGGCCGGTGTCGTCTCGGCGTCCAGCCCGCTCGACACCGGTTTCGGCTTCGGCTACTACCCGTACCGCCACATCGGCGCCACCGCCTGGTACCTGCTGGCGGCGAACCGGTCGAACCCGCTGGCCTAAGTTCCGCCGCTCCGATTTGGGCGACATCTTCATGGCTATGGCCACCAGGATGTCGCCCAGATTGCGCGTGGGCTCGACCTGGCGGTCAAGCGGTTACACGCGGTGTGGGACGTCACACGCCGTCCGGCCGTTGGCCACGGGCGGCAACGAGGTGTGGCATGAGCCACTTTTCCCAATGTGTGGAAATTTCCCAACTCCGTGCAGATGCACGCTAACCTCTCCACGCGGTTAGTGCCGTTAACCAAACGCACAGTAACCAGCTAGCGATCGAGGGAGTGTTTGCCGTGTTGCGGGGGTCCCCATCGACCGGCCTACTTCACAGTATGGACTTAGAAGGTGACGAAGCGTGAGACCACGCTCCGCAGCCGAGGTAGGTCGACCAGACGCCGACACGATCGAGATCGCGCGCGAATCGTGCGCCATGGTCGCCGATCGGCCGGCCAAACTTGCCGAGATTTTCTACGATCACCTGTTCGATCTGGCGCCCGAAGTCCGTGGCATGTTTCCCGAGGACATGTCGATGCAGCACGAGCGGATGAGCCGCACGCTGCTCGAAGCGGTGCGTTGCGCCGACGATCCGGTCGCGGTGGAACGGCTCCTCCAGCGGATGGGCGCCGCGCACGGGCGTAATCACGCCGTCGCGCCGGAGCACTACCCGTACGTGGGGCGTGCGCTGGTGCGGGCAGTTCGTGACCTGTCTCCACGATGGTCGTCGTCGGTTGGCGCGGCGTGGGTGCAGGTTTACGAGTGGATGGCCGCACACATGATCCTCGGGGCGGAGAACAGCGCCGCTCATACCGAGAACACCGTGGCCAATCCCATCTTTCGCCCCGGCGAACCCGCCGAAGGCTTCCGGGGTGGGTACGGCGGCGCGTACGGCGACGGCCTACCGCCGGCCACGCTCCGCCAACGCGCCCTCTCACCCCGGCACTGAGCTAGGGGCGACACCGGCCGGCCGGTGTCGCGGATGGCGCACGCGCTACGCCAGATCGATCTGTCTGCCTTGCCCGAAAGGATCCCCATGGCTGTTCGTCAACCCCGTACGCCAGCCCGGAATGGCCTGACCGGTCGGACCGACTGTGACCCGGGAGAGGCGCGCGAGTTCCTGGAGATGTACTACGCGGAGAATCCGGGCGCGGAGAGCAACCTCGCCGAGCGCTGGGAGAAGGTGCAGGCCGAGATTCTCGCGGGCGGTACCTACGAGCTCACCGATGCCGAGCTGACGTACGGCTGCCGCGCGGCCTGGCGCCACTCGGTGCGGTGCGTGGGCCGGCTGCGCTGGCAGGGCATGGTCGTGCGCGACGCCCGGCACATCCGTACGGCCGCCGAGGTGTACGAGCAGCTGGTCGAGCACATCGACACGGGCACCAACGGCGGCCGGATCCGCTCGATGATCACGGTCTTCCCGGCTGACACCGCCGCTGGCCCGTTGGTCCGGATCTGGAACGAGCAGGCGATCCGGTACGCGGGCTGGACGAGCCCGGACGGCGTCACCGGCGACCCGCGCTACGTCGGCTTCACCCAGCTCGCCGAGAGCATGGGGTGGCGGCCGCAGCGGCATGGCCGGTTCGAGCCGCTGCCGCTGGTGATCGAGACCGCGACGGAGGATCCGCAGCTGTTCACGCTGCCGGCGGAGTCCATTCTGGAGGTCCCTATCAGCCACCCGGAATACCCGTGGTTCGCCGATCTGGGCCTGCGCTGGCACGCCCTGCCGCTCATCACGTGCATGCGGATGCGCCTCGGCGGCATGAACTTCCCGGTCGCGTTCAACGGCTTCTACCTCCAGGACGAGATCGCCAGCCGCAACCTGTCCGACGCCGACCGGTACAACCAGGTGCCGATCGTCGCCGCCGGGATGGGCCTCGACACCAGCACCAACCGGAGCCTCTGGCGTGAGCGGGCGGTGATCGAGCTGAACCGGGCCGTGCTGCACTCGTTCGACGGTGCCGGCGTGACGATCGCCGACCACCACGCCGAGGCGGAGAACTTCATGCGGTTCGTCGAGCGCGAGGAGCGCGCCGGCCGCTGCCCGCACGCCGACTGGAGCTGGATCAACCCGGTCCCGGTGCCGGCTCAGGTGCCGACGTTCCACCGCTACTACGACACGACCGAAGTCAACCCGAACTTCTACCTCGATCCGGACGCCGCCAAGCGCGCCTCCGGGGAGCCTGTCGACGTGCTGCGCCACCGGCACCGGCGCCGCCGTGCATTGCGCCGCTTGGTCCGCACGGCCAGAGCCGCCGTGTCGTAGCGTTCAGATCGCCCACCGCGTCGCCGTGTGATGCGACGCGCCGTGGCAACGCGCGCCGCGCATCACACGCTCAGGCCCGATCCTGGAGCCAGGCGTCGATCCCGGCCTCGGACAGCAGGTGGTCGAACGCGAGTTCGGCGGCGCCCCGCAACACGCCGTCCGCGGGGAAGCGTGCGGGAATCACCGCCGGAGCGTCGCTCCGCCGGAACAACATCAGCCCGCGCCGGTACGCCGAGTCGATCTGCGGACCGGCGACGTCGAGCACGGCGGCGGCGAGGCCGGAGAGCGTGACCACCCGCGGATCGAGGGCGTTGACGAGCCCTGCCGTGCCACGGCCGAGGCTCGCGGCGAGCTCGTGCACGATGGCGACAGCAGCGGGATCGCCGCTACGGGCTCGATCCAGCACCGTCTCGGTTGCGGTGCGCGGATCGTCGAGGTCGTGCACGCCCAGCCGGCGGGCCAGCGTACGGCCGTCGAAGTCGAGGTCCCAGCAACCGTTCGCGCCACACGGGCACTGCCGAGTGGGGTCGCCGAACGGAAGGTGGCCGAACTCGCCGCCCGCGCCGGTGCTGCCGGTTATCGGACGTCCGTGATCGAGCAGGGCGCCACCGAGTCCAACCTCGACGGTGAGGTGCAGCGCCACGTCGGCGCCGAAGCCGGCGCCCCGGCGGGCCTCGGCGACCCCGCCCAACGTGGCGTCATTGCCGATGACAATGGGGACACCCAGTAGCGGCAGGCCGGCGGCGACGTCCACGTCCTGCCAGCCGAGGTGGCTGGCCTGGAGCAGCCGGCCGCCGCTGATGATGCCGGGCAGCGCCACCCCGACCGCGCGGAGCCGGCCGCCGAGGTCACGCGCGGTCGCCGTGAGCGCCGCGCCGACGGCGGCCAGGACAGGCCCGGGACGGCGCTCGCGTGGGCGCTCGTGGCGTAGTACCGTCACGTCGCCGCCGAGCGCTCCGACCGCGAGTCGCCATGCCTCGTGCGAGATGTCGACCGCCGCCACCACCGGCCCGCGAGCGTGCGCCCCCAGGGCACGGGTAGGGCGGCCCCGCCCGCCGGAGCGTTCCGTCTCGGTCTCCTCGACCAGATCGAGGGCGCGCAGCCGGCCGGTGATCTCCGACGCCAGACCACGGCTCAGCCCCAGATTGCGGGCCAGCTCGGCGCGGGTGGTGGCCGGGTAGGCGTGGACGTGGCGGAGCACGTCGAGCATGCCGCGCACCTGGCTCGCCCGGGCCCGCCCGACGCCGCTGGTCTTCACGAAACGGGATTGTCGCAGCGCCATCCAGTAATTATGCTCGTACTGCGATCAAAAGGGGTTGGACATGATGGGACGAACCGTGCTGGGACTGCTGGCGGCGACCCTCACCACCGGCTGCTGGTTACCTCAGCTGCTCCGGTCGTGGCGCACCCGCTCGACCGGTGACCTGTCCTGGCTCTACCTCCTCGTCCTGTCGACCGGCATCGTGCTGTGGCTCGTGTACGGGGTGATCTCCCGCGATCCGGCGATCGTCATCGCGAATGGAACGACGCTCGTGGCGCTCGGGACACTGGCCGCGCTCAAGCTCCGTGGTGACGCGTCGGCGGTGCCACAGTGAGCGGGCCCACGGCGATCCTCTTCGACATGGACGGCACGCTCGTCGACTCCGACGCCGCCGTCGAGCGCGCCTGGCGTGACTGGGCGGACCGGCACGGCCTCGACGCCGGCCACGTACTCGGCTTTGCCCACGGCAACGTGGCCGCGCGGACCGTCCGCCACCTCGCGCCGCACCTCTCTGAGGCCGAGATCCGCACCGAGATCGAGCGGCAGCACGAGCTGGAGTACGCCGATCTCGACGGTGTGGTCGCCACGCCCGGCGCGCACCGGTTGCTGGCGCTGGTCGAGCGCCGCGGCACGCCATGGGCGGTCGTGACCAGCGCGGACAATCGCCTGGCCAAGGCCCGCCTCACCGCCGCCGGCATCCACCCGCCGGTGCTGGTCACCGTCGACGACGTCCGACGTAGCAAGCCGGACCCCGAGGGTTACCTGAAAGCGGCGGCGAAGCTCGCGGTCGATCCCGCGTCGTGCCTCGTCGTCGAGGACTCTGAGCCAGGAGCGGCCGCCGGTCGCGCGGCCGGGATGCGGGTGGCCGCGCTCAAGGGAGTGGCCGCCGACCTCCCGCTCCGCGACCTGGATCAACTCGCCGAATGGCTACGCCGGCCGACCGCGCCTTAAATACCTGCTGCAGGCGCGGTAGGCCGCGCGGTCAGACCTTGACGACGCTGCCGTCCTCGTCGACCAGGTCGGCGTTCTCGTCGTCGAGCCAGATACCGCCGCTGGCCAGGTACCGGAACCGGTGCTGGCCCGCGGGCACCGTCACCGAGACGCTGCGATACCCGTTCTTGCGCGGGACGAGTTCGTGCCGGCCGGGCTGCCAGTCGTTGAAGCTGCCGACGACGCTGACCACACCCGCCGGCTCCTCGAGGGGCAGCGCGAAGGTCACGGTTGTGCGGCCGTTGCGTTGTGCAGTTCTCTTGAGCACGTCGCCTCCCTTTGTCCGGTGGCCCAGGCTTACTGTGGACAGTAGGGCCGTGACACGCCGACAC
>Ga0210378_10001812_pt1 | contig 11059 bp, 7 predicted proteins | sample PLM1_60_b1redo_FD_155465 | JGI IMG/M metagenome (GOLD analysis project Ga0210378, IMG submission 155465) | Groundwater sediment microbial communities from an aquifer in East River, Colorado, USA - PLM1_60_b1 redo | ecosystem: Environmental > Terrestrial > Soil > Riparian zone | place: USA: East... | reverse complement strand
CGTTCGCGCAGGTCGAGGGAGCGGGTGTAGGCGGTTTCGGCGCCGGGCCAGTCGCCGCGGGCCTGCCGTACGTCGCCGACGTTGTCCAGGCTGATGGACAGGTCGCGGAGGGCTTCGGGGGTGCCGGTCTGCTCGGCGAGGCGCTCGGACAACTCCAACCCCTCGCCGGCCAGCCGCGCGGCCTCGTCGGTGTCGGCGACCAGCATCGCGAGGTCCGTGCCGAGGTTCAGGGCGCGCAGCCGGGTCGGCGGGTCGATCCGGTCCAGCGCGAGCACCTGCCGGACCAGGTCGCGCGCGCCGGCGCCGTCCCGTTCCTCGGCGTAACCCTCGGCGAGCGCGAGCAGCAGGACGCCGGCAAGCTGGTCGTCACCGTGCTCGCGAGCCGCGGCGACGGCCGCGACGACGCGCTGCCGGTCCGTCGTGGCGAGTCGGTCGGGCGCAAGCGCGAGCAGCGCCACTGCCTCGTCCGCGGCGGCGGAGTCTGTTGCCTCGTCGCCGAGCGACAGGCCCGCGACGCTGCGCGTTCCGGCAGGCTCGCGCGCCGGGGCGCCGGCGGGTGCCTCGACCGGGGTGCGCCCGCCGGCCACCACGGTGCCGACCGGTAGGTCGAGCACCAGGTCGCGCACCGACCAGAGGTCGGAGCTGAGCCGTTGCGCGGCGGCCTTGGTGGGTCGTGGCGCGGCCAGCACCAGGCCACCGAGCCGGCCGCGGAGGCTGTCCCGGCGGTGGTTCAGCGCCTGCAACAACTGCCCCCACGCCTCGTCCCAGCGCGGATCGGCGACGTGGATCGCCTCGACCCAGGCGCAGCCGGGCGGCTCCGGGGCCTCCGCATCCAGCCGATCGATCAGCCCGGCAAGCTCCTGCGGGCTCTCCGGCGTGAATGCGGCGAACCGCTGCGCCCGCAGCCGCCGGTTCCAGCCGGCCCGGTCGCGCAGCACCCGTGCCGCGGTGACGTCCTCGGTGAGCAGGAAGCCGAGCCAGAAGGACCGGGACCGGTCCAGGTGCCGGCGCAGGTACGTCCACGCCTTCTCGCCCTCCGGCGACAGGAACTCCGGTCTCTCCACGTCGAGCGCTCAGAGTTCGTCCGCGAGCAGCGGGTGTACGGCGTACCACGGCTTGCCGTTCTGGTAGCCCAGGACGAAGTGCCGGTCGAACAGGGTCGCGATGACCGTCCAGTCCTGCTGCGAGGCCAGCGGCACATCGTGCTGGGCGGCGACCCGGCGGAGCAACTCCTTCTGGTCGTCGGCGACCGGGAGCAGGTCGTTGCGGACCTGCTCGATGGCGGCAGTGACGGTGTCCTCCCCGACCGGGAGCGACTCCGCCTGCGTCTCCACCTCGGTGGTGAGGATCAGCAGGTCTCGCAGGTGCCCACCGGAGGCGAGCACCAGCCGCTCCACCGCCTTGTCGTCCGGGAACAGCCGGTACAGGTCGCCGCCCGGGATCCGCCGGCGCAGCAGCTCCTTCAGCGCGTCCACGCCCGGCTGGTACGGCGTCCCGTCCGGGTCCCGCACCCGGATGTTCGTGACCCGCCTGCCGACCTTGCCGCCGACCGGCACGTACATCGGGATGGTGAACAGCGTGCGGCAGCGGTGCAGGGTGATCGTGGTGCGCTGCTTGTCCAGCAGGTTCACCAGCGCGTGCCGGATCTTGTGGAACTGGTCGCTGTCCACCGACCGGTTGTGGTCGAGCGAGTCGACCAGCACGATGAGGCCCTTCCAGGGGCCGGTGTCCCAGCGCTCCCGGGCGTCGTCGACGATCCCGGACACGATCCGGTTCGCCTCGTCGGTCAGCTCGCTCAACCGGCCGTCGAGGTACTCGCGCAACTGGGCGACGAACGACGCGTCCCGCCGCAACTCGGCCTTGAGCGTGGCTTTGGCGGACAGGAACGCGGGCGCCGGGGCGGTCAGGCCGAGCTCCGCGGTCGGGGTGAGCACCACCCTACCGGGCAGGTGCCGCATCCACTCCCACAGCCGGGACCAGCCGCGAGTCTGTACGCCGTCCTCGGCAGCGATCAGCTTGGACTCGGTCGCCGTGTCGGAGATCGCGCCGACCAGAAAGAAGAGGAACTCCGTGACATCGAGCGGCTCGCGCAGGTTCAGGTAGTCCTCGCCGTCGATCCGGACCACCGCGTACCCCTGCTGCTCGAGCTCCGCCTTCAGTCGCAGCAGCTGGACCGACTTGCCGGCGCCCTGCAGGCCGGTGAGGAAGAACGCGGCGCCTTCGGTGGTGCGGGTCAGCGTCCGGCCGAGCAGCCGCACGGCGTCCGGGCCGAGCACGTCGCCCGGGACCGCCTCGAGCGCGAGGTATCGGGGGTCATCCGGTCCGATTGCCCGCTTCTCGAGATTTTGGTGCAGCTCGGTAAGGAACTCCTCCTCCTCCGGCGTCATGGCACGAGCCTAATGCCCTGGCGCTCGCGGGCGGGCCGGCGCAGCGCCGTCCACAGGGGACCATCTGGCCACCTCAGTCGACCGGCCGACCGCGCTGGTGTCCGGCCTGGCGTTTCGCCCGGATCCTGTCTTGTCGGTGCTGATCGTGACCGGCAGGACGACCTCCCCTGGCGCGGACGGGCGGTGCCATTAGGCTCGCGCGGTGCGTTGGGGAGGGGCGCCGGCGGTGGACTTGCCGGCGGAGCGGTGGCTGCGGCGGGGGATCGCGGTGGTCGGCTGCCTGCTGCTGGTCGCGCTGGTCGGCGGGAGCGCGGCACCGCAGGCCGGCCGGCGGCCGGAGACACCGCCGACCGCGCGGGCGGGCGGGAGCCCGCCGCCGGCGCCGCCCGGCTCGCCGGCTCCGGACGCGCCCGAGGTGCTCGCGCCGCCGCCGGTGCTCGGGGCGGACGCCGGCACCCAGCCGGCGCCGACAGCGGCCGGGGTGGCTCACGCGCTGGCCGCGCTGCTGGCCGACCGCAGGCTGGGCCGCCGGGTCTCGGCCACGGTGCTCGACGCCCGGTCCGGGGCGGTGCTGCTCGACCGCGGCGGGGGCCGGCTCGCCACGCCGGCCTCGACCGCGAAGCTGGCGACGGCCGCCGCGGTGCTTGCGGTCATGCGGCCGGCCGATCGGATCGTCACCCGGCTGGTGGCCGGGGCGCGGCCGGCCGAGGTGGTGCTGGTCGGCGGCGGCGACCCCACGCTGTCGGCCGCCGCGCCGGGCTCCGAGGTCTTGTACGACGGCGCCGGCCGGCTGGCCGACCTGGCCGCGGCCGCCCGGCGGGCCGGGGTGCGCCGGGTCACCCGCGTGGTGGTGGACGGCTCCCGGTACTCCGGGCCGCCGCTGGCCCCTGGCTGGAGCGCGGCCGACCTGGGCAGCAGCTTCGCCGCCCCGATCACCGCGGTGGCCGTCGACGGCGGGCGTGCCTCGCCACGGGCGGTGGTGCGGTCCACCGAGCCCGACCTGGCCGCCGGCCGGGCCCTGGCCGCCCTGCTCGGTGCCCCGGCCGCCGCCGTGGTGCGGGGTCGGGCGCCGGCCGGGGCCGCGGTGCTCGGCGAGGTCCGGTCGGCTCCGTTGGCCCGGATCGTCGAGGTGATGCTGCTGGTGTCGGACAACGTGCTCGCCGAGGCGCTGGCCCGGCAGGTCGCCCTGGCGGAAGGGCTGCCGGCGACCTTCGCCGGGGCGGCCGAAGCGGTCCGCCGGGTGCTCGGCCGGCTCGGCGTGCCGGTGGCCGGGGACCGCCTGGTCGACGGCAGCGGCCTGTCCCGCCGGGACCGGATGGCGCCGGCGGTGCTGGCCGCGGTGCTGCGGGCGGCGGTCTCCGGCGGCCAGCCGGCGCTGCAGGGACTGGTCCCCGGACTGCCGGTCGGCGGCTACGACGGCACGCTCGGCGCCCGGTACCGCGCTGGCCCGCCCACGGCCGCCGCCGGCGCGGTGCGCGCGAAGACCGGATCCCTGAACGGGGTGACCGCCCTGGCGGGCGTCGTGACCGACGCGGACGGCCGGCTGCTGGTGTTCGCGTTCCTGGCCGACCGGGTGCCGGCCGGTGGCACCTTCGGCGCCGAGGCCGCGCTGGACGCGGCGGCCGCCGCCCTGGCCCGCTGCGGCTGCCGCTGACCCGACCCGGTTTCGTGGCCCGTAAGGGCTGCCCGGCCACTCCTGCGGCTGCCGAACTCGGGGTACGGCCGGGGGAGCGGGCACAGCGTACGGTGGCTGCATGGGTAACCCCTCCGGCATGGTCGACTGGGAGCTCGCCGTCGCCACGGCCAACCGGCTGATGTCGCCCGGCCCCGAGGTCAGCCGGAGTGAGGCGGACGCGGCGGTCGACTCGCTGCGCCGGCTGAGCGAGGTCGCCGCCGGGCACGTCGAGCAGATCACCCGGCTGCACACCGCCGGCGCAACGCCGCCGGTCCGGGTGATCGACCGGCCGACCTGGGTCCGCACGAACGCCGAGGGCATGCAGCGGCTGCTTACCCCCCTGATCGACAAGCTGGAGCAGCGGCGCCCGCGGCCGATGGGCCGGCTCACCGCGGCCGTCGGGCCGAGGGTGACCGGGGTGCAGGCCGGCGCCGTGCTGGCGTTCCTGTCCGGCAAGGTGCTCGGCCAGTTCGAGTTCTTCGCCGAGCCGGACGGGCAGCTGCTGCTGGTCGCCCCGAACGTGGTGGACGCCGAACGGATGCTCGGCGTCGATCCCGGCGACTTCCGGCTCTGGGTGTGCCTGCACGAGGTCACCCACCGCACGCAGTTCACCGCCGTGCCATGGCTGCGCAGCTACCTCGGCACCGAGATCGACGCGCTGGTCGAGGCGATCGACCTGGACCCAGAGGCGCTGCGGCAGCGGCTCGCCGCCGTCGGCCGCGAGCTCGGTCGGATGATCCGGGGCGAGCGGGACCCGTCCGGCGCCCGGCCGGGGCTGCTGGGCCTGGTGCAGAGCCCGGCCCAGCGGGCGGTGGTCGACCGGCTCACGGCGTTCATGAGCCTGGTGGAGGGGCACGCGGAGTACGTGATGAACGCGGTCGACACCGATGTCATCCCGTCGCTGCCGACGCTGAAGGAGCGGTTCGGGCGGCGCCGGCAGGGCACCGGCCCGATCGACCGGCTGGTCCGGCGGGCGCTGGGGCTGGACCTGAAGCTGCGGCAGTACGCCGACGGCAGCGCGTTCGTCCGGGCGGTGGTCGACGCGGTGGGCATCGACGGGTTCAACGTGGTGTGGACGTCCGCCGAGACGCTGCCGCGCCGCACCGAGCTGTCCGCCCCGTTGGACTGGGTGGAGCGGGTGCACGGCTTCCGCCCGGCCGCCTCCGCCTGACCGACGCGCCGGCCCGTGTCCGGTCCCGATCCGGCGGTCGCCGCGGTGCGCGTCGCGGTCCGCCACGCGTTGACCGACCTCACCGACTTGGCAAACCGGCCCGCCCATCCCACCGGCTGGGCCGCCCATCCCGGCGGCGGGCCGGCCGATCCCGCGGGCTGGGACGCCCATCCCACCGACTGGGACGCCGATCCCCGCGGCCGGGCGGCCAATGCTGCCGGCGGGCGGGTCGGCCCGCCAGCGGCGGTGCTGGTGGCGTGCAGCGGGGGGCCGGACTCGGTGGCGCTGGCCGCGGCGACGGCGGTCGAGGCGGCGCGGCTCGGCGTGCCCGCCGGGTTGGTCACCGTCGACCACGGCCTGCAGGCGGGGTCGGCCGAGCGGGCCGAGGCCGTCGCCGAGCTTGGCCGCCGGCTGCGCCTCGACCCGGTGCTGCAGCGGGAGGCGCGGGTGGGCACCGCCGGAGGCCCGGAGGCCGCGGCGCGCGCCGCCCGCTACGCGGCGCTGCGGGAGGCGTCCGCCGCCGCCGGCGGGGCGTACCTGCTGCTCGGCCACACCCTCGACGACCAGGCCGAGACCGTGCTGCTCGGGCTGGGCCGCGGCTCAGGACCCAGGTCGGTGTGCGGGATGCGGGTGGTCGACCCGCCCTGGCTGCGACCGCTGCTCGGGATCCGCCGGGCGACCACCGCGGCCGCCTGCGCCGCCGAGGGCCTTCCGGTCTGGGCCGACCCGCACAACACCGACCCGCGGTTCACCCGGTCCCGGCTGCGGCACGAGGTGTTGCCGCTGCTGGAGCAGGTCCTGCAGGGCGGGGTGGCGGAGGCGCTGGCCCGGACCGCCGGCTTGCTGCAGGCCGATCTCGACGCGCTCGACGCCGCCGCCGACCGGCTGCTCGCCGCGCTGACCTCCGCCCCGGAGCAAGGCGACCCGGAGCAAGGCGACCCGGAGCGGGAGGGACACAGCAGCCTCGACGCGACCGCGCTGGCGAAGTCTCCGGCGGCGCTGCGCGGGCGGGTGCTGCGTGGCTGGCTGCGTGCCGCCGGGGTGGGCGCGCCGACGTCCGCCCACCTGCTCCCGCTGGACGCCCTGGTCACCGGTTGGCGGGGGCAGGGGCCGGTTGCGCTGCCGGGCGGATTGGCCGTCTCCCGCCGGCATGGAAGGCTGCACCTCGACCGGCCCCGAGCCCAGCCATAGACCGCCCGGTGCACCGGCCCAGGGTCGGGCCGCCGCCTCGAAAAGAATCTCGATGACCTGAGGAGCGACACGCCCTGATGTACGAGGGGGAGATCGACGAGATCCTCGTCACCGAGCGGCAGATCGGCGACCGGATCGCGGAGCTGGCCGAGCGCATCTCGGCCGATTACGCCGACCGCGAACTGCTCCTCGTCGGAGTGCTCAAGGGCGCGGTGATGGTGATGTCCGACCTGGCCCGCGCGCTGCACCGGCCGGTCACGCTGGAGTTCATGGCGGTCTCCTCGTACGGCTCGGCCAGCTCGTCGTCCGGGATCGTGCGCATCCTCAAGGACCTCGACCGCGACATATCGGGCGAGCACGTGCTCGTTGTGGAGGACATCATCGACTCCGGCCTGACCCTGTCCTGGCTACTGAAGAACCTGTCCACCCGGCAGCCGGCGTCGCTTGAGGTGATGGCGCTGCTGCGCAAGCCGGACGCCACCAAGGTGCAGGTCCCGGTGCGGTACGTCGGCTTCGACATCCCGAACGAGTTCGTGGTCGGCTACGGCCTGGACTACGCCGAGCGGTACCGCGACCTGCCGTACATCGCCCGCCTCAAGCCGGAGGTCTACACCCGCTGAGCCGGGGTACTCAAGCATCCGGGAACATTGAGGCTCCGGTCGGCGCCGGGCCGGAACATCGGCCGGTCGCGGGCCGTTGACGAAGGCAGGGCCGCTCGCGTGGTGGCTCTGCGTCGTCTTGTTCCCCGGTGTACCGTCCTTGACATCGGATGATCGCCGGCGCGGGGTGGCGCCCACCAGGCAGAGCAGGAGGGACGAGGCCGCCGTACGGCGCCTTCGCAAGCCTTATGGATCGCAGAAGAATACTCCGTTCGCCATGGTTCTGGATTGTCGCCGTGGTGATCCTCCTGTTTGCCCTGCCCCCGCTGTTCCGGGGAGACGGGGGGTACAGCGAGGTCGAGACGTCGAAGGCGCTCGCCCAGGTGGAGGGCGGCAACTTCAGCAAGATCCTCCTGAACGACAAGGAGCAGCGCCTCGACATCACCTTGCGCAGCCCGGTCGACGGCAAGTCGAAGATCGCCGCGTCGTACCCTGCGAACTCCTCGGACGAGATCTTCGACGCGGTGAAGTCGAAGGCCGGCGGGGACCGGGTGTTCGACACCAAGGTGAGCAAGGACAGCCTGTTCTTCAGCCTTCTGATCAACTTGCTGCCGATCGCGTTCGTGGTCTTCCTGCTGTTCCTGGTGATGAACCAGGTGCAGGGCGGCGGCAGCCGGGTGATGAACTTCGGCAAGTCCAAGGCGAAGCTGGTCAGCAAGGACACGCCGAAGACGACGTTCTCCGACGTGGCCGGCGCGGACGAGGCGATCGAGGAGCTCCAGGAGATCAAGGAGTTCCTGGAGAACCCGGCGAAGTTCCAGGCCATCGGCGCGAAGATCCCCAAGGGCGTGCTGCTGTACGGCCCGCCGGGCACCGGCAAGACGCTGCTCGCGCGTGCCGTGGCCGGCGAGGCCGGGGTGCCGTTCTACTCGATCTCCGGCTCCGACTTTGTCGAGATGTTCGTCGGCGTCGGCGCCTCCCGGGTGCGCGACCTGTTCGAGCAGGCCAAGGCGAACGCGCCGGCGATCATCTTCGTGGACGAGATCGACGCGGTCGGCCGGCACCGGGGCGCCGGTCTGGGCGGCGGCCACGACGAGCGCGAGCAGACGCTGAACCAGTTGCTGGTCGAGATGGACGGCTTCGACGTCAAGGGCGGGGTCATCCTCATCGCCGCGACGAACCGGCCGGACATCCTCGACCCGGCGCTGCTTCGTCCGGGCCGGTTCGACCGGCAGATCCCGGTCGACCGCCCCGACCTGGAGGTCCGCAAGGCGATCCTGGCCGTGCACGCCAAGGGCAAGCCGATGGCGCAGGACGTCGACCTGGCGGTCATCGCCCGGCGTACACCCGGGTTCACCGGCGCCGACCTGGCCAACGTGATCAACGAGGCGGCGCTGCTCACCGCTCGCGGCGACGGCCGGTTCATCACCCCGCACGCGCTGGAGGAGGCGATCGACCGGGTCGTCGCCGGGCCCGAGCGCAAGACCCGGGCGATGAGCGACAAGGAGAAGAAGGTCACCGCGTACCACGAGGGCGGGCATGCGCTCACCGCGTGGGCGCTGCCGAAACTGGACCCGGTGCACAAGGTCACCGTCCTGCCCCGGGGCCGCTCGCTCGGGCACACGCTGGTGCTGCCGACTGAGGACCGCTACACCCAGACCCGGTCGGAGATGATCGACCAACTGGTGTACGCGCTGGGCGGCCGCGCCGCCGAGGAGTTGGTCTTCCACGAGCCCACCACCGGCGCCAGCAACGACATCGAGAAGGCCACCCACCTGGCCCGGTCGATGGTCACCGAGTTCGGGATGAGCGCGAAGCTCGGCGCGGTGAAGTACGGCGTCACCGAGGGCGAGCCGTTCCTCGGCCGCGACTACGGCCACCAGCGGGACTACTCCGAGGACATCGCCGCCAACATCGACGGCGAGGTGCGCGCGCTGATCGAGGCCGCGCACGACGAGGCCTGGGAGATCCTCGTCGAGCACCGGGCCGTGCTCGACGACCTGGTGCTGGAACTGATGGAGAAGGAGACGCTGGGCAAGGACGATCTGGCCCGCATCTTCGGCCCGGTCGCCAAGCGGCCGCCGCACAACACGTACAGCGGCTTCGGCAAGCGCACCCCGTCGGACAAACCGCCGGTGCTGACCGCGACCGAGCTGGCCGCCGTCGGCAGCGGAGCGAGCCGCGGCGGGTCGAACGGCGGACCCTCCGGGTCGCCCAACCAGCCGGTGCCGACCGGCCAGGGCGGCGGCGGCGCGTCGCCGCGGCCCTCCCCGTCGCCGTACCCGCAGGGTCCTCGGCATGCGCAGCCCGGCAGTGAGGGCTGGCAGGGCGGCGAGCCGTATCCGGGCCGGTCGCCCGAGTGACCCGGGCTGCCCCCGATGAGGCGGGCTGCGCGGTGACCCGGAGGTTCGATGCGGCGCGGCTGGAGGCCGCGGTGCGCGAGCTGCTCTTGGCCATCGGCGAGGACCCCGACCGGGGCGGGCTCAAGCTCACCCCGGAACGGGTTGCCCGCGCCTACGCCGAGCAGTTCGCCGGCCTCTACGTCGACCCCGCCGACGTGCTGGAGGCGGAGTTCGACGAGAACCACGAAGAGATGGTCCTGGTCAAGGACATCGAGATGTACTCGACATGCGAACATCATCTGGTGCCGTTCCACGGGGTGGCGCACGTCGGGTACATCCCGAACGAGGACGGGCGGATCACCGGGCTGTCCAAGCTGGCGCGGCTGGTGGACCTGTACGCGAAGCGGCCGCAGGTGCAGGAGCGGCTCACCACCCAGATCGCGGACGCGATGATGCGGAAGCTGGAGCCGCGCGGGGTGATCGTGGTGGTCGAGGCCGAGCATCTGTGCATGTCGATGCGCGGCATCCGCAAACCGAGCGCCCGGACGGTGACCTCGGCGGTGCGGGGGCTGTTCCAGACCGCCGCGTCCACCCGGGCCGAGGCGATGAGCCTGATCCTGGGCCGGTAGGGCGTGCCTATGCCGCCTGGACTTCCGGCACCCGGACGCTGCGTCGTCATGGGCGTGGTCAACGTGACGCCGGACTCGTTCAGCGACGGCGGCCGGTACGCCGACCTGGACGCCGCGGTCGCGCACGGGCTGGCGCTCTGGCAGGAGGGCGCCGACCTGGTCGACGTCGGCGGCGAGTCGACCCGGCCGGGCGCCGACCGGGTCCCCGCCGAGGAGGAGATCCGGCGGGTGGTCCCGGCGATCCGGGCACTCGCCGGCGGCGGCGTCCGGGTCAGCGTGGACACCACCCGGGCGGCCGTGGCCGCCGCGGCGGTGGAGGCCGGCGCCCAGATGGTGAACGACGTCAGCGGCGGGCTCGCCGACCCGGCCATGGGCCTGTTCGTGGCCGGTGCCGGGGTGCCGTGGGTGCTGATGCACTGGCGCGGGCACAGCCGTGACATGCAGGAGCTCGCCCGCTACGGCGACGTGGTCGGCGACGTGGTCGGCGAGCTCCGCCAGCGGGTGGAGGCGGCCGTCGCCGCCGGCGTCGAGGAGTCCCGGCTGGTGATCGACCCGGGGCTCGGCTTCGCCAAGACCGCCGAGCACAACTGGGCCCTGCTGGCCCGCCTCGACGCGCTGCACGCGCTCGGCCTGCCGGTCCTGGTCGGCACGTCGCGGAAGTCGTTCCTCGGCCGGCTCCTCGCCGGCCCGGACGGCACGCCCCGGCCGGTCGGCGAGCGCGAGGATGCCACCGTCGCCACCACCGCGCTGGCCGCGCTCGCCGGGGTCTGGGGGGTGCGGGTGCACGAGGTACGCCGGAACCTGGACGCGATCATGGTCGTCGACGCCTACCGGCGCGCGTGCGGCGCGGCCACGGCCGCCGCATCCCCGCCCGTCCCGGGCGGTGCCGTCGCCCGGGGCGGTGCCGCCGTCCGGGGCGGTGCCGTCGCCCCGGGCGGTGCCGTCGCCCCGGCCGGTGCCGTCGCCCCGGGCGGTGCCGCCGTCCCGGTTGTCGCCGGCTCCGGGCCGGACCGGATCGCGCTGCGCGGGCTGCGCGCCCGCGGCCGGCACGGGGTCTTCGCCGAG
>Ga0210378_10001811_pt1 | contig 11060 bp, 11 predicted proteins | sample PLM1_60_b1redo_FD_155465 | JGI IMG/M metagenome (GOLD analysis project Ga0210378, IMG submission 155465) | Groundwater sediment microbial communities from an aquifer in East River, Colorado, USA - PLM1_60_b1 redo | ecosystem: Environmental > Terrestrial > Soil > Riparian zone | place: USA: East... | reverse complement strand
CACGACGCTTCCGTGGACGAACTTATTGCATCGGCCGGATTCCGCAATGAGGAGCTCAGCATTTTCCGTCATTGGAGGATAGATAAAGAGCGGGAAAAGGGGGTCGGGATGACGGCAGCGGCAATGACGAGGACGAAGGCACAGTCGACCGAGGCGTCCCTTCGGTGGGGTTCCTGGCTGATGGCCGCCGCGGCCCTGGGATTCATCGGGTACGCGGTGATCTTCTTCGTGCGGAACTTCACCGACAGCTTCCTCGAACTGGGGATTGGCCAGAACGAGGTGAGCGTTGGGAAGGACCAGATCGTGCAGTTCAGCCCTTCCCTGTACCACTACATCGGTCACCTGCATATCGCCGTGTCGGGGTTCATCGCTGCCACGGGTCTGGCGGTGCTGTTCCTGGTTGCGTTCGGGGTCAGGCGTGGACAGGGCTGGGCCTGGGTCGGAGCCGTTGCCGCTCCTGTCCTCGGACTGGCGGTGGCCCTTCCGGCGCATTACCCGAACCATTTCGACACGCTCGGTCACCTGGGCCTGATCTATCTGGCGACCGTGATCTTCGTGATAGGGGCGCTGCTCGCGGGTAAGGCGATCCTCGCTCGGCAGAATCCCTAGCTAGCTACCTAGCTCCCGGGGACGCTCGAGCGGAGTATTGCGTCGAGCCGATCCCGCGCGTTTAGCTACGCCGATGCAGGGGACGGTTTTCGCGGGGTTGCGCGGCCGCCTTGGCCGGTTGGCGAGCATCGGCGCCCTGCCGACCGACAGCCGTGAAGAGGCCCTTCGCAAGGAGACGCTGGTCCTGTCGGCTTGCTTGATCACCGCTCTAGCCGTCGTCTGGGTCGTGACCTACTGGGCGCTGGGGCTCTATCTATCCGCGGCCATCCCGTTCGTGTACCAGGTCGTCTCTGTCATCAACCTGAGCATTTTCGCGAAGACGAAGCGCTACCGCTTCTTCCGGGCATGCGAGCTCGGGCTGAGCCTAGCGTTGCCCTTCTTCCTGCAGCTCAGCCTCGGGGGATTCGTCTCCTCCAGCGGGGTAATACTGTGGTCGTTCACGGCCCCTCTCGGCGCGCTGCTGTTCTCCGGCCCGGCGTGAGGCCGTCCGCTGGTTCACTGCGTTCTTGTTCGTAATCGCGCTCGCGGGGGCACTCGATCCGTTCCTGGCCAACAAGAGCGAGGAGATCTCTCAGGGCACAATCGTCACGTTCTTCGTGCTGAACGTCCTGGGCGTCACCGGCACTTGCTACTTCCTGCTCCACTACTTCGTGAGGGAGCGCGACCTGGCTGCCAAGCTCATCGCGACGGAACGCGAGCGGTCCGAGCGTCTGCTGCTGAACGTCCTTCCTGAACCGATCGCCGACCGGCTCAAGTTGGGGGAGTCCCTCATCGCCGATGGGGTCTCTGAGGTCGGCGTGCTGTTCGCCGATATCGTCGGTTTCACGCCGCTGTCCGAGACGATGTTCCCGGAGGAGGTCGTTCGGCTACTGGACGAAGTGTTCACGGCCTTCGACGGCCTGGCCGCGGAACATGGTCTCGAGAAGATCAAGACCATCGGTGACGCCTACATGGCAGCATCCGGACTGTTGGAGCCTAATGGCCGTCACGCCGAGGACCTGGCCGAGATGGCACTGGCGATGCAGCGGGAGGCGCGAATACGCAAGCTCCAGCTCCGGATCGGGATCGACATAGGCCCCGTCGTGGCCGGAGTGATAGGACGCAAGAAGTTCATATACGACCTGTGGGGAGACACGGTTAACACCGCGAGCCGGATGGAATCCCACGGGGTCCCGGGCGCCATTCAGGTAACCGAACGTGCCCATCTACGACTTACACGCGCATTCGAGTTCGAGGGTCGGGGCGTTATCGACGTCAAGGGAAAGGGCCCGATGCGAACCTACCTGCTCAGGGCTGTGAGGCAGCCTGAGCGAGCCGGTTAGACCCCTCCTTCGCGATGCGTTTCGACGGCGAGGGAAACGCAAGATTACGTCGCTGCCGACCTCGATGCCGTGGAATCCAAGGCCAGCCCTGACTCTGGCCCGGTGTAACTTTCCCTTGTGACCTCCGAGCATGATCGGGTGGCGTTCGCAGCCTTCGTCGTCACCGCCCTACTGGCCGGCGGGAACGCCGTTGGCGTTCGGTTCAGCAACCGGGAGCTGGCTCCGCTATGGGGGGCCGGGCTGCGTTTCTCCCTGGCTGCCTTAGTCCTGCTGGCGATCATGGCCATTCGGCGGCTGCCCCTTCCTCGCGGGAAGGCGCTGGCCGGCGCCCTCCTCTACGGCCTGATCAACTTCGGCTTTACCTTTGCGCTGGCTTATTACGCCCTGGTCCGCCTGCACGCGGGACTTGGGCAGACCCTTCTCGCCCTGGTCCCCCTGGCCACCCTCCTGCTCGCGGTGGCCCAGCGGCAGGAGCGGCTCCGCCTGGCCCCCATCGTCGGGACGCTCCTGGCCCTGGCTGGAGTGGCCGTGATCTCAGGCGCCTCGTTCGGCGATTCCCTGCCGTTCCTCTCCCTCCTGGCCGCCCTGGGTGCTGTGGTGTGTTTCGCTGAGGCGGCCGTCGTGGTCAAGGGGTTCCCCCGGGTCCACCCAGTGACCATGAACGCCGTGGGCATGGCCACCGGCGCCGCCTTCCTGCTGATCGCCTCTCTGGTGGCGGGCCAGCCCTGGAAGGTACCTGAGCGCACCGCCACGTGGGTGGCCGTCGGGTTCCTGGTCCTGGTCGGCTCGGTGGTCGTATTCGTCCTTTACCTGGTGGTGCTCAAATACTGGGAGGCGTCGCGGGTGGCGTACGGGTTCGTGATCACCCCGATCGTCACCGTGCTCCTTTCGGCATGGCTGGACGACGAGCCGATCCGGGTCGGGCTGGTGTTCGGGGGGATGTTGATCCTGGCCGGAGTGTACGTTGGGGCGCTCCGGCCGGCGCGGTTGCCGGAGACTCTGGCCGAGCCGGTTCCCTGAGTCAGAACGGTGGGGCTGCTCCAACTACCTTTCTCGAGTGTAGCCTCCATTCCCGCGTCGTTCCCCCGTGACGTAGACGCTGCTCAGGCGCATCATGACGGCGTGCCACGCGATCTCCCCGCCGGAACCGTCACCTTCCTCTTCACCGACATAGAGGGCTCGACCAAGCTCCTGCACGAGCTGGGCGCGGACGTGTACGCCGGTGCTCTTGCCGAGCACCGCCGCGTGATCCGCGGGGCCTGCGCCCGTCACGACGGGGTCGAGGTCGATACGCAGGGCGACGCTTTGTTCGTGGCCTTCCCGACCGCCCCGGGTGCGCTCGCGGCGGCGGGGGAGATGACCGAGGCACTCGCCCCGGGACAGGTACAGGTGCGGATCGGCCTGCACACGGGCACGCCCCACCTCACCGAGGAGGGCTACGTCGGCGGGGACGTGCACCGCGCCGCTCGCATCGCGGCCGCAGGTCACGGCGGACAGGTGCTCGTCTCGAGCTCGACAGCAGCTCTGGTGGATCTCGCCCTCACGGATCTCGGCGAGCACCGGCTGAAGGACCTGACCGCCCCAGAGCGGATCTACCAGCTGGGAAACGGCGCGTTCCCGGCGCTCAAGAGCCTCTACCGGACCAATCTTCCGATCCCCGCCACCCCCTTCCTGGGCAGGGAGCGCGAGCTTTCCGAAGTCGTGGGTCTGCTCACCCACGAGGGGAGCCGCCTGCTCACCCTCACCGGCCCTGGCGGGACCGGCAAGACGCGCCTTGCGCTCCAGGCCGCTGGTCTTGCGGCGGACAGCTACCCGGACGGTGTCTGGTGGGTGCCGCTAGCCGCGCTCCGCAACCCGGAGCTCGTCCTCGAGACGGCGGCGCAGGTCGTCGGCTCGAAGAACGGCCTCGCAGAGCACATCGCCGACAAGTCGATGCTTCTCCTCTTCGACAACTTCGAGCAGGTCGTGGAGGCAGGCACAGAGCTCCCTGAGCTCCTCGCCTCATGCCCCAAACTCGACCTCCTCCTCACGAGCAGGGAGCGCTTGCGGGTTAGCGGCGAGCAGACCTACCCGGTGCCGCCTCTTGCCGAAAGCGACGGGGCGGCGCTCTTCACCGCCCGTGCCCGTGCCGTCCATCCGTCGTTTGCGTCAAGCCAGGCAGTCGGGGAGCTCTGCCTCCGCCTCGACGAGCTCCCGCTCGCGCTCGAGCTCGCGGCCGCCCGCACCGCGCTCTTCAGCCCCGAGCAGTTGCTCGAGCGGCTCTCCCAACGTCTCGACCTGCTCAAGGGGGAGCGCGATGCCGACCCGCGTCAGCAGACCCTACGGGCGACGATCGAATGGTCGTACGACCTTCTGAGGGAGGAGGAGCAGGAGCTCTTCGGCCGCCTCTCAGTCTTCTCTGGCGGTTGCACCTACGAGGCTGCCGAGAACGTCGCCGGCGCCGACCCGGACACGCTCCAGTCCCTCCTCGACAAGAGCCTGCTTCGCAAGCGCGAGGACCGGTTCTGGATGCTGGAGACGATCCGCGAGTACGCGGCCGAGCGGCTCAAGGACGCGGGCGAGGCGGAGGAGTTTCGGCGCCGCCACGCGGAGCACTACCTGGCACTTGCGGAGGAGGCGGCGGAGCATGACCTGCGATGGAGTCCCGGGGAGTGGCTCGATCGGCTGGAGCGCGACCATGACAACTTCCGCGACGCCTTGGACTGGCTCGAGGCGGCGGGCGAGAGTGAGTTCGTCCTGCGCATGGCCGCGGCTCTATGGCGCTTCTGGCAGATGATGGACCATCGCGCGGAAGGCCAGCGTCGCCTCGAAGACGCTCTTGCCGCCGACGAGCGTCCGACGGCCGCTCGAGCCAAGGCGCTCAACGGAGCAGCCGTGATGGCGGTCGAGGGCGGAGATGGTGCCACGGGGAGCCTTCGGGCCGAGGAGGCGCTGGCACTCAATCGCAAGATCGGGGATGCCTGGGGCACCGCCTTCGCCTTATTCATGCTCGCCCAGGCCGCCACCGAGGTCGCCGATCGTGCCAGGGAGCTGCAGTTCCTCGAAGAAAGCATCCGAGCATTCAGAGAGCTGGGTGATGAGAACTACGCCCTGCTGGCCGTCCGCAATCTTGCAGGGACCTACTCCGATATGGGCGACCGTGAACGCGCCCGCGCCCTGCACGAGGACAACCTGCGACGGGCGCGTGACCTGGGCAACAAGGAGGTCGAGGGCGACCTGTTGGGTACGCTGGCCGAGTACGCCATGGAGGACGGCCGGGTCGAGGACGCTCTCCCGATGCTTCGGGAGAACATGGTCATCTCTCGCGACCTCGGGAATCGCGGGAATCGCCTCGAGATCGCAATGGCCTTGCGGCGCTCCGCCCGCGCTCTCGCCTTTACGGGAAAGGCCGGGACGGCCGCCCAGCTCCTCTCTTGCTCGGAGGCTCTGCGCGAGGAGATCGGCTTCAGCCGCTCATGGTTCGGGGAAGTGAACGAAGAGACGCTCGCGCCCATCCGTTCGCAGCTCGACGAAGCTGCCTTCGCCGAGGCCTGGGAGCAAGGCCGGCAGCTCACGATAGACGAGGCCGTGGCCCTTGCTCTCGATTCATTGCCCTGACTGAGTGTCCGACTACTGCCATTAGTCCGTACATACCTGAACCTGTTCCAGCAGCCCTTTCAGGTTCACGCTCCGCTTCTCTTACGGGCGCTGGAGCGGATACGCTTTCGATCGATGACCGAGCGCGAACGAGGCTGATGCTATGGGTTGTCTGCTTGCGATCCTGGGCTTGATCATGCCGCGCTTCATCCTGTTCCTTCTTTGGGTGTTCACCAACTACCTGAGCCGAGCCTATGGGAGCTGGTTCTGGGCCACGCTCGGATTTTTCTTCATGCCGACCACGACACTGGCCTACGCTATCGCCCAGAACGCGTTCCACGGGGTGCGAGGCTGGGGCCTGGTCCTGGTGGTCCTTGGCGTGCTCCTCGATCTTGGGTTCCTGGGGGGCGGCGCCCGCAACCGGCGTCGTAGCTCCTGAGGGGCTGGCCCGCCTGGATTCGAACCAGGACTAACTGATCCAGAGTCAGTCGGGCTACCGTTACCCCACGGGCCAGTGGGTGGACCAGCCGAAATGCTACACGGCGCGGGCTTACCGGACGATGGCCTGGGTCCTCCGAAAAGCCCGTTGACCCGGCTGCACTGGCCGACCCACAATGCTCCGATGGAGCGACTTCGTTTGCTTGGAGCTGCAGGAGGCGCCGCGTTCGCGCTGCTCATGGTCGCGGCGCTCGCGATCGCCCGCGGACCCTCCTCAGCCGACGGCGTAACGGTTGTCGAGTACTACTCGGCGCACGGGACTGCGACTCTATGGCAGGCCGTGCTCGCCGGTCTCGCGTTCGTGTTCTTCATATGGTTCGCGGAGACCCTTGCCGGTCGGATGTCACTTGGGTCCACCGGCGTGGTCGGCGCCGCGGTCACGGCGGGCCTCTACCTCGTCGCAATCGGCTCCTGGGAGTCATTGGGGGAGACCTACCGAAACCTCACTGTCCTCAGCGTTCCTAGCCAAAGTTTCGCTGCCGCCCACGTGCTCTACGACGTTGGCATTGGGGCGACGCACCTTGCGAACTTCACCGCTGCGGCGTTCGTAGGCGCGACCGCCGCAGCAATGCTCTCTTCATCGGCACCATGGCGCCGACTCGGCTGGATCAGCATCGGGTTCACGTTCGTCCAGCTGATCAACGCGCCGCTCCAGATCTTCGCCGGCTCAGACTGGTCCGACGCTGTCGGCGCCATCGTCTTCCTCGCCTTGCTGGCCTGGATGTTCGCTGTGAGCGCGATGCTCGTCGTGTCGCTACGGCGCAGCGCTCCCAGGGAGCGCGCGTCGAGATAGCCAGGGCGACGATGATTCTGTGAGGGGAACCCCGGCATCTGACGTGTGACGGTAACCTGGCTCTTATCCGGTGACCTCGAACGTGAGCACGCTGGTAAAGGTGTAGAACCCGCCTTCGCCCTGCGGCTGGGTCACGTGGGCCTCGCCACCGAAGACCCATTGAACCTCGTAGGTGCCGGGTTCGACATCCGGGACGGTGAACTGGGTCTCGAATGAACAATCGCCCGTTGAGGCGGGGCCTGCAATGGAGGCGAGATTCACCACAGGCCCAGGTCCGGCCGGGGCGAACTGGAGATCCGGACCGGTCGGCGGCCACGGCGGGGGAGCGATGTCCCCGGCGATCTCTCCGGCGTTCCACCAGAGCTGCATGAAAAGCTCCTCGTTCCAGAAGGTCCCGGAGACTCCGATCGACGATCCGGCAGCCCCGGAGGTTGAGGAGAGGACCACCGGAGGCGGGCTGTCGCCCGATGGCGTGGGGCAGGTGGGCGCGCTCGGTGCGGCCGCAGTAGGCGTGGCCGCGGAGGCAGGTGCCCACGTGGCGAGGACCTTGATCTTCGAGTATGGCTTGCGCGTCGAGGCGGGGAACGCCCGGACAGCGAGAAACGCGCCTCCTGCGGCCAAGGTCAGGGCCAGCGCCCCGGCCGTGAGCCGTCGTCGCACCCGGGCGCGCTTTCGACGTCGGGACAGATCCTCGAATCCGCCGTCGGGCGGATCGAACCGCATCCCTACCCGATCGATCGCTTCTCGCAGTCCGTTCATAACGCCTCTTCCTCCTCCTCATGGCCACGGCGTAGCGCGGCCCTGGCTTTCGACGCCAACCGTCGGACCGTTCCAGGCCGGATACCAAGGGCCTGGCCGGCCTCCGCCGAGTCGTGCCCCAGGTACTCGGTGAGTACCAGGGCGGCCCTCTGGCGAGCCGGAAGTTCGAGCAGCCGCCGGGCCAAGTCGTCCCGATCCTCCACGACCCCCAGCGGATCGAGCTCCTGGCCGACGCCCGCGACGCGCTTGGCCGCCCGTACGGCGCGCCGGCGGATCTGGAACCAGCCGTTCAGCGCGGTCCGGTAGAGGAAGCCCGTGGGGTCATCCATCTGTCGAACCCGGTCCCACCGCTCCCAGACCCGGACGAATGCGTCCTGTCCCACCTCCTCCGCTGCGTGGACGTCCCGCGTCACCACCACCAGCGCCCGGAACAGTCGGACCCGATGCGCCAGGTAGAACGACTCGAAGTCCGCTCCGGTCACAGGTGTCGTCACTGCCGATCGCTCCGCGAGCGGCGGCGCGTCAGTCATGTCACATCATGAATGCCGCAGAGGCTCAGAGTGCATACGCAAGACCTGACTTACCGGTCATCTGCTTCTTCGCTTGCCCCCACCTCGTTGTCCTACGCTTGTCGGATGGGCGAGGTGGATCCAGAGGTCGAGCGGTACCTCGATGATCTCGTATTGGTGCTCCGCGGACATCTGGGTGGCAAGCTTGTGGGTGCCTATCTCCACGGCTCGCTGGCGATGGGCGCCTTCGACCCGGGACGGAGCGACGTCGACGTCGTCGCGATCTGTGCCGAGTCGCTCTCGCGATCGCTTCGGCTGGCGATGGGCCGCGCGCTGGCCGCGACCCCGCGGCCGCCGTCGGGTGGCGACCTGGAGTTCAGCCTGGTCACCGAGGCCGTGGCGCGCGCGCCATCCCCAACGCCACCGTTCGAGCTCCACGTGAGCACGCATCAGCAGCCGGATGTCATCGACGGCGGCGAACATCCTGGAGACGAGGATCTGGTCGTGCACTTCGCGATGGCGCGGGCTAGAGGTCGGGCGCTCGTGGGTCCGGATCCCAAGGACCTGTTCCCTCAGCCGAACCGCGAGTCGCTGATCCGAACGTTCCTCGGCGACATGCGGTGGGCCCGCGAGCAAAGCGCTGCTGGTTGGGAAGGTCATCACATGCCCGAGCTCGCCTCGATGGCGTACCGGGTCCTGAACGCCGGGCGATCGTGGCGATTCCTGGAGGCCGGCACGCTGGGCTCGAAGGTGGAGGGCGCGGCGTGGGTCCGCCGCCGCGACGCAGGGCTGGACGGCATGCCGCTGATCGACGCTGCACTGGCGTTCCAGCGGGGGGAGATTCCCGAAACTCCAGCTGAGGCCGATGTCGAGGCGTTCGTCAGCACGATCGAAGCGATGCTCCAGGATGAGTCCCGCTGATGCCAGTGATCTGCAGCTGATGGGAGCGCCCACGCATTGACGGACAGATCCGTGCATGCTAGTTTCTGCCCTTCAACATGAAACTAGGAATCGTTCCTATTCTTGGACTGAAAGTGCGGCGCTCCTTCGTGACTCTGACCGTCATCCTGGCCATGGCCGCGAGCGCCTGTTCGTCAGGCGGCTCAAGCGGCAATGATGGGAAGCTGAAGGTCGTAGCGGGCTTCTATCCACTCGCGGAGGCGGCTACCAAAGTCGGCGCGGGGCTGGTGGACGTCCAGAACCTAACGCCACCAGGGGTGGAACCCCACGACCTGGAACTGACGCCGGGAGAGATCGCCGACATCCAGAGCGCGGACGTTGTCCTGTATCTGAGTCATGGGTTCGCTCCCGCGGTGGAGCAGGCGGTGGCTGATGCGCAGGGGACCACCGTGGACCTCCTCGAAGGGATGTCGCTCAAGCCTGGAGTGCCGGAGAAGGGGGAGGAGGGGGAGGCCCCGGACCCTCATGTCTGGCTAGACCCCGTCCTCTACCAGCAGTTGGTTGACCGAGCCGAGCAGGCGCTGGCCCAGGTGAGGCCGGCAGACGCCTCCACATTCGAGACGAACGCGACAGAATTCAAGGCCCAGCTGGGTGGGCTCGATGACGAATACCGGTCCGGACTCACGGGCTGTTCGCGCGAGGTGATCGTGACTTCCCACGCGGCATTCGGATACCTGTCGGCCCGGTATGGCCTGACCCAGGAGCCCATCTCCGGCATATCCCCCGACGCCGAGCCAAGCCCGGATCGGCTGGCCGAGCTCGCCCAGCTGGTGCGGCGGGATGGGGTGACCACGATCTTCACGGAGGAGCTGGTGTCGCCTAAGGTGGCCGAGACCCTGGCCAATGAAGTCGGTGTGGCCACCGCGGTGCTCAATCCTCTGGAGGGCCTCACCGGGCAGGAGTTATCGGCAGGTCAGGATTACGTGAGCGTGATGCGGAGCAACCTACACACCCTCGAGCAGGCCCTGGGCTGTCCGGCTTGAGGGCATGAGCTACGATCTCGGGATCGATTCCCATTCCCGAGAGAACGAGAGACCGGCGACCGATGGTTCGCTGGTCGAGGCCGAGAGCGTTTCCTTCTCCTACGGCGACAGCCCCGTCCTGGACGACGTGAGCATCGCGGTGGGGCGGGGAGAGTTCGTGGCCCTGGTCGGTCCGAACGGGTCCGGCAAGTCCACACTGCTGAAGGTAATCCTGGGCCTGCTGAGGCCAACGTCCGGCCGGGTGAGGATCTTCGGGCAGGCTCCCGATCGATTCAACGAGCGCTGGCGTCTGGGATATGTCCCGCAGCGGCCCGAGCTCACGTCCGAGATTCCGGCCACCGTTGAGGAGGTGGTGGCCGCGGGTCGCCTTCCTCGTCGAGGATGGTGGCGCCGGATGCGGCCGGCCGATCGAGAGATCACCCGCCACGCCATCGACTCGGTCGCGCTCGGGGCGATGCACTCCCGGCCGGTGAACGAACTGTCTGGGGGCCAGCAGCAGCGCACATTCATCGCACGGGCGTTCGCCAGCGAGCCCGACCTCCTGGTGCTCGACGAGCCCATCGCCGGGATCGACCGGGAATCGCAGTCCCGTTTCCGGGAATCGTTGGCCCACCTCATCGCCGAGCACGGCGCCGGGGTCCTGCTCGTATCGCACGAGCTGTCGGCCGTGGCCCGCGACCTCGACCGGGTGATCGTGCTCAAGCGACACGTCCTGTTCGATGGGCCGCCTTCGGAGCTCATGGCAACCGGGGTCAGCCTGGGCGTGCACCGGGAGGACCTTCCGCTCTGGCTGGAGGGTCTGGGATGACGGTGCACGTCGCCACGCTCGCCCTCCCATACCCGTTCGAGCTTTCGTTCATGCAGCGGGCGCTGGTAGCCGGTCTGGTGGTGGGAGCGTTCGCTCCAATGATCGGTACGTTCCTCGTGCAGAAGCGTATGTCCCTTATCGGGGACGGGATCGGGCACCTGGCCTTCGCAGGTGTGGCGTTCGGTGCGGTGGCCGGTATCTACCCGTTGTGGACGGCTCTGGCAGTCTCGGTGGCGGGGGCCC
>Ga0210378_10001810_pt1 | contig 11061 bp, 7 predicted proteins | sample PLM1_60_b1redo_FD_155465 | JGI IMG/M metagenome (GOLD analysis project Ga0210378, IMG submission 155465) | Groundwater sediment microbial communities from an aquifer in East River, Colorado, USA - PLM1_60_b1 redo | ecosystem: Environmental > Terrestrial > Soil > Riparian zone | place: USA: East... | reverse complement strand
GTGGTCGACTTCGTCAAGGTCGGCATCTGGCCCGTGTTCAACCTGGCCGACTCCTGCATCGTGGTCGGCGGCCTGCTGCTGGTGCTGCTGTTCGGCCGCGCCGACCGGGCCGAGCGCGAACGGGGCAGGCCAGCGGCCGACGCGGGTCCCCGCGCCCCCGGCGCCCCGTGACCCGGAGGGGTTCGGGCGGAGGGGTCCGGGGGACCCCAGGGGGGTCCCCCGGTGGGTCGGGGCCCAGGGGGGTGCCCCGATGAATCCGGGCGGCCACGCCCCGGGCGACCCCACCGGCGCGGCAGGCGCCCCCGGACCCCCCCGGCCGGACCCCTCCGGCGCCCCGGAGGAGGTGGTCGTCGGGGCGGCGGACGCCGGGCGGCGGCTGGACGAGGTGGCGGCGGAGGCGGCCGGGGTGTCGCGGGCACGGGCGGCCCGCTGGGCCGGGGAGGGGCTGGTGCTGGTCGACGGGCGCGCGCGGCCGAAGTCGCACCGGCTGCTGGGCGGCGAGCGGCTGGCGTGGACGGCGCCGCCGGCGACGGCGCCGCCCTGGCCGGCCGCCGAGGACCTGCCGCTGGAGGTCCGCTACGAGGACGACCGGCTGCTGGTGGTGGCCAAGCCGGCGGGCCTGGTCGTCCACCCCGGACCCGGTCACCCGACCGGGACCCTGGTCAACGCCCTGCTCGGCCGGGCGGGGACCGTCCTGTCGGCGGGCGGCGAGGCCGGCCGGCCCGGGATCGTCCACCGCCTCGACAAGGACACCTCGGGCCTGCTGCTGGTCGCCAAGGACGACGCCGCCCACCTCGCGCTCTCCCGCGACCTCGCCGCCCACCAGGTCGAACGCCGCTACCTGGCGCTGGTGCAGGGCCGGCTGCCCGGCGCGACCGGCACCGTGGACCGGCCGGTCGGCCGCCACCCCCGCGACCGCAAGCGGATGGCCGTGGTCGCCAAGGGCGGCCGCGCCGCCGTCACCCACTGGCGGGTGCTGGAGACGTTCCCCGCCGTGCAGCTCGTCGAGGCGACCCTGGAGACCGGCCGCACCCACCAGGTCCGCGTCCACCTCGCCGCCGTGCGCCACCCGCTGGTCGGCGACCGGACCTACGGCGCCGACCCGAGCCTCGCCGACCGCCTCGGCGTCGGCCGTCCCTTCCTGCACGCCTGGCGCCTGGCCTTCCGCCACCCCACCGACGGCCACACCGTCGAGCTCACCGAGCCGCTCCCGCCCGACCTCCAGGACGTGCTCGACCAGCTCGGCGGGCGCTGGCGGGCAACTCCTCCCTGACCTGCTGGTTCCCGCCAGAACCGTTGCGGCGCAAGGCTTTCGGTCCGGCGGGGGTCGTTGCCTCCGGCCGCGCCACGGTGTAACCTGCGGCTTCAGGAATTACAAGCGTGTCATTTTGTCCACACCCCTGTGGGAAACTCCTGTGGACGGCGATGGCCCGGGAGCCCGCAGGGCATCCGGCGGAGCGGGGTCGCAGGGGAGCAAGCGGTAGGGGAGCAACGCAGTCATGCCGGGGAGCTTCGCGCACCTCCACGTCCACACCGAGTACTCGATGCTCGACGGGGCTGCGCGGGTCGACGACCTGTTCGCCGAGGCGGCCCGGATGGGGATGCCGGCCCTGGCCATGACCGACCACGGTCAGCTCTTCGGCGCGGTCGACTTCTACCTGGCCGGCCGCAAGCACGGCGTCAAGCCGATCCTCGGTTGCGAAGCCTACTTGGCGCCCGGGTCCAGGTTCGAGAAGCTGCGCCGCGACGCCGCCGAGCCGTACACCCACCTGACGCTGCTGGCCGAGAACCAGACCGGCTACGCCAACCTGCTCCGGCTGGTCTCGCTGGCCTCCCTCGAGGGCCAGTTCTACAAGCCCCGCATGGACCGCGAGCTGTTCCAGCGCCACCACGAGGGCCTGATCGCCACCTCCGGCTGCCTCGGCTCCGAGGTGAACCAGCGCCTGCTCAAGGGCGACCGGGAGGGGGCCCGGAGGACCCTCGCCGAGTTCCGCGACCTGTTCGGGGCCGGCAACTACTTCGTGGAGCTGCACGAGCACGGCCTGCCCGAGCAGCGGCGGGTCAACCCCGAGCTGATCGCGCTCGCCCGCGACCTCGGCCTGCCGCTGCTGGCCGCCAACGACCTCCACTACACCCACAAGGCCGACGCCGGCGCGCACGAGGTGCTGCTGTGCATCCAGACCGGCGCGGTGCTCGCCGACCCCAAGCGGTTCAAGTTCGACGCCGAGGAGTTCTACCTCAAGTCCCCGGCCGAGATGCGCGCGCTGTTCGCCGACCACCCAGAGGCCTGCGACAACACCCTCGAGGTCGCCGAGCGCTGCAACGTCGAGCTGCAGTTCGGCGCCAACCTCCTGCCCCACTTCGACGTGCCGGCGGGGCAGACGCTGGAGTCGTGGCTGCGCGCCGAGGTCGAGCGGGGCGCCGCCGAGCGCTACGGCCAGCCGCTGCCGCCCGCCGTCCGCGACCGGCTCGACTACGAGCTCGCCGTCATCGACCAGCTCGGCTTCGCCGGCTACTTCCTGATCGTGGCGGACCTGTGCCGCCACGCCCGCGAGCACGGCATCCGGGTCGGGCCGGGGCGGGGGAGCGCGGCGGGCTCCTGCGTCTCCTACTGCCTGCGTGTCACCGACCTGGACCCGCTCGCCTACGGGCTGATGTTCGAGCGCTTCCTCAACCCCGGACGCAACGAGATGCCCGACATCGACCTGGACTTCGACGAGCGCCGGCGGGGCGACATGATCCGCTACGCGACCGAGAAGTACGGCGCCGACCATGTCGCCCAGATCGTCACCTTCTCCACCATCAAGGCCAAGCAGGCGATCCGTGACTCGGCCAGGGTGCTCGGCTTCCCGTACAAGCTCGGCGACGACCTGGCCAAGATGATGCCGCCGCCGGTGCTCGGCAAGGAGCGCTCGCTGGCCGAGGCCTACAAGCTCTCGACCGAGCTGCGGGCCGCCCGTGACAACGACCCCGACACCCGCCGGGTGCTGGACACCGCCGCCGGGCTGGAGGGGCTGCGGCGGCAGTGGGGGGTGCACGCGGCCGCGGTGGTGATCTCCCGCGACGCGCTGATCGAGCAGGTCCCGATCATGAGGCGCGAGGCCGACGGGGCGATCATCACCCAGTACGAGATGAACGGGGTGGCCAAGCTCGGGCTGCTCAAGATGGACTTCCTCGGCCTGCGCAACCTCACCGTGCTGGACGACACGCTTTCGCACCTGCGGGCCAGGGGCGCCGACCTCGACCTGGACGCGCTGCCCACCGACGACGCGGCCACCTTCCGGATGCTGCAGGCCGGCGACTCCGACGGCGTCTTCCAGATGGAGTCCGAGGGGATGCGCCGGCTGCTGCGCCAGCTCCGCCCGGACCGCTTCGAGGACATCGTCGCCCTGATCGCCCTGTACCGGCCGGGCCCCATGGAGGAGATCCCCAAGTACATCGCCGGCAAGCGCGACCCCGGCCAGATCTCCCACCTGCACCCGCTGATGGAGGAGATCACCGCCGACACCCACGGGGTGCTCGTCTACCAGGAGCAGATCATCACCCTGCTGCAGCGGGTGGCCGGCTACAACGCCGGCGAGGCCGACCTGGTCCGCAAGGCGATCGGCAAGAAGATCGAGTCGCTGATGCGCAAGGAGGAGCCGCGCTTCCTGGCCGGCTGCCGCGAGAAGGGCCTCACCGAGGAGCAGGCCCAGACGCTGTGGCGGCTGATCCAGCCGTTCGCCGGCTACTCCTTCAACCGCGCCCACGCCGCCGGCTACGGCCTGGTCACCTGGCAGACCGCCTACCTCAAGGCACACCACCCGGTCGAGTACATGGCCGCGCTGCTCACCAGCGTCAAGGACGACAAGGACGCCCGGCCCAAGTACCTCGGAAGCTGCCGGCGGATGGGCATCACCGTGCTCCCCCCCGACGTCAACGACTCCGACAGCGACTTCACCCCCGCCGACGGCAACGCCATCCGCTACGGCCTCTCCGCCGTCCGCAACGTCGGTGAGCAGGTGGTGGACGCGATCATCGCCGCCCGCCGGGAGAAGGGCCGCTTCACCGACTTCTTCGACTTCTGCGACAAGGTCGACATCGGCGTGCTGAACAAGCGGGTCATCGAGTCGCTGGTCAAGGCGGGCGCGTTCGACTCCCTCGGCCTGCCCCGCCGCGGCCTGTTCGAGGTCCACGAGATCGCCGTCGACCGGGTCACGGCCCGCAAGCGGGCCGAGGCGGCCGGGCAGTTCTCGCTGTTCGGTGGGCTCGGCGACGGTGAGGACGCGATCGTCGAGCCGCTCCCGGCGGTCGGCCAGCAGGAGTGGGACAAGTCGCAGCGGCTGGCGTTCGAGAAGGAGATGCTCGGCCAGTACGTCTCCGACCACCCGCTGCTCGGGCTGGAGCACGTGCTCCAGGCGGTCGCCGACACGCCGCTGTCGACGCTGGCCGAGCGGTCCGACGGCACGGTGGTGACCGTCGCCGGCATCCTCGCCAAGCTCACCAGGAAGTTCACCAGGCGGGGCGAGACCTACATCGTCGCCGACCTCGAGGACCTCGACGGCGGCGCCGAGTGCATCTTCTTCCCGCAGGTCTACCAGCAGCACCAGGGCCTGCTGGTGCAGGACGCGGTGGTGGTGGTGAAGGCACGGGTCGACGGCCGCGACGAGCCTCCCAAGCTGGTCGCCCTCGAGGTGAAGCCGCCCAACCTCGAGGCGCCGGGGACCGCCCCGGTGGTGCTCAACCTAGAGGCGCGCTCCTGCACCGGCGGGGTCGTCGACCGTCTCAAGCGCATCCTCGGCTCCCACCGCGGCAAGTCCCCGGTCCACCTGCAGATCCGCGGCGCCAACTCGACGATGGTGGTGCGGCTGGGCGACGAGTTCCGCGTCGACCCCCGCAACGGCCTCTACGCCGAGATCAAGGCCGAGCTGGGCCCCGACGCCCTGCTCGTCTGAGGCGCCGGCGCGGTCCAGTCGACCACCAGGGTGCAGCCCTCCCGCCGCAGGGTGCGCCAGTGCCTGCCGACCCGGCGGCCGTAGCGGACCCCGACCCGCAGGCCGGCCTCGGTCGGGCGGCCGAGCGCCCGCCACTGGCCGACGAGCTCGTCCAGCAGCCCCTCCGGCCCGGCGTCGCCGCCCGCCAGGACCCGCGTGAGCCGCTCGCTGGTGCCGGCGAGCACGGCGAGGCCGCGACCGCGGCGGTCGGCGATCCCGAGCCCGTGCAGCTTGCCGTCGTCGTAGGTGACCAGCCGGTCGGGCGGCACGGTCAGCGCCAGGAACAGCTCGACCGGGTAGTGGGGCAGGCGGCCGCGGGCGCGGCGGGTCCGCTCGGGGCCGACGGCGAACGCCAGCAGCCGGCGGCGGGCCGGCTCCCGCATCGCCGCGAGGCCGGCGCCCGACAGCCGCGCCAGCGTCCGGTCGCCGTCGCCGAGCCACTCCAGGCCGCCGAGGCTCGGCGGGAGCTCGTAGCCGACGCCGGCCTCCGCCCGCAGCGACATGAACCCGCCGCAGATCGCGCCGGCGGGGGCGAAGCCCTCCCCGTCGCGGTCGAGCACGCAGACGACCTGGACGCCGTCCACGCCGTCGCTGACCCGCACCGGCACGACCAGCCGCCCGCCGGGGACGAGCTGCTCGAACCAGTCGCGGGGCACGACGGCGGCGCTGGCGGTCACGATCATCCGGTCGTAGGGAGCGGCCGGCGCCCAGCCGGCGCGGCCGTCGGCGACCACAACCTCGGCCGGGTGGCCGCCGGCGGCGAGCGCCGCGCGCGCGCCCTCGGCCGTCTCCGGTTCCAGCTCGACCGTGACCACCCGGCCGCCAGGGCCGGCCAGCTCGCTGAGCAGGGCGGCGTTGTAGCCGGTGCCGGCGCCGACCTCGAGCACCCGCTGCCCGGGGCGCAGGCGGAGCGCGTCCAGCATGGCCGCCATGATCGCCGGCTGCGACGACGAGCTGGTCGGGAAGCCGTTGGCGTCCCGCCTGGTGAGGATCGGGCGGTCGGCGTAGACCGCCTCCAGCCCGTCGCGCTCGGCCGCCTCCGGCACGAACCGTTCCCGCGGCACGGCCAGGAACGCGCCGGCGACCAGCGGGTCGGAGAGCAACCCTTCCTCACGGAGCTTGCCGACCAGCTCCCGGCGCAGGTGCTCGCTCTCCGGCCCGTCCGTCATCCGCAACCCCGCCACCGCCGGGAACCCGCCTGCCGCGGTCTCCGGCATGGTACGCGAAGGTCCAGCCGGCCGGCTGATTCACGCGGCGCGCGGCGAGCGGTGCAGGGCGACCCCGGCGACGACCAGCGCGACGCCCGCGGCCTCCACCGGCGAGGGGACCTGGGCGAGCACGAGGACGCCGATGACGGTGGCGGTGGCCGGCAGCAGCGACACCATCAGGGCGTAGGTGGCGCGGGCGAGCCGCGCCATGGCGAGCTGGTCGAACACGTAGGGGATGACCGACGAGGTGATGCCCACGCCGGCGCCGGCGGCCAGCGCCACCGGGTCGGTGAACGCCGCCACGGCGTCCCAGCCGGCGATCGGCGTGACCAGCACGGCGGCGACCAGCATGGCGGCGGCCAGCCCGTCGATCCCGCCGGTCGGCCCGTGCTGGGCGACGCGGTGGCCGAGGACGATGTAGCCGGCGAACAGCGCGGCGTTGCTGAAGGTGACCAGCACGCCGAGGGGTTCGGCCGTCAGCCGCACGTCGGTCAGCAGCCACACGCCGGGCACGGCCAGGGCCAGGGCGAGCCCGTTGCGCACCGTGCGGGCGCCGAGCGCGGCCAGGACCACGACGGGCAGGAACTCGATGGCGGCCACCGTGCCCAGCGGCAGGCGGTCGATGGCCAGGTAGAAGCAGCAGTTCATGACGGCCAGCACGGCCCCCCAGCGGAGCAGCGTGCGGCGCTCCCCGGGCCGGCTCCGGGCGAACGCGCGCCAGGGACGCCGCCACAGCGCGAAGACCGCCGCGGCCGACACCACCCGCAGGAAGGCGACGCCGAGCACGTCCACGCGCGCGAACAGCAGCACCGCAAACGCCGGTCCGAGGTAGTGGAAGACGGCGCTCACCAGGAAGTACAGGTGCGGAGGCGGGGTCGCGAGCGAGCTGCGGGTCGCAACCGGTATGGCCATCGACCGCTTCCTGCTCTACGGGCAGACGACCACCTCGATCGTGCAGTCGTCCCCGGTCGCCGCCCGTGGCCTCCCGCTGGACGTGCCGGCCGCCCCGCCCGGGGGACACCCGGACGGGTGACATGCAAGCGGCAACCTTGCCGATGGCATCGGTCGCCAGGGTGCGCGATGCTCGCCCTCGTGCCGGGACCCCCGGCGCGGCGAACCAGCTCCCGGCAGTCCCCGGCAGGCGCCCCGGTCACCCCCCGGGGCGCTTGCATTTGCCGGTCCGAGCCGGTCTCCGCAATTGGGAGGACCGGGGACGCATGAGTCCCTAAGCTTGCGGCCTGGTCGACATCGCCGCCCGGAGGTCCGAATGCCCGACACCGCCACCATCGCCGTGTTCGCCGTGGCCGCGGTCACCCTGCTGGTCATCCCCGGCCCGGCCGTGCTCTACATCGTCAGCCGCAGCGTCGGCCAGGGCCGCGCGGCCGGGCTCGCCTCGGTCTGCGGCATCCACGTCGGCTCGCTGCTGCACGTCGCCGCCGCCGCGCTCGGGCTCTCGGCGCTGCTGGTCTCCTCGGCGCTGGCGTACGACACGGTCAGATACCTGGGCGCGGCCTACCTGGTGTGGCTGGGGGTGCAGCGGCTGCTCGCCCGCGACGAGGACGCCCGTCCCGCCCGCGCCGGCGGTGACCGCCTCGGCCGCATCTTCGCCCAGGGCGTGGTGGTCAACATCCTCAACCCCAAGACCGCGCTGTTCTTCTTCGCTTTCCTGCCCCAGTTCGTCGACGCCTCCGCGGGCACGGTCCGGCTCCAGGTGGCCGTGCTCGGCGCCACCTTCGTGGGCCTTGGCCTGGTCACCGACAGCGCCTACGCGCTGCTGGCGTCGACCAGCGCGGGCTTCCTCCGCGGTCGCCGCCGGGTGGCGCGGGCGTCACGCCTGGTCTCCGGCGGGGTGCTGGTCGGCCTCGGCGTGACGACCGCGCTGGCCGGGTCGCGGTCCAGCCGGTAGGGGAGCGCCGCCGGCGGCGAAGGCGTGGAGCAGCAGCTGCTGGGCCACCCCGGCGGCCGCGCCCCAGTGGGCGGTCGCCGCGCGCACCTCGGTCGCCGACGGCATCCTGCCGCCCAGGTAGGCGGCCCCGACCGCCTTGCGCACCCCGAGGTCCCCTGCGACCACCCGCGGCCGGCCGAGGGTGCGCGCAAGCAGCCACTCGGCCGTCCAGCGGCCGATCCCGGGGAAGGCGACCAGGCGCTCGACCACCTGCTCGTCGCCGAGCGCCGCCAGCTCCTCCAGGCGCACCCGGCCGGCGGCGACCGCGCCGGCGAAGGCGACGATCGCGACGGCCTTGGCGTTGGAGAACTGCAACGCCCGCAGCTCGGCGACCTCGGCGCCCGCCAGCGCCCCGGCGTCGAGGCTCCACACCTCCCGATCCACCGGGGCACCCCCTTCCGGTTCCCCGGACCCCTCCCGACCCACCGGGGCACCCCCTTGGGGTTCCCCGGACCCCTCCGGCACGGCGTCCACGGCGGGAACGGCGACCGTGTGCCGCACCCCGAAGCGTCGGGCCAGCCGCGCGCGCAGGACCGCGGCGAAGCGGAGGGTGATCTGCTGGGCGCTGATCGAGCGCACCACCGCGGTGAGCAGGTCGCGCTGGAGGACCGGGCCAACCCCGGGCCAGCGGTCGGCGGCGGCGGCGACGACCGGGTCGGCGGCGGCCAGCTCGCGCAACGCCGCCGGGGCGGTCACGAAGACGCCCGCCAGCGCCCGGCCGGCCGCGGCCGCGCCGGCGCCGCCGCCGGTCGCCACCAGCAGCGCCGGCGCGGAGACGGTCCCGACCGGGCGTGCGGCGACCGCGACCGGCCGTCCGTCCAGCGGCAGCGCCCGCAGCCACACGGCACCGTCCCAGCGGTCGAGCAGGTCATCGCCGGAGCGCCGGTACACCTCCAGGCTGCCGGGCACGTCGAGCGGCCCGGCCAACCGCAGCAACCCGTCCGAGCCCGCCCCCACGGCCCGTCAGTTCGGCGAGAACGGCGTCATGGTCGGCGCCGGGCCGGCGACGCGCAGGTGCTCCAGCAGCATCAGCTCACGCCGCAGCAGCGACGCCTCGGCGGCGAGCCGCTCGGCCGCCGACGGGATCGCCAGCAGCCGCTGCTTGTCGGTCAGGTCGACCTGGAGCCCGGCCGCCACCAGGTAGGAGGCCGCGACCGGGTCGTCGGGGATGTCGATCGGCTCCGCGTCCTCGCCGGCCATCCGCAGCAGCGTGGCGACGTAGCGGGTGAAGAGCCTGCCCGCCTTGATGGTCCGCTGCTCGGCGGCCTCCCCGGCCGCCTCCGCCAGCGTGCTCACCTGGGCGATGATATAGGGGCTGGCCTGCACCACCCCGTCGATCTTGAAGCGGTGCCGGCCGCGGGCGACCACGTCCAGGCGGCCGTCCGCGTGGCGGCGCACGTCGCGGACCTCCGCCACGCACCCGACCGGGTGGTAGGTGGCGTCGCTGTCCACGTCCCTGCCCTTGACGATCGCGACCACCCCGAAGCGCCGCTCGCCGTCGAGGACCCGCGCGAACATCTGGCGGTAGCGCTCCTCGAAGACGTGCAGAGGGATCGGCACGCCGGGGTACAGGACGGTCTGCAGGGGGAACAGCGGCAGCTCCACGGCAACCTCGTGGCTCGAGGACGTCCCCGCCATGGTAGGCGCGGCCAGGCCGCTTCGCGTGCGGTAGGGTGGGTCCCGACCCCGCCGTCGTCCCGCCTGGGAGCTGCGCGTGCTGCCCGTCGTCGACCTTCGAGGCTCGGACCGCGACCCGGCCGGGCTGCTGCCGCGCGCCCCGGCCGAAGCGGTCCACGCGGCCCGCGCCGACGTCCGCGACCTGGTCGCCGACGTCGCCGCCCGCGGCGACGTCGCGGTCGCCGACGCGGCCAGACGCTTCGACGGGACGGACGCCCCCCCGGCGGCCTGGCGGGCCACCGCCGAGGAGCTGGCCGCCGCCGAGCGCGCCCTCGACCCGGACCTGCGGGCCGCGCTGGCCGACGCGATCGAACGGGTCCGCGCCTTCCACCAGGCCCAGCGCCCCGCCGACCTGGTCTGGAGCGGCCGGCCGGGGGTCCGCCTGGTGCAGCGGTTCGTGCCGCTGCGCCGGGCTGGCGTGTACGCGCCCGGCGGCCTGGCCGCCTACCCGTCCAGCGTGGTCATGAACGTCGTCCCCGCCCAGGCGGCCGGCGTGGGCAGCATCGCGCTGGCCACCCCGCCCGGCCCCGGCCGCCGCGGCCACCCGGCGGTGCTGGCCGCGGCGCGGCTGCTCGGCGTCGACGAGGTGTGGCTGCTCGGCGGCGCCCAGGCGGTGGCCGCGCTGGCCTGCGGGACCCAGACGGTCCCGGCGGTCGACTCGGTGACCGGGCCCGGCAACCTCCACGTCGCCCTGGCCAAACGGGAGGTCGCCGAGCGGGTCCGCGTCGACGGCTTCGCGGGCCCCACCGAGGTCGCCGTGCTCGCCGACGCGACCGCCGACCCGCTCCTGGTCGCCGTCGACCTGGTCGCCCAGGCCGAGCACGACCCGCTCGCCGCCTGCCTGCTGGTCACCGACGACCCCGACCTGTGGAAGGCGGTCGAGCCGCTGCTCGCCGAGGAGGTCACGGCCGCCGCCCACCGCGACCGGGTCGAGGCCGCCATGGCCGGCCAGTCGGCGGTGGTGCTGTGCGACGACCGCGCGGCGATGGTGCGGGTGGCCGAGGCGTTCGCGCCCGAGCACCTGGAGCTGCTGGTCCGCGACCCGGGGGAGCTGGCCGGCCGGGTCCGCAACGCCGGCGCGGTGTTCGTCGGCCCCTGGACGCCGGTCGCCCTCGGCGACTACGCCGCCGGCAGCAACCACGTGCTGCCGACCGCCGGCACCGCCAGGTTCGCCTCGGGCCTGTCGACCTTCGACTTCCTCCGCGCGTTGCAGGTCGCCGAGTTCGACCGGGACGCGCTGGCCGCCGCCGCGCCGACC
>Ga0210378_10001809_pt1 | contig 11062 bp, 12 predicted proteins | sample PLM1_60_b1redo_FD_155465 | JGI IMG/M metagenome (GOLD analysis project Ga0210378, IMG submission 155465) | Groundwater sediment microbial communities from an aquifer in East River, Colorado, USA - PLM1_60_b1 redo | ecosystem: Environmental > Terrestrial > Soil > Riparian zone | place: USA: East... | reverse complement strand
AAGATCGGCTGCGGGCGGTGTTCCCCGGACCAGGTCGCGGGCCGGTTGTGCCACGAGATCTCACATGGATCCCCACGATGTCACCTCGGCCAGCTTCTTGAACTGATCAATGATGTCGCGTTGCTGCTCGCAGGTCGAGTGACGGTTGATCATCGTGGGGCGGGTTCAGGTTGCCCGCCCGCCCGGTCGGCGAAGGCGAGGGACTCTCGCGTCGGAGAACACTTCTGACCGGCGGTTCGAGCCGGTTCCTGTTGACGAGGCTCGACCGCTGGTTCCTCGCGTTGGACAGCGATCGCGCTGGCCGTTGACAGCCGGGTCTACGGTGAAAGTCGTCGGCACCGAGCTTGTCTCGGAGGTGCAACTCAGTGGCCTCTGGCAACCCTGCCCGGCAGTTCGCCACGCCACCGGATCCGGGCCAGGCCCGCTGCCTGGACCAGCTGATCGCCCAGCTGCCGCTGCTGAAGACCTGGGCCGGTAGCCCATCGTATGAGGCGATCACGAAGAAGGTGAACGCCGTCTGGAGAGCCGGCCGGCGGGCATCCTGGACTCGGCCAAGGGTGGTTGGAGCCTGGCCGACCACCACACGCGCCTTGCGCAACGCAGAGCCGAGCCAAGGTCGACGACCGGGTGGAGATCGCGCTCAGCCTGTCCTACCACGACCTGCCGGTTGGCGAGCAGCGGCTGTTCCGGCTGCTGGCCCTGCACCCCGGCCAGGCGTTCGGCGTGCACGCCGCGGCCGCGCTGTTCGGCGCCTGATGCTCGGCCCGGCAGCCGGTGACGCTGGCCAGGAAGCTCACCACGTCCGGTGTTGTCATGGCGGCGCCTCCGTGGCCTTACGCGATAAGCCCGCGTATCGCGCGTAATCGCGGTCCGAAAAGCGCGATAAGCCCGCGTATCGCGCATGGGGTTGTCCGGCGCGACTCGCGGCAAATGAAGTCGCGGTCTGCTCCGCTGGCAGACTGTGTGAGGTGGACACGCAGGGACTGCCTGACCTGGACGTGGCCCGGGCTCAGCGCTGGTGTGAGCAACGGGTCCCGGCCCACGTCCGTGATCAGATTCGGGTGGAGTGTGACGTCGCCCCGCGCCACCTGACGATCGTCGAGTGCCGGCCACCCTGGCGCGATGACCAGGGTCCGGAGTGGACCAGATTCCCGATCGCACGCCTGCACTACACCAAGACCACGAAGCAATGGTCGCTGTACTGGCGAGATCGCAACCTCCGCTTCCACAGGTACGACCGGCTGGCGCCGTCGGCGCGGATCGACGACCTGCTCACGGAGGTCGACAAAGATCCAAACGCCATCTTCTGGGGATAGCGTTAGCGCGGCGAACCGGGCGCATCCGCGACGGGTTCCGCGACCGGATGCGCGGCGCCCTCGGCGGCTGATCAGGCTGAATCGGTCCGGCTGGCTCCTCGGTCGACGTGGCCGCGGGTGGCCGGTTCCAGACCCGCCTTGTCCACCCGGCGGTGGAACCGCATCCCGGCCAGCCCGCCGAGGATGGCGCCCACCAGGCTCACGGCGGCCAGGGCCAGTGCGGTGACGATGCCGGCCACGGGCAGCTGGCCCTCGTTGATCGGCAGCCGCGGGAAGCCGTTGAGCCGGGCCAGCACGTCGAACTTGTCACCGGCCGCGGCGGCGATGATGGCCACGATGATGGTGGCGAGCAGCGCCCACAGCCACACCGCGAGACCCTGCCTGGCGCCGTTGAACCGGGCCATCCGGGCGGCCACGTAGCCGCCGCAGTAGTAGGACAGGAACAGGATCACCATCAGCGCGACGGCGCCGGCGAGGCTGACCGCCTGCGGGTTGTTGGCGGTCTGGTTGGCGTTGAGGTCGGTGCCGAGCCCGACCGCGACGCCGATCCCGGCGACCAGCGCGGTGAGCAGGACGGCCAAGCCGGTGGCGGTGAGCCAGCCGAAGAACGCCGAACCGATCTTGACGCCGCCGAACTCGGCACGCTGCCTGGCGACCACGCTGCGGCGGTCCAACCCGATGTCGGCGGCCGTGACGTGATCAGCGGTGACCGGCTGCGGGTCCGGCTGGCGCGGCGTGTCCACCCGGTCGCGGTCCACACGGTCCGCACGGTCGTGCACGTCCGGGTTCTCGCGCAGGTCACGATCACCGCGATCGCCCAGGTCACGGTCTTCGGGGTGCTGCCGGCGATCCGGGGTCTCCTGATCGGCGTCAGACCGGTCAGGAGGTCTGTCGTAGCTGGTGCTCATGGCAATTCTCCCAGCGATGCTACGAACGAACCATTTGTTCGATCCTGGAAGGACTACCCGGCCCAACCGCCGAGCACTCATGTCACTGATGGTAACCAGCACCAGGGGTCTGGGTTCTTAGATGTTCGAGCCGTCCGGCGGCGCGACGTCCGGCAGCGGCGCGGGGTGCGTCGGCGCCGGTGGTTGGTCGCCGGGTGACTGGTCGAGGGTGTAGGCGGTCATCGACAGCGACCCGTAGGCGTAACCGTCGACGAGGACCTCCGCCGGCCACGCGCCGGCGCCGGCGAGCCCGGCGAGGTAGAGCAGCGGGATGAAGTGGTCGGGCGTCGGGACGGCCTTGTCGAAGTCGGCATGGCCGTCGAGCGCGGCGACGCCGGTGGGGTCGTCGAGCATCAGCGCCTTGGCCTGCTCGTCGAAGCGTTGCGCCCAGTCGAAGCCGCTGTCGGGCCGGCGCGGGTCGACGCCGCCGAGGTTGTGCACGACGTTGCCACTGCCCATGACCAGCACGCCGCGCTCGCGCAGCGGCGCGAGCCGGGCGCCGAGGTCGAGGTGGTAGGAGAACGGCTTGTACGCGTTGATCGACATCTGCACGACCGGGATGTCGGCGTCCGGGAACGCGTGGCAGAGCACCGACCAGGTGCCGTGGTCCAGGCCCCAGCTGTCGACGTCGTGGCCGACCCAGGTCGGTTTGACCAGCTCGGCGACCTCGTCGGCCAGCTCGGGAGCCCCTGGCGCCGGGTAGCTCACGTCGAACAGCGCCTGCGGGAATCCGTAGAAGTCGTGGATCGTGCGGGGCTGCGGCATCGCCGTGATCGCGGTCGCGTTGATGTACCAGTGCGCGGAGATCACCAGGATCGCCCGCGGGCGCGGCACGGACGCGCCGAAGGCGCGCCACGCCTGGGTGTAGCAGTTGCGCTCGAGGGTGTTCATCGGGCTGCCGTGCCCGATGAACACCGCCGGCATCGGGTGTGCTTGCATCCTGGCCCTCCGCGGTCCGACGAACCTGCTACCACACCGGGACCGGCGTTAGTGTCGCACTCATGCTGGGCACCCTGGCGGGCCTGTGATCGTCCTGCTCAACGGCACGTCGAGCTCGGGCAAGACGACACTGGCCAAGGCGCTGCAGCGGGCACTGCCCGACCCGTACCTGCACCTCGGCATCGACACGGTGGTGTTCGCGCTGCCCGGCAGGTGGTTGGACGTGCCGCTGTGGCACGAGGTGTTCCTCTACCGGGGTGCCGACCCCGAGCTGGAGATCACCGCCGGCCCCCTTGGCGACAAGCTGGTGAAGGCGCTGCACCGGATGGTCGCCGCGGCCGCCGCGGCCGGGTGGGACGTGCTGGTCGATCACGTGCTGCTCGACCCGAGGTGGGTCGCGGACGCCGTGGACGTGCTCGGTGGGCACCCGCTGCTCTGCGTCGGCGTGCGCTGCCAGCTGCAGGAGGTGCTGCGCCGCGAGCGGCAACGCCGCGACCGCACCCTCGGCCAGGCCAGGGCACACTTCGACGTGGTGCACGCGCACGTCCGCTACGACGTCGAGGTCGATACCTCGGCGGCCGACCCGGCCGCGTGCGCCGCCCGGATCATCGCAGCGATGCGACGCCACGACGGGCGCAGCGCCCTCACCGGTCGTTGAGGGAGCTACGCTCGATCGCATGGGTGAGGTCCTGCCGCTGGTCATGGTCGTGGCTGTTTTCGGCATGATCCTGGGCGGCTTGGCGTGGCTTGCGGCGCATGTTCGTCGCCGCGGCGGGGGCGACTCGCTCATGGGGCCTTTTGAAGAGATATGGCATCCGGCTGCTCGGCGAGCTCGCGTCGAGATCCAGGTTCAGGATGAGCGTGCAGCACCGGCGCCGTCGCCTGGGGATCTGTTGCGAACGAGGCCAGCGCTGCCGGGGTGAACGTTTGCTTCTGGGGTTCTGGTCCGACTCCGGCGCTGGGATCGTCGCGGCGCATCGTCTTGGTGCGGCGGATACTGGAGCCCGGGTGAACTTGTAGCATGGAGGTGGTTGTCGTGAGGCGCTGGATCTTCCTCGTGCTCGGCGTGCTACTTGCGATCGCCGGCGCCGTGTGGACCCTGCAGGGGCTCAACCTGTTGGGCCAGTCCGGGGGCATGAACGGTCAGCGGATCTGGGTGGTCATCGGCCCGATTGCTGTGCTTGGCGGGCTTGCGCTCGTGAGGATCGGTGTCCGCGCAGGTCGGTCGGCAAGAAGCTCGTTCCCTGATGCCCGGTAGCTAGTCGCGGCGACTATGCCGATTGTCGTACCTGCGGTTGGCCAGGCCGTGGGCCTGGCCTAGCAGCGCGGCCAGCTTCGCTCTGGTCCGTTCACCGGGGTTGACCACGCACACCCAGTGCATCGAGGCGTAGAAGGGGTGTGGCAACAGCGTGTCGGTGGCGGTGTAGTCGAAGCCCGTGTCGAGTATCTCGTGTCCGGCGGCTTGTCGAGGGGCTGGCCCGAACAGGTCCTCATAACGTCGACGGCTCACTCCGAGGTTCACGCGATAGGTCGCGGGGTCGCGATCCAAGCGGGAAGCAGCGTCGTAGCGGTCGCCGGTCACGAGGGTGCAGAACGGGAACCGCTGATCGGGGGCGGTCGTTGCATCCGGGTCGTAGAACAAGAACCAGTCACCCGAACCCATGGTCGTCACGATCCCGGGCAGCTGTCGCTCGATCGCGCCGAGCAGGGTCGTTGCCTCGGCCAAGTCGGTGCGCTCGAGAAGGACCACGGCTCAACGATGACAGGCTGAACCGGTGCGAGAACGCCTGCTGGGTCTGTGAACCAAGGCCCGGGGCGGGACCTGCTGCGGACGGGTCCCGCCCCGGGCGATGGTGGTTGGGTCAAGAGATCAGATGGAAGTCCCACCAGGCGAAGTTGTACCCGGTGCCGGCGCAGGTGGCGCTGGAGGTGCCGTTACCGGTGATCAGGGCGCCGTACACGATGGGCCCCCTGAAGCCGTCCAGGCAGGTTACCGAGACCCGCCACTGAGAACCGGCCGGGCGGCCGGTGCAGGTGGTCGAGAACGACTGCCCGTCCGCCCGCGACGGCGTGCAGTCCCGCGGGATCTGCCCGGCGCTGTGGATGATGCCGATCTCGGTGTCGCTGATGTTGGCGCCGGGCACGCTCGAGCCGGTCAGCCGCACCCTGAGGGTCTTGTCAGGCGCGCCCACGCTGCCGGTGTCGATGATGGGGATGGCGAGCTGGACGTCGTTGTGCCCCGGTGGGTAGGAGTCGATGGTCAAGGTGCCGGTGGTGGGTCCGCTGAAGTTGACGCCGTGCACAGCGGTGATGTCGTCGATCGCGTAGCTGACGGTGATCGGGGCCGCTGGCTGCGGGCGATTGGAGACCACGATCTGGAAGACCACGTGGCCGCCGTAGGTGTAGCAGGCGAACGGCGACGTGACACCGCAAGCCGACCGGTACTCGTAGTTGTGGTAGGTCGTCCCGGCCCCGTCGACGTGGTAGACGTTGAACACCGTGGCGGCCGGAGGTTTCGCCGCCGCCGTTGCGGCCGGCAGCAGGCCTGTCGCCGCCAGGACCGTGGCGCACGCCACGAACAGACGCAAGGGAACTCGCACGCTGGCCTCCCTTTCCGGGTGAACACGTGAGGGTTACGTGGTGCGGGCACCGTCACGGTGCCACAGTCGCCCACCGACCGACCGGAATCGCGAACATTCCCGAACACGGTCTGAGCCCGCGCTCGCCGGGCTGGGGCGGTCGGGGATTGAGGAGGAGGAAGAAGGCGATGCCGGTCAGCGCGGACGGACCCGGCCCGCGCGCACGGCGGCGGAACAGTGCGTCCGCGGGGTGTGGTGCAGATAAGGGTTCGTCGGTGATTGTGGGCTGTTGGCCATACTGCTGTGATGGTCGGCTATGACGTCATCGGCGTGGGTTACGCGACGACCCGGCGACCCGATCCGCGGATCGGTGCTCAGCTCGTGGCGGCGCTCGGTGATGCCCGGTCGGTGATCAACGTCGGTGCTGGGGCCGGTTCCTACGAGCCGGCGCACACTGTTGTTGCGGTCGAACCGAGTTCGGTGATGATCAGCCAGCGGCCCGCCGGCTCGGCGCCGGTGGTGCGGGCCCGCGCGGAGGCGTTGCCCCTTGCCGGCGATGCTGCTGATGCGGCCATGGCTGTGTTGACCGTGCATCACTGGAGCGACCTGGCGGCCGGCGTGGCCGAGCTGCGGCGAGTCGCCCGGCGCCGCATCGTCGTCCTGACCTGGGATCAGCACGTGTTTGGGCAGTTCTGGCTGGTGCGCGAATACCTCCCGCACGCAGTCGCCATTGATGACGCCCGGGCAGTGCCGGTCGATCGTCTCGCCGCGCTGCTCGGCGGGGCACGCATCGAGACGGTGTCGGTGCCCCATGACTGCACCGGTTCGCCGCCGCCTACTGGCGCCGACCCCACGCCTACCTCAACCCGGCCGTCCGCGCCAGCATCTCGATGCTGGCCCAGACCGGCGATAACCTCCTGCGGCCAGGCCTCGGCCGGCTCGCCGCCGACCTGAAATCCGGCCGCTGGCACCAGCACCACCAAGACCTCATGCAACGCACCGATCTAGACGCCGGCTACCGACTACTCACCGCCGAACAATAGCTACCGCAGGCCACCGGGTTCGTCATGCCTAGCACGCAGTCCATTGCCAGTCGCGCGCAAATCGCGGCTATGCGAGGATGGCGGTCGTTTCGTCACCATGTCTGCAGGCCCGGCATGGGAGTCTTCGGGCGCGAACTGTCGAGACGTTGTCCTCATTGAAGAGTAATTCCACCGCCCTGCCGGCTCCACGCCTTCTGCGAGGGCTCGCAACGGAAGTCAGCGCATAGTACGTCGTCCAACGGCAGGAGCGGCTCAAGGCCGGCACCGTGGAGCGGGTCGCGGCGGTCAAGCCGGCAGCGGAGGGTGTCTAGCTCTCGAGAATCCGTTGCGGCGGCCGACAAGGGGAGTCAGGTGGCGATCGGGAGGTCGGCCAGGCGCCATTCGAGCATCCCGTCGGTCAGTCGGCGGGCCGGGCGGCCGGCGGCGGTGAGCAGTCGGACCGCGTCGTGGGCGAGGACGCAGTACTCGCCCCGGCAGTAGGCGACGATCTCCTGGTCGGCGGGCAGGTCGGCGAGCCGCTCGGGCAGCTCGTCCAGGGGCACGCTGATCGCGCCGGGGACATGCCCGGCGGCGTACTCCTCGCGGGGCCGCACATCCAGCACGGTGACCCCGGTGCCCGCGCGGCGCAGCAACTCCTCACGGGTGACTTGCTCGGTGTGCGGCCCCAGGTAGGCGGTGCGCGCGGCTTCCACATCGGGCAGATGCGTGTTCGCCACGGAGCGGACCAGCGCGAACAACGCCGCCACGTCGGTTCCCGCGAGCCGGTAGTAGATCTTGGTGCCGGCCCGGCGGGTGGTCACCAGGTTGGCCTGTTTGAGGGTCTGCAGGTGCGCCGAGGCCGTGGTCAGGCCGAGCTCGGCGGCCCGGGCGAGAGCATCGACGGTGCGTTCGCCCTGGGCGAGCAGGTCCAGCAGCTCCAGCCGCTTGCCGCTGGCCAGTGCCTTGCCGACGCGGGCGAACTGGTCGAACAGCGCGGTCTTCGCAGCCCGATCACCCATAGCATTCTCCAATCATCCATGGAATAGTGTAGAGCATGGATGTGGGCAGTGCGGTAAACCTGATCCCGCTGGTGGACGAGGGGTTGGGCAACTCCGCCTACCTGGTCGACCTCGGCGACGGCCGCGCGCTGGTCCTGGATGTCAGCCGCGACCTACGCCAGGTCCACCGAGCGGCACACCAGCGCGGGTTGCGGATCGCGTTCGCCGCCGACACTCATCTGCACGCCGACTTCCTATCCGGCGCCACCCAGCTTGCCGCGACCGAGGGCACGCGCGTGTTGGCCGCGGCAGCCGGCGACCGGGAGTTTCCCCATACCGGGCTGCGCGACGGCGACGAGGTGGATCTCGCAGGGCTGCGGCTGCGCGCGTTGGCCACCCCCGGACACACCCACGAGCACCTGTCGTTGCTGCTGCTCGACGGCGACCGTCCGGTCGGGGTGTTCACCGGCGGCTCCTTGCTGGTCGGGTCCGCCGCCCGCACCGACCTGGTGGCACCGCAGCAGACCGAGGAACTGGCCCGCGCCCAGTACCGCTCCCTGCACCGCCTTGCCGCATTGCCCGACCACGTCGCGGTGTGGCCCACCCATGGGGCGGGTTCGTTCTGCTCCGCCCCACCCGCAGCCGAGCGGACCAGCACCATCGGCCGGGAGAAGGCCACCAACCCGCTGCTGCAGGCCGCCGGCGAGGACGCCTTCGTCGCCCAACTGCTCGGCTCGTTGGGCAGCTTCCCGCCGTATTTTCTGCGGCTGGCCGAGGCCAACCGCCGCGGTCCCGCCGTCCTGGCTGAGTCGCCCGCGTTGCCGCCGCTAGATGTCGCCGCGGTGCGGGCACTGCTCGCCGACGGCGCCACGCTGCTCGACACCCGCCCGGTGACCGACTTCGCCGCCGCCCACATCCCCGGCGCCCTGTCGATCCCGCTGCGGCCGGTGTTTGCCACCTGGCTGGGCTGGCTGGCCCCGCCCGACCGGCCGCTGATCATCGTGCGCGGCGGCGACCAGGACCCGGCCGAGATCGCCTGGCAGGCCACCAAGATCGGCTACGACACCCTCGTCGGCGAGTTGGCCGGCGGCATGCACGCCTGGACAGCCGACGGCGAGCCCACCGCGGCCACCCGCCTGGTCACGGCGGCCGAGGTCGAGCCGGGCCGGGTTCTGGACGTTCGCCAGGACAGCGAGTTCGCCGCCGGCCACCTGCCCGGCGCGACCCACCTGGAGCTGGGCGAGCTCACCGGTCGCGCTGGCGAGGTGCCCGGCGAGGCGGTGGTGCTGATGTGCGGGCACGGCGAACGCGCGATGAGCGCGGCCAGCCTGCTCGAACAGGCCGGCCACCGCGAGCTCACGGTGTTGCGGGGCGGCCCGCAGGACTGGGCTCGGGCCACCGGCAACGCACTGGACAGCGGCCCATGACCCGATCCGCGGCCCCGGTGCGGCTGGGTTTGCGGGCCAACCTCGCCCAGTTCAGCCTGCTCGTCGCCGTCAACGCACTGGTCGGCGGGGTGCTCGGGCAGGAACGCATCGTGCTGCCGCTGCTGGCCGAGCGCGAGTTCGGCCTGACCGGCTACACGTTTCTGCTCACCTACGTGCTCGCCTTCGGCGCCACCAAGGCCGCCACCAACTACGTCGCCGGCACCTGGTCGGACCGGTACGGCCGCAAACCCGTGCTCGTCGCCGGGTGGCTGATCGCCATCCCGGTGCCGCTGATGTTGATCTGGGCGCCGCACTGGGGCTGGGTGGTGGCGGCCAACGTCCTGCTCGGCATCAACCAGGGCCTGACCTGGTCCACCACCGTGATCATGAAGATCGACCTCGCCGGCCCTGCCCGGCGGGGGCTGGCCATGGGGCTCAACGAGGCCGCCGGCTACGCCGCCGCCGCCGCGACCGCCCTGGCCACCGGCTACCTCGCCGCCCACTACGGGCTGCGGCCGGCGCCGTTCCTGCTCGGCCTGGCCTACGCCGCGCTCGGCCTTGGCCTGTCCGGGCTCGTTGTCCGGGAGACCCGCGACCACGCCCGCCAGGAGGCCGCCACGCACCAGGCCCGCCCGGACGGCCGGCACGATCACCTGCACGCCGACCTGACCACCCGGCAGGTCTTCCTCCACACCAGCGTTCGGGAGCCGGCGCTGTCGGCGGCCAGCCAGGCCGGTCTGGTCAACAACCTCAACGACGGCCTGGCCATGGGCCTGTTCCCGATCCTGTTCGCCACCACCGGCCTGTCGGTGGCCCGGATCGGTGTGCTCGGCTCGCTCGTGCTGGCCGTGTGGGGATTCGGCCAACTGGCCACCGGGCCGCTGTCGGACCGATGGGGCCGCAAACACCTGATCACCGCCGGCATGCTCACCCAGGCCGCCGCCCTCGCGCTGTTCGCCGCGGCCAGCTCCTTCGCGTGGTGGGCGGTGGCGGCCGTGCTGCTCGGCGCGGGCACCGCGATGGTCTACCCCACCCTGCTGGCGGTGATCGGCGACGTCGCCCACCCCGCCTGGCGGGCCCGCGCGGTCGGGGTCTACCGGCTCTGGCGCGACGGCGGGTTCGCCGTCGGCGCCGTCCTGTCCGGCATCGTCGCCGACCTGTGGGGACTGCGGCCCGCCGTCTGGGTCGTCGCCGCCATCACCGCCGCCTCCGGCCTGATCGTCGCGGTCCGCATGTACGAAACCCACGCACCAGCACCGAAGGAGACAACGCTGTGACTGTCCCGAATGGACTCCGCGACGGTCCGGTCTACCTTGACTACAACGCCACGACTCCGGTCGACCCTCGGGTGGTCCAGGCCTGCCTGCCCTACCTGGTCGAGCATTTCGGCAACCCGTCCAGCGACCATGCCTACGGCCGCACCGCACACGCCGCCGTCGCCGATGCCCGAGCCGCAGTCGCCGACCTGATCGACTGCGCAGCGCATGAGATCGTGTTCACCGGCGGCGGATCCGACAGCGACACCCTCGCCATCCGCGGCGCCGCACTCGCGCACCGCCACCGCGGCACCCACCTGATCACCCAGGCCACCGAGCACCCGGCCGTCCTGGCCACCATGGACGCCCTGCGCCGGCTGCACGGCTTCCGCGTCACCCACCTGCCCGTCGACCGCCACGGCCTGGTCAACCCCAACGACCTCGAGGCCGCGCTGACCGATGACACCGTGGTCGTGTCGATCATGCACGCCAACGGCGAGACCGGCACCATCCAACCCATCCGCGAACTGGCCGACCTCGCCCACGCCCGCGGTGCCCTGTTCCACACCGACGCCTCC
>Ga0210378_10001807_pt1 | contig 11070 bp, 6 predicted proteins | sample PLM1_60_b1redo_FD_155465 | JGI IMG/M metagenome (GOLD analysis project Ga0210378, IMG submission 155465) | Groundwater sediment microbial communities from an aquifer in East River, Colorado, USA - PLM1_60_b1 redo | ecosystem: Environmental > Terrestrial > Soil > Riparian zone | place: USA: East... | reverse complement strand
CCGGCGGCCTTGATCTTGGCGACCAGGTCGGAAATGTCCCGGCCGGACAGCTCCGCCGAGGTGTCGAAGCTCGGGATGATCGACCCGACGAACTGCAGCCCGTACCGGGCGACGTAGTAGCCGAACGCGTCGTGGTTGGTGACCAGCTTCCGCTGGGCGGTCGGGACGGAGTCGATCTCGGCCCGGATCCCCTTGTCCAGCGCGTCGAGCTTGGCCGCGTACGCGATTTCGTTCGCCTCGTACGTCGCCCTGCCGGCGGGATCCTTCGCCTCGAACGCGGTCGCGATGTTGCGCACCATGATCTTGGCGTTCATCGGGTCATGCCAGACGTGCGGGTCGCCCTCCTTGTCCGCGGCGTCTCCCGGGTGGACGGTCACTCCCTCGGACGTGTCGACCACCGTGCCGGTGAAGCCGGCGGAGGTGATGGTGTCGTCGAGGAACTTCTCCAGCCCGACGCCGTTCTTGAGCACCAGGTCCGCGGTGGCGATCGCCTGCACGTCCGCCGGCGAGGCCTCGTAGTCGTGCGGGTCGACGTTCGGCTTCACGATCTGGGTGAGGTGGATCCGGTCGCCCCCGACGTTCCGGCCGAAGTCGGCCACCTGGGTGGTGGTGGCGACCACCCGCAGCGCGGGCCCCGCGCCGGAGTTGCCGGCCGGCGAACCGGTGCCGTCCGCCGCCTGGCAGCCCGCCAGGCCGAGCGCAAACGCGGACACCGCGGCAGCGGTCAGGTGGGCGACGCGCAGGCGCACAGAACCAATCCCTCGATCGGACATTCAGTCTCAGCGCCCACCGTAGTCCGAATCGAAAACGGTTGTCAATAACGGCCGGCGCCAGGCCCGGACTGAGCTAGGCTGCGTGCTCGCCACCGCTGATGCGGCCGGAGCGGATGCGGCCAGACACGACGTACGCGGCGATCGCGGTGGTGATCGGCACCGAGGCGACCAGCCCGTCCGGGTCCGGCCGTACTCGAAAGACGACCTGCATCTCGGCGGTCGTGGTCGACATCGGCGAGCACGGTCATCAGACGAACGCCAAGGACGCGGGGGAGATGCGTCGGACCAGTCTGCCGACCGAAATTGCCAAGGTGGGAAGGGTAGCCGGTAGCAGCCCGGCGTCTTTGGCGAAGCGCTACCGGGTGAGCGGCAGTGCGTGTGTGTCTGGACGCTACGGGCGGGTGGCGGGTCGGTGATGGTGGGAAGCTAGGCTGGGGCGGTGTCGGGGCGAGGGCGCGCAGGTCCCGGGCTGTTCCAGCGGCAGGAACGAGCGGCGCAGCATGCCCCTTGCTCGTTCAGCTTGCACAGCCAGATGTAGTCCAGCTTGTCCGTCTTCGGCCCGCCCCGGACGTTCTCAGCTCCCGCACGCTGGCCAGCCCCAGCCCCCGCTCCAGCCCGGCGGCCTCGAGCATGTAGAGCCAGATCCTGCCAGTGGTCCTCGTGGACTCCAGTACCACCCGCTCGACCCCCGGGCCGACCAGTTGGCCTGAACCAGACGAACACGAAGTTCGACCCGCAATCCGTGCGTTCGGCTCAGATCCTGGCAGGAACCAGCATCTCGCCGGCCGTGTCCGCGGTCCCTGGGGATCGCTCGGCGAGCGGTAGTCGGCGGGCCGTTGACATGCGCGACCGGTGCCAGGCCCTACGCTATGCACGTCATCGAATGGTCAGGGAGGGCACTGTCGTCGCCGAGCGGAAGCGCACGCTCGGGGCCTATTACAGCCCTGAGCCGTACGCGCGGTTGCTCGTCCGCTGGGCACTCGCTGGCAAGGCGGGAGCGGTGCTCGACCCGAGCTACGGCGGGTGCGCGGTACTCCGCGTCGCCCTTGACGAACTCGCTCTCCTGGGTGCCGAGCGCCCGACAACGATGATCTACGGCGCGGACATCGACGGCGACACAGCGCCCTGGGCAGCGCACCTCATGTCTCGAGGCGTGCCAGACCACCACCTCCGCAGCGCGGACTTCCTCACGCTCGAGCCAGACGTGGAACTACCGTGCGTCGCCGCAGTCGTCGGCAACCCACCATACGTTCGACATCACTGGTTGACGCCTGAGATGGCGAAGCGGGCCGCTGCTGCGGCAGCGCGTGCCGGAGTGCATCTCAGCGGACGCGCAAGCCTGTGGGCCTACTTCGTAGTGCATGCTGCGCGCTTCGTCGAGACTGGTGGGCGCATGGCGCTTCTCCTGCCAGGAGCGGTGCTGCAGGCGGACTACGCGACGGCCGTGATTCGGCACCTGGAGAGTGCATTCGGCGACGTACTGCTGGTTCGGCTCCGGCAGCGCATCTTCGCCGATGCCGAGGAGGAGACGATCGTGGTCCTCGCGTCGAACGCGGGCAGCGCCAGCGCGGGCTGCCGCGTCACCGAGGCCGACGGCATCCAGGCGCTTCAGCATCTGTTGACGTCGACGCCCGTGCTGTCGGCGGTCGGCAGACCGGCCATCGACGGCGTCGCAGACTGGAAGCTCGGCGCGGTCGACAGGCGATGTCTGGACCTGCTCCAGCAGATCCTGGTCGACCGACGGGTGAGCCGGTTGGGGGATGTCGCACACGTCGGAATCGGGACGGTGACTGGTGCAAACGGGTTCTTCGTTTGCACCGAGCGGGAGGCTGCGGCGATGGGCGTGACGGCATGGACCAGACTTGTCGTCACCCGCAGCGCCTGGCTTACAGGTCCCGAGTTGACAGCTAGGCAACTGCAGCAGAATGCCCGGGGGGCGGCGACGCGCCTCATGGTGTTGCCGAGCGACCTGCGCATCGACAGGAGGACCCGGCTAGGCCAGCGGATCGTGCACGGCGAGGCTGCGGGGGTGATGAACCGCCACCACTGCCGCCGTGATCCCTGGTGGTCCCTCCCGTCGGCGCCGGCACCGGACGCATTCCTCGGTTACATGGGGGGTGCCCACCGCGGTCTCGTCATGAACCGCGCCGCAGCGGCCAGCACGAATACAATCCATCAATTACGTTGGAAGCGCCAGGTTGCGGTGTCCGAGGCTCGCACCATGGCAGTGACAAGTTGGTCTTCTCTGACCCGGCTGTGCGCCGAACTGTTCGGCCGACACTACGGCGGAGGAGTACTCAAACTGGAGATCGCTGCGGCGCGGCGGCTCCCTATCTTGGCAGGAGAAATCCTAGCGCAGCCGGACTGGTTGATCTGCCGCACTGGCGGTGACCAAGCCCGAAACTACGCAGACCGGATGCTGCTGCGCTCGCTGGACCTGACGGCTGGCGATCTCTTGCTGTTCCGGCGCAGTGCGGACGCGCTCGCCGCGCACCGTACTGCTGTGCCGGTGGCACCCCCTGAGCTCGAGAAGCGCGTCCTAGAGGCGTAGTGCAGAGAGGCGTACGTCACTGGTCACTGGGTTCGTCGGAGTCGTCAGGAGAGTTGAGATGTGACGCCACCGGCTGTGGGGGCACCGGCGTGGATGGCGACAGCAGCTCAGCTCACCTCGTCAGAAAGAGGTGTTCGGGTGGAATTGCGCGCTTCCACGCGACCCACGGCGAACCTGAGCTCGCCGCCACTTGCTCCGCGTGCCAGCGAAGTTGCTTGTCGTGCCGAAAGGCCTGGACAGATCTCCACCGGCGGCCCGGACCTGTCTCCCGGACGGCATGCCTCGCCCAGTCGTCTTGGAATAGCTCCGATATGGCGAACTCCATGCACGACAACGGGCTCGCAAGCACTCCAGGTAGGCGGGGGATATCGAGCGCCTTGGGGAACATCTCGTCTTGATCACGGCCGAGCACCTGGACGTGGAAATATGCGCCAGGCGCAGCGTCGTCCGCTACCTCCATTCGCCACACCGCCAGTTCCACAAGCTCGTCACCTCCGGGATCGCCTTCGATGATCCGGACGACGGTGCTCGCTAAGCCGCTGAGACGTACCTGCCGCGCGGGCCGAGAGTCGCCGCGAGGGCGCACGGGCTCCAGGTGCCATATGAATGTCACTTTCGCATGCACGCACAAGCTACCCTCGTCGCCAGGCATGTAGCTGCCGTAGCTCAACTTCGTGAGCATCGGGTTGTGAGGGTGCAGCTGCCAGGCGAATGGCCCGCCGACGCCGCGCGTGATGCCGACCAGGTCCTGCTCGGCCTGCCGCAGGACAGCATCCGAGCCCGGTGCAAGGAACGTCCTGGCGAGCTCACGGAAGGCATGGATCTCCTGCCGGAGGTCGATCACGTCGAACAGCAGGCTCACGCGCGGCCCGTCCATGCCCGGCCGTCGAGGAGAAACCGGTCTGCCGGCTGCACCAGCGCGCGCAGCCCAGGGTCCTCCTCGGCGTCTGAGCGCAGCGCGAAAGCGTCATCTGCGTACGGGGGCCAGTCGTCCGGGCGGATTCGGACGGTCTCCTCCACTTCGACGAGTCTATCGACACGACGAAGGTCACCGGCAATCACCGTCACCGGGTGCAGCCACTCACGTTCTGCCCGGGCCCCATGCCGCACCGCCAACGCAGCCACGGCGCGCGAGTTGCCTGCATCGCCGTTGGTCATACGGAATAGCCAATCCTCGACGCCCGCGCGCCACCATCGCAGCCCCGGAAAACCCTGCAGAGCTCCTGTATACTCGTACGGTAAGAGTTCGGCTCGCAAGTCGGTTGTTTCCGCGTCGCCGCCCGTGAGCGCATCAACGCGGAGCCGTGCGCAGAGCTGCTGCTCGTCGAGCAGGAAGCACGGGTACGGAAAGATCCGGTGCAAGAGCCAGCGCAGCAGAACCAGACCGTGGGAACGCTCGCTTAGTTCGTGCAACTGCGGGCGGCAGTCGAGAACCTCGGCCTCTGCTTCTGGAGCCCACGGTGCCGCGCCAGAATCGAGGCGCAGTAGCTGCCAGAGTTGACGCTCGGGCTCACCCACTTGGTTTGACCAATGTTCGGGAAGCGACGTGACCGCCTTGGCCAATGCGGAGAGCTGGATGCCGCCTTCCGGGGCAAAGAGTGCCTCGCGACGGAAGACCCACTCAAGGTTGTTCTCGCGGGAGAAGACGTGCGGCAGCACGACATCCGGCAGCCCGAACGACGCTTCCGACAGATGGCCGGACCATACGGCGAACGCCACGGGCCGTTGCAGGACCGCGCCAGGGTAGCGATCGGCAAGCGACGGGAGCAAGGTGCTGCGCATCGTCGCGGCGACAGCGAGCCCGTCCTTCGGCGATCGCGCGACGCTGTCGGTCTCGTCGCGCTCGGCCCAATGGGTCAGAAAGTAGTCGATGACGACTAGGTCGGCCCAGGCGAGGTCATCAGCAAATGCCTCCTCGGGATGCCGCAGCCGCACTGAGAGATCGTAGCCCCTGAGTGCCTGGTCGAGCAGGGCAGGCGAGATGCGGTCGTCGTCGTCGATGAACAGCACGTGCGGCTGAGCGCCGGTGGCAGCAGGCGTCGTCATTCCGGGATCACCACCTCGACCGCCGTAGCGAACCCCGGCCCAGGGGCGATGAACCGCACCGTTCCTCCGTACTCGGACACCATGTCGCGGGTGATAGGTAGTCCGAGTCCCATTCCCTGACCGAGCACCGGGTCTAGGATGGTGGTGGTGCTGGCGTATGGGACGAACCACCTCTCCGCCTCAGATGGCTCGACTCGGACACCCGTGTTCTGTACCAGAATCCGCACACCGTGGCCCGTCTCTTCGCCGTCGACCGCCACCCTACCGTGAGGGCCCGCGGCCTTGATGGCATTGCTGAGGAGGTTCGTCATGATTGCCTGCAACTCGGAGCGAAACACAGGCGGCGTGCGCAGATCCTCGGGAATGTTGTTGAGCAGTTCGATGTCGCGAGCCGCAGCTGTGCCGACGAATCCGAGCAGGGCCACACCGACTCGGCCGCGCAGGTCCAAGCGGGTTCGCCGGCGTCGGCCCTCACTGCTCGCGACGTCGACCAGGTAGGAGGCCTGGCGCTCCAGCGCTCGCCTCACCTCGGCGACGGCGCGACGGGCATGCACCGCCTTGCTTGGCCAGCGCTCCTCCGCCACCGGCTCGAGCGCTTGCTCCGCGTCGCGTGTTGCCGGTACGAGTTGCGCGATCTCATGCGTGAACGCCGACATCTGAGCGCCGACACTGGCTAGGACTCTAAGCAGACTGGCATCCTGGATGAGCGCGTCGGCCGCGTCCTCGACCGCAACGACCGCTCGATCGATGGCGGAAATGCCCACTACCGGCCGCGGTCGCTCCGATTCGAGTTCGTCCTTGCTGCGCGGAGGCAGGCTGAGCCTTCGACGGAGCAAGGCAAGGTTGTTCCTCAGCTGGGCCGCCGTGCCTTGCGCGACTGCCTTGCCGACCACGGTCCACTCGTCCCCGACCAGGTTGTCGCCACCATCCTCGCCACCCTTGTCCGCGTCGGTTGCCTTGTCCGCGTCGGTTGCCTTGTCCGCGTCGATCTCGGAATCGGCGACGGCGTCGCTCATACCTTCGTTCTCGTTGAGGGCGTCGTACTCCACCTGCGCACGTGTGCGGCGGGCCTCTGTGGCAAGCTCGGTCTTCTGGGTGTAGCTGGCGAGGGCCCAGGCGCGCTGTAGCAGGTCAATGCCGGTGCGCACGGTTGCTACGAGCCGGTCGTAGTTTTCGTCGGGAACGAAGCCCTCGCGGTTGACCAAGGTCCGCAATCCTCCGGCGCCACTTTCCGTCAGAAAGACCGCGCCAAAGTAGTTGCGGTTGGGCTGCAGACGGAGACTGACGTCGCGCGCGGTCAATGCACGGAGGGCGGCGAGGTCGTCCTCAGGCCCGCCCAGCAGGGGGTTGATCTGAAAACGCCCGGCCCGTCGGGTGTAGTCGAAGTCGAGGCCGAGCCAGTCGTTGCCGATCTCGCCGTACGGAAGGACGCGAAAGCCCTCGAGGTATATCCGGACGCCGCTGTTGAGGGTGCTCCAGGCCCGTTCAAGGGTGGGGACTGTTCCCGACCGGAGCAGGATCCGGGCGTCGAAGAACGGCCCGAGCTGCGGCGCGGCATGGGGTGCAACGGCAGCCAATGGGGTGCCGTACTGGTTTTCGGCCAGACCTGCCCGCGTTGGCGCGAGTGCGTAGCGGACATCCCGGCCGCGCGCGGCACGGATCTCCAGCACCCAGTCAGCGCTGCGCTCCACCTGCGCCCAGTACTCCTCAGGCCGCGCGAAATCACCCTGTACCTCGAGCTTCATCCCGGGGTCGGATCGGTCTGCGTCGCGGATCCTCGGCTCTTTGAACAGCAACGGGCCGGGCAGCACCGAGCGCGAGAGGGTTGTAGCGAGCGTGCCGGGTGGCTCGAAGTTGGTCAGTTGGCGGCCCAGGTCCTGCAGATCCTGGACCGTCCACGCATGGCGGAGGCGGGTAAGGCGCAACGTCGTCCCGGCCGCGGTGCGGCGGGATAGCAACTCGGCGGCAAGTTCGAGGCCGCGATGGATGTCCGACAGTGTGTCGGCCTGCTCGATCAGATCCCAGTCAATGGTGGCCTGCACGAGCGTGTGTTGGGCCTCCCCTATGCGAGCCCGCAAGTCCCCTGACGACAGGTTGGGATGCGCGTCGCGGAGGACTGTCAAGGCGGATCCATCCAGACCGACGGCGGCCACGGACGGCGAGTTTGTGAGCAGCAAGCCGGCCAACGCCCTTCTCGCCTGTGAACCGGCGCAGGAACACCGGACTCCGCCGGTCCCCCACCGTCTTGCCTCGCGCCGCGAGTCGGAGGAAGCCGCTGCGGAACTGGGCGTCGGTCATCCCAGTACCGTCGTCGACCAACTGCAAGACTGCCGCATCCGGGGTGTCGAGGTTCTCCCCGTACAGGAGTACCGAGGTGGCGTCGGCGTCGTAGGCGTTCTTGATGAGCTCGACCAGCGCGGTGGAGTCCCGGCCCACGAGGAGCTCGCCGAGCTGCCGAAACAGGCCGGTATCTACTGTGAACTCGGGAGGCTTCACGTCCGTCACAGTGTCACCTTAGGCAGTAGAACCAACGTTAACGGTGGTTGCTGGCGCAAGTTGATGTGCCGGGGCGACCGCTCGGCCAGCCAGGCCCGGCCGTCCGCCCTGCAGCCAGCAGGCCGGTCCTGCCCGTAGTGGGTGAGCACCGCGTCGAACTGGTTGCGTAGCAGCGTACGCAGCCGTGCCGACGGGCGTTGACACCTGGCCGAACGTCGGCGGCAACGCCAGGCGACGCTCTTTACGGCACCCGTAGGGGAGGCAGGAAGGCGCGGGTTTCCCGCCGCTACACCATCTGGATGCTGGGGCGTTCTGTGGTGTTGGCGAACGAGCCTCGTCACGGGTCTGCGTCAGCCCCAGACGAGGAGGTCGCTGCTGACGGGTGCGACGGGGGAGTTGGGGCCGAGTCCGGTGACGTCGATGGTGTAGGCGCCGGGTGGCAGGGGTCGAGGGTGGTGGCGGTGGTGCCGCGGCTGGGTTTGGGGCTGGCGTCGACGAGATGCCCCTTTTCGTCGGTGACGGTGATCCAGAGCGTGTGCCGGCCGGTGCGCCTCGTCGGCCCGGGACACCTCATGCCGGTACGAGGCGACCGCCAGCCCCAGCCCGGGCCGGTTCGCCCCGCCGACCGTGCCGACCGCGGCGTGCCGGTCCAGGTAGCCGACCGCCGCGTCCACCGCCGCATCGAACGCGGCCGCGATGTCCGCGCGCAGGCCCGCATCGGCGAACGCCCACAGCAGGCTGACCGACTTCGGCGCCGAACAGACCAGGTCGTAGCCGATCACCACCGTCGGCGGCAGCCGGTCCGCGGCGAACCGCAGCACCTCCTCCCGGCGCACCAGCCACCGCCCCGTGCCCGGGTCCCGGAACGCCGCCAGCCGATCCACCGCCGGCCGCCCCGCCGGCCGCCGGCCCTCCACCCCGCCGCGTCCGCGCGATCCCCGTCCAGATTCGCATCGGGCGGCTGCCCGGCTGTCGCCTTGCCGGCTTGCTGCTCGGCCAGCCGGCGCAGGTAGCGGGCGCTCACCCCGACCGCCCGGGCGGCCTCCTCCAAGCCCACCACCTCACCCAGCGGCGGCTGCCGCCCGCCGACGTGGACCGCCCGGCCGGCTGACCCGGCCGCCGGCCGGTCACCGCGTGCGGGCCAGCCAGCAGCCGCTCCAACTGCACGCCGGCCACCACACCACGCAGGCCCACCAGCGATGCGCCCGCCCCACGGGCCCGGCCGGGCACGCCGGGGCCTCCGGGCCCCGGCCGTGCCGCCGCCGTAGTAGCCGCTCAGCCCGCCGGCGTGGTCCGCCTGCACGCCGGTCCCCTGCACGTAGGCCACCACCCGCCGGGCCGCCACCGCCACAGTCCCCGGGTCACCGGCCCGCAGCAACAACACCCTGATCGTCGCGATCACCAGTCGGTCCGCCGTTCCCACCCGCCGCCCCGACCGGCGCCCGCGCCCAAGCCGGCAGCGAGGGCAGGCCGGCACTGCCAGGTGGTAGTGGGAATGGGGCAGCCGAATACGGCAGCCCGCCCCGGAACTCCCGGCTCGCGGGACCAGCCGCGACAGCCGCCAGCGGCATGGATGAGCCGACGGCCCGGCCACCGAGGCCGCTACTATTCGGCGCGCCCACCACGGCGGCCAGCGGTCAGACCGGCGCGGCGCTGGCGCGCCAGTCACCGGACTACCCCAACGGCCCGCGTCGTACTGCAGTCGGGTGATCGTGCCCGCATCCGGACCGGTGTCCAGTCGGACCGAGACGTCGCGCAGGTCCGGGTCGGTTCGCCCCGGCACGGCGCCGCCGCGATCGTGCTCACCGTGCCCTCGACGAAAACCACCGCGCCCCCACCGGCCGCCTGGAACTGCAGCGGTACCGGGAAATGCCGCTTCGCCGGCCCAGAGCAGGACAAGGCGGGGGGCGCCTTCCACCGCAGCGCACGGGTGGAAGGCGCCCGCTGCCGTCCGGTCAGAGGCGCTCGCCGTACTTTCGGAAGTGCAGTTCCCTGGCCTGCTCCACCCAGCGCTGCCGTTCGATCCGGCCGCTGACGTCGCCGCCCAGCGCGGCCCTGGCGCGGGCGAGCGCCTCGCCGTCGTCGCCGAGCAGGGCGAGTTGGCGGTACGTGGTGATGCCGACGTCGACCAGGATCCGGTGGATGACGGGGCCGATCCCAACGACCTGCCGCAGGTCGTCGGACCGCCGAACCGGCTCGCCCGCCGGCGCCGCCCCGTTCCAGGCCGCGGTCGGTGAGCCAGCCGGCCCCAGCCCGCCGGCCGAGTCCCGGGCGGGCAGGACCGCCGCGTCCCCCGACTCGGCGACCGCCGGCCTGGGCTCGGGTCGACGCGCCGCCGGGGCTGTGGCATCGGCGCCATCGTCGGAGTTCGCGGCGGCAGCCACGGCGCCGCGCTCGGCCACGCGGTCCACCGGCCTGGCAACCGCGGCTTCCTTCTCCAGATCGAGCCCGGAGGTCCGCGGTGCGGCGGGCTCAGTGTCTCCCGCCGGCACCCCCGCACCGGAACGCGCCGAGCCGTCCGGCTCGACCTGGCCGGCCGCAGCAAGTCCGACGTCGGCAGCGGCCTCGGCCGAGCCGGAGGCGGCGGCACCGGGTTCCTCGGCCGCGAGATCCGCGGCCGCTTGGGCAGGGTGCTCCGGTTCGGCGGCCTCCGCCGCCCTGGCGACCGCGGCACCGGCTGCCGGCTCGGCGGCGCCCGCAAGCCTCCCGGCTGCGTCGCCGGCGCCGCTCCTCTGCCGTTCGGCGCCGTCGCGTTCGGCGCCGTCGTGTTCGGCGGCGGCCGCCGCTCCCGGCTCGGTGGGCTCGGCCGCCGGTGCGGTCCGCCCGCCCGGCCAGGGCGGGGCCGGCTCGGAGGGCTCGGCTGCCGGTGCGGAGGGCTCGTCGGAGGGCTCGGCTGCCGGTGCGGAGGGCTCGGCTGGCGGCTCGGTTGGCTCGGCCGCCGCGTCGGCAGGCCCGCCCGGCCCCGGTGGAGCCGGCTCGGTGTCCGGCGGCAACGGCGGCTCGATGCGGTCGCCGTTCGCACGCGCGTGCACGCGGCGCTTGCCGTTGCGACCATTTCGCGGCAGCACCCGAACGTCTCCGGTGGACAGATCGGCGCCGTACGGGGTCGGGAGCGCCGACCGGCGCGGCGCGGCGTGCTTGGGGCCGCGCCGCACCCGCTGCGTGGGCAGATCTCGGCCCCGGACCAGCCACCCGACGAAGACC
>Ga0210378_10001806_pt1 | contig 11076 bp, 11 predicted proteins | sample PLM1_60_b1redo_FD_155465 | JGI IMG/M metagenome (GOLD analysis project Ga0210378, IMG submission 155465) | Groundwater sediment microbial communities from an aquifer in East River, Colorado, USA - PLM1_60_b1 redo | ecosystem: Environmental > Terrestrial > Soil > Riparian zone | place: USA: East... | reverse complement strand
TCATCGACATCGATGACTCGGAGGCCCTCATCCGCGGCGTCGAACTGACCGGCCCCCCGTGTCCCCATCGACCTCGTCCTGCACACCCCCGGTGGCCTGGTCCTCGCCGCCGAGCAGATCGCCTCCGCCCTCGCCCGGCACGAGGCCCCAGTCACCGTCTTCGTCCCGCACTGCGCGATGAGCGGAGGAACGCTGATCGCGCTGGCGGCAGACCACATCGTGCTCGCACCCTCCGCCGTCCTCGGCCCGGTCGATCCTCAGCTCGGGGACACGCCCGCCGCGTCGATACTGTCGGTCGTGGCCGCAAGGACCCCGACCGGATCGAACGACAAGTCGCTGGTCATGGCTGACATTGCCCGTAAGGCCCAGGAGCAGGTGCGCGCCTTCGTCGCCCGCCTGCTGCGCCGCCACCTGCCCGAGGACCGGGCCGACACGCTCGCCGCCGTGCTCTCCGAAGGTCGCTGGACCCACGACTTCCCGATCGACGTCGACACCGCGCGGGCGCTCGGCCTGGAGATCTCCACCGACCTCCCGGACGAGGTCCGGCGGCTGATGATGCAGCTCTACCCGCAGCCTCGTGGCCGGCGGCCGTCGGTCGAGTACGTCCCGGCTCCCTACGGGACGGAGCCCACCCGCGTCCCGCCGGTCGACCGGCCCCGCCGAGGACGGCGGCAGGATCCGGGCAAAGCGTAGAACTCCCGCTGATCGCGACGGACTCCGCCGAAGACCCGCCGGTCAGAGGCGGCGCTCGATCGGGAGCCGGGAGCGGGTGAGCAGGCCGGCGCCGAGCATCGCGACCAGCGGCACCAGCACCAGCGTGATGACGACGTTGAGCCAGGGCACCGTGATCGGGTACGGCGTGGGCGCCGGCCAGAGGTCGGCGTACCGCTGGTTGAGCGCGAACAGCACGGCAATGGCGGCGCCCAGCCCGACGACGGCGCCGAGCAGCGACCCGAGCCCGGCTATCACTCCGGACTGGCTCATCGACAGCGCCCGGCGGACCCGCGGTGAGGCGCCGACGGCGGCCAGCGTGCCGAGATCGGCGCGGCTGTCGGCGGCGGCGAGCCCGGTCGCGATCGCGGCGGCGCCGAGCGTGATGACACCGGCCACGATGGCCAGCACCAGCAGGGATGCGGTGTCCGTGGGTGGGCCCTGCTCCACGTACACCATGAAGTCCTCGCCGAGCGCGGCCTCGGCCCGGTCCCGCTCCTCGACCGTCGGCATGCGGCTGGTGGTCGCCAGCGTGACGCGGATCGTCCTTTGGGTCAGGCCGAGCGTACGAGCGGTCGCGTCGGTCATCATGGCGATGGGCACCCGCGGAGGATGCGGCAGCGCGTAGCCGGGCGCGGTCACCGTCGGCGTCTCCCGGGTGGCGGCGGGCGTGGGCCTCTCGATGGTCAGCGTCACCCGGCCGTTCTCCAGGTAGCGGGGGTCACTGACGACAACGGTCCCGGCGCGCAGGGCGGCGGCTGCCCGGTCGGCGTCCTCGGTCGCGATGTTCGCCACCATGCCCGCCGTGGTCTCGTCGACGATGACCGTTATGCCGGCCTCGGACCGGAACCCGCCGAAATAGTTGAACGCCTTGCCGACGTCGTCGCAGCGCCGGTCGTTCCGGGCGGCTCGCTGCTCGGCCCGGGTCGGCTCGCGCCGCAGTGCTTCGGGCGAGTACGGGCAGGCGCGTGCCACCGGCATCCGCGGGCCGCCCTCGAGCAGCACGCTGATCTCATGGAGCTGCACGATCGGCAGCGTGCTGCGCAGGGTGGCGACCACTTCCGGGGGCAGCGGCCGCTGGCTGGCCGGGTCGCCCTTGCCGAAGTGGAGCACGGACACGTCCCCGGGTCGGCCCGCGGCCCGGTAGTCGTCCTTGGCGCGTTCGTTGCTCGCGGCGATCGAGACGCCGACGGCCAGGCTGCCGACCACCGCGGCCATCACGGCCGAGATCGCCGGCGCGGCCGCGGTCCGGTTGCGGGAGGTGTCGCGCAGCGCGATCCGCGGTGCCAGCGGCAGCCGGTGTCCGAGCCGGGCCACCAGCCCCACCAGGGCGGGCGTACACAGGATCAGCCCGAGCTCGGCGACGACCAGGCCTGTGACGATGAGCGCCGAGGTGGTGCCCCAGGCGCCGACGCCGGTCACGCCGGCACCGGCCGCCACGAGCACCCCGCCGAGGACCAGCCAGCGTCGCCGTGACCGGGTGATCCCGCGCCGGCCGGCGAGTGCGCTGACCACGTCCTGTCTCGATGCGATCCAGGCGGGTACGAGCGCGGCCAGCACGCCGGTCGTCACGGCAAGCCCGGCGAGGACCGCCAGCGCCACCGGAAACACCCTGAAGCCACCGGACCGGGTGTTGGAGAGGTCCTCGAACAGCGGGCGGGTGGCCGTGCCGGCGGCGATGCCCAGCACGACGCCGACGGCGGCCGCGGCCACCCCGAGCACCAGGCCGTCGGCGAGCACGATCCGGCGCAGGTGCGCCGGCGCACCCCCGGCCGCGGCGACCAGTGCCAGGTCCCGCTGGCGGCGGCGGGCGCCCACCGCGAACGCCGGCCCGGCCAGCAGGATGATCTCCAGCATGGCCAGCCCGCCCACCAGCACAGCGATGGCCTGCCCCGAGTCACCATCGGAGCTGGTCCGGAGGTCGACCTCGGCCGGGCTCGGCGGGTGCGCGAGCACGTGCCGGGAGACCGCCACCAGGCCGTGCCTGTTCAACTGCTTGACCTGGTCCCAGGTCAACGGCCCAGGCGTGGCGACCAGCCACTTCAGGTCCCGACGATCGGTCGACAGCCGCCCCGGCGGCAGCGCCCCGGGGCGCAGGACGATGGTCGTCGCGTCCAGGTCGGTCGGGTCCTCGACGATGCCCACGACGCGGAACGTGCGGCTGCCGTCGGCCAGTCGCACCGTGCCGCCCACCCCGGCTCCCGTCCGGCGGCTCGCGGCCGGGGTCAGGGAAACCTCGTCCGTGGCCGCCGGGGCCCGGCCGGACAGCGGGCGGTAGATGCCGCGCGCCAGCGGGTCGGCGTAGTCCAGCATCCGAGCGCCGACGGTGCCGGTGCCAGCCGCCGTCCGCATGCTCAGCTGGCCGGTCTGGTCGCTGATGGCGCTGGTGCCGGGCGGCAGCAGCGCCAGCAGCCGCTCCACGGTCGGCTCCGGCGACGGCGTCCGCCCGTCGTCGAAGGCGGCGTTGGAGGCGAAGTCGAGGTAGGTCGGGTCCTGGTCCACCGGGCCGTCGAAGGGCCAGATCACCGCCGCCTGTGCCGTGCCCATCAGGCGGTCGGCCTGCTCCTGCGGGGTGAGCGTGAAGGAGTCGTAGTTGACTGCGCCGAACGCGAGGGCGGCTACCGGCACGGCGATCATCGCCAGTACCAGTCCCGAGCGGCCCTTCGCCCGCCGTGCCTCGCGCCGGGCCACCCGCAGTGCCGTGCGCCAACCACTCACCGGGAGCCGCCGGGCGTGGTCAACAGCTCGTCGGCCTGGTCCAGCGGGCCCGAGGTGTCGACGATGACGCCGTCGCGCAGGAACACCACCCGGTCGGCCCAGGCGGCGTGCCGGGCCTCGTGGGTGACGAGTACGCCGGCCGCGCCACCGTCCACCTTGGACCGGAGCAGCCGCAGCACCGCCTCGCCGGTCTGCGAGTCCAGCGCACCGGTCGGCTCGTCGGCGAGCACCAGGCGGCGCTCCCCGATCAGTGCGCGGGCGATCGCCACCCGCTGCTGCTGGCCGCCGGACATCTCGTCCGGGAAGCGCGGCCCATAGCCGTCGAGGTCCACCTCGGACAGTGCCGCGAGCGCGACCCGCCTTGCCTGGCGTACCCCGACGCCGTCGAGCTCCAGCGGCAGCGCCACGTTCTCCGCCGCCGTGAGGCTGGACAGCAGGTTGAGGTCCTGGAAGACGTAGCCGACCCGGCGCCGGCGCAATGCGGCCAGCGCCCGCCGGCTGCACTGGCCCAGCACCGTGCCGTCCACGGCGACCTCGCCCTGGCTCGGCCGGTCCAGCCCGCCGGCCAGGTTGAGCAGTGTCGACTTGCCGGAGCCGGACGGTCCCATCACCGCGACCAGTTCGCCTGCCTCGACGGTCAGCGTCACCCCCCGCAGCGCATGGACTGCGGTCTCGCCGCTGCCGTGCACGCGGTGCACGTCGCGCACTTCGAGGATGCTCATCGGTGGCTCACCTCCGGGGCCGCCTCGGGTGCCGCCTCCGGGAGCGCGCTCACCGGCGGCGGGGTGTAGCGGACCAGGCTGGCCTCGCAGTGGTCCAACCAGCGCACCTCTGCCTCGGCCTGGAAGAGCATGGCGTCCAGCACCAGGCGCCAGGACAGGTCGGCAGGCTTGTCGGCGCGTGCCTTCAACCGGGTGTACTCCTGCAACGTGCGCATCGTGGCACCGCGCTGGGTCTGCACCACGGCCGGCACGTCGACGCCGGGAGTGGTCAGCGCCAGCGCCAGCTTGATGGCCAGCTCGTCACGCGGCCGGTCGGTCCGGCTGACCGGGGTGGCGAACCAGCGCGCCAGGTCGGCCCGGCCGGCCTCGGTGATCTGGTACGGCCGCTGCCCCGCGTCGCTCTCCGGCAACGGACGAACCAGACCGTCGCGCTCCAGCCGGGCCAGGGTGGTGTACACCTGCCCGATGTTCAGCGGCCACGTGCCGCCGGTGGACTCCTCGAAGGCCACCCGGAGCTGGTAGCCGTGCATCGGGCCACGTTCGAGAAGCGCCAGAAGACCATGCTTCACCGACATAGTTACTGAGTATGCCTACTCGGTAGGCCTCCCACAAGCCCCAGTTGCGCATCGGCATCGCTTGGTCGCTTGCGCACCGCCCGGTGGGCGCCGGAGCCACCGACATTCGTCAGTCGTCGAGGACCGTCAGGTCGAGCTGGCGGAGGCGCTCGGGGTCGGCGACCAGGTCGATTGCGACGATCTTCCCGTGCGTGATCGTGAAGCCGAATACCACCCGTGGCTGTCCGCCAGGAGCCCACACGGCTCCGGCGGCTCCGTTCACGAACGCCGGTTGTGCGGCCCGGGCACGCCCGGAGAAGGTGTCGGCCACGGCCGGCGCACCGCGGACCTCCGCCGATGCACCCGTCTGCACGGCTGCGCGGTCGGCGCGGAGCACGACGTCTGGGTCGAGCAGCGCGAGCAGCGCGTCGAAGTCACCGTCGCGCGAGGCAGCGAGGAAGGCGTCGACGACTTCTCGCTGGCGGGCGAGATCGGCGTCGGGAACCGTGCCCGCTCCCTGTACCCGACGGCGTGCGCGGCTGGCGAGCTGCCTGGCCGCCGTCGGGGAGCGCCCCACGATGGGAGCGATCTCGTCGAAGGGCACGGCGAACATGTCGTGCAGCACGAACGCGAGCCGCTCGGCGGGAGCCAACGTTTCGAGGATCACGAGCAGCGCCGGACCGACCGAGTCGGCCAGCAGCGCTTCGCGTTCGGGGTCGATCCCGTCCTCGCGGCTCACGATCGGGTCGGGCAGGTGCGCGCCGAGGGGTTCCTCGCGCCGCGCCGTGCGCGTGCGCAGCATGTCGAGGGACACCCGGGCGACGACCGTCGTCAGCCATCCGCCCAGGTTCTCGACGTCGCTGGTGTCGGAGCGGCTGAGCCGGAGCCAGGCTTCCTGGACGGCGTCGTCGGCCTCGCTGAGCGAGCCGAGCATCCGGTAGGCCACCGCACTCAGGTGGGTCCGGTTGGCCTCGAACCGCTGCGCCAGCCAGTCGTGTTCGTCCATCGGTCACATTCCTCCGTCGCCATCCGTCACAGCAGTGACGAACGAAACCCAGCCGATGTGACACAACGAGCGTGAGGAGCGTCGGCGTCGATCTCGATCGGCGATCAGGAGGCTGCTCCAGGATGACCCCGCCCGCCCGGACCCCGAAACAACGCAAGCAGGACGCACTGAACCGGCTCGAGCATGACACCGACGCATGGGTGGCCACAGCCGACGGGGAAAGCGGGACCCCCTATCTGGTGCCGTTGTCCTTTCTTTGGGACGGCATCACCCTGCTGATAGCCACACCGTCCTCCAGCCCGACCAGCCGCAATCTGCAGGCCACCGGCAAGGTCCGCCTCGGCATCGGCCCGACCCGCGATCTCGTCCTCATCGAGGGAACCGTGCACGCACGGGCGGCTACCGAGATCCCGGACGAGGTCGGCGACGCGTTCGCAGCCAAAACCGGCTTCGACCCGCGCCAGCTCACCAGCTCCTACCTCTACTTCCACATCCACCCGCAGCGGCTCCAGGCTTGGCGCGAAGCCAACGAGCTCGAGGACCGCGAGCTCATGCGCGCAGGTCAGTGGGTCGTCCCCTGACTGAGGCTTCGGCGGTCCGCCCGGTCGAGCGGTAGCCCCGCTCGACCGGTAGCCGAGCCGGGACCGCTCGATCGCGCCGCAGTTGGGCTGGAGCGACGCGCGTCAGAGGCGATCGGCCAGCCGGCGCGGCACCGCCCCTCGAGCGCCGTGACCGGCGCATCCGCGGGCCAAGGGGACAGGAAGCCGATAGCGAACCGCGCCGGCGTCTGGCCGTGCAACGCCGAGGCAGCGGCGGCGGCGGCTCGCGGATGCTCCCTGGCTGCCTGTTCCGTGATTGCGCCCGCTCCCCCGGATATGCTTGGTTAGTACCTCAGCCTACGAGGACTTTATGAGCGATCTGCGTCCTCGGATGTCCTCTCCGTCAGAGCGGAGTTGGAGGCGAAAGATGGTCGACATCGAGTTGTTCACTGCGCCGGTAGCGGTATAGATCGAATTCGCGCTCCTCCACAATATCTGCATCAACCCCGCTGACAGCCGCCTGAATTCTGGCTGCTTCGTCAGGTCGGTACCTGCGGACATCCGGTGTGCATCGGGCGGCCCACGCTTCGGCTAGAGAGAGCCACAGCCAGTAAACCGATGCTGAGGAAGGTTCACGCCGCCGTTCGGTAGCCAATCTTCCTGCGATGGCGGCTGACGTCTGGCGAAGATCGCCGTTACCGGCTCGAAGCCATGCGGTGAGATCAGGCGGACATGGTGGTTCGTCGTTGGGAAAGGCCGGGATTACACCGGGCTTGATGATGACGCAGAGGGTGAGCGCGTAAGGCGAATTCTGCCATCCACCGACGGCCTCGACTCGAAGCTCAACAACATCTCGAATAGCCGACCCTTCAGGGTTGTTCTTGTCATGTTTGCTCTGGACTACAACCTCCAATGGCCTCAGCCAAGGCACGACCTCATCGGGAAACGGAAATCGGCCGAAGCGGCGACCGACAGCTCTGCCGAACCTGCGGACCTCGTCATCATCCGTTTGGTCGATGCCAGCGGTGCGCGAATCGGCTAGAAACCGTGCCTTGTCGACCGTGGCAATCACTGATAGATCTGCGAACATGGCAGAACCAGCTGAAGGTACATGGACGTATCGCAGGAGCTTGCCATCCTTCGCGTTGCTCGCGGTAACGCCCTCCAAGTGAACGATGGGCGCGAGCGCGACCGTTAGCTTTTCGGGGCGAACGGCATCGCATGTCTGGGTAATCAAGACTGCCCCATCCGGGGTCGAATGAAAACGGACCGAGTCGTACGTGAGAATCGGCAGGCCGTCGATCGTTACGATATCGCCCTGGCGGAGTGAGTCTATGATCCGTAAATCTTTCTTGCTCAGCGGTGCAGGGTCTGATCCCATCGTCCCGGTACTTGAGAGTGCTCCCTTCGCACCCCAACCGGGCTTGGCCCGCGCCAGGGACCGGACCATGCGGGAGAAGCGTTCCAGCAAGGATCTAGTCGCTTTCAGCCTCGTTGTATCGCGCGCCAAGCAACTGGTCCGGAGTGAATGGTGTTCCGGCCACGGTGCCTTCGTCGCTCGCGTGCTGCCGGAGAAACGCTTCGAAGATACTAGGTGCAGCCTCCCGAGTTTCGAACAGCAGCATGCGTCGCCTTGACGAGTCCGCCGCAGGCAGGCTATCGACGATGCCATGCAATTTCGTAAGAAGTTCGAGATGTCGAGCGTTGATGCGTGCACCTGCCGCCCACAGGTGGACAGATCTGCGACTGACGCCGAGCAGCCGGCCGATCTGATCCCAGGTCAAACCTGACTTCTCGCGAAGCTCTTGCACGATAGTCGCAGTACTCTGCGCTCGACGTTCTTGGGCCGGTTGTGCTACCGGAGCGGAGAGCATCGCAGGCCGGGTCAACGGTGGCACGGTTTGTTCCGAGAGCAGTCGAGCACCGACTGCGGGAGCCGTCAGCAACGCGGCCGTGACAGCAACGCCGGACAAGGTGGCGAAGAGACTTGATGTCCAGGTCTGCGGGATGGACGGAGGGTCCGGAATTGGAGAGGTGCGGCTTGCCAGGACAATCTCGACAAATGGCGTCGGCGTGTTCATTGCGGCGCCTCGAATGCCCTGAGGAAGTCGTAAGTTACCGCATAGCGGAAGAACCGGTATGCACGCGCTGCCAGATCCTCCGATAGTTCCTTGACACCGCCGACGGGTATGGCGCTGGCTTCGTTCACGGCGGAGTCGATGTCGAGGATCCAACTTTTCAGATTCGTAGCGGGGACTGCCGGGTCGATCGTCGTCCCCGCAGGTAGGATTCCGGAGCGGACCAGCATCGAGTGTGCGCCTTGGTTAAGTTGAACTTCCAACAGGCTGTGATGAAGCGTCGCGTCATCGGGAAGCTCCAGCGTTGCGGCGCCCATTATCTCCGGCCGTATCAGCTTGGGCATGATAGCCACCATGCTCGCGTCTGTGACGCGATTGATATACCTGATTCCGAATCGGTCGAAGCGTGGAGGCTCCGCTATGCGGATAAAAACGTTCGCGAGTCGAGCCAGTCGCTCGCAGAAATCGCGGCGCCCGGAGTATGCCAGGGCCTCAAGCGACAGTGAACCGCGTCCGAGAGTCACGAGCCAGTTTCCATCGGTAGTCTGAAGCCGCCACACCGGGCTGGTCATCTGCTCCTGCTGGCTGATCGTGGCGCCAGCGATAACCAAGCTTACCTCTCGGGTCTCCTCGAACAGCGGGTAGTCCCCCCTGACCTCCCTCGCAAGAGCGTGCGCAACGGCATCGTCGGCCATCGACGCCAGCTGTGGAAAGCGTAGCTGAGCGATGACACGGACCAGCGGAGCCGATCCCAGGTGGATCTCCTCCAACGGCTCATCACCCAGCGGCGTCGCAAGCATGAACCCCTCCATGCTTCACACTGTACTTCACAGTGCCATGCTGATCCATGAGCAAGTTGTGGGAGGAGGCCGCGACGTCGACATGCCGCCAACTGAAGCGGTCGTGCTCGATCTCCCGAGCCTCCGTCGGCACGTTGTCTCCTCAGGTTCTCGTCCCCGTCACGCCGCCGGGATCTGCCTCTCCGCTGTCGATCCTCTCCGCGCGGACGATTGGACCAGGTCGGGCCCCACCTTGACCGACCAGCAGAGAACGCCGCACACGGTCGTCCGTCTCCTCCGGCCTGAACGTCAGGCTCGGCGCTCGAGTCGGCGCTGCTGGCAGCCATCGCAGCCCTCCCCCCGTTTGTCCGCACCTCCAGGGTGGCACTTCTCTTGTCGGTTGGTCCGCGCGATCTATAGGTCCGCGCGCCGGCCGGCCCGGGCGCGAGCCGGCCGGCGGCGGGCCCCTTACGGCGGCGACTGCGGCCCGGCTGTGTCTACGAGCGTGTCCGGGTCGGGGTTGCCGTCGAACAGCGAGCCCAGCGGGACGTCCAGCGCTGCGGCGACTGCGCGATACCGGAGGACTCCGGCGCCGTGCTCGCCTCGCTCGATCTCGCCGAGCGTCACGCGGGACACGCCGGCCACGTCGGCGAGCCGGTCCTGCGACATCCGCCGAACGGTCCGCAGCAGCCGCACCCGCATCCCCACGTCGGCGAGGAACGCCGCCTCGCTCTCCGTCGTCATCGGGCCGCTCCTTCCGGCGATGGAGCCCAGGGCAGGACGCCTTCGCCCGATTCGGCGACGAGCGTCGGCAGCGGCACGGCAAGCGCCTGCGCGAGTCGGCGCAACGCCATGACGTCGATGCCGTGCCGGCCCTTCTCGAAGAGGCTGACGAAGTTGCGGGACAGGCCAGCCCGTTCGCCGAGCTGCTGCTGCGTCAGGTCCCGGTAGAGCCGGTGCAGCCGTACGCGCCGGCCCAGGTCGGCGAGGAAGGCTCGGTCCTCCGGACGGTCGGCGCTCACCTCCGGTCATCCCGGACCGAGTCGACCACGTCCGCCGCGTCGAGCAGGGCTGTCGACAGGCGCCGGGCCTGCCGCGGCTCGAAGCGGGTCGGTGGACCGGAAGCACCGACCTCGACCAGCACGCAGACCGGCTCGCCGGCGGTCTGGTATGCCGCGACGGTGACCGGCGGCCACTGCCGAGCATCCGCCGCCTCGGCCGCGTCCAGGTCCAGCGTCGGCCGGGCGAAGACGATCTCGTCGCCGAGCTGCACACCGACAGTCGCCCACCCGGGCAGCTCGCCGGCGGGCGCACGGAGTTCCGGTACGGCTGCCGCCAGACGCCGGCGGGTCAGCTCGTCGGGCTCGGGCGGGATCCCGCCCAGGAGCAGCCTCGCGGCCTGGTCGACGGCGGCCGGGTCGAGCATCCGGACGAGGAGCGCCCGGGATGCGGTCGGCCAGCCGTCCTCGACGAGCGCGGCGCAGGCGTCGGCCCAGGCCGCGGAGTAGAGCGCCGGCAGGTCGGTCGCCTCACGTACCCACGCCGCGACCACCGCCCGCCGACCGGAGGTAACGCGCCTTGATTCGTTCTCAGTATGGTTCGCCACTGGGTCTCGCTCCTTTTCCGGAAGGTGCGGGATCAAGGGGTCGTCCGGTGTTCCAGCACCGGGCGGCCCCGCCTATTGATGGACGTCGAGGAGCCGCCACGACCGGGGCGGCGAGCGAGCCCGCGCGGGGTGGCGAAGATCAACACTGCGTGCAACCCACGTGCAACAAGCACCGGCGTAACACGGGCCACAGCGGGTGCTGGCGGTCAACGGCGGGGAACGCCGGACAGACGCCCGCATGGGCGCTGAGCTGGGAAGATGCTGCGTAAGGAGGGTGGGCAGGGGCGGGGTCGAACCGCCGACCTTCCGCTTTTCAGGCGGACGCTCGTACCGACTGAGCTACCTGCCCGCGACCCCGACGGG
>Ga0210378_10001805_pt1 | contig 11081 bp, 12 predicted proteins | sample PLM1_60_b1redo_FD_155465 | JGI IMG/M metagenome (GOLD analysis project Ga0210378, IMG submission 155465) | Groundwater sediment microbial communities from an aquifer in East River, Colorado, USA - PLM1_60_b1 redo | ecosystem: Environmental > Terrestrial > Soil > Riparian zone | place: USA: East... | reverse complement strand
CGGCCGGGTGCGTTCGCAGAACAGGCCGGTGGGGGAGGCTCGGCGTAGGAGGTCGCGGAGGTCGCGTTCGAAGGCCGGCAACCGGTGCCCGAACAGGTGCGGGGACTGATCTCGGCACCGACGTCGACCCCATGGTTGGGTGCCATCGTTTACCGGCGGAGGCCGCCTACTCGTTGTCCCGTGGTGGTGCACACTTTTCACGGTTCACCGGTGGCGACCGGGATCATCCCGGTCGTCCGGTTCGGTGCCGCCGAGGTCGCGGCGACGTACGCGGAGTTGGAAGCCAGTCACCCGGGACGGTTCGTGGTCGGGATCGGCGGAGCGCACGGACCCAAGCCGCTGCTGAGGCTGCACACCTACCTCGATCAACTGGACACGCAGCCGCCGACGGTGCCGGCCGAGCGCCGGGTGCTCGCCGCGCTCGGCCCGAGGATGCTCGAACTGGCCCGCGACTGTCACGGGACGAGGTGATTGGCGTGGGTGTTCACAACGCCGTGATCCATCGGTGCCCGGGATGGGTTCGACGCAATGCCGCGGCCAGCCATGCTCGGCGGATCGGGCCCAACACGGGGAGCACGCCCGCGAAGTCCGACTGATCCTTGGCGCGAGGATGCTTCGCCTTGAACAGCAGAACGATCTCCGGCGCCAAGTACGGCACGCCATCAGGCGAGGTCATGATGATCTGCTGGTAGGGCCGCCTGATGCTCTCGTCGCGACGATAGATCCACGTGCCGGCGTCATGCGGCTCACGAAAGACGTCCAGCCGGTAGACGCCGGTGCCAGGCTCCCGTACCCACGTCTGATACGTCACCCCGAAAGCTGGGCTGTCCAGCGGCCACCGGCGGCCGGAACCGACGACCTCGAACTCGAAGCCGGCCAGGGCCGTCCGGACCAGACCGAACCCGCCGCAGGGTACGGCGATCTCCAGGTCGTCGTGATCTCTGGTCGTCTCGCCCCGGAACAGGTCCAGCGCCCAACCCGCCACCACGCACCAGGCGACATCCACGCCGGCCAGCCGCTGCGCCACCTCAAGCGGCTGCCAAGCATCCCACGGCGGATCCACCACCTCGATCCCACCGGCGGGAAGCTGATCGTCGATCACCCATCCGTTCTACCCCAGGGCCCGCCGAGGGCAAGGCCTGTCAGCGGCGGAAAGTCGCGAGCGACTTGCGGCAGAGACCGACGTTGCGGTCGGGCGTCCGCTAGCTAGGAGGCCGCTGAATAACCCCGTCTGCCGACCTCCCGCAAGCCTCTGACCTGCGGTTTTGCGAAGCGGATCGGCCGAAATCGAGGGTTATTCAGCACGCTCCTAGGCCAGGCGCGCTGACTCGATTCGGGCTGCCGGGTCGGCGCCGCGAACCACTTGCAGCATCCTCGGCAGGGCCTGGGTGACTTCTGCCTGCGGTCGGCCCGACGTGCCGCAGCGCCACCCCGGGCAGTCCAGCGGGAACTGGCGTGCCGGTGCAAGGCCGGGTGGCTTCCTTTCGGTCGCTCCAGACACGGCAGGCGGCGGGTTGCACGTCGCAGGGTCGACGTCGGCGGCGCGGCTGGTGGCGATGAGGGCAGTTGGGCGGGCGCGGGTGAACAGGCGGCGGGCCGTGGCGCGGGTTGCATCCGCCGGTGGTGGCGGTCGAGCGGCGGGTGGACCGGTCATCCGCCCGCTGGCGGCGCGGTCGGCGGTCCCGGCCGTGGCCCGGGGAGCTGGACCGGGTCGTCGTGGTCGGGGGCTTGCGGTGGTTGGTCTGGCTGCGGCGCGTCCTGGTGCTCGGTGATGTAGGCGTCGCCGCGCTGACGGGTCTCGTCGGCGGAGAGGTCTTCGATCTTGCTGGCGAGCGCCCAGCGGTGACCGGAGGGATCCAGTACTTGGCAGTAGCGGTCGCCCCAGAAGCTGTCCCACGGTTCCATCAGTGAGGTCGCGCCGGCGGCCAGGGCGGTGGCGTAGGCGGCGTCGGCGTCCGGCACGTACATGTGCAGCATGACCGAGGTGGGTCCGGCCGGTACGTCGATGCCCATCTCGGGGTATGCCTCGACGAGCAGCATCCGACCGCCGGCGATCAGCAGCTCGACGTGCCAGACGCGGCCGTTGGGTCCGTGTGCCTTGTGGAACATGTCCGCGCCGAACGCGTGGACGTAGAACTCGGTGGCGGCTTCGGCGTCGCGGACCACGACGTGGGGTGTCACGCCGCGGAACTCCTCGGGCATGGGGTCGACTGTCATGGCAGCTCCTCATCGGGAGAGCAGGCCGCGCTGCCTGGCTGCGTCGACGAGTGCCGCGAGGCGGCGGGCCTCGGCCCGTGCGGCGTCGCGGCCGGCGTCGGTGATCTGGTAGCTACGCCGCCGTTCGGCGCGGCGATCTGGTAGGTCGGTGTCCTCGCCCGGGTCGGTCAGCTCCTCGATCAGGCCGTCCACCCGCATGCGTTGCAGTGAACGGTAGAGCGTGCCGGGACCCAGCCGGATGACCCCGTCGGTGAGTTGCTCGACCTCGGTGACCAGCGCGTAGCCGTGGCGCTGCCCCCCGCTGAGGGCGAGGAGCAGCGCGAACACGGCTGGGGTCAGCGGCGCGTCGGCCACGGCCGGTCCGTCAGCCGCGGTGCTTGACCGGGTCGTTCTGGGTGATGCAGATCTGCCGGCCGTCGGGCTCGGTGACCAGGGTGAACGTGCCCCAGGGCTCGGTCTGCGGGTCGGTCACGTCGGCTCCCGCCTCGCGCAGCCGCGCGGCGGTGGCGGCGGCGTCGTCGCAGCCCAGCAGCACGTTGGCCATCGGCTGGGCGTAGGCGGCATCGTCGTCGGTCTTGAACAGCACCAGCCCGGTCTCACTGCCTGCGGGGCCGACCTCGATCCAGCGGGCGCCCGGGCCGTAGGGCTGGTCGGTGCGCACCGTCATCCCGAGCTTGGTGACGAAGAAGTCCAGTGCCTTGTCCTGGTCCCGGACCGGCAGGCTGGCCAGGGTAATGTGGGTGATCATGGTGAGCCTCCCATGCTCGCCTGTGCTGCATCCATCGTGGTTATATCCGACGTGGATATAACCACGGTGGAGGTAACCTGTCAAGGTCCACGTTCGACATCGTCTGGCGGACGTCCCCCGTCCTGGTGCCGTGTTCGTGTCGGCCACGCCCGTGCAACCGGCCGCAGCGGCGACCGCGGACCACGGGTGGCGGTCAGCGGGTCGACCGGGTGCTGCCCAGGTGCCGCCGCGGAGGGCTCGAACGCTTGGCGGCGTCCACGGACGCGGGCCAACAGCTCGCGCAGACCCGCTCCGGTCTGGCGTCGCCGCCGCATCCCCAGCGCTGCGAGTACCACCGCGGCGGTGTTACCGCCCGGCACGCCGGTCAGGCCGCCACAGGGTGGCTGTCCCCGCCGCTGAGGAACAAGCCGCGGACGGGGGGTGCGGTCGCCGTAGGCCACGGAAGGACAGGACCGGCACGCCAACAGCTGGGCGACGCGCATCTCGACCTGGCTGGCGGGTTGGCGCGCGGGCCCCGCGCGCACGGCGGCAGATATGCGCACTTGATCATGGCCGCCGTCGCACTCGGGTAGACCCGTTGTCAGCGACCGATCTCCGCCGCGGGCGGCAGCGGCGCCCGCTACGGACGAAGTCGGTCTTCGTGTAGTCGACGACGTGATCGGCGCGGAGCGAACGGACGAGGTCGATGTTCCGGGGTGCTGGTCACGCCGGTCACCTCGGACCCGTATGACTTGGCGATCTGGACCGCAAAGGTGCCGACGCCGCCGGAAGCGCCATTTGATCAGGCCCTTCCGGTTTCCGTAGCGTCGCCAAGTTTAGTCCGACCGTTGTGACCGCGAATTGACTGAGGTGAGAATCCCCCGCGGCGCCTCCTATGAGGCCTTTGGTGGCTACTTGGGCCGCAACGAACGCGCGTACGTGACACCGTGCCGCACCCAGCCTCGCAGGTCGTCGTCGCCCTCGACCACCTCGGCGTCTACCCGAAGCCACCCGTCCATCTTCCGGCCACCCATCTCGAAGCGGCGCACGTGCGGCTCGCTGATCAGCGACTCGGCCTCAGCCGGGTCGACACGCAGCAGCAGGCCGCCCTGACTGCTGGCACTGACGGCCATGTTGCCCTGGATGAGGAAGGCGAGCCCGCCGAACATGCGCCGCTCGGCCAGGCCCGGCTCGGCCTGTACGACTGCGCGGATCCGATCGGCGAGCTCGACGTCGTATGCCATCCGCAGAGTCTCTCGCGGACGCCTCGTCCGCGCGCTGGAGACCGCGCACTTCGCTGCCGCACACAACCGAACTACTCCATGCAGACGACTGGGTCGAGCCCTGATCAGACCGAGCTACTGACCGTGCCGCTGACTGACGACGAGCGCAACCTGATCTGCGTGGTTGGGGTGGGGTTGGGACATGGCTGGCCGCTGTGTGAGCCGCCAGCTTCTCGGTCGTCCGCACCGGCGCACCCGCCGAGCGCGAGACCGGTCGCGACGGCGAGCGCGCCGAAGGGGGCCGTCCTCATCTCACGCGGGGTCGTCGTGGGCGAGGGAGGAGGACAGGTCGCGGTAGGCCTCGACCTGGGCGAGCACGTCCTTCGCCTTCTGCTCAGCGGTCTGCACGGCGTCCGCTCCGGCGACCCACCGGAGCGGCGGGGTGTCCTGGCTGGCGACCTGGACCAGGGCCTGGCCGAGCTTGGCGGGGTCGCCGGCCTGCTTGCCGTTCATGTTGTTCCAGGCGGCGATGGTCGCCTGGGTGCGATCTGCGTAGTCCTCGATGGACAGCTCGCCGTAGGTTGCCGACTCAGGCTCCAGCAGGTCGGTGCGGAAGAAGCCGGGCTCGACGATCATGGTGCGGATCCCGAACGGGGCGACCTCCGGGGTCATGGACTCGATCCACCCCTCGACGGCGAACTTGGACGCAGCGTAGGCGGAGGTGAACTCCACGCCTGAGATGCCGGCCGTCGACGAGATCGCGACGACCAGACCAGAGCGCTGCTGGCGCATGACCGGCAGCACAGCGCGGGTGACGTTCATCGGACCGAACAGGTTCGTCTCGATCTGGGCGCGGACCTGCTCGGGGGACACCTCCTCGAAGAAGCCCATGTAGGCGTTCGCGGCGTTGTTCACCAGCACGTCGATCCGGCCGAACCGGTCGACCGCCGCCTGCGCGGCCGCTTGGGCGTCGGCCGGGTCGGTGATGTCGAGCTTCACGACGAGCAGGTCGTCGTGCTCGCCTGACGCCGCACCGAGCGCGGACCGTACCTTTTCGGCGTTGCGGCCGGTGGCGACGACGGCGTTGCCGGCCGCCAGCGCGGACTTGGCGATGTCGACGCCCATGCCGCGGCCGGCGCCGGTGATGAACCAAACCTTCTTGTCACTCATACCGTGGGCACTTCCTTCTAGTTCATCTGCGGGTGGGACACCGCGTCATCTGCGACGCACTCTCTACGGAACCAGCCGGCGCAGGTAAGTAGGAGACCCTGATGAGAGGGGTACTGGCAGGGACCCCCAGCCCCGCGGAAGCGCTCGTAGAGTGGAAGACATGGCAGGCAGGAGCGACAACCGCGACATCCGTGGCGACGTTCGCGGGGAGATCCGGGAGTTCCTGAGCACGCGACGGGCCAGGATCAGTCCCGAGCAGGCCGGGCTGCCCGTGTATGGCGGAGACCGCCGACGGGTCTCGGGCCTGCGCCGCGAGGAGGTCGCTCTCCTCGCAGGCATCTCAAGCGAGTACTACACCAGGCTCGAGCGCGGCAACGCCACCGGCGTCTCTGAGAGCGTCTTCGACGGCATCGCGCACGCATTGCAGCTCGATGAGGCTGAGCGGACGCACCTGCTCGACCTGATCCGCACCGCCAGCACGACCCGTCCGCCGCGCCGCCGCCCGGCCCGGCAGCGAGTCCGGTCCGCGGTGCAGCGCGTCCTCGACTCGATGAGGCTGAGCGGGCGCATCTGCTCGACCTGATCCGCACCGCCAGCACGACCCGTCCGCCGCGCCGCCGCCCGGCCCGGCAGCGAGTCCGGTCCGCGGTGCAGCGCGTCCTCGACTCGATGAGCGGCACGCCCGCGTTCGTGCTCAACGGACGCCTGGACATCCTGACCGCCAACGAACTCGGGTTCGCGCTGTACTCGCCGATCTACGCCGACCCGGTCAGGCCGCCCAACAACGCCAGGTTCATCTTCCTCGACCCGCACGCGACCGAGTTCTGGCGCGACTGGGACAAGGCCGCCAACGACACTGTCGCCCTGTTGCGCGCCGAGGCCGGACGCGATCCGTACGACCGGGGACTCTCGGACCTGATCGGGGAGCTGTCCACCCGCAGCGACGAGTTCCGGGGCAGATGGGCCGCGCACCACGTCCGGATCCACACCACCGGCGTGAAGCTCATCCATCACCCGGTCGTCGGGGACCTCGAGCTGCCGTTCGAGTCCTTCCCGCTGGCTGCCGATCCCGGCCAGAGCCTCCTCACCTATACCGCCGAGCCTGGGTCGCCCTCGCAGGACGCCCTGAGCCTGCTGGCCAGCTGGGCTACCAGCAACGCGCACCAGAGCAATGCGAGCGAGCACGAGAACGACCAGCAAGACCAACAGGACGACCGGAGACATGACCTGCGCAGCGGATCCGTCTCTCGACCCGACGACACCTGACGAAAGTCGGGCCGGCACCCGCAGCCATCACCGACCAACCCACTGACCGGCTCTGGGCACGGTGGAGCGATCTGCCGCGCTGGTCAGAGTGGTCAACGCCACTGCACTCAGCCGCCCGCTGGACCACCGGGGAGTCCTTCACCCCCGGAGCGCAGTTCGAGCAGGAGCTTCACCTCGGGTTCCCGCTCGGGCGCACCACCTCACGCGAGACCGTCCGGGTCGTCGAGCCCGGGCGGCGGGTCAGCTGGTCAAAGCAGGACAGCGGGGTCAAGTCCTGCCACCTGTGGCAGTTCGAGCCGCTCCCCGACGGCGGGACCCGGATCAGCAACCTCGAGGTCTTCCACGGCATCCCGATCGGCTTGGTCAAACCACTCGTCGCCGCACGCTGGAACCGGCTATTTCAGACCAGCGTAGACAACTTGATCATCGCCGTTCCCTGACCAAAACAACATCCTCAGGTCGGCACGGGTGGTGTGATGAGCGGACGTCGAGGACGCCGGACACCCCGACGACCGATCACTCACAGCGCCCAACGTCGCCTCGTGCAACCCCAGCACCCGCGAGCGACCGGCGGCTACAACAGAACAGAGGATCACCCGCGCCACCAGGACGATGACAGCGCCGTGACCGGCGAGATCGGGAAACGAGCAGCAGCGGCTCCAGCTGTACGGCACCTAGCACCACGATCGACCGCCCGGCAACGGCATTCACAACCCCGGCCGGGGCCTTGAGGGCCAGGTCCCGCGACACTCCGTCCACATTGCGCGCACGCAGAGCCAGAGTCGGAGGGCTGAGCACTCCGCCGTCACGGTCGCGTCCGTGCGGTGGCGGTGTAGGCGGAGACTGTGCAGAGGAGCGGGTGTTCGTTGCCTGCGTCGGGTCATCGGCAAGTCACCTGAGGAGGGCTTCTGGATGCGGATCGCGGCTGCTCAAGCCCACGCCGTGTGGGGCGACCCTGCGGCCACCAGCGGCATCGTCACCCGGTGGATCGAAGCGGCTGCTGATGATGGCGTGCAACTGGTCGCGTTCGGCGAGACCTTCCTCGGGGGCTATCCGATCTGGGTGGACGTGCCCGGTGCCACCAGCTGGGACGATCCGGTGCAGAAACGAGCGTTCGCCCGGTACTTGGAGGGCGCGGTCGAGTTGGACGGTCCGGAGATCGCGCGGATCGTCGAATGTGCTCGGGATCGCAGGGTCTTTACCTATCTCGGAGTGGCCGAGCGAGGCGCCGGGGCGGCCCGCGGCACGGTGCGCTGCACGCTGGTGGCCATCGACCCGGCCCTTGGCGTGGTCAGCGCGCACCGCAAGCTGATGCCGACATTCGCCGAGCGGCTGGTATGGGGCATCGGCGACGGGCATGGGCTGCGCGTCCACGACGGTCCGGGCGGGATGCGGGTCGGCGGCCTGAACTGCTGGGAGAACTGGATGCCGCTGGCGCGCGCGGCGATGTACGCCGGCGGTGAGGATTTGCACGTCGCGGTCTGGCCGGGCGACGTGGGCACGACCAAGGATGTGACCCGGTTCATCGCCCGGGAGGGACGCGTGTACGTGTTGTCCGCGTCGACCCTGATTTCCTTCGCCGACGTCCCGGACGACTTTCCGGTCAAGGACGCCGTCGTCGCCGACTACGGCGGCGACCCCGACAGGCTCGTCTTCGACGGCGGCTCCTGCATCGCCGGACCGGACGGCCAGTGGGTGGTCCCGCCTGTCCAAGGCGAACAGCGACTCGTCTGCGCCGACATCGACCTGCACCGGGTCCGGCAGGAGCGGCACAACTTCGACCCGGCCGGTCACTACAGCAGGCCCGACGTGCTGCAACTCGTCGTTAACCGCCGGCGACTGGACGCCGCAGACTTCATCGACTGACCATCCGAACGCCACGGATCCGCTCCAACTACCCCCACTGACCCAATGCGTCGCTCCTACCACCCAGCGGCGAGCGGTCGGCGGCACGAGCGGACGAGCAAGGCCTTCGGCGGGTTCGACAGGCGGCAGGAGCACACTCGTACGGTGCTGCGATCGAGGACCCTGAGAGAGCTGGCCGCCGCGGCGGGACCTCCGGTGGCCGCTGCGGTCATCGGCAACGCCTTCGTAGGTAGAGACTCGCTGCGCTGGTTCAGAGCGTTACGCAAGCCTCGATTGCAGCTGCCGCTGCCCGCGTTCCTGGCTGCGGGAGCGATCTACTACGTGCAGCTCGGCTGGGTCCTCCACCGGGCTCACCTGAACGACGACCGAGGTGTGCGTAACCGTGCATTGGTGGTGCTCGCCGGCAACGAGCTGTGGAACGCGGCGTTCTTCGGCCGGCGCAGTCCTCGCGCAGGATTCCTCGGCGTCCTCGTCTTCCTAGGACCGCTCCTCGCGCTGCAGAAGTCCGTGGCGTCGGACCCGCCATCCGTGATCGCCTTGACGCCGTACACGCTCTGGGTGGTCGGCTACGACGTTCCGTGGACCTACCAGCTATGGCGACTCAACCTTGGCCCGGCGCGCAAATCGCGGCAGGAGCGTGCATAGCCGCTTTGGTTGTGGCGCTAGTCCGCAGTCGCTCGTGCGCGCCATCCAGCCGGAGGGTCCTCACCGACTAGCCCGTCCACGGCCTCGCGAAGGAGGTCGGCGTGGCCGGTGTGCCGGCCATACTCCTCGATCAGGTCGCACACGAGGCGCCGCAGGCTGGCATGGCTGCCATCGGGCCAGGAGAGGTGGACGAGTTGGTCGAGCCCGCCGTCGGCCAGGGCGGCGTCGAGTCTGGCCCTGGACCGTTGGATGGTGTCATCCCAGAGCGCGTAGAGCCGTTCGGGGGTGTCGTCGGCGGCCGAGTTGAAGTCCCAGTCGGGGTCGGTGTCCCAGTCTGCGGCGTCCCACGGCGCGCCGAGCGGTGCGCCACTGAGCTTGGTGCTGAACATTTGCTCTTCGGCGCGCGCGAGGTGCTTGAGCAGGCCGCCGAGGGTCAGCGAGGAAACGCCGATGCGGGTCTGCAGCCCTGCTGAGTCGAGGCCGCCGGCCTTCCAGCGGAAGGTCGTGCGCAGGCGGTCCAGCGCTCCGACGAGGTGCTCGGCCTCGGTGCCGGCGAGGGGTGGTTCCCACGGGCAGTCACTGTTGGTCATGGCACCACCGTAAACGTCACTGTGGAGGGCCCCGAACCGTGCCGCCTTGCGACATGGATGCCCGTCCACCAGCGCCACCTGCGCACCCCGTCCACACAAGAGGGTGTGCGCCCACCTCCAGCCTTCTCCTCCCCCGCCGAAGCGCCGAAGCTGGCCTGGCGGGGTGGGTCGCCGAGGGCGCCGAGCGCAGCGTGGGGGTCCCTACCTGCTTCGGCCTGCGGCGCAAGAGGCTCGGTTCGCCATGTTTGGTGGGCGTTGTTTGGGGGTCTTGGGTGTGTTCCAGTTTCCTCCCTGCTCCCGTAGCTACCGGAACTTCGGACAGGTAGGTAGGTCGGTCAAGGGGCGCGTAGCGCTCGCGTAGCGACGCCCCGAAGGGGCGCCCTTGACGTGGCCACCCGTCCGTAGACAATTCGGCGGCGGGGGCGGGGAGGTGCGGTAGGTGACCTGTTACGGGTCGGTGGTCGGGGGGGTTGGCTGCGCCTCCTGGGGGGTTGTTCGGGTTGGTGGTGTGGCCTTGCTGGTGACGGGCACGCGGGTGTGAGTGGTGCAGGCCGAGGCAGCCAGCCCTTACCTCGGTCCACGGGCCTTGAGGCTCGGCCCGGCCCTCTGTGTCCGGCGGACCAGGCCAGGTAGGCGCGCAGGTCCGACTCGGTGTGCGTACGGGACAGGCCGGTGAACCGGGCCAGGTACCCCGCTGCGGCCAGCCGCAGCGGATCAGAGCGGAAGGCCGGCTCGCCCGCCGGCGGCTGCAAGAAGTTCGTCATCCCACCGACGATCCACCCGACCACCGGCTACCGACAGTGCAGAACGCCACCCGGCCGATCACCGCCAGACTCCGAGCGCCGGGCGGCAAATGAGTGCGGTTGATCTTTGTAGTGATCGTTGCCTTGCGTAGCTGTGATGAGAGCGGGCCGGGCGGCCCTGCTGTCTCGATCGTCGCAGGTCACAGCCCACCGCGAGCGTCCGGATTTCGAGCTGCATCCACTTGCGGTTCGGCCCGGAGCAGTTCGGTATCAGCGCTGAATTGCTCGACGCGTCGGGTGGGGACTGTGGAGCTGCTAGAACGGGGTCGTCGCAGTATTCGCGTGTGCTGGTCTGCCGCCAGGGGCAAGCTAGATACTCAGGGTGGCCAGGCGGCGGATCTCCGCTCGCGGGAGGTGATCGGAGGTGTCGGCGGTCTCCCTGATGGATCGGGCGCGTTCGAAGGATGACTCTGAGGCGGCTGGCTCACCGAGCTCGGCCAGCACCCCGCCGAGCAGTATCAGCGTCCCGGCAAGCCAGGCGTGACCGGGTCCGTAGGCCGTCTCCCGGATCCGTAGCGATCGTTCCAGCAGTGGTCGCGCCCCGGCCGGGTCGCCGAGGTCCCCCAGCACGCCG
>Ga0210378_10001804_pt1 | contig 11082 bp, 12 predicted proteins | sample PLM1_60_b1redo_FD_155465 | JGI IMG/M metagenome (GOLD analysis project Ga0210378, IMG submission 155465) | Groundwater sediment microbial communities from an aquifer in East River, Colorado, USA - PLM1_60_b1 redo | ecosystem: Environmental > Terrestrial > Soil > Riparian zone | place: USA: East... | reverse complement strand
CTCCGGCGAGTCCTGCCACCTGGCCGTCGCGCTGCGCGGCGCGGAGGTTGTCCGGCTGTCCGACCAGCACTACGTCCGCAGGGACGGCAGGCCCTTCCCCGTCGAGATCATCGCGAGCCCCATCCAGGGTGGCGACGCGGTCACCGGCGCCGTGGTGGCCTTCAGCGACATCACGGAGCGGCGCGAGGTCGAGAAGATGAAGGAGGAGTTCATCTCGGTCGTCAGCCACGAGCTGCGAACCCCGCTGACCTCGATCCGCGGGTCGCTGGGGCTCATCGCCGGCGGCGCGGTCGGGCAGCTGCCGGAGGCGGCCGGACGCATGGTCGGCATCGCCCTTGACAACAGCGACCGGCTCACCAGGCTGATCAATGACATCCTCGACCTCGAGCGGATCGGCTCCGGCACCATCCCGATGGATTTCACCGTGGCGGACGCCGCCGAGCTCGTGTCGGCAACCCTGACGGCGCTGCAACCCGTCGCGGCGGAGGCCGGAGTCGAGCTGCGCACCGAGACCGCCGAGGGACGGGTGCATGCCGACGGCGACCGGATCATCCAGGCACTGACGAACCTGATCGGCAACGCGATCAAGTTCTCCCCCGCCGGCAGCTGCATCACCGTCGACGCCAGGGAGGAGGGCTCGCACGTCACCTTCCAGATCGCGGATCGAGGACGTGGCATCCCGGCGAACAAGCTCGCTGCGGTGTTCGAGCGCTTCCAGCAGGTCGACTCCTCCGACGCGCGCGAGAAGGGCGGAACGGGCCTTGGGCTGCCCATCACCAAGAGCATCGTGGAGCGCCACGGCGGCCGGATCTGGGTGGACAGCGTGCCGGGCGAGGGCAGCACCTTCCGGTTCACGCTGCCGGCGGCCAAGGAGCCGGCGACGATCCGGCCCGCGGGGGCCGGCCCGTCATCCGCTATCGCGCCAACCACGGTCCTCGTCTGCGACGACGACCCCGACATCCTCGAGGTGCTCGGCACGCTGCTGCGCCGTCAGGGGTACGCCACGACGCCGGTCGCGCGCGGCCGGGACGCCGTCGACCGGGCGGTCGTCGAGCACCCCGACGTCATCCTGCTCGACCTGCGGATGCCCGGCATGAGCGGGTGGGAGGCCATCGCCGAGCTCAAGAGCCGGCCTGAGACGCGGGACATCCCGATCGTGGTCATGTCGGGCCTCTCGCCGGTTTCCGACCCCGATCTTGCCTCCCAGACGGAGGGCTGGCTCACCAAGCCCATCGACGACCAGGAAATCCAGCGGGCCCTCGCGCACGCGTTGGGCAACGGCAAGCACCGCGCAACGGTGCTGATCGTCGAGGACGACATCGACCTAGCCAGCGTGCTCGTCACCATGTTCGAGCGCAGGGGCCTGCACGTGGTGCACGCCGCCACCGAGCCAGAAGCGGTGGCGCGGTGCCGCGAGCACGAGCCCGATGTGCTGATCCTGGATCTGCACCTGCCGGAGGGAGACGGCTTCGGTGTGGTGGAGGCACTGCGCAGCGAGGGGCGCCTCAAGCACGTCCCAGTGATCATTTACAGCGCGCAGGACCTCGACATGTCCAGCAGGAACCGGCTGCGGCTCGGCGAGATGGTCTTCCTGACCAAGGGGCACGACAGCCCGCAGGAACTCGAGAAGCGTGTCGCGGAACTCATCCACAGCGTGGCCAGCAACGGCGCGAGGAGCGAGTAATGGCACGGCGACGCATTCTCATCGTTGACGACGAGGACGCCATCAGGGAGATCGCGTCGATCAGCATGAGCGCGGTGGGTGGCTGCGACGTCGTCACAGCGTCGTCCGGGCTGGAGGCGCTGGACCGGGTGGCGACCGACAGCCCGGACGCGATCCTGCTCGACGTGATGATGCCCGAGCTGGACGGGCCGGGCACGGTCGCTCGGCTGCAGGCCGACCCGAGGACGAGCGACATCGGAGTCGTCCTGCTGACGGCGAAGGTGCAGGCCAGCGACCGGGCACGGTTCGCAAAGCTGCCCGGCGTCGCGGGCGTGATCTCCAAGCCGTTCGACCCGATGCAGCTGCCGGCACAGGTCGCCGAGCTGCTCGGCTGGAGCGACTCCTAGCATGGTCGTCGTACCGGGCGAGGCCAGCATGCGGGCGGCCACCGAGGCGATCTGGCGCCGCGTCCATGAGAGCGAGCTGCGCCGCGTCGCCGTCATCGAGGCGGCGATCGGGTCGCTGATCGAGGGCCGGCTCGGCGAGCCCGAGCGGGCCGCGGCCGAGCGGGACGCGCACAAGCTCGCGGGTTCCGCCGGCACCTTCGGCTTCCATCGGGCCTCCGAGCTGGCCCGCGAGCTGGAGATGCTGCTCGCCGCCGGCACCGCGGAACGCTCGGCCGCGCTGCACGCCGCCGGCCTGGTCGAGCAGCTGCGCCGGGAGCTGTCCAGCGCAGCGGTGTCGCCGGCACCGCTGCGCGGGGAGCTGTCCCTGGCCGCGCCGTCGCCGGCACCGCAACCGCGCTCCGGCTCGGCACCGCCGGCGCCGACCGGTCCCCAGCTCCTCGTGGTCCACCCGGACGGGTCGACGGCGGCGGCCATCGCGGCCTCGGTGCGGGTGCGAGGGTTGGACGCCGCCGTGATCACCGGCGTGGACGCCGCCAAGGCCGCTCGCGCCGACCTCGCCCGCGGGATGCGGCCGGCGGCGGCGGTCGTGCACATCGGCGATGACCACCCGAGCGCGGCCGTGTCGCTGCAGCTGCTCAGCGACCTCGAGCGGACCGGTGCCGCCGTCCTCGCGCTCATGCGCACCGCGGCCACCGCCGATCGCGTGCGGGCCATGCGTGCCGGCGCTCGCATCTTCCTCGACCCGAAAGCCGACGCCACGGAGATGGCGGACGCGGTGGCCACCCTGCTGGACACCGCGCGGCGCCACACCCAGACGGTGCTCGTGGTCGATGACGACGAGACGATCCTGGCCGCGGTCCGGCTGATCCTCGGCACCGATGCGGTGACCGTCGAGACGCTCGCTGATCCCGAGCGGTTCTGGGAGGTGCTCTCGCAGGTCCAGCCGCACCTCGTGCTGCTCGATATCGACATGCCGTCGGTCAGCGGCCTCGAGCTGTGCCGGCTGGTGCGCAGCGACCCCCGCTGGCGCGAGCTGCCGGTCGTGTTCCTGAGCGCGTCCCGCGACCCCGAGCAGATCCGCGAGGTGTACGCGACCGGAGCGGACGACTTCGTCAGCAAGCCGGTCGTCGCCGCCGAGCTGCGGGCCCGCATCGGCAGCCGGCTCGAGCGGGCCCGGCTGCACCGGCTGCTGGCCGAGACCGATCCGCTGACCAGCCTGGCCAACCGGCGGCGACTCGAGCGCGACCTGGCCCGCCTCGAGCTGCTGGCCGATCGGTACGACGGCAAGCTGTCCGTCGCGGTCATCGACCTCGACCGCTTCAAGCGCGTCAACGACCGTCACGGGCACACCGCCGGCGACCAGGTGCTGCGACGGTTCGCCGCGCACATGCGGAACTCCTTTCGCGGCGAGGACGTGGTGGCTCGGCTCGGCGGCGAGGAGTTCTTCGTCGCGATGCACGGCATGCCTGGGCACGACGCGCTGCCAAGGCTCAGCGCGATCCTGACCGAGTTCCGCGACGTTGGGGTCGACATCGGCGACGGGTTGCTGCTCAACGTCGGCGCCAGCGCCGGGGTCGCCGAGCACGGATGCGACGGCCGCGGCTTCGCCGAGCTCTACCGCGCGGCCGACGCGGCACTGCTGGCCGCCAAGGCCAGCGGCCGGGGTCGGGTGCTGGCGGCCGGGCGCGTGTCGGAGGCCGGGTCGCTGCACGTCGACGTGGCGATCGTCGACGACGACGAGGTGCTCGCCGAGCTACTGCGACACACGCTGGAGATCGTCGGCTACAGCTGTGCCGTGCTGACCGACGGTACCGAGGCGATCGCCCGGCTGTCCGGTGCGGGTGACCGGCTCACCGCGTCGGCCATCCTGCTGGACATCGATCTCCCAGGGTGCACCGGCTTCGAAGTGCTGCACGCGCTGCGCGAGGCAGACGTGACGGCCGGTACCGCGGTCCTCGTCGTGACGGCCCGCTCCTCCGAGCAGGACGCGGTGCGCGCCGTCGCGGAAGGCGCCGTCGACCACATAGCCAAGCCGTTCAGCGTTCCGCTGCTGGTCGAGAAGCTACGTCGCATCATCGAACGGCAGTGACCTCGAGTCGTTCCAGGGGCTGGCCGGTGATCTCGGCGATCAGCTCGAAGTCCTTGTCCACGTGCAGGACGGTCAGCCCGGCGAGTTCGCCGGTCGCCGCGATCAAGAGATCCGGCACCGACGGCCCGCGGTGACGTCCACGATCGGCCAGCAGGGTGAGCACCTCGAGGGCGCGGTCCTCGATCGCCGGAGTGGTGTACTCGACCGGCATGTTCGCCAGCGGAGGACTGCGCAGCCCCGATCGGAGATCGCCTGCCGACCTCGCCGAGTAGCCAACCTCCAGCAGGGTGACCGTCGTGATCCGCAGGAGTCCGCGCTCGATCCTGCCCACCCAGACATCAACATCAGGACTCGCGCCCAGGCGTGCCAGGGCCGACTTGTCGACGAGCCACCGGCCCGGACCCCGGCGGGTCACCGCCACGCCGGGGTCATGACCTCAGGATCGGTCAGGTCGCTGAACGTGCTGGCAAACCGCTGCAGGTCGTCGGCGGTGACCCCGGGTGCCGTGCGTTGTACGACCCGGCTCAGCTCGCGACGAAGGTACTCATTGCGTGACAGGCCAAGGCGTGCCGCATTCGCATCGATCGCGGACAGGACGTCCTCGGGGATATCGCGGATCAAGACATCCGACATGGGGGCACCCTCCTCGATATCAGATGATATCAGTACTGCAGCAGCGGTCCGGTGGTGAACTCGTCGGCGGCTGTCGCGACCGTTTAGGAGTCTTCGCGCGGCTGCAGGATTGCTGCGACCGCGGCCCGCATCTCAGGACGCGTCTCGGCTTCGTTCGGTGCGGTGGACGAGTCCGGCGATGGCGTCGATGATCGGGCGCCACAGCGGCCGCGGGAGGTCGTGCCCCATCCCGGGAAAGGCGAGCAGCTCGGCGCCCGGAACCGCGTCCGCGGTCGCCCGACCACCGTCGAAACCGACCAGCGGATCGTCTCGGCCGTGGATGACCAGGGTCGGCACCCGGACGGTGCGCAGCGCCGCCGTTCGGTCTCCGGAGGCGAGAACCGCGACGAACTGGCGGGCGAAGCCGGCCGGGTCGTGGCTCCGGTCGTACGAACGCCCGGCCAGGTCGGCCAGCGCCTCCTCGTCGAGCGGGTAGCCCGGTGAACCGATCACCCGGAAGGTTTCGATGGCGCGTCGAATCGCCTCGTCGCGGTTGGTCGGGGGCGCCAGCAGCAGGGCGCCGGCCGCCACGGCGGTGGGCGCGCCGACGGCCGGGCCGGTCGTGGACATGATGGAGGTGAGGCTGCGGACCCGGGTTGGGTGCCGGAAGGTCACGGTCTGCGCGATCATGCCGCCCATCGACGCGCCGACCAGGTGCGCGCCGTGGATACCAAGCGCGTCGAGCAGGCCGACGGTGTCGTCGGCCATGTCGTCGAGGCGATACGCAGCTGAGGAGGTGTCGCCGGCGAGCGCGGCCGGCATGTCGGGCACCGAAGCGTCGTGCAGGTGGCTGGACAGGCCGACGTCCCGGTTGTCGAACCGCAGCACGTGCAAGCCTTCGTCGGCGAGCAGGCGGCAGAACGCGTCGTTCCACCCGAGCATCTGCGTTCCCAGGCCCATGATCAGCACCAGGGTGGGGTGCGGTCCGGATCCGAAGGTCTCATACGCGATGTCGATGCCGTTGGCCCGTGCCTTGCCGATCATGCAAACCTCCGTTGCGGGAGCGACTGTCGACCACCTGGTCGACAGCGGCCACGAACGCCCAACATACCGACCAATCGGTATCTTCACTCCCGAACCGGGCCGGCGACATGGGCAACGTCACATCGGCCTTGACGACCGAGGCGATGACCTGCGACATTTTACATACCAACTGGTCGGTTTGTTGTTGATATGGAGGGCTCGTGACAAGGAAGTCCGAGCTCGGCCCAGGTGTCCGGGTCAACGCGGTGGCGCCGGCGGTGGTGAAGACCAAGTTCGCCACCGCGCTCTACGCCGGCCGCGAGGACGAGGTCGCTGCCGGGTATCCGCTCAAGCGGCTCGGGGTGCCCGAGGACATCGGCAGCGTGGTGGCCTTCCTGCTCTCCGAGGACGCCGGATGGCTCACCGGTCAGGTTCTGGTGGTCGATGGCGGGGTCAGCCTCACCGGTGGAGCGTGACATGGACGTTCGAAGCCGGACTCACCGCGACGAAGGAGCACACCTGATGGACTTCACCCACGACCCCACGACCGAGCAGCTGCGCACGACCTTGCTGGCCTTCATGGACGAGAAGGTCTATCCGGCCGAACCGGTCTTCGCCGAACAGCTCGACGCTCTCGACAACCGGTGGGCCTGGACAAGGACGCCCATCCTGGCGGAACTTCGCAAGGAAGCCCGCGCCCGAGGTCTGTGGAATCTCTTCCTGCCGAGCGAGCACGGGGCCGGGCTCACCAACCTCCAGTACGCACCGCTGGCCGAGATCACCGGCCGCTGCATTCAGCTGGCCGCGCCTGCGTTGAACTGCTCCGCGCCGGACACCGGCAACATGGAGGTGCTGGCGATGTTCGGCACCGACGAGCAGCAGACGCGGTGGCTGCGGCCGCTGCTCGCCGGTGAGATCCGCTCCGCCTTCGCGATGACCGAACCGGACGTCGCCTCCTCCGACGCCACCAACATCAGCACCCGCATCGAGCGCGACGGCGACCACTACGTCGTCAACGGCCGCAAATGGTGGGCCACCGGTGCGATGAACCCCGACGCGACGATCTTCATCGTGATGGGCAAGACCAGCCCGTCCGCCGAACGGCATCGCCAGCAGTCGATGATCCTGGTTCCGCGCGACACCCCCGGCGTGACCGTCAAGCGCGGCATGCAGGTTCTCGGCTACGACGACCGCGATCACGGCGGGCATGCCGAGCTCGAGTTCCGTGATGTCCGGGTCCCGGCCGGGAACCTCATCGGCAACGCCGGCGACGGCTTCGCGATCGCACAGGCCCGGCTCGGCCCCGGCCGCATCCACCACTGCATGCGCGCGATCGGTGTGGCCGAGCGGGCGGTCGAGCTGATGTGCGCCCGGGCATCGTCCCGCATCGCGTTCGGCAAGCCGCTCGCCGACCAGGGCGTCGTCCGGGACTGGATCGCCGAGTCCCGGGTACGCATCGAGCAGCTACGGCTGCTGGTGCTCAAGACTGCCTGGCTGATGGACACCGTGGGCAACAAGGGCGCCCACACCGAGATCCAAGCGATCAAGATCGCCACTCCGAGCACGGTGGAATGGATCCTCGACAAGGCTATCCAGGTACACGGCGCCGGCGGGCTCAGCCAGGACTTCCCGCTAGCCGCGACCTTCGCCGGGATCCGCACTCTGCGCCTCGCCGACGGCCCCGACGAGGTACACAAGGACGCCCTCGCCCGCAGCGAGCTCAAGCGTCAGGCGCGGGCCCGCAACTCCGACGCTGCGACCGAGGACCCGACATGACCGCCCCGTCCGCCCACTCCGCGCAGTTCGACGGCCGCGTGGTCGTCCTGACCGGCGCCGGCTCCCGCGCAGCTGGCATCGGCAACGGACGCGCAGCCGCCGTGCATGGCCCGTGCCGGCGCCAAGGTGGCTCTGCTCGACCAGAGACGGGAGTGGGCCCAGGCGACCAACGACATGATCACCGAGGAGGGTGGCACGTCGATCGTGGTGCAGGCCGACGTGTCGGAGCAGGCGTCGTGCTCAGCAGCGGTGGATGAGGTTGTCGCCGCCTTCGGCGGGCAGGGCACTCGTAACCGCAACGGTGGTGAACGGCTCGGGTGTTACGGACTCACGAGTCCGCAGCCGGCGGACCGTCACCCCAGCGTCTGTAACACGTGATACATTCATGCGCGTGACCGAGCAGGAGCTTGCGCGGTGGTTGGTGCTGGTGGTGCGAGTACCGGCGGAGCCGTCGCGGCATCGGGTGGCGGTGTGGCGGGAGCTGCGCCGGGTCGGGGCGCTGTCGTTGGGCCAGGGCACCTGGGCGGTGCCCGACGTGCCGGGCTTCGCCGACGGGGTGACGCGGGTGATCGAACTCGCGCAACGCGGCGAGGGCGAAGTCATCGCGCTGGACGCGACCGGGCGGGCCGAGCAGGACGGCGCACGCCTGGAGGCGCTGTTCACCGCCGATCGCGAGGACGAGTGGACGGAGTTCCTGGCCGACTGCGGCAAGTTCGACGCCGAGATCGACAAGGAAGTCCGCAACCGCAAGTTCACGATGGCCGAGCTTGACGAAGAAGAACAGAGCCTGGCGCGGCTGCGTCGCTGGCACCGGGACCTCAAGACCCGCGACGTCTTCGGCGCGCCCTCGGCCGGCGACGCCGAGGAGCGACTCAAGCACTGCACCGACCGGCTGGCCGACTACACCGAGCAGGTGTTCCAAGCCCTGCACCAAATGTGACCCGTCGCGAGCTGACCCTCGACCCAAGGACCGATCGTGAACGTCGATACGCAGCTGTTCCAGACGATCAACGACGTCGCCAAGGCGACGCCGTGGCTGCACGGGATCGTCTTGGCCTACGCCAACTACGGGATCGTGGTGTTCGCCGCGCTGATGCTGGCCGGGTGGTGGTCGGCGCGTCGGCAGGAGAGTCCGACGCGCATGGCGGCGGCGGTGTGGGCGCCGCTAGGCACGGTGCTTGCGCTCGGGCTCAATCAGCCGATCTCGGCCATGGTGGGTGAACCCCGCCCGTTTACCGCGCTGCCGAACATCTGGTGCTGGCCCATCGCAGCCACGATCCGTCGTTCCCGAGCGATCACCCGGTGATGGCCGGTGCGGTCGCGGCTGGGCTGTTCCTGGTCAGCCGGCGACTCGGGTGGCTCGCCGCACTCGCCGGTTCGTCGAAGGACTTCGTCAGGCCAACGGGATCATCGCCGGTATCGTCGGGATGCCGTGGCGACGGTTCCTCGCGTTCAACACCCTCGGTGCCGGGCTGTGGGTCGGCGTCTGGGCCGGGCTGGGCTATCTCGCCGGTAACCACATCACCGCCATCTACGAACAGATCCAGCGCTACCAGCTCTATGCCCTGCTCGCCCTCGGGGTCGCGTTGGCCGCGCTGATCGTCCGGCACGTATTGCGGCACCGCGCAGCTCCGGAGGACGCGCACTGATGAGCACCGAGTCCCCCGAGCAAACCTCGACCGGATCACCGGCGCAGTTGCGGCCGTTGTATGCGGCCGGGTTCGTGACCGCGTTCGGCGCGCACAGCATCGCCGCCAGCCTCGGCGCCTACACCAACGGACAACACGCCTCGCTGCTCACCCTTGGCCTGCTATTGGCCGTGTATGACGGCGCCGAAGTGATCCTCAAACCGGTGTTCGGTTCCCTGGCCGACCGCATCGGCCCCCGCCCGGTCCTGCTGGGCGGGCTCCTCGCGTTCGCCCTGGCGTCCGCCGCCTTCGTGATCGCTGGGAACCCGGCGGCGGTGGGGCTGGCCCGGCTTGGCCAGGGCGCCGCTGCGGCGGCGTTCTCCCCGGCGGCCGGGGCGCTCGTGGCTCGGCTTTCCCCGACGAAGCGGCAGGGCCGGGCCTTCGGCGGCTACGGCGCGTGGAAGAGCATCGGCTACACCTTGGGCCCGCTGCTGGGTGGCGTCCTGATCACCGTCGGCGGATTTTCCTTGCTGTTCGGCACCCTCACGGCACTCGCGCTGGCGGTCACCGGCTGGGTGATACTGGTCGTGCCTGTGGCCCCACCACTGCCGCGCACCCGCCAGACCGTGCTCGATCTGGCCCGCCGCCTGAGCCACCCCAGCTTCCTGCGCCCCACCGCCGCCCTGGCCGGAACCACCGCCGCCCTGGCCGTCGGAGTCGGGTTCCTTCCCGTGACCGGTGCCGCGACCGGGCTCGGGCCGCTGGCCACCGGCGCGGCCGTGTCAGTGCTCGCGGCCTGTTCCGCACTGGTGCAACCGTGGGCCGGGCGCGCCCGCGACGCCGGACGCCTCCGCGACGGCACCGGCATGGCCGGCGGGCTCGCCCTGGCCGCTGCCGGGATGGCACTGGCCGCTCTTGTCCCCGGCGTCGGTGGGGTCCTGGCCGCCGCCGTGGCCATCGGAGTCGGGGTGGGTCTGGCCACGCCGCTCGGCTTCGCCCACCTCGCCGCGATCACGCCACCGGAACGGCTCGGGCAGACCATGGGCGCCGCCGAAGTCGGCCGCGAACTCGGCGACGCCGGCGGCCCGCTGCTGGTCGGCGCGATCGCCGCGGCAGCGTCTCTCGGTACCGGGTTTCTCGGCCTTGCCGCGCTGCTGGTCCTCGCCGGCGTGGCGGCCGCCGGCGCCCGCGCACCACAGCGCGCGAACGATTAGCGACCACCCCGCCTTTACTACGGTGCATGTAGTAGCTGCTGGCATGGTGCGCTCTCGTGGACAGCCGCCGAACGCCGGGCCGCCTGGAGATCTTGTTAGGGTCAGTATCGCCTGGTTAGGACCTGTGGGGCAGGTGGGGCTCAAACCCACGACCTGACGGATCGAGGAAGCCAGCTCTTGGTCCTACTGGTTAACCCCGGACACTGCCGTCTACCTGCGGCGCAGGGGTTCGATCATCCCGTCGCCGCCGCCTTGCTCGAAGCGTTTCCGGGCAATCTAGGTGGGTAAAGGATGGCTGTGATCTTGCTGGCAGCCGCCGACGGACGCCGCTGGCGCCATCCCGTCGACCTGGCGTAGCCCGATCACGTCGGGACGAGGAGGCAACCTCCGCACGCAGCCGGCGGCCGGCGCCACCAGGCTTGCCCCCTCGGCCCGGCGTGATAGCCCGTGTGGAGGTCGGCGGGATGGCGCCTTCTCCGGACCCGAACCCTCCCGTGCTCGTCGAAGGCCCTCCACTCCCCCTGCTCCCCACGGGTGGAGATAGCCCTGACCTGGAACGAGATCGGCCAACTGCTTAACCTCTCACCATCCACCGCCGCCCGCCGATACCGGAAACCATCAAGACCAACTTGACAAGGCTCACCGGCATAATGCCGATGAGCGGTGATCA
>Ga0210378_10001803_pt1:10000-11090 | contig 11090 bp, 8 predicted proteins | sample PLM1_60_b1redo_FD_155465 | JGI IMG/M metagenome (GOLD analysis project Ga0210378, IMG submission 155465) | Groundwater sediment microbial communities from an aquifer in East River, Colorado, USA - PLM1_60_b1 redo | ecosystem: Environmental > Terrestrial > Soil > Riparian zone... | reverse complement strand
GGAACGCCCAGCGCTGCCGGCAACGCTGCTCGGCAACGCCCAGCGCTGCTCGGCAACGCTGCTCGGGAACGCCCAGCGCTGCTCGGCAACGCTGCTCGGGAACGCCCAGCGCTTCTCGGCAACGCTGCTCGGGAACGCCCAGCGCTGCTCGGCAACGCTGCTCGGGAACGCCCAGCGCTGCTCAGCAACGCTGCTCGGCAACGCCCAGCGCTGCTCGGCAACGCTGCTCGGGAACGCCCAGCGCTGCTCGGCAACGCTGCTCGGGAACGCCCAGCGCTGCTCGGCAACGCTGCTCGGGAACGCCCAGCGCTGCCGGCAACGCTGCTCGGCAACGCCCAGCGCTGCTCGGCAACGCTGCTCGGGAACGCCCAGCGCTGCTCGGCAACGCTGCTCGGCAACGCCCAGCGCTGCTCGGCAACGCTGCTCGGGAACGCCCAGCGCTGCTCGGCAACGCTGCTCGGGAACGCCCAGCGCTGCTCGGCAACGCTGCTCGGGAACGCCCAGCGCTGCTCAGCAACGCTGCTCGGCAACGCCCAGCGCTGCTCGGCAACGCTGCTTGGCAGCGCTGTTTGCTCGCACAACGACTCGAAAACCATGAAAATTATGATTTCTCAAAAATTTAATGTCTGTTCCTGTCACTTTGCTAAAAGTCTTAAGAGCATATATGAGGGGGCAGTGGGATCTAGACATGGCCAAGCAGCAAGCCCCCTCCTAGTTGCTGCTAGTTGTTGCTTGGCGTGTTGGGTACATCGATGCTTGTGGAGGGTGATTCCTCAAAGCTTGACATTGATGTGCCCAACATAACATGTTGGGTACGGGATCGATGAATGTGGAGGGTGATTCCTCAAAGCATGTCATCGACGTATCCACATGGTGTCGACCCAACCTGCCTGGTGCTTATCGAGAACCGTCCCTATGTCGAGATGCTTGTTGTCATTCCAAATGCCAGCCCATGGTGACGTTGAGAGTTGGAAAGCCCAAGGCATTCACCAGTCGGCCTTTGTCCCGTCTGTAGTGTGAGTGCGTACAAGCTTGAAAGCTCGATGCTAGCTATGTTGATGGTGTTTGGATTGCAAAGATCGTACTGTTT
>Ga0210378_10001802_pt1 | contig 11092 bp, 12 predicted proteins | sample PLM1_60_b1redo_FD_155465 | JGI IMG/M metagenome (GOLD analysis project Ga0210378, IMG submission 155465) | Groundwater sediment microbial communities from an aquifer in East River, Colorado, USA - PLM1_60_b1 redo | ecosystem: Environmental > Terrestrial > Soil > Riparian zone | place: USA: East... | reverse complement strand
GCGGAGCTCGCCAAAGCGTTCCTGCGCCCCGATCTCGAGCGCCTGTCCGACCCGCACCGCTGGGCCGACATGGATGTCGCGCTCGAGCTGCTGGGCCGCGCGGTCCGCGAGAAACGGCCGATCCTGGTGCACGGCGATTACGACGTGGACGGCCAGTGCGCGTCGGCCATGCTCACGCGCATTCTGCGCAGCGCCGGCGCGACGGTGCATCCCTTTGTGCCGCACCGCATCCGCGACGGCTATGACTTCGGGCCCGCCGGTCTCGCCGAGGCCCAGCGCGTCGGTGCGAAGTTGATCGTCACCTGCGATTGTGGAATAACCGCGAACGCTGCCGTCTCCGCCGCCCGTGCCGCCGGTATCGATGTCATCGTAACGGACCATCACTTGCCGGGCGACGAGCTGCCCCCCGCGAACGCGGTGATCGACCCGCGCCGCCCCGACTGCAAGTCGGAGGACAAGAACTTCTGCGGCACGGGCGTCGCCTTCAAGCTCGCGCAGGCGCTCGTCGAGGTGCTCGGGCTCTCGCCCAACCTGCCGCTGCACTTTCTCGATTACGTGGCGCTTGCCACAATCGCGGACGTTGTCCCGCTCGTGGGCGAGAACCGCATCCTGGTCCGCTACGGCCTCAAGAAGCTTGCGGACTCGCGCTGGGTCGGTCTGCGTGCCTTGATCGAGACAGCCGGACTGGGCGGCAAGCCGCTGCGTGGAGCGCACGTGGGCTTTATTCTTGCCCCCCGACTGAATGCGGCCGGGCGCATCGGCGACGCGAACGACGGCCTGCGCCTGCTCCTCACCGAGGATCCGCAGGAAGCGGCGAAGCTCGCGCGCGAGCTCGAGACGATCAATGCGCGGCGCCAGGAGATGGACCAGCTGATTCTCGATGAAGCGATCGAGCTCGTGGACAAGACGCTGAATCCCGCCGACGCCGCCATCGTGCTCGGCAACGCGACGTGGCATCCGGGCGTCATCGGCATCGTCGCCTCGCGGCTCGTGGAGCGCTACGGCCGGCCCACCTTCCTCGTCGGTTGGGATGAAGCGGGCGAGCTGGGCCGGGGCTCGGGGCGCAGCATTCCCGGGTTTGATCTCCACGGTGCCCTTCACAAAGTCGGCGCGCATCTCGAGAAGTACGGCGGCCACACGATGGCGGCGGGCTTCACGATCCGGCGCGACCGGTTCGACGACTTCCGCGTTGCGTTCCTCGCCGTGGCGGGCGAGCTTCTCACGCCCGAGGACCTGGCGCCGAGCCAGCGCGTCGATCTCGAGCTGCCGCTCGCCGAGGTGAACACGGATCTGGAGCGGCTGATTCGGCACCTCGAGCCGTGCGGGGCAGGCAATCCCGCGCCGGTGTTCGGCGTGCGGAACGCGCGGGCGGTCGGCGCGCGGCGGGTGGGGACGAACCACCTGCGCTTCACCCTCGACGACGGCTCGGGTCTGCTGCCGGCGATCGGCTTTCGCTGGGCCGACGCGGTGCCGCAAGACTGGCTCACCAACCCACTCGACGTCGCCTTTCGGCTGGAGCGGGACGACTGGCAGGGGAGGACGTCGATTCAGGCGCGGATCGCGAGTCTGGCGCCGACGAAATGAACCAGGGTAGTGAGCCCCGCGGCAATGCCGCGGGGAAAACAAATGCTTCGCATCATAGCGGGTGAGTTCAAAGGCCGTCGCCTGAAGGCTCCCACCGGCCGCACGGTACGACCGACGGGAGACCGGGTGAAAGAGGCGTGGTTCAGCATCCTGCAGCAGTCGATTCCCGCTGCGCGCGTGCTGGATCTGTTCGCTGGTTCAGGTGCGCTGGGATTTGAAGCGCTGTCGCGGGACGCCGTATCAGCGGATTTCGTCGAGACTCACCGTCTATCACTCGCAGCCTTGAAGGCTAACGTCGAGGCCCTTGGAGTGGAGGACCGCGTGAAGATCCATACATCTGATGCGGTGCGTTTCGCCGAACGCTTGCAGCCCGGGGCGTACGACGTGGCATTCGCGGATCCACCATACGCGGGTGACGACGCCGCGGAGCTTGCGCGCATATTCCGCGAGACGCCGTTCGCGCGTGTGTTCTCGATCGAGCATGCGTCCGATCGCAGTATTGGCGGCGACGACACGCGACGGTATGGAGACACGGCCATAACCTTCCTCTATGGTCCTTCACCAACCTCCACCAACCTCCACCAACCTCCACCATCCTTCGCGTGAAACGCATCGCTGTCTATCCCGGCTCTTTCGATCCCATCACCAAGGGCCACGAAGACCTGATTCATCGGTCGCTGGAGTTTGTCGATCAGCTGATCGTGGCGGTCGCGGTAAACGTCGCGAAACAGCCGCTCTTCTCCCTCGAGGAGCGCGTCGCGCTGATCAAACAGGCCGTCCCCGATAAGCGCTTGGCCGTCCAATCGTTCGAAGGGTTGCTTGCCGAGTTTGCCCAAAAGGTCGGGGCGTCGGTGATTATTCGAGGGTTGCGAGCGGTATCGGACTTCGAGTACGAATTCCAGATGGCGCTCATGAACCGCAACCTGGCACCCAAGATCGAGACCGTCTTCCTCGTGCCGGCGTTCGATCTAACCTTCGTCAGCTCCAGCCTGGTGCGCGAGGTCGCGCGCTTCGGCGGCGACGTATCACAGCTCGTCGATCCCACCGTGCAGAAGGCACTCAAGCACAAGTTCGGGAAATGAGGTTTGGGTGGAGTGCGCGGCTAAAGCCGCGACTCGGCACCTGCCGCCAAAGCGGCGCCCGTTCACGGGCAGCTGCCGAGCCGCGAGTTCACTCGCGCAATCAATCGCAATGAGCTTCCTGGACCGCGTCTACGAACGGGCGCGGAAGCTCAAGGCTCGCATCGTGCTCGCGGAAGGCGAAGACACCCGCGTGCAGGAAGCGGCACGCAGGATCGAGCGCGAAGGCTTGGGAGCGGTCCGGCTGCTCGACCGACGCACCACGCACGACGCACCACGCACGATGGTAGCGCTACTGCGGTCTCGACGACCTGACAAGTTCCCGACCGACGCCGCTGCCCTCCAGGCATTGGAGCACCCGCTGACCTTCGGTGCATGTCTCGTGGGGCTTGGCGAGGCCGACGTCATGCTCGGCGGCGCGATGTACACGAGCGCCGAAACGATCCGAGCTGCGTTGTTGGCCGTTGGCACCGCGCCCGATATCGCCACGGTGTCCGGGGCGTTTTACATGATCAAGGATGACCGCGTGCTCACGTTCGCCGATGCCGCGGTGACTCCGGAGCCGACGCCGAGTCAGCTGGCGGACATCGCGCTGGTGTCGGCGCGCGAGCGGCGCCTGATCGTCGGAGACGAGCCCGTCGTCGCCTTTCTATCTTTTAGCACGCGCGGGAGCGCTGCGGGACCGCGGGTACAGCGCGTCCAGGAGGCAGTTGCCACCCTTCGCCGCCGCCTCACCTCGCCGCGCGAATTCGCGTTCGACGGGGAGCTGCAACTCGACGCGGCGCTCGTCCCGGACGTGGCGGCGCGCAAGGCGCCCGGCTCACCCGCCGCCGGTCGCGCCAACGTGCTGATATTCCCGGATCTCGACGCCGGAAACATCGGCTACAAACTGGTGCAGCGACTCGGCGGCTGGACTGCCCTGGGCCCGATCCTGCAAGGTCTCGCGCGCCCCATCTCGGACCTGTCGCGCGGCGCCACCTCCGATGATATTGTGAACACTGCGGCGATCGCCATTCTCCAAACCCGGAAGGGGTAATGGGATGCGGTTTACCCTGAAGAAGGACAAGAGCGGCGTCGTGATCGTGGGGGTGGAAGGCCAGCTCATCGTCGGCAACCGCCAGGAGCTGAAGCAAAAAGTCCTCGATGCGCTCGAGGAAGGTTCCCGCAAGTTTGTCATTGATTTTAGTAAGACTGGGTATATCGATTCGTCCGGGCTGGGCGTGCTGGTCTCGCTCTCAAAGAAAATTCGCGAACAGGGCGGGGAACTGCGGCTTGCCGGTCTCAACGCGGATCTCCAGACGCTGTTCGAGCTGACCAAACTCGACACGCTGTTCGCGATCACTCGGACCGCCGAGGAGGCGCTCGCCGCGTTTTGAATTTACGCCTCGATGTGACCCCGGACTCGATGAAGCTCGACGTCCCGAGCGATCTCGGGATGGTGGGCGACGCCGTCGAGTTGGTCGCCACGCACCTTCCTCCCGGTACGCTGTCTCCGCGCCGTATCAGCTTCAATTTCCGCACCGCCCTGGCCGAAGCCCTCGGGAACGCGATTCGCTACGGCACCGGCGAGGACCCCGATCGCACTGTGCAGGTCTACGTGGAGCTGGGTCGCGACTTCGTCCGCATTCACGTGGACGACGACGGCCACGGCTTCGATTCCAGCCGGGTTCCCGATCCGACGCATCCCGACAATCTCGAGCGCGGGTACGGACGCGGGTTGTTCGTCATTCGTCACCTCGTGGACGACGTGGCGTTCAACGAGAAAGGCAACGGCATCTGCCTGACGCTCCGAGCGGGGTGACACGGCTCGAGCGCCTGCTGCCGGTCCTCGGGGCGCTTTCTGGGACAACTCTGCGAATATTGCGTGCCAAGAGCCGTCCGGAGTCCTCCGACGGGCCCGCCATGTTCCAGTTGATTCCCACCACCACGGACGCGTGGCTTGAAGTAAAGGGGGGCAGGGAGCGCGCCGCCGTCGAGCTCGCCACGATCGTCGGGGCGGTGATGGAGGCGGAAGAGGAAACGACGCAGGTCGCGGCCGAGCTGTCGGGACGCTACGAGGAAATCGACTTGATCTACACGATCAGCGAGATCCTCGGCCACACGATCCGGCTGGACGAAGCCGCGAATCGCATCCTGCGCGAGGTGTCGGCGGTGGTCCGCGCGCGCCGCGCGACGCTGCTGGTGCACGATGCGCGTGCCCATGTCCTCCGGCTCGTCGCCGCCCGGGGCGTGGAGCTGGGTGAGATAGAGCCGATCGAAGTCGATGACCCCAAGTCGATTGCGGCGCGCGTGTTTCGCGAGATGCGGATCATCAGCTACGACCCAACCGAGCCTCGCGCGCAGAAGCCGCCGAACCCGATCGAGCGCGCCTACCGCGGTCTGGCGTTTCTCTCCGTCCCCGTCGTCTACGCGTCACCGGGCCGCGTGCCCACCCCGATCGGCGTGATCAATCTGACGGACAGAACGGGAGAAGACGCGTTCACCGCCGGCGACCGCAAGCTCGTCGCCGCCATCGCGAACCAGATCGGCGCGGCGATCGAGAACGCGCGTCTGGTCGAGCAGGACTTGAGCCAGCAGCGCGTCCGCCGCGAGCTCGAGCTGGCTCACGACCTGCAGCTCAAGCTGCTGCCATCGCCCGCGGTCGTGGCGTCCAAGGGTGACGTGGCCGCCCGCTGCCGTCCGGCGGAGTCGGTGGGCGGGGACTTTTATAACCTCCTCAGTCTGCACGGCGACCGCATTGGCATGATGATCGGTGACGTTTCGAGCCACGGGTTCGGCGCCGCGCTCATCATGGCGCTGGCGATGGCGGCCTCCGGTATCCACGCCGAGACCGCCGAGTCGCCCCTCGAGGCGGTGCGGCGCCTCGAGACGTCGCTGGCCGAAGAGCTCGAAGAGACGGAGATGTTTCTGACGCTGTGTTATGCTGTGGCCGATCCGGCAAAAGGGACGCTCACGTACGCGAACGCTGGGCATCCGCACGCGTTTCTCGTGTCGACGGACACGGGGGCGACTACGCGGCTCGAGGCCACCCGCCCGCCGCTGGGCCTGGGTGGTGGCGGTGAGGAGCGCGTGCTGCCGTTCCAGCGCGGCAAGGCGATTCTGTGTCTCTTCACCGACGGTCTGGTCGATGCGCCGGGGCCGAACGGCGAGCGGTTCGGCGAGCAGCGCGTCCTCAGCCACGTGGTGAATCTCCGGAGCCGGCCGGCCAGACATATCTTGGAGGCCGTCTTCACCGACATCGCCGCGTTTACCGGCGGCGCGCCTGCCAACGACGACCGCACCCTCGTGTTGCTCAAAGTCTGAGACGACTCGGCCAGCATTTTCTCAAAGATCCCGCGATTCTGCGGAGGATTGTGGATGCCCTGGATCCCGTGCCGGGAGAGTACGTGCTGGAAATCGGCCCGGGGCAAGGGACGCTGACGCAGGAGTTGCTGGCCCGCGGGTTGAAGGTGATCGCAATCGAGAAGGACGGAAGGCTGGCGGCGACGCTCAAGCTCGCCAATCTGCAGGTGATTGAAGGAGACGCGCTGCAGGTCGCATGGCCGCGCGTCGGCAAGATCGTCGGCAACATCCCGTATTACATCACGTCCCCGTTGATCGATAAGGCCCTGACGCCGCCGCTTCCCGAGCGCATCGTCTTTCTCGTGCAGGACGAGGTCGCGAATCGCATGGCAGCGCCGCCGGGTGGGAAGACCTATGGGGCGCTTTCGGTAGGCGTGCAGGTAGTCGCCCGTGTGGAGAAGCTCTTCACCCTGGCGCCCGGCGCGTTCCGACCGCCGCCGAAAGTGCGCAGTGCCCTGATACGGCTCACGCCGCTTGCCCAGCCGCTGGTGCTGGACGTCGAGGTTGCCCCGCTACGCGCGTTCGTCACCGCGTGCTTCAGCAAGCGTCGCAAGCAGCTCAAGAATGCCGTGCCGGGACTACTGCAGGGCGAACTTCAGGAGATGGGGTTCGATCCGACGATGCGTCCGGAGCGCCTCCCGCCCGAGGCATTCGTGCGGCTCTTGCGCCGGAGTCGCCAATTGTGAAATAGTTCACAATGCGGAAGATCTCCGACAGCACCATACGGCGGCTGTCCGTCTACCTTCGGTTTCTCGAGCAGGCTAAAGCCCCCACAATCTCCTCCGGAGAACTGGCCCGCCTCGGGGGCACCACGTCCGCACAGGTCCGGAAAGACCTCTCCTTCTTCGGTTCCTTCGGCAAGCGAGGCCTCGGCTACGCCGTCCCCGAGTTGACCCGCCGCATCCGGGATATCCTCGGGTTGGAGCGCGGCTATCGCGTGGTGCTGGTGGGGGCGGGGCGGATGGGCGGCGCGCTCGTCCAATATCACGGCTTTCGCCAGCGCGGCTTTCACATCACCGCGATCTACGACCAGGATGCGCGCAAAATCGGGTCGCGTTGGAACGGCCTCGTCGTGCGCGACGTCAAACATCTCGAATCGGACCTCAAGAAAGATCCGAGCGACATCGCCATCGTCGCAACGCCCGCCGAGGCGGCGCAGCAGGTCGTCGACCGCCTGGTGCGGAGCGGCGTGAAGGCGATTCTCAACTTTGCACCCGTCCCCTTGAACGTTCCTCCGGATGTCGAAGTGAAAACCGTCAATATGGCACTCGAATTGGAGACGCTGAGCTACTCTTTGGCTAACCGTTAGCTTTCTCTCCCATGCCCCGAGTCCATGTAACGTCGGAAATAGGGTCGCTGCGCTCCGTTCTCGTCCACACACCTGGAAAAGAATTGGTCGCCGTCACCCCGGGGACGCGCGAAGATTATTTGTACGACGACATCATCGACCTCGAGATCGCGCAGCGCGAACACCGCCGGTTGGTCGCGGTGCTGGAGCGCTTCGCCGAGGTCCATGAAGTGCACGACACGCTGGTCGAGATTGCGGGACGGCCTGAAGTGCGAGAATTCCTCACGACGCGCGCGCTCGAGATCATCCCGTCCGACGCGCTCGCGAAGCAGATGACCGCCCTGTCGTCCGAAGACTTCGTCGCGCTCATGATCGAAGGTGCAGTCGAGGACGGTGGCCCGATCTCGCGCGCGCTGAACGAAGTCGCGTACGCGCTCCCGCCGCTGCCCAACCTCTTTTTCACGCGCGACGTCGGTATCGTGATCGGCGAGCACGCGATCATCGGCTCGATGCGGCACGGCGTGCGCTGGACCGAAGAGCTGCTGATCAAGGCGCTGTTCCGCTACGACCAGAAGTTCGAGAATGCCGGCATCCTCTACGACGGCTCCGACGAGAAGCGGATCAACTACACCCTCGAGGGCGGGGACGTGCATCCGATCCGCCCCGACCTGCTCGTGCTCGGTTTCAGCGAGCGCTCCAGCCCCGCGGCGCTCGATCTGTTGTGCGACCTGGTCTTCACGAATTGCGGGGTGACGGACGTGATCATCGTCGTGCTGCCGGCCGAGCGGACCGCGATTCACCTCGACATGATCTTCACGCAGGTGGACCGGGATCTCTGCCTCGTGTACCCGCCGCACTTCGTCGGCCCGGAGCGGCTCGCGGTGCTGCACCGCCGCAAGCGTTCCAAGGGAGTGAAAGAGGTCCCGAATTTCTTTGCCGCGATGCAGGCGGTGGATCAGCCGCTGGAGCCGATCTTCTGCGGCGGGAATCACCGCACCGTCCAGGAGCGCGAGCAGTGGGCGTCGGCCTGCAACTCGTTCGCGGTGCGGCCCGGCGTCATCCTGAGCTACGACCGCAACGATGCCACCCTCGCCGAGCTGACCAGCGCCGGTTTTCGCGTGATCGAGGAGGTCAAACTGCTGACGGGCGACGAGACGCTGAAAGACGGCGAGCGTGCGGTGATTTCGATCGAAGGCAGCGAGCTGGTGCGCGGGGGTGGGGGACCGCGCTGCATGACGCTTCCGCTCCGACGAGACGATCTCTGACCGGACTCGCCGCGGTCCCATCCTCTTCGCTGACATCCCGAGCGCTGTCGTTCCTGCAGGGCGGGCCGGCCGCGAGCCTCGCGATCGTGCGCGACGTGCTCGGCATCGCGCAGGCGAACCGCCATACCGCCGACCGCATCGCCGCGACCTTGCTCGCGCCGGATCGACGCTTCAGCAGGACGCAGGATGGCCGTTGGACGTTGGCGGCGCCGCCCCCTGAAGCGAGCCCCACGCTCGAAGCGTGCCGCTGGGCGGTCGTGGACGTCGAAACCACGGGTGTCCGCGCCTTCAGCGGCGACCGGATCATGGAAATCGCGGTCGTGATGCTCGACGGCACCGTCGCCTTCCACTCGCTCGTCAATCCGGGGATCCCGATTCCCCAGTTCGTCGCCGGGTTGACCGGGATCGACGCGAAGATGGTGCGCCAGGCGCCGACCTTCGACGCCATCGTCGACCAGCTGCTGGCCGCGCTCGAAGGCTGTGTCTTCGTCGCCCACAACGCGCGGTTCGACTGGGCATTCGTGTCGACCGAGATCGAGCGGGCGACGGGATTGTTGTTACAAGGTCCGCGGGTCTGCACGGTCCGGCTTGCGCGCAAGCTGCTCCCCGACCTGCCGCGCAGAAATCTCGATGCGGTGAGCTTTCACTTCGGCATTGAAATCGAAGGACGGCACCGGGCCACGGGTGATGCAGTCGCGGCTGCGAAATGCTTGGATCGCCTGCTGCGATTGGCCCAAGGAAATGGAGCCGCGTGCTTAGCGGACTTGGAGATGGGCCGTCAGGCCGATGGGCGGATGGGCAGTGAACCCCCTGCTGCACGGCCCATCGGCCCATCCGCCCATCCGCCCATCTCATGACCCACACCACATTCAAGGTCGGTCGCCTCACCTGCCACGCCCTCGAGGCCGGCACCCAGCACCTCGACGGCGGAGCCATGTTCGGCGTCGTCCCCAAGCCGCTCTGGGCGCGCCGCGCGCCCCCGGACGATCGCAATCGCATCCCGCTGGCGTTGCGCTGCCTGCTCGTCGAACACGACGACGGCCTGGTGCTGATCGATACCGGGATCGGCAACAAGGAGAACAGCAAGTTCAGCGACATCTACGGTGTCGAGAACACAGGAGCAGGCGGGCGCACCAAACTGGAGGACGCACTCCACGAGCTCGGTCATGGGCCGGAGGACATTCGCTGGGTGATCAACACCCATCTCCATTTCGATCACGCGGGCGGCGACAACTGGACCGATCCCGCCGGGAAGATCGGCCTGGCGTTTCCAAACGCGCGCTACGTCGTGCAAAGAGGCGAGCTCGACTTCGCTCGGCACACGAACGAGCGCACGGCGGGCAGCTACCTCGCTCCCAATTTCCAGGGCGTGCCGTTCCAGCTGATCGACGGCGAGACGGAGATCCTGCCGGGGATCCGCGGGCTGCCGACGCCAGGACATGTCCCGTATCACCAATCGATTCTGCTCGAGAGCGGCGGGGAAAAGGCCTGCTTTGTCGCCGATCTCGTGCCGACGTCAGCGCATTTGCCGCTGCCCTGGATCATGGGCTACGACCTGGAACCACTCGTCACACTCGAGACTCGGCGGCGGCTGTACCAGCGGGCCGAGGCCGAGGAGTGGCTGCTCGTGTTCGAACACGACCCCCAGGTCGTGTCCGGTCGCTTAGCTCGCGAGGCCAAGGGTTTTGGACTTGTCCAACAGAACGTGCTCGGCTAGCTTGGTGGCGGACAATTGAGCTAAGTGGGCACGGTGTGCCCCACCTGCACGCCTCTCTCGTGAGAGTGCTGACGGGTTCGAGAAGCCATCAGCCGTCCGCCATCAGCAAGTCTGCTGACGGCAGATGGCAGAGCGCTGATGGCCCATTCGGACCCACACCGGGTCCTTTTTTTTCGCCGTCAATTTGAGGAGCTAACCAGCTGCCACCACCTCCCGACACCAACAGCAAAGCACCCCGCACGCGCGTCAACCGGCAGATCCGGATCAGTCCGGTGCGTGTGATTGCGGACAACGGCGACCAGCTGGGCGTGCTGACGATCGACGAAGCGATCGCCGCCGCGAATGAACGGGGTCTGGATCTGGTGGAAGTCGCCCCGCTCGCCCGGCCGCCCGTCGTCAAGATCATGGACTATGGGAAGTTCAAGTTCGAGCAGGCGAAGGCGGCGCGCGCCGCGAAGAAAAAGCAGCACGTGATTCACTTGAAAGAAGTGAAATACCGCCCCGGGATCGACGATCACGATTTCGACTTCAAGACCCGGCATGCGCGTGAATTCTTGCAGGACGGCAACAAGGTGAAGGTGACGATGATGTATCGCGGCCGGCAGATGGCGCACATCGAGCTGGGCCGTGACGTGCTGGATCGTGTCGCACTAGAATTGAAGGACATCGGGAAGATCGAACAAGAACCAACGCTCGAGGGCCGCAACATGTCGATGGTCCTCGCACCGAAATGAGATAGCAATGCCAAAGATGAAATCGAAGCGCGCTCTGAGAAAACGGATCAGGCTCACCGGCACCGGCAAGCTGCGGCGCTATC
>Ga0210378_10001801_pt1 | contig 11093 bp, 13 predicted proteins | sample PLM1_60_b1redo_FD_155465 | JGI IMG/M metagenome (GOLD analysis project Ga0210378, IMG submission 155465) | Groundwater sediment microbial communities from an aquifer in East River, Colorado, USA - PLM1_60_b1 redo | ecosystem: Environmental > Terrestrial > Soil > Riparian zone | place: USA: East... | reverse complement strand
AGCCTCAACGACGCCTTCCTCGCCGGGCTGCTCGGTGGGTTCCGCCGATACCACCAACATCTCGGCCTGGCCGTCCACGACGTGCCGCTGGCACTACCGATCAACGTCCGCAGTTCAACGGACCGCACGGACGGCAACCGCTTCGCCGCGGCCCGCATCGTCGGGCCGGCAACCATCGACGACGCCGCGCAACGGATGCGCGGCATCCGACCACTGGTGATCGCGGCCCGCGCCGAGCCGGCCCTGGACGCCGCCACCGCCCTCGCGCCGCTGCTACGCCACCTCCCGGCCCGACTGGCCGCCATCGGCATGGGCGGGCACGCCCAGCAGATCGACCTGCAGGCGAGCAACCTCATCGGCGCCCCGGTACCGATCTACCTCGCCGGCGCCAGGGTCGTGCGGATGTACCCGTTCGGGCCACTCGCCGGAGTGCCGGTCATGGCCGTCCTGCTGTCCCACGACGGCACCTGCTGCATCGGTATCACGCTCGACCCGGCCGCGGTCGAGCACCCCGACGTCTTCCTCGCGTGCCTGCGGGAGGGGTTCGAGCAGGTGGTCGCCGTGCGCGACGGCGGCCACTAGAGACGCGCGGGGCGGCTGCCGACAGGGCCCGCCTCGCGCTTCCATCGGTCGGCACTACCCGTGTCCATGGGCGCGCGGCCGTCACAGCGTCGCGGCCGAGAGCGCGTTGAACGAGTCCTTGTTGCACTGCATGTAGTAGGTCGGGTCCGGGAGCATCTCCCGGTCGGCGGTGACGTTGATCCTGTGCCGGCCATCATTGGAAACCGACGACCGGGTGCGGGACGTAGGGCTCCTCGAGGGCGGCGATCGCCGCGGCGGTGAGCTCAAGGTCGAGGGCCGCGACGGCGTCCTCGAGGTGGTGTGGCTTGGTGGCCCCCACGATGGGCGAGGTCACCACCGGCTTGGACAGCAGCCACGCCAGCGCGACCTGGGCCCGCGGCACCCCGCGGTCCTGCGCGATCTTCGCGAGGCGCTGCACGACGGCGCGGTCTGACTCGCCGGTCTGGTAGAGGGACGCGCAGGCGTTGACCCGGCTCGGATCGCGGTGGCCGGCGAGAGCGCCGGTGGCGGCCTCGCGGCGGCCGTGGCGCTGCTGGCCCGCGACCGGCGCCAGGTGGCGCTGCGCTACCAGGCGCTCGTCTACCCGATGCTCGACGACCGCACCAGCGTCGCGACCGAGCGGCACCCCTTCACCGGGGAGTTCGTCTGGACCAACGACGCCAACCGCTTCGGCTGGGGCCTGCCTGCTCGGTGAAGAACCCGGCCACGACGACGTTCCCGCCTACGCCGCCCCGGCCCGCACCAACGACCTCAGCGGCCTGCCACCCGCGTTCATCGGCGTCGGGACGCTCGACCTGTTCCTCGACGAGGACATGGAGTACGCCCGGCGGCTCCTGCGCACCGGCGTGCCGGCCGAGCTGCACGTCTACCCTGGCGCGTACCACGGCTTCTGGCTGGCCAAGGGCGCAGACCACCACGGCCTTCCTTGGCGAGCTGACCAGCGCGCTGCGCCGCGGAGCCGGCCGGCGAGGGGAGGGCTGACGGAGTGGCAGGTGAGTGGTTCGAGACGGTTGCCGAGGCCCAGCGGAGGGCGAAGAAGCGGATCCCGAAATCGGTGTACGCCGCCCTTGTCGCCGGCTCGGAGCGAGGACTGACGGTCGAGGACAACGTCGCCGCCTTCGCCGAGCTGGGTTTCGCGCCTCGGGTGGCCGGACTGCAGTCCAAACGTGACCTGGCCACGACCGTGATGGGTCAGCCGGTCTCGATTCCCGCGATCATCTCCCCGACCGGCGCGCAGGGCGTCCACCCGGAGGGTGAGGTGGCCGTGGCGCGGGCCGCGGCCGCGCGGGGCACCGTGATGAGCCTGAGCTCGTTCGCCAGCAAGCCTGTCGAGGAGGTCGTGGCGGCCAACCCGCAGACCCTGTTCCAGGTGTACTGGGTCGGTGGGCGCAGCCAGCTGCGCCAGCGGCTCGAGCGTGCGCGGGCGGCGGGAGCCGTCGGCCTGATCGCGACGCTGGACTGGTCGTTCGCCCACGGCCGGGACTGGGGCAGTCCCGCGATCCCCGAGCGGATGAGCTTCAGGACCATGGTGAAGCTGGCTCCCGAAGGGATCACCCGGCCCAGGTGGCTGCTCCAGTACGCCCGCGCCGGCGCGCTGCCGGACCTGACCGTGCCCAACATGGCCGCCCCTGGGCAGCCGCCCCCGACGTTCTTCGGCGCGTACGGCGAATGGATGCAGACCCCGCTGCCGTCCTGGGACGACGTCGCCTGGCTGCGACGGGAGTGGGGCGGCCCGTTCATGCTCAAGGGCGTGATGCGGGTCGACGATGCGAAGCGGGCGGTCGACGCCGGCGTCACCGCGATCTCGGTGTCCAACCACGGGGGCAACAACCTGGACGGAACGCCTGCCTCGATCCGCGCGCTGCCGGCCATTGCCGAGGCCGTTGGCGACCAGATCGAGATCCTGCTCGACGGCGGCATCAGGCGCGGCGGCGACGTGGCGAAGGCGCTGGCGCTCGGCGCAAGGGCCGTCATGATCGGGCGCGCCTACCTGTGGGGGCTGGCCGCCAACGGCCAGGCCGGGGTCGAGAACGTGTTCGACATCCTGCGGGCGGGTCTGGACGCCGCCGTGCTCGGGCTGGGGCACTCGTCCGTCCATGACCTCGGCCAGGCGGACCTCGTCATCCCGGACGGTTTCACCCGACACCTCGGGGAGAGCACATGAAGCCGGCGCCGTTCGCCTACCCACCCTCCCGACTCGGTGGTCGGCCGTCACCAGGCAAGGAGCCGAGCCAGCCGTGCCCAGCGCCTGCACAAACCTTATACTTTATCTTGTGCCGGCTCCGAGCGCTCATTTAGGTTCTGGGTGGACCTGGGCGACCTGAACTAGTGCTGCCGGCCCTCCCCGCCGGAACCCGCCCACCCGCCGCACGTTCGAGCAACGAACCAACCTCACCTAGAGGAGCCCCGGTGCCATCAGCAACCACGAAGGCCAACGGCATTGAGATCGCCTACGAGACGTTCGGCAGCGAGGAGGGCCGCCCCCTGCTGCTGGTCATGGGTCTGGGTGGGCCGATGCTGGTCTGGCACCCCGACTTCTGCCGGTTGCTCGCCGACAAGGGGTTCTTCGTCGTCCGCTACGACAACCGCGACGTCGGGCTGTCCACCCACCTGCACGACGCCCCGCCGCCCAACCTGATGGCCGGCCTGATGGGTGACACCTCGTCGGCGTCGTACACCCTGGACGACATGGCCGACGACGGGCGTGGCCTGCTCGAGGCGCTCGACATCGGCAGCGCGCACGTGGTAGGCGTCTCACTGGGCGGCATGATCGCCCAGGTGATGGCCGTGCGGCATCCGGCCACGGTGCGCAGCCTGACCTCCATCTCCTCGACGCCGTCCCCGCTGCTCAGCAACCCGACCGCCGAGGTCATGTCCGCCATGATGTTGCCGCCCCCCTCGACGCGGCAGGAGACGCTCGATCGCATGCTGTCCCTTTCCCGGGTTGCCGGCTCACCCGCGTACCCGATCGACGAGGAGTGGCTGACCGACCTGGCCGGCCAGATGTGGGACCGCGGCCGCGACGCGATGGGCATCGCGCGGCAGACGATGGCGATCTACGCCTCCGGTGACCGCACCGAGGCGGTGCGCCAGATCCAGGCTCCGGCGCTGGTCATCCATGGCGACAAGGATCCGATGATCAACGTCGCGGCCGGCCAGGCCACCGCGTCGGCGATTCCGGGGGCGGAGCTGCTGGTGCTGCCAGGTATGGGCCACGATCTGCCGCACGCGCTGTGGCCCACCATCGTCGACGCCATCAGCGCGCTCGCCCGGCGCGCCGAGAGCGTCCCCAGTCCTGAGCCTGCGTGACCTGACCAGGGGTGCTGGCCAGGTGCTCGCTGTAGCGTCCACGCAATGAACAGTGCACTGATTGACCGTGCAGCGCGCCGGAGTCGCGCCATGCCGTGACGGCCGGGCGCTCCGGTCCGCTGGCCGGCATCCGGGTTATCGAACTCGCGGGGCTCGGCCCGGGGCCGTACGCCTGCATGCTGCTGGCCGAACTCGGCGCCGGCGTGCTGCGCATCGATCGGCCCGGCGGCGGCCCGGTGCTGGTCCCGGCCGAGCGGGAACTGCTGCATCGAAGCCGGCCCTGCGCCGCGGTGGATCTGAAGAACCCTGCGGGCACCGAGGTCCTGCTGCGGCTGGTCGAGCGGGCCGATGTGCTGTGCGAGGGGTTGCGGCCGGGAGTGACCGAGCGGCTCGGGATCGGCCCGGACGTGTGCCTGGCCCGCAATCCACGGCTGGTGTACGGGCGGATGACGGGATGGGGCCAGGACGGTCCGCTGGCCGGGATCGCCGGTCACGACATCAACTACGCATCGCTGACCGGCGCGCTGCACGCGATCGGCCCTGCGGAGCGGCCGATACCCCCGCTCAATCTCGTCGCCGACATGGGCGGCGGCGCGTTGTTCCTGGTCGTCGGGGTGCTCGCCGCGCTCGTCGAGCGGGAGCGCAGCGGCCGCGGCCAGGTCGTGGACGCCGCCATGGTCGACGGCGTCTCGTCATTGATCACGATCGTGCACGGCATGATGTCGGCAGGTATGTGGCGCGACGAGCGGGCCGCCAACCTGCTCGACGGCGGAGCACCGTTCTACGACACCTACGCCTGCGCAGACGGGCGGCATGTGGCGGTCGGCGCGATCGAGCCACAGTTCTTCGCCGCGCTGCTTGCCGGGCTCGGCCTGACCGGCCTTCCCGGCGAGCAGCTTGACCGGGCGTCCTGGCCGATGCATCGCGCCACCTTGGCCGCCGCGTTCGCGACCCGCACCCGCGACGAGTGGGCGGCGCACTTCGCCGGCACCGACGCGTGCGTCACTCCCGTCCTCGGCCTCGCCGAAGCCCTCGGCGATCCGCACCTCGCGGCCAGGCAGACGTTCACGGTGTTCGACGGCGTGCCGCAGCCGGCCGTCGCGCCACGGTTCTCCCGCACCCCGGGATCGATCACGAGCGGTCCCCGCCTACCGGGGCAGGACACCAGGGACGGGCTGCTCGACTGGGGCTTCACCGGTCAGGAGATCGACGACCTGCTCGCAGCCGGTGCCATCGCGGCGTCATGACCCTGCCTGCCCGTCGTCGAGCTGGCCACGGTTGCGCTCGGTCACCGCGACGCGGCGCTGCTCCAGTGCGCCGAAGTCAGGTGGGTGCCGCCCGGAGATCGTGGTTTCGATGTCGAGCGCGGCACCGATCACGCTCTCCAGGCCCTCCCGGTAGATCTGCTTGTACGGCAGCAGGACCCCAACGGGCACCTCGGCGATCGCCGACGCGAGCTCGACGGCGCGGGGGCGCAGGCGCTCGTGCGGGACGACCTCGGTGACAAGCCCCATCCGCTCTGCGCGCGCCGCGTCGACGATCTCGCTGGTCAGCGACATCCGGCGGGCGTGGCCAGCGCCGACCAGTTGCGGTAGGCGGGCGGTCATGCCGCCGCCGGGAAGGACGCCGACCCGCGCGTGGGTGTCGGCGAACACCGCCCGCTCGGACGCGATCAGGAAGTCGCACCCGAGCGCGATCTCCAGGCCACCGGTGATCGCCGCGCCGTTGACCGCGCCGATGATCGGCTTGCGCAGCCGCGCGACCTGCGTGATGCAGTCCTCGGACTCGAACAGCGCGAAGTAGGCCGCACCCTCTCTGGCGGCCTGCTTGAGGTCGACACCGGCGCAGAAGGCCGGGTCGGAGCCGGTCAGCACGACCACCCGGACGTGATCGTCGGCGTCGGCGTCCAGCAGCGCCCGGTACAGCGCGGTGATCAGGGTGCCGGCGAGGGCGTTGCGTGCGGCTGGCCGGTTCATCGTGAGGACCCGCACCGGTCCCACGTCCTCGACCAGCAGGTCACCGGCCATCTCGTGCTCCTCTCTGGTGGCCGTCACGGGACGGGCGCCGGTCAGTTCGCCTGCTTCGTCGGGCGCGACAGCGGCCGCCCGTTTCCAGCTCGACCTGGCGCAGGCTTGGCGTCCCCCCGATCCACGCCGGAGCGGCTAGGCACGGGGCCGCCTGCGGTCAGCGGCCAGCCCAGCGCGGAGCCCGCTTCTCCAGGAACGCGGCCACCCCCTCCTGGCTGTCCTGCGACGCGCGGACGGCGGCGATCCCACGGTCGGTGGCCGCCCATCCTTCGTCGTCAGCGGCGCCGGCGACGGCGTCGACCGCCTGCAGGCTCGCCCGCACGGAGACGGGGGCGTTGCGGCAGACGCGCTCGGCCAGTGCGAGCGCTGCGGACCTGGCCGAACCCGGCTCGGCCAGCACGTTGACCAGGCCGAGCGACCAGGCGCGCTCCGCGGTCAGCGGATCCCCGGTGAGCAGCATCTCCTTGGCGACGTTGAGCGGCAGCGCCCGCGGGGCCCGGAACAGGGCGCCGCAGGTGGCGATCACGCCCCGGCTGACCTCCGGCAGCCCGAACCTGGCCTCCCGGCTGGCCACCACGAGGTCACAGGCGAGCACCAGCTCGAAGCCACCGCCGTAGGCCACGCCCTCGACCGCGGCGATGAGTGGGGTGCTTCGCCGCCGGCGGACCACGCCGTACTCCCCGCCCCTCGCGGTGGGTTCGCCGGCGCCCCCGGCGAGATCGGTTCCCGCCGAGAAGACCTCGGATGTGCCGGTCAGCACGCCGGCCCACAGCTCCTCGTCGTCGTCGAGCTCGTTGAGGGCGGCGTCGAGCCCACGAGTGGTGTCCGCGTCGATGGCGTTGCGCTTGTTCGGTCGGTCGATCCGCACGACCAGCACGCGGCCGTGGCGCTCAGTCTGTACACGCATGGTAGGCATCATGTCGTTCGGGATACTGAATACCCAAGCCTTGAACGGAGGGCCGCGATGACCACGATGCCGCAGCGGCGAGGGCGCGCGATCGCGATGACCCCGCAGGAGGTCGGCACCTTCCTTGGCGTCGAGATAATCTGCCGGGTCGCCACCGGCGGCCAGGCGGGACCGCACCTGTCGGCCCTCTACTTCGTGTGGGACGGCGCGGCCATCTGGTTGTACTCCCTGACTCGCAGCCAGCGCTGGACCGACCTCGAACGCGAGCCCCGCGTCGCCGTGCTCGTCGACGCCGGCGTCGAGTACCACGAGCTGCGCGGGGTGGAGATCCGCGGCAGGGCGGTCCCGGTCGGTGAGATTCCGCGCACCGGTGAGCCGGACGAGCGGCTCGCCCACCCGGAGCAACTGTTCGCGGCCAAGTACCACGGCGGCGGCGCGATGGCCCACGACCGGCGGCACGCGTGGTTGCGCATCGAGCCGGACAAGATCACCAGCTGGGATTTCCGCAAGCTGGATCCGGCGCTGGCGCGAAAAGAGTAAGACGATCACCATCCAGGGTTGCCGAGAAGGCAGGGCGGCCGGCCCCCATCGCCGCCGTTGCGCCTGGCGCTCGGCGCGGACAGCGTCTCCCGCAGCCGCACCAAGCTCGCCGCGGTGACCGCCGACCTCGACGCCTGGGAAGCCGTCTCCACGGCGACCGCCTTCGGCTGGCCCGCCGGACCCGGTGCGCCGGACTCAGCCGAGGACGTCGACGACCTGCTGCAACGCGCGCTTGCTAGCGAAGATGTACCTGCCGGCCGACTCCATGTGCTTCCGCCAGAACTCCTCGGCGGCGTCACCGTTGCGGGCTCGCACGAGTTCCACCAGCCGCTCGTAGGCACGCACGGCGCGCCGGTTGCGGGCCCGCATCCCCTCGGCGGTTCCGCTCGGCTCGTCGTAGAGCGCGGCGATGTGCCGGGACATGATCTCCTCGAGCATGCCGATCACGGTGGCCAGCGTGCGGTTCCCGGCAAGCTCGACGATGCGTTGATGGAACCGGACCGTCTCCATTGCGAACGTGGTCGGCTCGTCCAGCGCGGCCTTCACCTTGTCCAGCTCGGCAGCCAGCTCGTCGTGGTCGGCGTCGCTGCCGTCCTCGGCGAGGCGCCTGGCGGCCGGTGGCTCGATCACCCTTCGCGCCTCGTACACGTCGCTCAGGGTGGTGCCCTGCAAGGTCAGGAGCAGGCCGAAGATCGGCGCGGCCGCCTCCGGTCCGGGAAGGTGGACGCGGGCGCCGCCGGGCGGTCCACGCCGGATGCTGATCAGGGAGTCCGCCTCGAGTAGCCGGAAGGCCTCCCGCAGGGTTGGCCGTGACACGCCGAACCGGATCATCAGGTCCGGTTCCGTCGGCAGCCAGTCGCCCTCTCGGAGCTCGCCGCGGGCGATCATCTGCCGGATCCGGGCGGCGACGATGTCGGCCATCTTCTGCGGCCGCACGGCGTCGCGGCTCACCGCCCCGGCCGGCGGGGACTGAGGTCTGCGCACCTCGCGACCATACCTTCGGGTCTTGATCCGTCATACCCGTCGCAGGAGCGGTCGCGAGCGCGGTCAGCGCAGTCCCGATCCGCCCTGCCCGGCCTCGGCCGGCGTGACGTACCTCCTCCCAGGTGCGCTGTTGAGTCGCCTCTATTAGACGTACCCTGCAGGGACAGAGGCATTGAAAGGGGTCGGCCGTGCGAGATGCAGTGATCGTGGAAGCGGTGCGTGCGCCAGTCGGTAAGCGCAACGGCGCGCTGTCCGGGGTGCACCCGACCGATCTGTCGGCGCACGTACTCGGTGCGCTCGCGGAGCGCAGCGGGATCGACCCCGCAGTCATCGACGATGTCGTCTGGGGCTGCGTGTCGCAGGCGGGTGAGCAGACGTTCGACATCGCCCGCAACGCCGTGCTGGCCGCCGGGTGGCCCGAGTCCGTCACCGGCGTGACGGTCGACCGTCAGTGCGGCTCGAGCCAGCAGTCGGTGCACTTCGTCGCGGCGGGTTTGATCGCCGGGCAGTACGAGGTGGCCGTCGCCGGCGGCGTTGAGTCGATGTCGCGGGTGCCGATGGGGATCGCCGTCGGCACAGCCGACCCGTTCGGCGAGCGGTTCATGGCCCGCTACGGGGTGCGCCCGAACCAGGGGATCGGCGCGGAGATGGTCGCGCAGCGGTGGGGACTGTCACGCACCCAGCTCGACGAGTTCTCCGTCGGCAGTCACGACAAGGCAGCGGCGGCGCAGGACGAGGGCCGCTTCGACGCGCAGATCGCGCCGGTCCCGCTGCCCGACGGCACGGTCGTGAGCAAGGACGAGGGGATCCGGCGCGGTGGCAGCGTCGAGACGCTGGCCAAGCTCAAGACCGTCTTCAAGCCCGAGGGTGGAGTGATCACCGCGGGGAACTCCTCGCAGATCTCCGACGGCTCGGCGGCGCTGCTGATGACCACCAGTGCGAAGGCGGCTGAGCTGGGGCTGACGCCGATCGCGCGGGTGCACACCGCGGTGCTGGCCGGCGCCGACCCGGTGATCATGTTGACCGCGCCGATCCCGGCCACCCAGAAGGCGCTGGCCCGCAGTGGCCTGTCGATCGACGAGATCGGCGCGTTCGAGGTCAACGAGGCCTTCGCCCCGGTGCCGCTGGCCTGGCTGGCGGAGTTGGGCGCCGACCCCAAGGCGCTCAATCCCAACGGTGGCGCGATCGCGCTCGGGCATCCGCTCGGCGGATCCGGTGCCCGGCTGATGACCACGCTCGTGCACCACATGCGGGACAACGGCATCCGCTACGGCCTGCAGGTCATGTGTGAGGGCGGCGGCCAGGCCAACGCCACCATCCTCGAGCTGCTCTGACTGCCAATGCGACGCCGCCACCACACCTACTGCGCCGCAAAGAGTAGCCTGATTATGCTGGGCGCGCGGCGGCTTCACCCCCGTACAGTCTTTCTGAGACGCAGACGACGTGGTCCGATCGAGGGAGACGCCATGGTCACGACGCCTGAAACCTCAGCGGCCCCGTCGACCCGACGTGGACGGCTGCCGTTCGCGATGGCGATGGGCGGGGGCGGTGCGTTCGGCATCGCCTTCCACCTCGGCGTGACGCGCGCCCTCATCGACGCCGGCGCCCCGGTGCACGAGGGTCCCATGATCGGCATTTCGGCCGGCGCCTACGCGGCTGCCGCGCTGGCGACCGGCGTCGGGCTGGACGAGATAGCCCGGGCATGGGCACACGCCGACCGGACCAAGGAACGTGGGTTGGTCCGGGCCGCCAAGATCACCGAGCAGATCTTCGGTGAGGCCAGGGACGCCCGCGTGACCGGGGTGGGCACGGCGGGTCTGTTGCCGGTTCGGGTCAGGGTCGGCGGCGCCCGCCACCCGCTGTCCGACGTCGTCGCGGCCGCTTCGTCACCGGTGGGGCTCGCCCACCCGCACGTGATCGATGGCCGGCCGCTCTACGACGCCGGCATGTATTTCAACACCGCGGCGGACCTGGCCCCCGCCGCGGACGTGCTGCTCGTCCTTGCCCCGCTCGCTCGGCGAGTACCCGGTTGGCAGGGGCCGATGTGGGAGACCCGACTTCGCTGCGAGGTCGGCGGGTGGCGGCTGCGGCACGGGGGGCAGGTGGTGGTGGTACGCCCGGCGCCCGAGGTACGTGCGGCCGGCGGGCGCAGCCTGCGCGAGTACATGAGCATGCGGCGCGCCCCGGCCACCTACCGGGCGGCGTACGAGCAGGGGCAGCAGCTGGCGCCGGAGGTCCTGCGGGTCCTCGGGCGGGCCCGCGCAACTCGGGCCCGCGCCGCCGGAACGCGCGATACGCGGGCTTATCGCGGTTTTCGCGCCGCCGGAACGCGCGATACGCGGGCTTATCGCGGTGCGGGTCCTTGGTGGGGGAGTTCGCCGTGCTGACGCTTGCGTGCCTGCGGCTCGGTGTGCTGCCGGTGATGGCGCTGCCGGCGCACCGTCGGCATGAGCGGTCCTACCGTGCCGAGCACGCCGAGGCCGTCGCGGTGGCCGTGCCCGGCGCGGTCGGCGGCTGACGAGGCCGGCGGTGGGCGAGCACAGCCGCGAGGTGCTCATGGATCTGGGCGTCGACCCGGCCGATATCGCCAGCCTGGCGGCCGCCGGCGTCCTGTCCGGTCCGGACCTGATTGCCGCGCCGGCCCGCTGACGAGGCTCATCGGGCGCCGAACCGCCCGGTCGGATGGTGGGCGACCATGCTGGAGCCCTCCGGCCCAAGGAGCATGTGGGCCCGCAGGTTGCGCC
>Ga0210378_10001800_pt1 | contig 11094 bp, 8 predicted proteins | sample PLM1_60_b1redo_FD_155465 | JGI IMG/M metagenome (GOLD analysis project Ga0210378, IMG submission 155465) | Groundwater sediment microbial communities from an aquifer in East River, Colorado, USA - PLM1_60_b1 redo | ecosystem: Environmental > Terrestrial > Soil > Riparian zone | place: USA: East... | reverse complement strand
ACGATCTCGTGCTCTCCGCGTATCGTGCGCAGCACGCGCGTGTCCGTGGAGTAGCCGGTCTTGCCCTTCCTACCGGGGGTCAGGCCGAGCTTCTCGAACAGGATCCGGCCCACCTGCTGGGTGGAGCCGATCATGAACTCCTCGCCCGCGAGCTCGTGCGCCCTCGCCTCGAGCTCCTCGACCATCTCGCGCAGACGCGCGGTGATCTCGCCCATCCGGTACTCGTCGATCTTCACGCCTGCGTCCTCCATGGCTTGGAGCACCGGCGAGAGCGGCAGCTCGACCTCCCGGTACAGCCGCTCCATGTCGCGCTCGCGGACACGCTCGAGGAGTGACCCGGCAAGGCGTGAGGTCGCCGCCGCGTGCCGAACGAGCGCTTCGGTCTCCTCGTCGGCGGCCGGCTCCGGTTGCAGCTCGAGGCCGTACTCGCGTGCCAGCTCGTCCAATGGATACTCGGGGCGCGAGGGCTCGATGAGGTACGCGAGGAGCAGTGTGTCCTCCTGGGCGCGGACCCGATGCGCTTTGGCGTCGTGGACGACGAACGAGCCGTCGAGGCGCTCGGGCCGCGGGGACACGACCACTTCCGCCGAGTTGGCAAGCGCAATTCGCTCCGAATCCCCTGCAAAAGCCCACACTTCCGAGCCTTGTAACACAGTGTTACTTAGTTCTTCGCGCCACGGGATGGGCGTCGTGTCGAGCTTCATCGGCGCGGCCGGGACCGCGGCGTCGAGCTCGTCGACCCGCCCCAGCAGGTTTCGGAACTCGAAGCGCCTGAACATCTCCTTGAGCTCGGAGCGATCGGGCGGCGCCAGCACGAGCTGTGTGACGTCGCAGTCGAGCTCGAGGTCGCGGCGCATGGTCGCCAGCTCTTTCGACTGCCGTGCCTGATCGGCGTGCTCGATCACGTTCTTGCGCCGCGCGGGTGTGAGCTCGTCGGCGTGCTCGATGACCTCCTCGACGGAGCCGTACTGCACGATCAGCTGGCCGGCGGTCTTGTCGCCGATGCCCGGGATCCCGGGAATGTTGTCCGAGGTGTCGCCCTTGAGGCCGATGAAGTCGGGCACCTGCTCCGGCTTGATTCCGTAGCGCGCCTCCACCCGCTCCGGCGTGTAGACGTGGACGTCCGAGACCCCGCGCGGAGTCATCATCAGCGTCACGTTGTCGGAGACGAGCTGAAAGGCGTCGCGGTCGGTCGAGACGACGGTCGTCTTGATCCCGGCCTCGTCGGCCTGGGTTGCAAGGGTGGCGATGACGTCGTCCGCCTCCCAGCCCTCGAACTCGAGGTTGCGGTAGCCGAACGCCTCGACGATCGGGCGGAAGTACGGAAACTGCTCCCGCAGCAGGTCGGGCATCGGCTTGCGCTCGGACTTGTAGTCCTCGGAGATCGCGGCGCGGTGCACGGCGTGCGTGTCCCACGCGACGGCGACGCCCTTCGGCTTGTAGTCCGAGAGCAGCTTGAAGAGCATGTTCGTGAAGCCGAGTAGCGCATTCGTCGAGAACCCGTCGCTCGTCGCGAGCTCCTCGGGGAGTGCGAAGAAGGCGCGATACGCGAGGTTGTTGCCGTCGACGAGGAACAGCTCGGCGTCCCGCGCGGGAGCGTCGTCGACCTCTAGCTCGGCCCCGGTGAGTGTCTTCGGCATCAGCTCGGAGGCTATCGTCCTGCAGCGATGCCGAAGCTCGACATTCAGCCCTTTTCCGACGACAACGTCGACGCCGCAGCCGATCTGTTGGCACAACGCCATCGCGCACACCGCGATGCGGAGCCCCTGCTGCCGGACGTGCATGACTTCCGGCCACATGTCAAGGAGGCATGGGGCGCCGGTGCCGCCTCCGGGTGGCTCGCAAGCCGCGACGGTCGCCCCGTCGGCTACATGATCGGCGCACCCCGCGACGACGACGTCTGGGGCCCGAACGTCTGGGTCGAGCTCGGAGGCCACGCCGTCGAAGGGGCCGAAATCGCACGTGACCTCTACGCGGTCGCAGCCGAGCACTGGGTCGCAGGCGGGCATACGAGCCACTACGTCCTGGTACCCGCCGCCGACAGGAATCTCGTCGACGCCTGGTTCAGGCTCGGCTTCGGAGCCCAGCATGCGATGGGCGTTTGCGAGGTGCCTGGCAACCCCCCGAGCTCGCCGAATCCATTCACCGTCCGTGACGGTCTGCCGGGCGACGCCGCCGCCGGCCTGGGCCGCGCTCTGAACGACCATCAGCTGCTCTCACCGGTGTTCTCGCAGGCGGCGGGCTTCACCGACGAGGAGACCGAGACGGAATGGCAGAAGGAGCTCGACGACGAACGTGCCGGAAACCTCGTCGCGGAACTCGACGGCCGGCCGGTGAGCGTCGTCCAGCTCGCACCAGTCGAGTACTCAGGCACACATGCCGGCCTCTCTCGACCCCCGGGGGCCTGCATCCTCGGTTACGCCGCGACACTTCCTGAGGCACGCGGCACAGGGGCGGGTGTCGCGCTGACCAACGCCGCCTTCGTCTGGGCGCGCGACCACGGCTACAAGACGATCGTCGTCGACTGGCGGGAGACGAACCTGCTCTCGTCGCGGTTCTGGCCGGCTCGCGGGTTCCGCCGGACCTTCCAGCGGCTCTACCGATCGATCCCATGAACGTTCGGCCGGCCGAACCGCGAGACGCCGACGCCGTCCTGGCGCTGATGGAGGGCCTGACGAGACCCGAGGTCGCCGACGACGCCGAGCCGCAGCGACGCGTATTCCTGGCCCACCTCGAGCACGAGGACGCGCTGGTCTTCGTGGCCGAGCTGGACGGGGAGATCGCCGGCGCCGTCAGCCTCTGGATCCAGCCGCGGCTGAACTGGACGAGCCCGCAGGGCTGGATCCCCGACCTGTATGTGGGTCCGGCCTTTCGGCGCCGCGGGGCCGGTCGCGCGCTGCTCGACGCGTGCGTCGACGAGGCTCGCCGCAGGGGCTGCCACGTGCTCGTCCTCGAGTCGGGCCACCACCGCGCCGAAGCCCACCGGCTCTACGAGGCGTACGGGTTTGCGCACTACGCCCGCGCGTACGCGCTGCGGCTCAAGGAGGGTTTGACGAAATGACGTCTATGCCGCCAGGCCGCGCTGCTCGCCCCGAGGCCGCGTCCTCAGTCGGGCCAATAGAGAGGAACTATTGGCCCTCCCTGCGTCCTTGCCTCGGAACGACCATCGCACCCTGGCGACGAGCGAATTCCGCCAAACCCTCGTAGTGGCCAAGCTCCCCCTCCTCTCGGGCTCCAGGCTCGCGCTCGTGGATGCCGGCGAGCAGGCGGTCGTGCTCGCACCGCCTCCACCCGTCGACCCGATCGCCGACGTGGCGGCCGCAGTCCGTGACGCCCTTCGCTTTCCCCTCACCGGCGAGCCGCTCGAGGCGCGGGTGCCTCGCGGCGGGCGCGCGACGATCGTCGTCGAACCACCTGCTCTCCCGATCCCCGGATCGCCGAGCGATCCACGGCGCATTGCGATCGCCGCAACCATGGACGAGCTCAGCCGCGCCGGGATCCCGCTCGAGCGCCAAACCCTCCTCGTCGCAGGAGGGCTCGCGCGGCGGCCAGGCCAGCGAGAGCTTCAAGAGCTCGTCCCACCCGAGTTCGCAAGACGGTTTCACGGGGAGGTCCAGGTGCACGACGCCGAGCACCCGGATCTCGCCGAGCTCGGCGAGGTGGGGAACGTGCCCCTGCGCGTCCATCCGGCGCTCGTTCAAACCGACCTGATCGTCATGGTCACCGCAGCGGAGACGGTCCTGAACGGCGGCCCTGCCGCGCTCCTCGCGGCCGCGGGCCCGGAGGCGCTTCGCGCGGCCGATGCGTATTCGCTCCTCGAGACTGCAGCTTCGCGCGGCTGGCGAACCGCAGTCGAGCTGGAGCATGCGCTCGCGCGCCGGGTTCCCGTGATTGGCGTCTCGCTGACGCTCAACACGCCGACCCTCACCGGCCTCCTCCAGGGCTACCCCTACGACCCTGACGCGGTCGGACGCATCGCCCGCTCCCCCCTGAGCGGCATCTTCGGGCACCTTCCGGGGATCGTGCGGCGCCGGGTCCTGCGCAACCTGCCGAGCGAGCTCTCGGCCTTCGCGGTGTACTCCGGGCCGCCGGCAGTCGCGCACGCAGAGGCGCTTCTGCGCGCCGTCGAATCGCGGGCCGTCCGGCTGGAGGGCCGGCTGGACGCGATCTTCATCGGGGTTCCGCACACCACCCCGCACCTCCCTCGCGAGGCGCCGAACCCCGCGCTCGTCGCTTACCTCGCGCTCGGCCATGCCCTTCGGCTCTGGCGCGACGCGTTTCCCCTCGTCGAGGGCGGCACGGTGATCCTGCTCAACCGCTTCACGCGCCGCTTTCCGCATCCGACGCAACAGCCGTACCGCGCTCTTTACCAGGCCCTGTCGGCCGGAGTACGCGAGCCGGAAAAGCTGGCTCAGGCGGAACGCGTCTCCGCGACGGATGTGCGGGCGATCGCGGCGTACCGAGACGGACGCGCGTGTCACCCGCTCCTCCCGTTCGCCGAGTGGGCCGCCTGCCAGCCGGCGCTCGGCCGGCTCGGCCACGTTCTCGTAGCGGGGTGCCGCGACTCGATGGCGGCTCGGCGACTCGGCTTCGTGCCGACACACGGGATCGGGCCGGCACTCGACATGGTTCGGGGCCGCGCCGGCGGCGAGCCGCGCGTCGGCGTGCTGCTCTCGCCTCCGTACTTCCCCCTGCAGGTGTCCGACAGCGACTAGTCCCGGTGCCAGGTACCTGGACATGGCGTTTCTGGCTAGTCGACGCCGAGGTAGGTCTTCTGGACCTGCTCGTTCTGGCGCAACGCCTTGGCGTCGTCCGCGAGCACGATCGTGCCGGTCTCCATCACGTAGCCGCGGTCAGCCGTGTCGAGCGCGGCCAGCGCGTTCTGCTCGACGAGCAGGATCGGAGTGCCTTGATCGTTGATCTCCCGCACGATCTCGAAGATCTTCTCGACGAAGATCGGCGCGAGGCCCATCGAGGGCTCATCGAGGAGCAGCAGCTTCGGCCTCGCCATCAGCGCTCGGCCGATGGCGCACATTTGCTGCTCGCCCCCCGACAGCGTGCCGGCCCGCTGGTTCTTGCGCTCTGCGAGCCGAGGGAAGAGCGCGAAGACGCGGTCCATGTCCTCGCGCTGCCCGGCCCGGTCCGAACGCTGGAAAGCGCCCATCTGCAGGTTCTCGAGCACGCTCATGCGCGGGAAGAGCCGACGGCCTTCAGGTGACTGGCTGATCCCCATCTTGACCACGTTGTGTGGAGCCTCGTCGGTGATCTCCGTGCCCTGGAAGTGGATCGTCCCCTGCCGCGGATGGTTCAGCCCGTTGATCGAACGGAGAGTCGTCGACTTGCCGGCGCCGTTCGATCCGATCAGCGTCACGACCTCGCCCTCGCGAACCTCGATCGAGATCCCCTTCAGCGCTTCGATCGCGCCGTAGAAGGTGTGCACATCCTTCAGCTCGAGGATCAGCGGCCGCTGCTCGGAGCTCATGCCGCCCCCTCGACGGCCGCGCTGCCGAGGTAGGCCTCGATCACCTTCGGGTCGCGCTGCACTTCCTGCGGCGTGCCCTCGGCAATCTTCTCGCCGTAGTCGAGCACCGTCACTCGGTCGGAGACGCCCATCACCACGCGCATGTCGTGCTCGATGAGCAGGACGGTCAGGTCCTCCTCCGAGCGGAGCCTGGCGACGAAGTCGGTGAAGGCCGCGGTCTCCTGCGGGTTCATCCCTGCCGTTGGCTCGTCGAGGAGGATCAGCTTCGGCTGGGTCGCCAGGGCGCGGGCAACCTCGAGGCGGCGCTGGTCTCCGTAGGAGAGATTGCGGGCGAACTCCTCGTCGCGCCCGCGCAGGCCGGAGAACTCGAGCAGCTCGCGGGCCCGCTTTCGCGCCTCCCGCTCCTCGCGCTTGACCCTCGGGGTCCGGAGGACGCTGCCGAGGATCCCGCTTTTGAGCCGCGAGTGCATGCCGACCAGCGTGTTCTCGAGCGCGGTCATGTTCTGGAAGAGGCGGATGTTCTGGAAGGTGCGCCCGATGCCGCGCTCCGTGATCGCGTGCGGAGGCTTGCCGGTGACGTCCTCGCCGCTCAACACGATGCGGCCGGCTGTCGGCTTGTAGACGCCCGTCAGCATGTTGAAGAACGTCGTCTTGCCCGCCCCGTTCGGGCCGATGAGGCTCACGATCGCCCGCTCGGGAATCTGGAAGTCGACGTCGTTGACCGCGACGAGGCCGCCGAACTCCTTGCGCACGCCCTCGGCTGTCAGCAGTTCCGCCATTACTTCGTCACGTCGTAGAGCGGCTCGTCCGAGACGCCCTCCTCGAACTCGGCCTTCCGTCTCGCGCTCGGGATCAGGCCTTCCGGCTTGAAGAGCATGACCAGCACGAGGATCACCCCGAAGATCCCGAACTGGTAGAGCGGGACATCGATCGGCTCGCCCCAGACCCGCACCCACTCGGCGTTGTCTGTCGCAAACCGCTCGTTGAGCCAGGCGCCGATGTTGCCCAGGCCCTCCTGGTTGAGGTACGCCAGGAAACCGCCGCCGACGATCACCCCCCAGATGTTGCCCATGCCTCCGAGGATGACCATGCACAGGATGAAGACGGAGATGTTGAAGTAGAAGTCCGCCGGGAACGTCCCGCTCTTGAAGCTCGCGTAGTAAGCGCCGGCGATGCCGCCGAAGAACGCTCCTGCCGCATACGCCCAGGTCTTGGTTCGCATCAGCGGAACGCCCATTGCCGCGGCTGCCGTCTCGTCCTCACGGATCGCAATCCAGGCGCGGCCGAGCCGAGAGTCGCGAAGGCGCAGGGAACAAAAGGCCGTGAAGAGAACGAGGACGAGCGCGGTCCAGAAGTAGAGCTCGAGGCTGTTCCCGAAGAGGCCGAGAGCGTTGTCGCCCGGCGCAAGGTACGACTCGGGTAGGCCGACAGCGCCCTCGAGTGTCTTGCCGAACCCCGGCGGGTCGATCGGATTGATCCCCTGCGGCCCGTTCGTGAGGTTGAACCCCGTGTTGAAGAGGTTGTCGCCGTTGAGGGCGACCTGGGGCATGATCTCGCCGAAGCCGAGCGTGACGATCGCCAGGTAGTCGCCGCGAAGCCGCAGCGTCGGCAGGCCGATGATCACCCCGATGACCGCCGTGAAGATCGCCGCGACGATCAGGACGATCCAGATCGAGATGTGGATCCCACCGGAGCCCTCGTTCACCCCAACGGCGCCGAAGTGGAAGCTCTTGATGCTCTCCGAGAAGTGCGGCGAGGCGAACCAGGCAGCCGTGTAGGCGCCCACCGCGTAGAAGGCGACGTAGCCGAGATCGAGCAGGCCCGCGTAGCCGACGACGATGTTCAGCCCGAGCGCCATCATGATGAAGATGAGCATCGTGACCGCGGTGTCGACGCTCGGGAACCCGCCGAAGATCGGGACCTCGAACATGTTCTGCTGGTAGTACGGGTAAAGGACCACGAGGACGATCACCGTCCCCACCGAGAGGACCTTGCCGTACGGGACTCGGTCCCACGCCGGGATGTAGAGCGCGAGGCCAACGATGGCGGCCAGGAGGAGGGTGAGGGTCGGGCCCGACAGCACGGCGATGACGAGGAAGCCGACGGCGGCCGCGATCAGCCCCTTGACGAGACGCGGCCGGCTCTCGCGAATAAACGCCTCGCGGTCGAACGTCAGGTCGGGTCGCCACATAAGAGGCTAAGCACCCTCCGGCGTGCGCTCGCCGAGCAGCCCCTCGGGGCGGACGACGAGGATCACGATCAGGATCGCGAAGATGATCGAGGTCGTCCAATCGCTGCCCGGGGTCGCCCAGGTCAGCCCGTTGTTGAACGACTCGATGAGGCCGATCAGGACTGCGCCGAGCACCGCCCCGGGGAGGTTGCCGATGCCGCCTAGGACTGCGGCGGTGAACGCGATCAGTCCCACCCGGAACCCGGTCGTGAAGTGCACGTTCGTCGTATAGAGAGCAAAGAGCAGGCCCGCCGCCCCGGCGAGGGCGCCCGCGATGAAGAAGGTGAAGGAGATCGTCTGGTTGACGTTGATCCCCATCATCGCAGCCGCATCGCGATCCTGAGCGGTCGCCCGCATCGCCTTGCCCGGCCGTGTCCTCTGCACCAGCCAGATCAGTGAGAGCAGAACGGGGACCGTGAAGACGAGGACGATGAACCTGTTCCAGGTGTAGGCCACGCCGCCGATCGAGAAGATCTCGCCGCGCGGGAGGATCGAATCGACGGAGGTCGGCCGGGCGCCCTTCCAGACGAGGCCGATGTTCTGGAGGATGAACGACATTCCGATCGCGGTGATCAGCGGAGCCAGCCGGGGGGCCCCGCGGAGACGCCTGTAGGCGACCAGCTCGATCGTCGTGTTGATCGCGGCGCAGAACGCCATCGTGATCAGGAGCATGGCGAGGATCCCGCCCCAAAGGATGAGATCGCCCTCGCCCTTGAGCCCGAAGCCCGCCGTCATCGTGGCGACGAGCATCCCACCGAGCATGAACACGTCACCATGCGCGAAGTTGATCAGCTCGAGGATCCCATAGACGAGCGAGTAGCCGAGTGCGATGAGCCCGTACACCGCGCCGTTTGTGAGGCCGATCAGGAAGAGGTTGTAGAACTCGGACGGCGTCTTCGTCAGGTTGATGACCAACCAGACGAGAATGAGCGCGACGAAGGTCACCCCAAGGATGGTCGTCGGGTTTGGGCGGTAGCCCGGTGAAAGCCTGATGCGCGACGCTTGGGTGGACATCAGCCGCTAGACGGCTGGGGGAGGACCTTCGCCCTCCCCCAGCTATTCGTCTCTGTCTTTGCTCGTTAGCCCTTCACGAAGCTGAGCTCGGGCGTGATCGTGTTCACGAACGTCTCCTTCTGGTCCTTGATCTGGTAGACGGAGACGATTCCGAGCGTGGTATCGCCGTTCTCGTCGATCGTGAAGTTGCCGAGGATCCCGTCCTTGACGTCCCGGTTGAAGAGCTTCTCCGAGACTGACGCGCGGGTTCCGTCGGAGTCTTTGATCGAGTCGAGCAGCACCTCAGCGGCCTGCGCCGCGTAGGCGGTGTACGGGTTCGGGGCCTTACCGTTCTCGGCCGTGAACTCGTCGACGAAGGTCTTCCCCGCGCCCTTGAGCTGGTCGGCCGGGAGGCCCGGCTGTGTGATGTACATGCCCTCGGAGGCCTCGCCCGCGCCCTGGATCGTCGCCGAGATCGGCGTCCAGCCGTCGGGGCCGATGATCTGGACGTCCGGGCCGACACCGGCCCGCAGGTCCTTGATCAGCTTCCCGCCGTTGTTGCAGACGATACCGCCGAGGAAGATCCCGTCGGCGCCAGACGACTTGATCTTGCTGGCGATGGCGTCGTAGCTCGTGGCGTTCTTGTCCCACGCCACCGGAGCGCCGGGCACGGTCTCGATGCCGAGCTTCTTCGCATAGCGGACGAACAGGTTCGCGATGCCGTTGCCGTACGTCTCCTTGTCGGTCAGCACATAGACCTTCTGCAGGCCCTGCTCCTTGGCGAGCCGCGCGTTCGCGGCGCCCTGGAACTGGTCGTTCCACACGACCCGGGCGTAGTTGCGCTTCCCGGTCGGGTAGTAGTTGTCCGGCTCGCCGGCCTCGGTGCCCGGCCCGCTGATCGTCAGTCCCGGATATGTGTTCGCCGGGCTGACCATCGCGAGCGGTCCGTCGGGGGCCCGGTTCGCGACCGGGATCTCGAGCTTCGCGCAGCCCGAATTGAATGTTCCCACCACACCGATGACGCTCTGGTTGTTGGCGTATGCACGCGCGTTCGACGAGCACTTCGCCGAGTCCCAGCTCCCGGCCTGCGCCGTCGAGTCGTCACAGGACTGGTACCCGATCGTCCGATCGCCTGCCTTCCAATCGCGCTTGTTGAGAATGAACTCGATGGCGTCCGCCATCTCCGTCGTCAGCGAGCGATTGGCTCCCTGAAGCGGAAGGTCCGATGCGATCAGGAACTCGGGCTCACCGTCGCCCTGGTACCTGATCGGTCCGCATGACGCCGAGGGGAGCGCCGTCGCGCCGCCGCCGCCTCCGCCGTCATCGTCGCCACCGCACCCCGCAGCCGCAAACGCGAGGACTCCGATGACACCTGCTAGTACAAGAAAAATTCCCGGTTTTCTCACCTGCACAATCCTCCTCCGTCACCCAGTGGCCATGGTCGGCGGAATCGAGGCTTCCGCCTACGAGCCGAGAAGTATCAGGCGAACCAGCCCAGCTTGCAACTCTTAGGCGGCGGCTACGATTGGCCGCGCGCCGAAGTGGCGGAACTGGCAGACGCGCCGGACTCAAAATCCGGTGGGGGAAACCCCGTGTGGGTTCAAGTCCCACCTTCGGCACTCTCGGGGGCTTGAAAGACTCCCATTGGTGGCGGAACGCCTTGGAGTCCTGACCGGCGGCGGGGATTGCCCCGGGCTGAACGCCGTCATTCGCGCGGTCGCACGCCGCTCGCTGGACCGCGGATCCGAGGTCATCGCCGTGCGCGAGGGCTGGCGCGGGCTCGTGGAGGCGAAGTTCGAGCCGCTCGGCCCGCGCGAGATCTCCGGGATCCTGCCGCGTGGAGGGACGATCATCGGGACTTCGCGCACCAACCCCTACAAGGTCGAGGGCGGCGTCGACAGGGTCGTCGCCAACTTCAAGGAGCAGGAGCTCGACGCGCTGGTCGCGATCGGGGGCGAGGACACGCTCGGTGTGGCCACGCGCCTGCACGCCGAGCACGACTTTCCCGTGGTCGGCGTGCCGAAGACGATCGACAACGATCTCTCGGCGACCGACTACACCTTCGGCTTCGACACCGCCGTCTTCATCTGCACCGAGGCGATCGACCGGCTGCACACGACGGCCGAGAGTCACAACCGCGTGATGGTCGTGGAGGTGATGGGACGGCACACGGGCTGGATCGCCGTCATGAGCGGGATCGCCGGGGGCGCCGACGTGATCCTCATCCCGGAGCAACCGATCACCGTCGAGCGCGCCTGCGCGGAGCTCGAGCGGCGTCACCAGCGCGGCAAGGACTTCTCGATCGTCGTCGTCAGCGAGGGATACGAGCTGACTTACGAGTCCGGGTTGCGGCGCCAGGTGGCGCAGGAAGAGGCCACCGACGAGTTCG
>Ga0210378_10001799_pt1 | contig 11098 bp, 11 predicted proteins | sample PLM1_60_b1redo_FD_155465 | JGI IMG/M metagenome (GOLD analysis project Ga0210378, IMG submission 155465) | Groundwater sediment microbial communities from an aquifer in East River, Colorado, USA - PLM1_60_b1 redo | ecosystem: Environmental > Terrestrial > Soil > Riparian zone | place: USA: East... | reverse complement strand
TGCCGGAGATGGGCGGGGTCGAAGCCATCCAGCGGCTGCGCGAGGTCGCGCCCGCGGTGCGGGTCCTGGTGCTCACCACCTACGACACCGACAGCGACGTGCTGCCCGCGATCGAGGCCGGCGCGACCGGCTACCTGCTCAAGGACGCGCCGCGGGACGAGCTGATCCGGGCGGTGCGGGCGGCGTTCAAGGGAGAGTCGGTGCTGTCGCCCGCGGTGGCGCGGCGGCTCATGGGCCAGGTGCGCAAACCGCCACCGGAAACCCTCAGCCAGCGGGAGCTGAAGGTGCTCCAGTTGATCGCCGACGGCGCCACCAACCGGGAGGCCGCCGCCATGCTGTTCGTCAGCGAGGCCACCATCAAGACGCACCTGCTGCACATCTATGACAAGCTCGGGGTGCGGGACCGGGCCGCCGCCGTCGGGGAAGCCTACCGGCGCCGCCTCTTCACCTGACGGCCACGGGGCAGTACCTGCTGCAGGAACTGTTCCCGGCTCCGCGCCCGACCGCGTTACGATACCCGCGGCGCAGCTTCCTGGAGGAGGGCGGGCGATGGCGGGGAGCACCGGGTCCTACGAGCGGGACGTGGACACGCTGGAGCGGGAGCTCGGCATCATCGAGGACACGTTCAGGGGGCTCTCCGACGAGGACTGGGGCGTCCGGACCCTTCTCCAGCCCATCGACCCCGAGCTGCCGCGGTGGACGCTCATGGAGCTGGCCGCGCATCTCGACATCTCCATCGGGCTGACCCGCGCGCTGGTCGCCGAGCCGCAGGACGGCCAACCGGGCCGGGACCGGGTGAGCTTCTTCATCTTCAGCCGCAACGAGGTCGCCCCGGTCGTCTACGACTACGCCGTCAGGGGCGCGGAGGGCAAGACGGCCGAGAGCATGCTGCGGACGTTGCACGAGACGTTCGCGAAGACGGTCCAGGAGTCCAGGGCGACCTCGCCGGGCACGGTCGGTCCCGGGTACTACGCGCTGATGCGCCTGGAGGAGTTCGTCCCGAGCCGCGTCGTGGAGGCCGTGGTCCACGGAATCGACCTGACCGACCCGCTCGGCCTGCCGTGCCGGTCCACGCCCGAGGCGATCGCGACCACGGCCTCCATCCTGGATGAGCTCCTCGCCCGGCGCACGGTCGCCGGCCGGCCAGCCGACCTCGCCGGCGACGACCTGGCGTGGATTCGCGCGGCGTCCGGACGGCAGCAGCACCCCGACCCGCGCCTCCCCCTGATCGGCTGACCTCCACGACATGGCAGTACGACTTCCCCGCTGCTCGGGGCACGATTACGCCGGTACCTTGACGAACCGGCGCTCGCGCTCGTGCGCCGGGAGTGGGATGGTTCCCATCAGAGGCACGCCGCGGACGGAGGTGAACGGGAAGCGAGCGGGTCTGGCAGGCAGTGATCGATCGGACTGGAAGTGAGGTGGGAAGTGTTCGGTACGCACATCCGGCGGGCCGTCCGCCTGGCCATCGCCCTCGCGGCGGTTACGCTGCTCGCGGGCGCCTGCGCGACTACCGATAGCGGTGGCGGCGGCGGTGGGGGCGGGGGCGGGGCGAAGAAGATCGCGCTGCTGCTGCCGGAGACAAAGACGGCCAGGTACGAGGCGGCCGACCGCCCGTTGTTCGAGGCCAAGGTCAAGGCGCTGTGCTCCGACTGCGAGATCATCTACTCCAACGCCGACCAGAAGGCCGACGAGCAGCAGAACCAGGCTGACGCGGCCCTCACCAACGGCGCCAAGGTGATGGTCCTGGACCCGGTCGACTCCGCGTCGGCAGCCTCCATCGTGAGCAAGGCCAAGGCCCAGAACGTCCCGGTGATCAGCTACGACCGGCTGATCACCGGCGCCGACGTCGACTACTACATCTCGTTCGACAACGAGAAGGTCGGCCAGCTCCAGGCCGAGTCGCTGGTGAGCAAGCTCAAGGAGGACGGCAAGTCCAGCGGGTCGATCGTGATGATCAACGGCGCCCCGACCGACAACAACGCCAAGCTGTTCAAGGCGGGCGCCCACAGCGTGCTCGACGGCAGCGGCTACAAGGTCGGCAAGCAGTACGACACCCCGGACTGGAGCCCTGACAAGGCCCAGGACGAGATGGACCAGGCGATCACCGCGCTCGGCAAGAACGGCTTCGTCGGCGTGTACGCCGCCAACGACGGCACCGCCGGCGGCGCCATCGCGGCCATGAAGGGCGCCGGCATCGACCCCGCCAGCCGGCCGACAACCGGGCAGGACGCCGAGCTGGCGGCGATCCAGCGGATCCTCGAAGGCGAGCAGTACATGACCGTCTACAAGGCGATCAAGCCGGAGGCCGAGAAGGCGGCCGAGCTCGCCGTCAACCTGATCAACGGCAACCGGGGAGCGGCGGACGCGCTGGCCACCTCGAAGGTGAACAACGGCCAGAAGGACGTCGCCTCGATCCTGCTGGAGCCGGTGGCGGTGACCAAGGACAACGTCAAGGACACGATCATCAAGGACAACTTCCACCCGGTGGCCAAGATCTGCGCGGGTGCGGCCGCGTCGGCCTGCCAGGCGGCCGGCATCTCCTAGTGGCACCGCGGGTGGGCGGCCAGTGCCGCCCACCCGCCCTTCCCTCGAGGAGGCAGCGTGGCTGACGGCACGCCCCTGCTGGAGCTGCGCGGGGTGAGCAAGCGCTTCGGCGCCGTGCAGGCGCTCACCGACGTGGACTTCCAGGCCTATCCCGGCCGGGTCACCGCGCTCGTCGGTGACAACGGGGCCGGCAAGTCGACCCTGATCAAGACCATCTCCGGCATCAACCAGCTGGACGAGGGCGAGTACCGGTTCGACGGCCAGCCGGTGCACGTGACCACCCCCCAGGCGGCCACCGCGCTGGGGATCGCGACCGTCTACCAGGACCTCGCGCTCTGCGACAACCTCGACGTGGTCGCCAACCTGTACCTCGGCCGTGAGGAGCTCGGCGGCGTCCGGTTGCTGGACGAGACCGGGATGGAGCAGACGGCCAGCAAGGTCCTCAAGCGCCTGGCGGTCCGCATCCCCAGTGTCCGCACCCAGATCGCGTCGCTGTCGGGCGGCCAGCGGCAGGGGGTGGCGATCGCCCGGTCGATGCTCGGCGAGCCCAAGGTGGTGATGCTGGACGAGCCGACCGCCGCCCTTGGGGTGGCCCAGACCGCGCAGGTCCTCGAGCTGATCCGCACGCTGCGCGAGCAGGGGCTGGCGGTAGTGGTGATCAGCCACAACCTGGCCGACGTGTTCGCGGTCGCCGACGCCATCGTGGTGCTGCGGCTCGGCCGGCAGGTCGGCGTCCTGGACGCCAAGCAGACCAGCTCGGACGAGGTCGTGGCGGCCATCACCGGCGCCAAGGCCGGCGACGAGCAACCGTCAACGGAGGTGAGCGAGCCGTGACCGTCTCCGACCTCGACCCCCGCCTGGTCGGCGACCAGCCCGGCCTGGCCGGCGCCTGGGCCAGCTTCCGGCGCCGTCTGGCTCAGGGCGAGCTCGGCACCCTGCCGGTGATCGTCGGCATCGCGGTCATCTGGGCGTTCTTCTGGCTCGCCAACGACCGCTTCCTCACCCCCGGCAACCTCACCAACCTGCTCCTGCAGCTCGCCGCGGTCGGGACCATCTCGATCGGGGTGGTGCTGGTGCTGCTGCTCGGCGAGATCGACCTGTCGGTCGGGGCGCTCAGCGGGCTGGCAGCCGCGGTCATGGCGGTGCTGAACGTCAAGCAGGGTTGGCCGGGCTGGCTGGCGATCCTGGCCGGGCTGGCCACCGGCGTGGTCATCGGCGCCTTCCAGGGGTTCTGGGTGACCCGCTTCCGGATCCCGGCGTTCGTGGTCACCCTGGCCGGCCTGCTGGCCTGGACCGGGGGGCTGCTGCTGGTGCTGGGGGAGACCGGCACCGTCAACATCACCGACGGCACCATCACAGGGCTCACCAGCACCTTCTTCATCCCCCTGGACGCCTGGGTGCTGGCGGTGGTGGTGATCGTCGCCTACACGGCGGAGAAGCTCTGGGAGCGGCGCCGGCGTGCCGCGGCCGGCCTGCCCGTGCCGCCCATGCAGGTCCTGGTCACCAGGATCGTGGTCATCGGCGTGGCCCTGCTGGCCACCGCGGCGGTGCTCGCCGCCGACCGGGGGCTGCCGCTGGTCCTGATCATCTTCGTCGGGCTGGTGGTCCTGGTCGACGTGCTCATCAAGCGGACCCGCTTCGGCCGCCACGTGCTGGCCGTCGGCGGCAACGCCGAGGCGGCCAGGCGGGCTGGCATCCGGGTCGACAACGTCCGGCTGGTGGTGTTCACGCTGGCCTCGACGCTGGCCGCCGCCGGCGGCATCCTGGCCGCCTCGCGGCTGTTCGCCGTCAACCAGTCCTCGGGGGCCTCGGACACCCTGCTGAACGCCATCGCCGCGGCCGTGATCGGCGGCACCAGCCTGTTCGGCGGGCGCGGGTCGGCCTACTCGGCGTTGCTGGGAGGCCTGGTGATCATCTCGATCCAGAACGGCATGAACCTGCTCGGGTACCCCTCGTCGACCAAGTTCCTCGTCTACGGCGGGGTGCTGCTGCTCGCCGCCACCGTCGACGCCCTCGCCAGGAGGGGCCGCCAGGCCGCCGGCCGCGCCTGACGGTCGGGCTGGGCTCGCGCCGCCCGGGACGACGAGTCGATTTGGCCTGCTCGTCGTCCCGGGCTAGACTGCTGTCCCCCCTGGAGTACCCCCCGGCTCGACCATCCGTTTCCCCCAACGGAAGGACGTCCCGCCCGATGCGCCGACTCCTGCTCGGCACGACCCTGCTGGCCCTCGTCCTGGTTGCCGTCCCGGCCGCCCATGCCGGCCCGCTGGCCGAGCGCCAGCTGGCCCGCGAGCGGGCGCTCAGGGCGGAGCTGCAGCAGGCGACCGCGGAGCTGCAGGACACCGAGGCCAGGCTCGCCGAGGCCGAGGACCGGCTGACCTTCGACCGCGGGCGGCTCCAGGTCGCCCGCCGCCAGCTCGCCGCCACCCGGACGGCCGTGGCCGGCCAGGTCGCGGCCATGTACCGCTCCGGTGGCCTGCTGGTGGCCAGCGCCCTGCTGGAGCGCGACCCCGAGGGGGTCCCCGACAGGATCGAGCTGGCCACCCTGCTGGTGTCGCGGCAGGCGCAGACCATCGAGGACGCGCAGGTGGCGGAGACCTCCTACCGGGCCACCCTCGGGCGGGTCGCGGAGAGCTACGAGCGCGCCAAGGCCCTGCGCGACCGGGCGAGGCAGGCCGTCAGGCGGCTGGAGGCAAGCCTGGACGAGGCGCAGGCGTTGCAGACCCGCCTGGCCAGACTGGAGCAGCGGCGGCAGCGCGCGGCGCCGGCGGCGCTGGCGGCGCCGGCCAGCGGCGGCGGCATCGCCTGCATCCTGGCGCGCCCCTACTCCTACGTCGACACCTGGGGTGCGGCGCGGTCGTCCGGCCGCACCCATCAGGGCACCGACGTGATGGCCCCCTACGGCGCCCAGGTCTACGCCTACACCGCCGGGGTGGTCAGCCGCGAGTCCACCAGCACCAACGGCGGGCTCCAGCTCTTCCTCCAGGGCGACAACGGCGTCGAGTACTTCTACGCCCACCTGTCCCGCTACGCCGTCCCTGCAGGCACCCGGGTCCGGGCCGGTCAGCTCGTCGCCTACAACGGCCAGAGCGGCAACGCCCAGTACACGGCGCCGCACGTCCATTTCGAGGTGCACCCCGGCGGGCCGGGCAGCGCGCCGGTCAACTCCTACCCCTACGTGCAGCGCGCCTGCGGCTGAGCAGCGCGGGCGGCCCGGCGCGAAGGAGCCGTTAGCGGCCGGTTGGCGCGCTCGCCCTAGGCTCGGTCGTATGGGAACCCGTGCCGCCACCACGCGGCGGTCCTTCCTCGCCGTCGCCGGGGTCGCCGCCGCCGGGCTGGCGGTCGACGCCTACGCCGGCCACCGGCCCCAGCGGGCGGTCGGGCGGCTGGTCCGGACGGCCGGCGGACTCCAGGAACGACCGCGGGACGGGGCGCGGGAAGGGTCCCGGCCCGACTCCCGACCCGCCGCGGTCCGGCTGCTGGCGGCGCCGGCGACCGTCGACCTCGGCGGGCGGACCGTCAGCACGTGGACCTTCAACGGCGAGCTGCCCGGCCCCGAGCTGCGGCTGCGGGTCGGCGAGGTGCTGCGGGCGCGGCTGGAGAACCGCCTGCCCGCCGCGACCACCGTCCACTGGCACGGGATCGCGCTGGACAACCGGATGGACGGCGTCCCGGGGCTCACGCAATCGGCAGTCGCGCCCGGCCAGGGGTTCGACTACGAGTTCAGCGTCCCGGACCCCGGGACCTACTTCTACCATCCCCACGTCGGCCTCCAGATCGAGCGCGGGCTGTACGGGCCGCTGGTCGTCGAGGACCCGGGCGAGGTGGTCCGCTACGACCACGAGGCCGTGCTGATCCTGGACGACTGGACCGACGGGGTCGGTCCCTCGCCCGAGGCGATCCTCGCCAACCTGCAGCGCGGCGGCATGCGGCACGCGGGCCAGGCGGGCGGCACGCACCACGGGCACCACGGCGCCGGCGCGGCGGCGACGTTCGACCCGACGAGCCCGCTGGGCGCCGACGCCGGCGACGTCCGGCACCCGCTGTACCTGGTGAACGGCCGCTCGCCACGCTCGCCGACCGTCCTCAGGGGCCGGCCCGGGGAGCGGATCCGCATCCGTATCGTCAACACGGCCGCCGACACCGCCTTCCGGCTGGCCGTGGGCGGCCACCGGCTGAAGGTCACCCACGCCGACGGCTTTCCTATCCGGCCCGTGACCGGGGACGCCCTGCTGATCGCCATGGGCGAGCGCTACGACGTCCAGGTCGAGCTCGGGGACGGCGTCTTCCCGCTGGTCGCGCTCGCGGAGGGCAAGGACGCGCAGGCGTTCGCGGTCGTCCGGACGAGCCTGGGGGCCACGCCCCGCGCCAACGTCCGTCCCGCAGAGCTCGACCGCTGGGTGGTCACCGTCGCCGACCTGGACGCCGCCGGCGCCGTCGACCTGGGCAGGCGCCCGGTCAGCCGCACGCACCGGCTGGTGCTGGACGGGAACATGGCGACCTACCGCTGGACCATCAACGGCCATGCCCATCACGGGGCCGCACCGCTCGCCGCGCGGCAGGGCGAACGGGTGCGGCTGGTGTTCGAGAACCGCTCGGCGATGTTCCACCCCATGCACCTGCACGGCCACACCTTCCAGGTGCGGCGGGCCGGCGAGCGGCGTCCGGGGCCGAGGAAGGACACGATCATCGTCCGGCCGCTGGAGCGGGTCACGGTGGAGTTCGATGCCGACAACCCGGGCCGCTGGATGCTGCACTGCCACAACGCCTACCACCAGGCCGGCGGCATGATGACGACGCTGGCCTACGAGCCCTGAGCGCCATGGTCAGCCCCTACGGCGGACCTGCCGCAGCAACATGGCCAGGCCGGCGCCGGCGGCGACAACCGCCACCAGCACCATGGCGCGCAGCCGGTTCAGCGGCCGCGCCACGAGCCCGAGGACGACCACCCCGACACCGGCGAGCGTCAGCGTGGCGACCGACCGCGCCTGCTCGAGGGTCACGCCCTCGACGTCGCGGGCGACCAGGTAGGCGGCGAAGGTGGCCGTGGCGGCGACGACACCGGCCGGGACGGCCACCGCGAGGACGCGGCGCATGAACCCGGGCCGGGCCCTGGTGTCGTTGGGTTCCAGGGCGAGGAAGAACGCCGGGATGCCGATGGTGAGGCTGCCGACCAGGGTCAGATGGCGGGGCAGGAACGGGAACGGCAGCCCGGCCAGCCCGACCGCCAGCGACAGCAGCAACGCGTACACGGTCTTGGTGAGGAACAGCTTGGCGACCCGCTCGATGTGGCCAGCACCCGGCGGCCCTCGGCGACCACCGCCGGCAGGACGGCGAAGCGGCCGTCGAGCAGCACCAGCCTGGCCACCGTGCGGGCGGCGGCGCTGCCAGAGCCCATGGCGATGCCGAGGTCGGCCTCCTTGAGGGCGAGCACGTCGTTGACCCCGTCGCCGGTCATCGCGACGACGTGGCCGCGGGACCGCAGGGCGTCGACCGGCTCCTCGGCGCCAGGGACGCCGACCCGCGAGGCGAGCGCGGCGACGGTCAGGCCGGTCGGGGCCACGGCGGTCGTCATCTGCCTCGCCTCCTTCGTGCGAGCAATCCCAGCCTCGCACATGCGAGAGTGCGGGCACAGGATTGGAGCGAAAGGACGGTCGCGATGTTGGAATACCTGTCCCGGTACTGGTGGGCCGTGACCCTCCGCGGCGCGCTCGCGGTGGTCTTCGGCGTGATCGCCTTGATCTGGCCGGACATCACCCTGCACGCCCTGGTGCTGCTGTACGGCTTCTACGCGCTCGTGGACGGGCTGCTGGCGCTGGCCGCGCTGGTGGTCGGCGGGAACCTGGTCAGGGACCGGCGTGGCTGGCTGATCGTCGAGGGCGTCGCGGGGATCGCCGCCGGGGTGGTCGCGTTCCTGTGGCCAGGGATCACCGCGCTGGTGCTGCTGTACCTGATCGCCGCGTGGGCGATCGCCACCGGCGTGCTCGAGGTCGTCGTCGCCATCTGGCTGCGCCGCGAGCTGCGGGGCGAGTGGCTGCTCGCGCTCAGCGGCATCGTCTCGGTGGTCTTCGGGGTCTTCCTGATCGTCCGGCCGGGCGAGGGCGCCATCGCCGTCATCTGGTTGATCGGCGTCTTCGCGATCCTGTTCGGCGTGGCGCTGGTCGGTCTCGGCCTGCGGCTCCGCCGGCTGGGCGACGCGCTCCGCGGCGGCACCCAGCTGCCTAATATGTGACTGTCTTGACACGTGACCTCTCAGTCACCGATCCTTGAGGCATGACCGACGACGACCGTGTGTTCAAGGCGCTCGCCGACCCGACGCGGCGCTTCCTGCTCGACCGGCTCTTCGAGCGTGACGGCCGCACGCTCACCGAGCTCGAGTCGGAGCTGGAGATGACCCGCTTCGGCGTCATGAAGCACCTGCGCGTCCTCGAGGACGCGGGCCTCGTGGTCACCCGCCGGTCGGGCCGGGAGAAGCTGCACTTCCTGAACCCGGTGCCGATCCGGCTGATCCACGACCGGTGGATCGACAAGTACACCGAGCGCCAGGTGTCGGCGCTCGTCGACCTCAAGGCGGAGCTGGAGGAGCAGGCATGACGGTCAACACGGAGCCCGGCACGACCACGCAGGTCTACCGCGTGTACATCAAGGCGACCCCGGAGGCGATCTGGGACGCGATCACCAAGCCGGAGTGGACGGAGCGGTACGGCTACGGCGGCGTCGCCGAGTTCGACCTGCGACCGGGCGGCGTGGCCCGGGCGTTCCCCGGCGAGGCGATGCGGCGGGATGGCGCCGCGCGGGGCTTCCCGATCCCGGACGTGGTCGTCGACGGCGAGGTCATCGAGGTCGACCCGCCGCGCCGGCTCGTCCAGACCTGGCGGATGCTCATGGACCCCGGCATGGCGGCGGAGGGGTTCACGCGCCTCACCTGGGAGATCGAGGAGGGCGACGGCGGCGTCTCCAAGCTCACGGTGATCCACGACCTGGAGCGTGCGCCGAAGCTGGCGGCCCTGCTCGCCGGCGAGCTGGAGAGCGAGGGCGCCGGCGGCGGCTGGTACGAGGTGCTCAGCGACCTGAAGACGCTGCTGGAGACCGGCAAGCCGCTGCGGGGCTGAGCCGAGCCGTAGGTACGGTCACCTTCACGAAGGAGACGAGCATGAGCGAGGTCGAGACGCAGGTTCAGGAGGCCATCGACCGGCTGGTCGAGTCTGGAGCCGAGCGGGGTGTCCAGGTCGCCGTCTACCGGCGCGGTGAGCAGGTGGTGGACGCCGTCGCGGGAGTCGCCGACCCGGCGACCGGACGTCCGGTCACCTCCGACACGGTGTTCTACAACTTCTCGATCGTCAAGGGCGCGGCCTCCACCGTGGCCCACATCCTGGCCGAGCGCGGCCTGTTCGGGTACGACACGCCGGTGGCGGAGCTATGGCCGGAGTTCGGCGCCCACGGCAAGCAGGCCGTGACCGTCCGGCACGTCCTGAACCACTCGGCCGGGGTTCCGGGCATCCCGCTGGACACCACGCCTGAGGACCTCTGTGACTGGGACAAGATGGTCGCGGCGATCGCCGACGCTGAGCTGTGGTGGAAGCCCGGGACCAAGGTCGGCTACCACGCCTATACCTTTGGCTATCTCGTCGGGGAGATCGTTCGCCGCACCACCGGCAAGCCTATCTCGCAGGTCCTGCGGGAGGAGGTTGCCGGGCCGCTGGGCATGGCCGATGAGCTCTACTTCGGCATGCCGGCGTCCGAGCACCACCGGCTGGCCCGGTTGGAGGACGCACCGGGCGCCGAGGAGATGGCTGCGGGGATGCCGCCCGACCTGCCGATGTTCAAGGCCGGGCCGCTGACGTTGTTCCCGACCGCGCAGCTGGGCAACCGGACCGACATCCTGGAGGTCGATATCCCGGCCGGCGGCAAGACCTCCGCCCGGGCCATCGCCAGGATGTATGCCGCGCTGCTGGAGAAGGTGGACGGGGTCCGGTTGCTCTCACCGGAGCGGCTGCGCGAGGCGACCGCGGTGTCGGCCAGCGGCATCGACGAGGTCTTCGGCATGCCGTCGGCCTGGGGGCTGGGGTATTCCATTGGCCTGCTCGGCTCCACGCCGCAGGACACGCCCACCGCGTTCGGCGTGGGCGGCGCCGGCGGGAGCTTCGCCTATGGCGACACCGCCACCGGGATCGCGTTCGCGTTGACCAAGAACCTGCTCACCCTGGACTTCAACGCCGCCACCCAGCTCAGCCAGCTCGTCACCGCAGCACTCTGAGGGTCGACCGCGCCGGCTACGGCTGGAATCCTAGGCGGTCCGCTGCGAGCTGGCCGCCCGTGGGATGCGGGCGGCCAGCGGCTCGACGAAGCGGGCGAGGACGGGGCCGAGGACGGCCAGGACGAGCACGTAGGTGGCGGCCAGCGGGCCGAGGGTTGGCTCCTCGCCGGCCGCCACCGCCAGCCCGGCGATGACGATGGAGAACTCGCCCCTTGCGACCAGCGCGGCGCCGGCGCGCCAGCGCCCGCGGGTGCCGACCCCTGCCCGGCGCGCCGCCCACCAGCCGGTGGCGAGCTT
>Ga0210378_10001798_pt1 | contig 11100 bp, 3 predicted proteins | sample PLM1_60_b1redo_FD_155465 | JGI IMG/M metagenome (GOLD analysis project Ga0210378, IMG submission 155465) | Groundwater sediment microbial communities from an aquifer in East River, Colorado, USA - PLM1_60_b1 redo | ecosystem: Environmental > Terrestrial > Soil > Riparian zone | place: USA: East... | reverse complement strand
TTTACAAGCTCGATCCGATGGAACCCTCCCGCCGTGGCGATGAAGCTCACCCGGCGCGCAGTGTTGGGGATCTTGGGGTCGTTGTTGATGGTGTTCGTCGTCACGAGGGTAGCCGCGCCGCAACTGTCGGTCGCGGACCGAAAAGTAGCCGTTCCGGGGTAGACGCCCCACTGCGCAATCCTGGACTTGATCTCGACGGAGTACGACCGACCGCTTGTCAGATCCATCAGGAACCAGAATGTCGTCGAGCCAGGGATGGTGCTTTCGACGATCCTGCCGTCCGGCACCAGCACGGTCTCGAATCCACAGACCGTTCCCTCGGCTCGGGCCAGCGCCGGCGAGAGCACGAGGACCAGGGCTGCGACGAGGCCCACCGCGACAAGTCTTGATCTCATTCGTGTTTTCTCCTCATCCTGGCGCTTCGCCGCCCAGGCCTGTTCATTTGGCGGAGGGAATGCTCGAGACGTCTTTGTCATGGCATGCGGATCGGTGATCGCGCGCCGGCTCCTCAGTGCGTCGACTCCCGCGCGGGCTGGAACTTGACGCCCTGGAAGTACGGCGTCGAGAGCGTGAAGTTCGCGATGGCCGCCTCGGCGAGGATCGCGCCGGGAGGGCCGTTGTGGGTGAACTTCGCGGTCCCCGTCGTGTTGCGGACCGTGGCCAGCGCCGAGGTGTTGGTGCTCGCCGTGCTGTTGGAGTTGATCGTGAAGTTGGTCATGCCCACCTGGGTGCCCAACGTGTTGTAGAGCGTCAGCGTCCCGGTCAGGGTGGCACCCGTCGTGTTCAGGAACGAGTAGAAGCTGTCGTACGTTCCGTTCGTGCTCCAGCCCGGGCTGAACATCGTCGTGTCGGAGACGGTGAACGAGTACGTGAGCGTGCCACCCGAGGTGTTGTTGAGCGAGAAGACGGTGCCGGTGGTCGTCGCGGTGAAGGTGACTCGGTTGCCGTTGAGGTCGCCGGGGTCGGTGCCGGCCGCGTTGGTCGTGGTGACCGCCGCTGCGCACGTGCCGGGATCCGAGAACACGCTCAGCGTTCCCGGAGTCTGGACCGCGGCACCGAGCACGTTGTGGAACTCCGCCGAGTAGGAGCTCCCGACCCGCGACGTGATCCGGAAGAAGAAGATCCCCCCGGCAGCGATGCTGCTGGTGGTGATCCGTCCGTCCGGAACGATGACCGTGGGGTTGGCGCAGGTCGTCCCTTCCGCGCGCGCCAGCGGCGACCCGACCAGGAAAACCAGCACCGCGACGACGGCTACGACACTAATTTTCCTCAACATCGGGACTCTCCTTGGCAGCGAGGCGCCAGACAACCGACCTCCAGGGGAAGGACTCTCATTTGCTTATACGCGGGGCCCTCGGGGCTGTCAAGGCCACGCGTCACCTGGATCACAGCCCCGGGGAAGGCGATTGACACGCCGGATTGGCCCACGTAGCCTTCTTGATTGCCCGCATCTTAAGCTCTTGGGGCGGCAGTCTTCCCATACCCCCCTTATGAGGAGGGACCGGTCCATGACGTGGCCCCCGACGAGCCGCGCGTCAGCGGCGCTTTTCTCCTTTTTCGTGCTCGTTCTGGTTATCCCGGGCTCCGTGGGGGCCCAGGAGACGGTCGGGGTTCCCTGGACCGGTGAGCCCGGCATCACCGAGACGGTGGCCGAGATCATGGCGCGCGAGCGGCTGGCGCCGAAGGTAGCCGCCGGCCGCCCGCGGGCCACGAAGAACGAGATCGATCTACGCAAACTGCTCCCGCCGCGGCGGGCTCCGGGGGGGATGGCCGTGCCCCGGTGGCCGATGCTCGGCCGGGCGCTGGCTGCCCCCCGGCCGTTCAACCCGCAGGCGGTGGGCACGACCTTCCTGGGGATTCAACTCTCTGAGGCCGGATTCATACCTCCCGACAGCATGGGCGACGTGGGTCCGACCCAGGTCCTCGTCGCCGCGAACGGGCGCATCAAGGTCTTCGACAAGAGCGGCGTCCTGGGTGGCCTCAACGTGGGCATGGACACCTTCTTCGACTCGGTTCGCTTCGGGCAGGTGACGTCCGACCCGCACGTCCGCTACGACCGGCTCTCCCGGCGCTGGTTCGTCACGATCCTCAACGTTCCCGTCGATGGCTTCGGGGACCCGCTGGGTCCCAACCGTGTCCTGATCGCCGTCAGCTCCGGTTCGACGATCACCAACAGCTCGAGCTTTACGTTCTTCCAGTTCCGGCAGGATCTCGTGGGCCCGACGCCGAACTCCGACACCAACGGCTTTGCCGATTACGACACGCTCGGCGTCGACAGGTTAGCGCTGTACATCGGCGTGAACATGTTCAACCAGAACGGGACCGACTTCCTCGGCACAACAGGTTTCGTGGTCAACAAGGCGAACCTCATCGGCGGCACGCTCACGGTGACGGCGTTCCGGCAGATGGCGCCTGACGACGACGCGCCTTCGGCGTGTGCCCCTACCACAGGCCCCTTGACGCCTCAGGGTGTGAACAACGACGACCCAGGGGCGACTGAGGGCTATTTCATCGGGGTGGACTTCTGCTTGTTCAACACGCTCCAGATCCGGCGTGTGATCAATCCAGGAGGGTCACCCATACTTTCGGGCAACTTAACGTTGACCGTGCCGACGACGCGTTCTCCGATCGAGCAGGTGCAGCCCAGCGGCGGACCGAACCTCGACGCCCTCGACGACCGTCTCTTCGCGGCCGCGGTCCACAAGAACAAGATCCCGGGATCGGAAGCCAGCACCCTGTGGACGGCCCACAACATCCAGGTCGACTCCGGAGGCGTCGCGGTCCAGTGCGGTACTCCGGGCGTGCCGCCGTTCCCGCTCTGTCCCGGCGGACGCAACGCGTCGCGCTGGTACGAGATCGGGAGCCTCACGACGACCCCCGCCCTCCTCCAGGCCGGAACGCTGTTCGACCCGGCCGTCACCAACCCTCTGGGTTACTGGATCCCCAGTGTGGCGATGTCGGGGCAGGGGCACATGGTCATCGGAACGAGCCGGGCGGGCGCCAGCGCCGCCAACGGCTTCGCCGGCGTTGCCGTCGCGGGACGCCTCAGCACCGACGCCCCCGGTACGACGCAGGCCCCGACGCTCGCGCAGTCCAGCAGCTTCGTCTACCACGTACAGGTGTTCCCATTTCCCCCACCCCATCCGCCCCAGCGCTGGGGCGACTACTCGCAGGTGGGCGTCGACCCCAACGACGACATGAGCATGTGGACGTTCCAGGAGTACACCAACGCCACCAACTCGTGGGGCGTGCGCGCCATCCGGCTCATCGCGCCGCCGCCGGCGACGCCGAACTGCGGGGCGCCGGCGACCGTGTTCGCGAACACCACGCAGAACGCCACCATCACCGGGACTTCGGTCAGCGGCTCCGGCTTCTTCGATCCGGGCTCGGACACCGGGGGGCCCGGCTACGCGAACCGTCTCCAGGCGGCGGTAAGTGGCGGGGTCACCGTCAACAGCGTTACGTTCACAAGCCCCACGTCCGTCACGCTCAGCGTCACCGCCGGCGGGAGCACGGGACCGAAGAACGTCACCCTCACCAACCCCGACGGCCAGGCGGTCGTGGGCACCGGCTGCATCAACGTGGTTCCGAGCAGCGCCGACCTCGCGATTGCCAAGACGGACGGCCAGGGGACGGCGGGCGCGGGCTCGCCGGTGACGTACACGATCACGGTGAGCAACGGGGGGCCACAGCCGGTCAATGGAGCGACGGTCGCGGACACGTTCCCGGCGGCGCTCACCGGCGTGACGTGGACGTGCACGGCGTCGGCGGGGTCGAGCTGCGGCACCGCGAGCGGGGCGGGGAACATCAGCCACACGGTGAACCTCCTCGTGGGCGGGACCGCGACCTTCACCGCCACCGGCACGCTCGACATCAACGCCACGGGCACGCTGGCGAACACGGCGACGGTGACGGTGCCCGGCGGGACCACGGATCCCAACGCGGCCAACAACAGCTCGACGGACAACGACACGATCATTCCCGCGGCTCAGCTCTCGATCACCAAGACCGACGGGCAGACGACGGCGTTCCCCGGGCAGGTGATCACCTATACGATCGTGGCCAGCAACGCCGGTCCCACCGCGGTGGTGGGGGCCACGGTGTCGGACACGGTACCTGCCGCTCTCTTGACCCCGATGTGGACCTGCGTCGGCGCGAGCGGCGGCACGTGCACAGCGGGCCCCGTGGCCGGAAACATCAACGACGCCGTGAACCTGCCCGTGGGCGCCACCGTGACGTACACGCTGACGGGCACGGTCAGCCCCAACCCGAGCAGCTTGAGCAACACGGCCACCATCACGCCGCCGCTGACGGTCAACGACCCCAACCTGGCCAACAACAGCGCCACCGACACCGACCTGTTGACCTGCTCCAGCGACACGGTGGTGGTTCCAGACGGCCGCCTCACCCAGACGACCGTCCTTTCGGGGGCGACGGCGTGGTTCGCGGCGACGGTCCGTATCGGGAACGCGTACTCGGTGGAGTTCAAGAACCTGACCGGGACCGCGCCGCCGGGGACGATGACCGTCTTCTCGGGTGACGACGGATGCGGCGGTGCGAGCAGCGTGGCCGTCACCGACACGTCGGCCTTCGATCCTCCGGGGACGGGCGGCATCGCGCGGGCCAGCTTCACGGCCGCGGGCACCCAGACGTTCTTCCAGGCGCGGCTGGTGAACACGACCGGCGCGCAGGTCGCGATCAGCTTCGGCTGGTCCGACACGACGCTGTTCAGCCCGGCGTGGAGCACCAACGGCAGCTTCGACACGTTCTACTCGTTCCTGAACACCACGGGGTTCGCGCTCAATGGCACCCTGACGCTGCTCGACACGACGGGGGCGGTGCTGTCGACCTTCCCGATCACGGTGCCTGCCGGCCAGACCACGAGCACCAACACGGCCACGCTGGGCGTGACCCGCAACCGGACGGGCACGGCGAGGTTCATCCACAACGGGCCGCCCGGTGCCATCGTGGCGGAGACGGCGATCGCGAACTTCACGATCAGCCCGGCCTACGTGCAACCGGTGAAATTCCAGCCCGTTCGCGACGCCCGGTAGTTCGCTGAGGCGGCTGGTGGTGGCGATCGCCCTCTGGGCCAGCCCCGCGCTGGCCCAGATGCCGCTCTGCCCGACGCCTCCCGGCCCGCCGTGCCCGCTGCCGAGCCCGCTGCCGCTCTTCCCGGCGACGAACTGGTGGAACCTCGACATCAGCGCGGCGCCCGTCGACGGCAACTCGACGAACTTCATCAACTACATCGGGGCCAACGACCCGGTGCATCCCGACTTTGGAGGGACGGACGACGCCAACCCGCCGTACGGGATCTACGGCATGCCGTTCGTCGTCGTCAACGGTGCGCAGGCGAAGAAGGAAGTCGACTTCGTGGAGTTTCCCGACGAGAGCGACGGCGTCGGCATCCCGTTCTACCCGATCCCGGACGAGGCGATCACGCAGGGCCACTGGATCGAGGGCGGGGAGCCGGGCAACCAGGATCCGGGTGGCGACCGGCACATGCTTATCGTGGACGTCGACAACAACTACCTCTACGAGCTCTACCACACGCACCACAACGGCACGAACTGGGAGGCGGGGTCCGGGGCCTTCTTCGACATGAACACCAACAACCGGCGACCGGAGGGCTGGACGTCGGCCGACGCTGCCGGGCTCGCGATCCTGCCCGGGCTCGTGCGCTACGACGAGGCTTATGGCTCGGGGCCGATCAAGCACGCGTTCCGCGTGACCGTGCACGGCACGAACGGCCACGTGTGGCCCGCATCGCATACGGCGGGGAGCAGCTCGGGGGCGCCGCCCATGGGGGCCCGCCTGCGGCTCAGGCCGGGCGTAAACGTGGTTTCTGCCGATCCCGGCGTGCAGCGCATCGTCCAGGCGATGAAGACCTACGGGCTGATCGTCGCGGACAACGGCTCCGACATGTACGTCAGCGGGACCTTCGACACCCGCTGGGATAACGACATCCTCAACCCTGCGTTAGATCAGCTCCAGGCGGACGACTTCCAGGTGATCCAGCTCGGTTACAACCCGAACTTCGCGGACCTGGCGGTCACAAAGACGGACGGGCAGACCACCGCCGCGCCGGGCCAGGTCCGGACGTACACGATCGTCGTGTCGAACGCCGGTCCGCTCGCCGCCAATGGGGCCACCGTCACGGACAACGTGCCGGCTTCGCTGACGGGAGCGACGTGGACTTGTGCCGGCACCGGCGGCGGCACGTGCGGCGCACCCAGCGGCGGGCCGAACATCAACGACACGGTGATCCTGCCGGTCAGTGGATCCGTGACGTACACGCTGACGGGCACCGTGGCCATGAACCCCGGCGCCTTGCGCAACGTCGCGACGGTGACGGTCCCGGGCGGGATGGTGGATCCCGTCCCCGGCAACAACACCGCGATCGACGAAGACGTGCTGCTGTGCTTCAACGAGACGGTGGTCGTCCCCGACGGCCGGGTGACGATGGGCACGATGGCCGCCAGCGCGACGGCGTGGTTCGCGGCGACGACCAACGTGCAGCGCGTCAACTGGTACTCGCTGGAGTTCAAGAACCTCAGCGGCACCACGTCACCGGGGACCCTGACGCTGTTCCGTGGCGACGACGGTTGCAGCCTCACGACCACTGCCGCGCCCGCGGACACATCGGCCGTCGATCCCGTGGGAACGGGGGGCATCACGCGCATCAGCTTCGGGACGTCGGGTTTCCAGAGCTTCTTCCGGGCGCGGCTGCAGAACACCACCGGAGCGACACTGAACTTCAGCTTCTCCTGGTCGGACACCACGATGTTCAGCCCGGCGTGGAGCACGAACGGGAGCTTCAACACGTTCTACTCGTTCCAGAACACGACGGGCTCGAACCGCGTGGCGAACCTCGAGCTGTATGACACGGCCGGCGCCCTGGTGGCGACTGTTTTCCCGATCACGATTCCCGCGGGGCAGACGGTCAGCGTGAACACGGCGTCCGCCGGCGTAGCGCGGAATCGCACCGGAACCGCGAGACTCACGCACACGGGCCCTCCCGGCGCCATCCTGGCCGAGGCGGCCATCGCGAACTTCTCGATCAGCCCTGCCTACGTCCAGCCCGTCAAGTTCCAGGCCGCGAGGGAGGCCCGATAGTCTGGTGGTCGCACGGCCCCGTACGGGCCGAGACCACTTGCAGCCTCGGGCGCGGAGTGCTAGCGTTCGCCGCTCCGAACCCGCCTTGCGCCACGCAATGAACAGAGCCTGAAGAGGGCCAAATGAAGCTCTTCGTCGCGATCGGTGTCCTGGCCACGGCCGTCGCGCCCTCCGCAGTCGCCGTCGGGCCGGCCGAAAGGACGGGAAAGCAAGGCAAGCAGGAGCGCGCGCTCAGCCTGCGCATGCTCGACGCCCGGGTGAACCTGCCGGACTCGCTGCAACGCGCCACGGCGGCACGATCCAGCTCGGCGGCGGCGCGCCTGGCGGAGGCACGACGCAACGCCTCCGCGATCACAGCGGCGATCTCGGTACTTGCTCGGAAGCTGCCCGGCCTGGAGGTGAAGCTCTCCTCACTCACGGGTGCCCCTGAGTCGGTTCGCAACAAGGGGGGGGCGTTGACGGCGCCGGCCGCCGGCCGCAGCAGTGCGGACGTCGTCCGCGACTTCCTGCGGGAAAACGGCGGCATTTACGGCCTCTCCGCCGACGACCTCGGCGACCTGGTCATCCTCGGCGACAGCGCTGGCGGCTCGAGCGGGCTGCGCATGGTCCGCATGGAGCAGCAGGTCGACGGTCGTCCGGTTTTCCAGAGCGAGACTCGCTTCCTCCTCGATCGTCAGGGTCGGCTGGTGAAGAGCGTCGGGCGCCTGGTGCCGCACGCCCGCTCCTTCGCGTCCCCGGTGGCGCCGGGCCCGCTCATCAAAGCACCGGAAGCCGTCGTGCGCTTGCTGGAAAGCGCAGGCAGGACCGGCGACGTCGCGGCCTTTAAGGTCACGAGCGCCAGGGCCGGAGTCGTCGAGCTCGCAGAGAACGACGAGCTCGTGGCGGGCCCCATCACCGCCCGCGAGGTGCTCTTCCCGCTCACCCCCGGCCTGCTGGTGCCGGCCTGGTCCCTGGTCGTCATCACCTCCGGCGAGGCGGACTGGTATGCGCTCGTCGACCAGCAGACGGGCGACCTGCTCTGGCGCAAGAACATCCGCGCCTACGCGTCGAGCCACGGCGCGCGCTTCCGCGTCTACGTGCAGGCCGACGGCACGACTCCGGCGGACAGCCCCGCCCCGGCGTCTCCCAACACCGTCACGCCAGGGTCCGGCACGCAGTTCCCCGAGATCGCGCCGATCATCGTCAGCATGCATACCGCCATGGACGCGACGGCCAGCCCGAACGGGTGGATCGACGACTGTCCGGGTGGCGGGTGCACGGCCAACGAGACGCAGACCCTGGGCAACAACGTGCTGGCCTGCCTGGACCGCGATGGAACCGCCAACGTCTGCGACACCAGCGTCAACAGCATGCTCGACGGGAACGGGCGCCCCAGGGGCAACCCGGACGCCGACGGGCGCGACCGCGACTTCCTGGGCCTGGCCCCCCGCGACTTCCAGAGCACGTTCACGCCTCCGCCGCAGGGAGGGGCGGCCAATGCCGAGGTGGGGCAGACGGCGACGGGCGACGGCGCGGCCTTCGACGTGTTCCGGCGCGGCGCGGTGACCGATCTCTTCTACATGGCCAACTGGTATCACGACAAGCTCTTCGCGCTCGGCTTCGACGAGGCGTCGGGCAACTTCCAGCAGACCAATTTCAGCGGCATGGGCGTCGCCGGCGACCGAGTGAACGCCGATGCCCAGGACGGCTCCGGCACCAACAACGCGAACTTCAGCACGCCACCCGACGGCGTCTCCGGCCGCATGCAGATGTTCCGGTTCACCGGTCCCACCATCGACCGCGACGGCGGCCTCGACGCCGAGATCGTCATCCACGAGCTGACCCACGGGACCAGCAACCGCCTGGTGGGGAACGCGGCCGGGCTCAACTGGGATCCCGCCGCGGGAATGGGCGAAGGATGGAGCGACTTCTACGCCCTGGCGCTGCTCAACAACACGAACGCCGACACTCCCAGCGGCCACTACGCCGCGGGCGGCTACGCCACCTACAAGCTGATCGCCGGCTTCCTCGACAACTACCTCTACGGCATCCGCCGCTTCCCCTACACGACCGACAACAGCGTCAACCCGATGACCTGGGCCGACGTGGACGACGTCACCAACAACCTCGGCGGCGGGATCGCACCGAGCCCGATCGGCTTCAACAACGCGGGCGGCATGGAGGTCCACAACTCCGGCGAGATCTGGGCGCTCACGCTGTGGGAGGTTCGCAACCGGATCATCGGCGACCCCACCGGAGCGAACGGCGACGTGCCGGCCGGCAACCAGACGACCCTGCAGATCGTCACCGACGCGCTCAAGATGACGCCGATCGATCCCACGTTCACGGAGGCGCGCGACGCCATCCTCGACGCGGACTGCGCCACCAACGCCTGCGCGAACGAGGCTTCGATCTGGGGCGGATTCGCTGATCGTGGGCTGGGCTATGGCGCCAAGAGCCCGTACAACGCGATGATCGGGTTCTCCTCGTCACACATGGCGATTCACGAATCATTCGATGTCCCGTTGCTCGATGTCGTCAACGCGGGCGCGGATGTCTCGATCGACGACAGCAGCGGCAACAACAGCGGTGCCATCGATCCCGGAGAGCCGGTCGCGCTCACCGTGACGCTGACCAATCCCTGGCGGGCGGCCAGCAAGGCGGTGATCGTGGCGACGGCGACCCTCACCACCTCCACCGCCGGCGTCACCATCGTGGATGGCAGCTCCACCTACGGTCCCATCCCGCCGGGGGGCACGGCCGCGGGCGACCCCTTCCTCGTCACGATCGCTCCTTCCGTCCCCTGTGGCAGCGCCGTCGACTTCACCCTCACCACCGCGTCAAACCTGGGCACCACGTCCACCACCTTCCGCGTGCGCATCGGGGCGGCCAGCGGCACCGACCCGGTGGTCACCTACACCAGCGCCCCGAGCCTCCCCATCCCCGATGGCCAGCCCCGCGGCGCCTTCACGCCCATGAACGTGACCGACGACCTCGAGATCGCCGACCTCGACTTCCGGATCAACAGCCTGACGCATACGTGGGTTGGCGATCTCACGTTGGAGCTCCGCTCGCCGAGCGCGGTCGGCGTGGATTTCATCTCCCTGATCGGCGTCTCGCTCAATCCCGGCGGCGGCGGCAGCAGCGCCGACAACCTCACGAACATGGTGATCGACGACGATCTGGCGGTCGTCACCGCCAACGACATGGGGCAGGCACCGAACTCCGCCGCGCCGTTCACGAAGTCGTGGTTGCCCATCTTCAATTCCCCGTGGGCCTCTCTCTTCGGCTTCACCCGCGACCCCGTGGGCAACCTCTCGCGCTTCGACGGCACGAGCACCAAAGGAAGCTGGACCGTGCTCGCATCGGATTGGTCGCCCCCGGATGCCGGGACCCTGAACTCGTGGTCCATGCTCGTCACCCCCGTGCACTTCGTGTGCATGCCCTTCACTCCAACCGGCGCCGACCTGTCGGCGACCAAGAGCGATGGCCAGGCGACGGCTGTCCCAGGCCAGCCCATCACGTACTCGATCGTGATCTCGAACTCGGGCCCGCTCGCGGTGATCGGGGCGTCGGTGACCGATACGGTGCCGGTCGCCATCACGGGTGCGACCTGGACGTGCACCGGCGCCGGGGGCGGGACCTGCACGGGGAGCGGGTCGGGGAGCATCAGCGACACGGTGGACCTGCCGATGGGTGCCAGCGTCACGTACGCGCTGACAGGGACGATCGACCCCTCGGCGACCGGCAGCCTGAGCAACACGGCGACGGTGACGGCGCCAGGAGGCGTCACGGATCCAAACCCCTCCAACAACTCCGGCACCGACACGGACACGTTGACGCCGCAGGCCGATCTGTCGATCACCAAGACCGACGGCCAGGCGACGGAGGTACCCGGCACGCCCATCACTTATACGATCGTGGCCTCGAACTCGGGGCCGAGCGCGGTGACCGGGGCGACCGTGACGGATACGGTGCCGGCCGGCATCACGGGTGCGACCT
>Ga0210378_10001797_pt1 | contig 11112 bp, 8 predicted proteins | sample PLM1_60_b1redo_FD_155465 | JGI IMG/M metagenome (GOLD analysis project Ga0210378, IMG submission 155465) | Groundwater sediment microbial communities from an aquifer in East River, Colorado, USA - PLM1_60_b1 redo | ecosystem: Environmental > Terrestrial > Soil > Riparian zone | place: USA: East... | reverse complement strand
ACTCCAGCAGAGCCGCACCCTTCTCACTTGGTGCTCCTTCCCCTGTCCCAGGCGCGCACCTGGAGGACATCCGTCGGAGCGGAGACGGTACATAGGAGGGAGATACGAGGCGCCGGCCAAATGGTCCGAACGGGAACGCGCGCCGCCACGATTGGAGCAATCCGGCTGCAATGATCGCGGGCGAATTGCTGGGCGACCGTGGCGTCCAAGACGCAATCGTGTCCTCCGCGACCCGGAGCCGTCAGCCAAGCAGCGCGTCGACGAATGCGGCCGGCTCGAACGGCGCGAGGTCGTCGGGGCCCTCACCGAGGCCGACGAGCTTGACGGGGACGCCGAGCTCACGCTGCACGCGGAAGACGATGCCGCCCTTCGCCGTGCCGTCGAGCTTGGTCAGCACGATGCCGCTGACGTCGACCACGTCGGAGAACACCCTGGCCTGGGCGAGGCCGTTCTGACCGGTGGTTGCGTCCAGCACGAGCAGCACCTCGTCGACCGCGGCCTGCTTCTCGACGACCCGCTTGACCTTGCCGAGCTCGTCCATCAGGCCGGTCTTGGTGTGCAGCCGGCCGGCGGTGTCGACGAGCACGGCATCGACGCCCTGCTCGGTTCCGCGCCGGACCGCGTCGAACGCCACCGCGGCCGGGTCGGCCCCCTCGTTGCCCCTGACCACCTCGGCGCCGACGCGGTTGCCCCACGTCTGCAGTTGGTCGGCGGCCGCCGCGCGGAAGGTGTCGGCGGCGCCGAGGAGCACGCGGCGCCCGTCCACGACGAGCACCCTGGCCAGCTTGCCGGTCGTCGTGGTCTTGCCGGTGCCGTTGACGCCGGCGATCAGCACCACGGCCGGCTTGCCGTTGTGCGGCAGCGCACGCACCGAGCGGTCCATCTCGGGGTGCAGCGCCTCCGTCAGCACGTCCCGCAGCACCGTGCGGGCCTGCTCCGGGGTGCGGACTCCCCTGCCGGCGATCTCGGTGCGCAGCCTCTGCACGATCTCGGTCGTGGTCGCCGCGCCAAGGTCGGCCAGCAGCAGGGTGTCCTCCACCTCGGCCCACGAGTCCTCGTCAAGGTCGCCGGCGCCGAGCAGGCCAAGCAGCCCCTGCCCGAAGGCGCCGCGGGACTGCGCCAGCCGCCCGCGCAGCCGTTCCAGCCGCCCCGCGCTCGGCGCGATGGCCTCAGGCTGTTCTTCGGCCGGCTCGGGTCGTGGTGCCGGCCCGACCGCCACGGGCGGCGTCGTCGGCTCCGGCTCGGGTCGTGGTGCCGGCCCGACCGCCACGGGCGGCGTCGTCGGCTCCGGCTTGGGCCGCGGCTCGGCCAGCTCCGGCTGTTGCTCCGCCGGCTCCAGCCGCGGCGTGGGCACCGGCGCGGCTGGCTCGGGCCGTGGCTCGGCCGGCTCGGGCCGCGGTTCGCCGGGTTCGGGGCGCGGCGTGGGCTCCGGCTCGGGGACCGTGGGCTCCGGGGTCGGCGGAATCCTGCCCGCCTCGGGCGCCGCTGTGTCCGGGGGCGGCGCGGTGGCGGTCCGCGGGCCGGAGGAGAGGCTGATCCCGCCGCCGGCCCGGTAGCCGCCCTGGCGGGGCGCCTGCTCGTCGACGGGCTTCGGCTCGCGGCCGGTGAGGCTGATCCGTCGCCGCCTGGCCAGCACGACGCCGGTCACGATGGCGACAGCGACCAGCAGCAGCGCGACGACGACCAGGATCACGGCGGTACTCGACACCGTTGCAGTGTCCCATCAGCCCGATCGGTCGGCCCGGCCCGGCCCGCCGCGCCGACCCCATGATCACCAGATGTGACGGCGAGGATTGCGCCGTGCGGAACTCGGGCACACCCCCAGCGGTGTGTGTCGAAACTGCAAACTCATGTGTACGAAAGTGCGGACACGCCGCGGGGGGTCAGGCGGCGCCTTCCTCGGGCGGAGCCGGTAGGGCGCCGCGCAGGCGCTGGGAGATGACGGTGGTGATGCCGTCGCCGCGCATGCTCACGCCGTACAGCGCATCGGCGATCTCCATGGTGGGCTTCTGGTGCGTGATGACGATGAGCTGCGAGGTGGAGCGCAGCTGTTCGAGCAGGCCGAGCAGCCGCCGCAGGTTGGTGTCGTCGAGGGCGGCCTCGACCTCGTCGAGCACGTAGAAGGGCGACGGGCGGGCCCGGAAGATCGCGACCAGCATGGCGACCGCGGTGAGGGACTTCTCGCCGCCCGACAGCAGGGACAACCGCTTGATCTTCTTGCCTGGCGGGCGGGCCTCGACCTCGATGCCCGTGGTGAGCAGGTCGTCTGGGTCGGTGAGCACGAGCCGGCCCTCGCCGCCGGGGAAGAGTGTGGCGAACACGGTCTCGAACTCGCGGGCGACGTCGTGGTACGCGCTGGTGAACACGTCGAGGATCTTGGCGTCCACCTCGGCGACCACGGTGAGCAGGTCGCGGCGGGTGGCCTTGAGGTCCTCGAGCTGGGTGGAGAGGAACTTGTACCGCTCCTCCAGCGCCGCGAACTCCTCCAACGCCAGGGGGTTGACCCGGCCGAGCAGGGCCAGGTCACGCTCCGCACGCTGGGCGCGGCGCTGCTGGGTGGGACGGTCGTACGGCACCGCGGCCGGGGCCACCACGTCCTCGCCACGGGCGCTGGCCTCCTCGAACTCGGCGACGTCGGCCGGCGATGGCGGCACCGGGACCGACGGCCCGTACTCCGCGACGAGGTCGTCAAGGCCGATGCCGTGGTTGTCCGCGATGCGGGTCTCCAGCTGCTCGACGCGCAGCCGTGCCTCGGCGCGCAGCAGCTCGTCGCGATGCACGGCGTCGGTGAGCGTGGCGTGCTCGCCCTCCAGCTCGCGCAGCCGGGCCCGGACCGAGCCGAGGGCGGCGTCGTGCTGCGCGCCTTCGGTGGCGGCGGCGTCCCGCTCGGTGGCCGCGCGGCGCAGCGACTCGGCGATCGTCTCCAGCGCGATCTCGCCCGCGGCGACCACGGACTGCGCCACGGCGGCGCCGCGGGCCCTGGCGGCGCGGGCGGCCTCGGCACGGGCCCGCGCCTCCCGCTCGGTGCGCGCCGCGCGGCGGAGCTGGTCGGCGCGGCCGTGCAGGGCCCTGGCCCGTTCCTCCGCGGTGCGCAGCGCGAGCCTGGCGTCCATCTCCTCGGTGCGTGCCGCGGCGAGCGCGGCGGCGATCTCGTCGCGTTCGGCGGGGTCCGGCTCGTCGTCGATCGGCTCGCCCTGGCTGGTCGCGAGGCGCTCCTCGAGGTCGGCCAGCGCGGCGAGCGCCTGGTCGCGGGTCGCCTCGACGGTGGCCCGCTGGTCCTGCACCCGCTCGGCCTCCGCGGCCGCCGTCCTTGCCGCCTGGCCGAGCCGGCCAAGCTGCTCGGCGACCGCGTTGAGCTGCGCGTCCGACTCGTTGAGCGCGGCGAGCGCGTTGGCGACGTCCTCGGCGCGGGCGGCCTCCTCGGCGCGGGCGCCCTCCAGCGCGGCGGCCAGCTTGACGATCCTGCGCTCGGCGGCGGCGAGCTGGTCCTGCGCCTCGTCGACGGCGGCCTGCACTTCGATCACGGACTGCTCACGCCCGGAAGGCGAGCCACCGGTTGCGTGGCCGGCGCCGAGCACGTCCCCGTCGCGGGTCACCGCGCACACCGCCGGCACCGCGCTCACCAGGGCGCGGGCCGCGTCCAGGTCGTCAACCATGGCGACCCGGTCCAGCGCGCGGTCAAGGGCCGGCCGCAACGCCGCAGGCGCGGTCACCACGTCGGCCACCCAGCGCGCGCCGGCCGGCAGCTGCGGCCACTCGGCGCGGTCTGCCCCGTGCCCGACCGCCGGCGGGGGGCCAGCCGCCGGGGCGGGGGCAGCCGGGCCGGCGCCGCCGCAGGACCCGATCAGCACGCCGGCCCGGCCGGCGTCCTCGGCCTTGAGGTGCTCGATCGCCGCCACGGCGGAGTCCACGGAGGACACCGCGACGGCGTCGGCCAGTGCCCCGAGGACCGCGGCGACGACCGCCTCGTTGCCGGCCTCGATGGTGAGCAGCGCGGACACCGAGCCGAGCACGCCGGGCAGCCGGTCGCCCGCGGCCAGCAGCGTGCCGACGCCGTCCTTGCGGGCAAGGCCCAGCGACAAGGCATCCACCCTAGCCTTCCAGTGCGCGACGGCCTGCTCGGACTCGCGCTCGGCGGTGGCCAGCTCGACCACCCGCTGCTGCGCCGCGGCGTGCGCGGCCAGCGCGGCCTCGTGCCGGGCGTCCAGCCCGATCTCGCCGGCGTCCAGCGCGCCGATCTGGTGCTGCAGCTCGTCGAACTCGCGCTGCGCTGCGGCGGCCCGCTCGCGGGCGTGATCGAGCGTGGCGGACAGCCGCTCGATCTCCTCCTCGGTGGCGCCGGCCTTGGATCGCAGCGCCTCGACCTGCCCGCCGAGCCTGGCGAGTCCCTCGCGGCGGTCGGCGATCGAGCGGACGGCGTCCAGGTGCCGCCGCTCGGCCGCGGCCAGCGCGTCCTCCAGCTCGGCCCGAACGGCCACCGCCGCGGAGAGCACCGCGCGGTCGCGCTCGACGACGGCGGCCAGCTCCGCCTCCTGCTCGGCGGCCTGCGCGGCCTCGCGCTCCAGCTCGTCGGGGTCGCGGCCGGGTCGCTGCGCCGGGTCGAGCTCGGAGACCGGCGCCGAGAGGTGACGGGCCCGCTCGGCGGCCAGCCGCACGGTGCCGCGCAACCGCTCCTCCAGCGCGGAGAGCCGGTACCACGTCTCCTGGCTGCGGGCCAGCCGCGGGGCGACCTCGGCGTGCGCCTCCTCCAGGGCGGCCAGCTCGCCCTGCGCGGCCGCGACGGCAGCCTCGACCCGCGCGCGCCTTGCCCGCGCGACCGCCTCGTCGGCCTCCTCACGGTCAAGGTCCGCGCGCAGCGCCACCAGGTCGTCGGCGGCCAGCCGCAGCTTGGCGTCCCGCAGCTCGGACTGCACGACGGCGGCCCTTCGCGCGACCTCGGCCTGCCTGCCCAGTGGCTTGAGCTGGCGGCGCAGCTCGGCGGTGAGGTCGGTGAGGCGGGTGAGGTTGGCCTGCATCGCCTCCAGCTTGCGCAGCGCCTTCTCCTTGCGCTTGCGGTGCTTGAGGACGCCGGCGGCCTCCTCGATGAACGCGCGCCGGTCCTCCGGCTTGGCCTGCAGGATCTCGCCGAGCTGGCCCTGGCCGACGATCACGTGCATCTCGCGGCCCATGCCGGTGTCCGAGAGCAGCTCCTGCACGTCCAGCAGCCGGCAGTGGCTGCCGTTGATCTCGTACTCGCTCGCGCCGTCGCGGAACATCCGGCGGGTGATCGACACCTCGGTGTAGTCGATCGGCAGCGCGCCGTCGGAGTTGTCGATGGTGAGCGTCACCTCGGCGCGGCCGAGCGGCGGCCGGCCGGCCGTGCCGGCGAAGATGACGTCCTCCATCTTCCCGCCGCGCAGCGCCTTGGCCGCCTGCTGGCCCATCACCCAGGACAGCGCGTCCAGCACGTTGGACTTGCCTGCGCCGTTGGGGCCGACGACGCAGGTGATGCCCGGCTCGAAGCGCAGCGTGGTCGCCGATGCGAAGGACTTGAAACCCTTCAGCGTCAGGCTCTTCAGGTGCACTGTCGGCCGGTCCCTCTCCCCGTCGTGAACGCCCCCGCGCGCCGCGGCCGTCCGCGGCCGTCCGCCAGAGGGTACCCACGCCGGCCGGTCGAACCACGCACGCTGCCGGCGCGGCTCACCCGCCGTTAGTGCGAAGCGTGCCGCTCAACACTCCACGAAGCCGCCGGAGCCCACGAAGCCGCCGAAGCCGCCCGAGCCGCCGGAGCCGCTCGAGTCGCCGGTTGTGGCCTCCCACCGCTCGGTGACCCTGTCCACCGCGCCCGGCGTCGACCCGGAGCGCAGCAGCTCAAGCAGCCGCCCACACGCCGGGCGTGGGCCGTCGGCGACCACCTCGACCCGCCCGTCCGGCAGGTTGCGCGCGTGCCCGCCGAGACCGAGCTCGGTCGCACGCCGCCTCGTCCACCAGCGGAAACCGACGCCCTGCACGCGCCCGTAGACGATGGCGACGAGCCGTACCCGCTCTGTGTCCCGCTCAGCGTCCTGCACGGCACCCATTGTGACGACGCCCCTCTCACCCTTCCGTATGGCACCTGATAGTGTCCGCGCGATCGCAGAGCGTTTCTTTTGTCGCCCTCGTCGCCAGGAACGGAGCCGCTTCGGTGCAGAGCAGCATCGCGCGCCTCGCCGTCGGTGTTGCCGCCGTCGCCGTCCTGTTCGGCGGCGTGCTGTTCGGCGGCGTGGCGTGCGGGCAGGCGGTCCAGCCGGCCACTGAGGACACTCCGCTCCCGTACAGCAGCAGGGTGCCGTTCCCGGTGCCGTCCTGGATGCTCACCACGCCGGCCGAGCCGCCGCCGCAGCCGGCCCCGCCGGCCCCGCCGGCCAGGACGGTGGCACCGACGACGGTCCGGCCGACCACCACCAGGCCGCGGACCAGCACCCGCCCGCCGGCGCCACCGCCCCGGACCACCACGACCACCACCACGACGACCCCGCCGCCGACCACCACGCACTGAGCGCGGCGATCGGCTTGACGGGGTGACCACGATGGTCTGGTGGGTCACCGCCGCGCGGCCGGCACGGTGCGTGCCGAGGTGGACTCCGGCGCGGCCGAGCTGGTGCCGGACACCGATCGCGGAGGCGGCTGGACACTGCTACTTGGCGGCACGCCACAGTCCCACGTCGACTTGGACGACCCGACGTACCTGGAGTTCGAGTACGTGCGCCGGCTGGGGCACCTCGTCGACCTTGCCGCCGAGCCTGGCCGGCCGCTGCGGGTGCTGCACCTCGGCGGCGGCGCGCTGACCCTGGCCAGGTACGTGGCCGCCACCAGGCCCGGCTCGCGCCAGCACGCGGTCGAGGTGGACGGCGCGCTGGTGGACCTGGTGCGGCGGGCGCTGCCGGTGCGGCCGGCCGGGTCGGTGCGGGTGCACGTCGGCGACGCCCGCACCTGGCTGGCGCGGACGCCGCCGGCCGGCGTGGACCTGATCGTGGTGGACGTCTTCGCCGGCGCCCGCACGCCGGCGCACCTCACCTCGGTCGAGTTCGCCCAGGCCGGCGCGGCCGCGCTGGCACCAGGCGGGCTGTACGCGGCGAACATCGGCGACGGCGCTCCGCTGGCGTTCACCCGAGCCCAGGTGAGCACCGCGCTCGCCGTGTTCACCGACGCCTGCCTGATCGCGTGCACGTCCGTGCTCGGTGGCCGCCGCTTCGGCAACCTCGTGCTGGTGGCCGGCAACCGCAGCCTGCCCGTCGCCGGGCTGGCCGGCGCGGCGGCCCGCGACCCGTTCCCGGCGCGGGTGCTGCACGGCGCCGCGCTGGCCCGCTTCACCGGCGGCGCGCCACCCGTCACGGACGAGACGGCCCGCCAGTCCCCGGCGCCACCGCCGGGCTTCTTCGGCGTGGCGTAAGGAGGGAGCCCCACGGTGCCCCAAGGACGTCGGGGCCCAAGGACGCGGCGCCCAAGGACAGGGGCGCGCCGCTCACTGCCGGACGATGCCGCGGCGGACCTCGCCGGGAGTGTGCTCCACGCGCTGCGGGTCGCGGCGGGCGGACGAGCGAAGCTGCCACGGCACGCTGGTCACCATCACCCCCGGCTCGAACAGCAGCCGGCCCTTGAGCCGCAGCGCGGACTGGTTGTGCAGCACGTTCTCCCACCAGTGCCCGACGACGTACTCCGGAATGTAGACGGACACGACGTCGCGGGGGCTGGCGCGGCGGATGTTCTTCACGTAGTCCACCAGCGGCCGGATGATCTCCCGATAGGGCGACTCGATGACCTTGAGCGGGATCTTCATGTCCCGCTCGTCCCATTCCCGCTGCAATGCCCTCGTCTCGGTGGTGTCGAAGTTGACGGTCAGCGCGGTGAGCGTGTCCGGCCGGGTCGCGCGGGCGAACGCCAACGCCCGCAGGGTCGGTTTGTGCAGGTGGGAGACCAGCACGATGGCGTGCACCCGGCTCGGCAGCAACGAGCTCTCCTCGTCGGGTTGCAGCTCGTCCCGCACCCGGTCGTAGTGCCGCCTGATGGTGCGCATCATCACGTACAGCACCGGGATCGCGATCACCACCAGGTAGGCGCCGTGACCGAACTTGGTGACCATCACGACGACGAGGACCACGGCGGTGAACGCGGCGCCGAACGCGTTGATCAGCAGTGAGCGGTTGGTCCGCAGCCGCTCTGCCCTGCTTTCGGCCGTCGCCAGCTCCCGCTTCCAGTGCCGGACCATTCCTGCCTGGCACAGCGTGAACGAGGTGAACACGCCGAGGATGTAGAGCTGTATCAGGCGGGTGACCGAGCCGTCGAAGACGTAGATGAGCAGCCCGGCTGCGGCCGCCAGCAGGATGATCCCGTTGGAGAACGCCAGCCGGTCGCCGCGGGTGTGCAGCTGGCGCGGCAGGTAACGGTCCTGGGCCAGGATCGAGCCGAGCAGCGGGAACCCGTTGAACGCGGTGTTGGCCGCGAGGATCAGGATCAGCGCCGTCGTCGCCTGGATGAAGAAGAACAGCACGCTGCGGTCGCCGCCGAACACCGCGGCGGCGATCTGGGCGATCGCGGTCCGCTGGGCGTCGCTGTCGCAGTCGCCGGCGAACCCCACCAGATCGCAGGTGCGCTCGGCGATCCGCACGTCCGTGATCATGGCAAGCGCGGTGATCCCGCTGAACATGACGATGGAGATCACGCCCATGGCCGTCATCGTGCGGGCCGCGTTGAGGGCCTTCGGCTTGCGGAAGGCCGGCACACCGTTGGAGATGGCCTCCACGCCGGTCAGCGCGGTGCAGCCGGAGGAGAACGACCGCAGCAGCAGGAAGGCCAGCGCGAGCCCGCCCAACCCGACCTGCTCCGGCAGGATGTCGTAGCCCGCGCTCTCCGCCACCGGCGGGTGGCCGGCCAGCGCGCGGCCCAACCCGACGGCGATCATCAGCATGACCCCGGCGACGAAGAGGTAGGTGGGCACCGCGAAGGCCCGGCCCGACTCGCGGACGCCGCGCAGGTTCATCGCGGTCAGCAGCAGCAGGAACGCCAGGTTGATGGCGATCCGGTGCGGGTTCAGCTCCGGCACCGCGGAGATGACGTTGTCCACGCCGGCGGCGACGGACACCGCCACCGTCATCACGTAGTCCACCAGCAGCGCCGCGGCCACCACCAGACCGGCCGAGCGGCCAAGGTTGCGCGAGGCCACCTCGTAAGACCCGCCGCCGCTCGGGTAGGCCCGCACCACCTGCCGGTAGGACAGCACCACGACGGCAAGCAGGACCACGACGGCGACCGCGACCCACGGCGTCAGGTGCAGGTACACCAGCCCGCCGATGGACAGCACCAGCAGGATCTCCTGGGTGGCGTAGGCGACCGAGGACAGCGGGTCGCTGGCGAAGATCGGCAGTGCCAACCGCTTCGGCAGCAGCGTCTCGCCGAGGTTGTCGCTGCGGAAGGGCCGGCCGACCACCAGCCTCTTGAGCCACGACGTCGGCGATCGCACCCGGGCGAGCCTAGGTTTGACGAATCGGCCGTCCGGGCGCGCCAGGCGTATGGATCTCGTCAAGATTTGGCTGGTCACCGCACGCAACCCGGTAACAGGTGCCCGCACCCATTGCCGCCAGGGCCCGTGCCGGCTCTAGCGTCGCCGGTCATGGCGCAAGACCCGTACCGGTGCCCGGACGCCGCCATCGCGGAGCTGGTCAGCCGGCCGCGCGTGGTCGAGATCCTCGACGCTCTTACCCAGTCGCCGATGACCCGACGGGCCTTGGCCAGGCACGTCCATGCCGGCGGCCGTACCGTCTGCACCGGTCTGCGGGCGCTCGCCGCGCACGCCGCCGTCCAGCGCGGGTCCCTCGGGGGCTCGTGGGACTGCGCAGGGCCGGCCACCGCGCGCTACGAGCTGACCGGCCACGGCCGCCGCCTCGTCGACCGCCTTTCCCGGCTCGAGGAGTGGACGGCGCTGTACGAGCACTACCTGCGCTGACGTCTCGGCACGGCGCCCGTCAGGCATCGAAGCGGTAGCCCATGCCGGGTTCGGTGATCAGATGGCGCGGCCGGGACGGCTCGAGCTCGAGCTTGTGGCGTAGTTGCGCGAGGTAGACCCGCAGGTAGTTGGTCTCGGTGCCGTACGAAGGCCCCCACACCTCCTGCAGGAGCTGGCGCTGGGTGACCAGCCGCCCGCGGTTGCGGACGAGCACTTCGAGCACGCCCCACTCGGTGGGGGTCAGGCGCACCTCGACGCGGTCGCGGTGGACCTTCTTGGCGGCCAGGTCGACGGTGAACGCCGGCGTGGTCACCACCGCGTCGCCGTCCGGGCCAGCGACGCTGGACCTGCGGACCGCGGCGCGCAGCCTGGCGAGCAGCTCGTCCATCCCGAACGGCTTGGTGACGTAGTCGTCGGCGCCGGCGTCCAGCGCGTCCACCTTGTCGGTCGAGTCGGTCCGCGCGGACAGCACGATGATCGGCACCGTCGTCCAGCCGCGCAGGCCGGCGATCACCTCGCTGCCGTCCATGTCGGGCAGCCCGAGGTCGAGCACGACGACGTCGGGGTGGCCCTCGGCCGCGCCGCGCAGGGCCGCCGCGCCGTCGGCGGCGGTGAGGACCCGGTAGCCGCGGGCCGACAGGTTGATCCGCAGCGCGCGCACGATCTGCGGCTCGTCGTCGACCACCAGCACGGTCGTCGTCATACCGGTACCTCGTCGGCCACCTCGTCGGCCACCTCGTCGGCCACCTCGGCGGACGGCAGGGAGATCACGATGGTCAGCCCGCCGCCAGGGGTGTCCTCGGCGCCGATGGTGCCGCCCATCGCATCGACGAAGCCCTTCGCCACCGACAGGCCGAGGCCCACCCCCGATCCGCCCTGGTCGCCGAGCCGCTGGAACGGCGTGAACACCGTTTCGGCCGCGCCGCGCGGCAGGCCGGGCCCCTGGTCGACCACCCGCAGCTCGACCCTGCCGGCGTGCGTGCTGGCCCGCACCGCGACCGGGGCGCCGGTACCGGAGGCGTCGACACCGTGGCGCAGCGCGTTGTCGACCACATTGGCGATCACCCGCTCCAGCAGGCCGGGGTCGGCCAGCACCGCCGGCAACTTCTCATCCACCTCGATGACGACCGAGCCGGCGCCGGCGCCGGTGC
>Ga0210378_10001796_pt1 | contig 11114 bp, 13 predicted proteins | sample PLM1_60_b1redo_FD_155465 | JGI IMG/M metagenome (GOLD analysis project Ga0210378, IMG submission 155465) | Groundwater sediment microbial communities from an aquifer in East River, Colorado, USA - PLM1_60_b1 redo | ecosystem: Environmental > Terrestrial > Soil > Riparian zone | place: USA: East... | reverse complement strand
ATCTCCTCCGCACTCTCTCGGCGTCGAGGCCCGAGGGAAACCGGAAACACCCCCAGCCGCCTGAGATCCGCCACCGAGCAGCGACTGGCGCCTGCGCGGCCTCCGGCCCCGGCGTGCTGCGGACCGCCGGCTTGTGCCGCCTGCTGATGCCTGCTGTTGCTTGTCAAGTTCCGGTACCCGTGCGACAGCTGAATTCCGGTAGCCGGGCGACATGATCGGCTCGGGCGACGGTCTTTGGTTTCCGCGGCCGGCCGCGGGGGGACGGTCGATCGAGGTGTCCCTGGTCGGGGTCGTGCCGGGCGGGGTGGACCCGGATGAGTTGCCCGTCGCAGGCGAGCTGCACCGACCCGGCGACCAGGGACACCTCGATCGACCGTCCCGCCCAGGCCCGGCCGGCCCGGTACATGACGCCGGCGAAGGACACCGCGCCGTTGGCGTCGGCGACCCGGAGCACGGCCGGCCCGGCGCCAGGCCGGCGGGCTCGCCGTTGGGTGACCGGCTGCCGATCGGCCCGGGTATCGTCCCGGCGGCGCCGCTGCGGGTGGGTGGCGACCAGCACCCCGGCGTGTCGCTTCCTGTCGGGCAGTCCGGGTGACAACTCGGTGACATGATCAAGGGCCGGTATCGCTCTCTGCGATCAATACCGGCCCTGAACTGGTATTTCTTGGTGGAGCTGAGGGGATTTGAACCCCTGACCCCCTCGATGCGAACGAGGTGCGCTACCGGACTGCGCCACAGCCCCGGGTCGGGGTAGAGGGTAGCAGGGACCGTCGGCTACTCGTTCACGGCGCGGCGTCGCTCGACGGCGTCGCCGAAGGGGTCGAGGTCGGCGAACGACAGGTCGTCGTCATCGAGCTCGACCAGGCTGTCGGCGCGGCGGCGGGCAGCCGGGGCGGTGACGTAGGTCGGGGTCGGCACCGGGACCGGCCGCCACGAGCGGTCCTCGTGCGGGGGCGCCCCGCTGGCGTCCGCGGTGACCGTCCGGCTGGCCGGGAGCGGGCGCCTGGCGACGGTGCGCCGGCGGCTGCCGGCGGTGGTCGGCTCCCCGAACAGGACCGCCCGGCGGCTGCGCCGCTCCTCCTCGCGGCGCACCTGTTGCCGCAGCCACCCCACGTAGCCGGCGAGCAGCAGCGCCGCCGGGACCTGGACCAGCCACAGCCAGGACGTCACCAGCAGCGCAGCCGGGAGGCCGAGCAGCGCGGTCGTCGCGAGCACGGCCAGCGTCCGGCGGCGACGGCGCAACATCTGGGCGCGGGCGGCGGTCCGGACCGGCGAGGCTCCGTCCGCGTACGGGACGGGCGGCGTGGTCGCGTACCGCCGGCGGCCGGCGACCCCGCCGGTGCCGGGCGAGCGCCGGGACAGCACCCGCATCGCGGTGGCGAAACGGTCCATGGACCGGGTCTCGATCCGGTCGTCGTGCCGGCGCACGAACATCGGGACGAGGACGACCAGCCACATCACGACGAGCACGATGGCCATCAAGATGGTCGAGCTCACCGCGCCCCTCCCGTCACACCAATCACAAACGTGATCACACGCTAACGACGGGTGGTCCCCGGATCAGGGAGGCGCGCGGTGTGTCGTCGTCCGGGCGGGCCTCAGTCGATCGGCTCGTGCAGCCGGCGGAGCAGGCCGCCGGGCGCGTCCTCGACCGTCAGCGCGTACGTCACGTGGTCACGCCAGGCGCCGTCGATGTCGAGGTAGCGCACCAGGTAGCCCTCCTCGCGAAAGCCGAGCTTGGCCACCACCCGGCGGCTGGGCAGGTTCTCCGGGCGGATGTCGATCTCGATCCGGTGCAGGCCGACCGGGCCGAAGCAGTGGTCGGTGGCGAGCGCGACCGCGGTGGTGATGATGCCCCGGCCGGCGTGCTCGCGGTCGATCCAGTAGCCGATCTGGGCTGACCGCAGCGCCCCGTGGACCACGTTGTTGACGGTGAGCTGCCCGACGAAGGCGTCGTCGTACGTGACGACGAACGGCAGCAGCGCGCCCGCCCGGGCGAGGCGGCGCAGCGAGCCGACCGCCGACGGCCAGCTCGCCGCCGAGTGCCGGGCCGCCCAGGACTCCGCGGACGTCGGCTCCCACGGCGAAAGCCAGGCCTCGTTGCGCAGCCGGAGGGCGCTCCACGTGGTGGCGTCGCGCAGCCGGGGAGGGCGCAGCCCGACCCGCCCGTACCGGAGCCGGGCCGGCCAGCCGGGATGCCGGGCCATGGTCCGCTGACCCGTCCTCGTCACGTCCGGTCCGTCAGGGGCTTGCCAGCAGCAGCGGGACCACCGTGACCTGCTCGCCCTCGGACACCTCGGTGACCTCCTCGTCGATCACGATGAGGCAGTTCGCCTGGGCGAGGCCGGCGAGCAGGTGCGAGCCGGCACCGCCGACCGGCTCGACGGAGTAGCCGCCGTCCGCCTCGCGATGCAGCAGGCCGCGACGGTACTGCCTCCGGCCGGCCGGTGACGACACCGTCCGGAGCGACGTCGCCCGTACGGTCCGGCGGACCAGCCGGCGCTTGCCGAGCATGAGACGCACGGCTGGGCGGACGAAGACCTCGAAGCTGACCAGCGCGCTGACCGGGTTGCCGGGCAGGCAGAAGATCGGCGTGCCCTCCGCGCCGAGCGTGCCGAAGCCCTGCGGCATTCCGGGCTGCATCGCGACCCTGACGAACTCCACCGTGCCCAGCTCGCTGAGCGCCTCCTTGACCACGTCGAACGCCCCGGCGCTGACCCCGCCGCTGGTCACGATCAGGTCGGCGCGCAGCAGCTGACCCTCGAGCGCGGACAGCAGCCGGGCGTGGTCGTCCGGGACGATCCCGGCGCGGTAGACCTCGGCGCCGGCATCCCGGGCCGCCGCGGCCAGCGCATAGCTGTTCGAGTCGACGATCTCGCCGCTGCCCGGCCGGCGGCCGACTTCGACCAGCTCGCTGCCGGTGGAGAGCACCACCACCCGTGGGCGCGGCCGGACCAGCACCCGCTCCCGGCCGACGGCGGCGAGCAGGCCGACCTGGGCCGGGCCGATCGGGGTGCCGCTCCGGACCGCCAGCTCGCCGGTGCGGATGTCCTCGCCGACCCGCCGGACGTACGCGCCGGGCTCGGCCGGGCGGTGGATGCGGACCCGGGCGACCCCGCCGTCGGTCCACTCCACAGGCACGATCGAGTCCGCGCCGGACGGCACCGGCGCGCCGGTCATGATCCGCAGGCAGATGCCCCGGGTGACGCCGCGGGGGGCGCGGGAGCCGGCCGGGATGTCGCCGACCACCGGCAGGACGACGGGGTCCTGGTCGGTCGCGCCGGCTGTGTCGGCGGCCCGGACCGCGTAGCCGTCCATCGCGGAGTTGTCGAAGCCGGGCAACGGCGCCTCGGCGAGCACGTCCTCGGCGCTGAGCAGGCCCTGGGCATCGAGCAATGCCAGCTCGATCGGCTCCGGCAGGCGCAGGTCGGCCAGCACCCGGCGCAGGTGCTCGTCGACGCCGCGGAGCCGGCTCACTGGCCGCCCCGCCGCTCTGGTCCGCCCGCTCCCGCCTCGTCGTACACCGCCGGGCCCCCCGTCGTTGGGGCGTGTCCGATCACGCCCGTCCCGCCACGAAGTCCGCCAGCCACTGCCGAAACTCCACTCCGATGTCCGGCCGCTCGCAGGCCAGCCGGACGACGGCCCGCAGGTAGTCGCCGCGGTCGCCGGTGTCGTACCGCCGGCCGCGGAAGACCACCCCGTGCACCAGCTCGCCGGCCTCTACCCGCCGCCGCAGAGCGTCGGTGAGCTGGATCTCCCCGCCGCGGCCGGGGGGTATCTCCCGCAGCGCGCCGAAGATGGTGGGCGCCAGCACGTACCGCCCGATGATGGCGAGGTTGCTGGGAGCCTCGTCCGGCGCGGGCTTCTCCACCAGGTCAAGGACGCGGACGACACCCTCGCGGTCGCTCGGCTCGGCGGCGACGCATCCGTACAGGGAGACCGACTGGCGCGGGACCTCCATGAGCGCGACCACGTGGCCGCCGTGCTCGGCCTGCGTGTCCAGCATCGGCCGGAGCAGCTCGTCGCGCTCGTCGACGAGGTCGTCGCCGAGCAGAACCGCGAAGACCTCGTCGCCGACGAAGCCGTCCGCGCAGAGCACCGCGTGGCCCAGCCCGCGGGGGGCTCCCTGCCGGACGAAGTGCACGGCGGCGAGCTCGGCGGAGCGGCGGACGGCGGCCAGCCTGTCGGTGTCACCCTTCTTCTCCAGCGCGTCCTCGAGCTCCGGTGCCCGGTCGAAATGGTCGGCGATGGCCTCCTTCCCGCGGCCGGTGACGACCAGGACGTCGGTGAGCCCGACGCCGGCCGCCTCGGCCACGATGTACTCCATCGCCGGCGTGTCCACGACCGGAAGCAGCTCCTTGGGGACCGCCTTGGTCGCCGGCAGGAAGCGGGTGCCGAGGCCGGCGGCCGGGATGACCGCCTTCCGCGGCGGCCGCTGGGTCGACATGCCGCGAGACTAGTCGGCGTGACCGGCGGAGACGGCAAGGCGGGCTGGCGGGCGCGTCTGCTGGCCGGGCGGTCCCGGCTGACCGCCGCCGAGCTGGCCGCGGCGGCGGACTCGCTGCGTGAGCACGTCCTGGGCGCGCTCGCCGGCGCCGGCCAGGTCGCCGCGTACGTCCCCGTCGGCCGCGAGCCGGGCTCGCTCGACCTGCTCGACGGCCTGCGGTCGGCGGGCACCGAGGTCCTCCTTCCGGTCGTGGCGGTCGGTGGCCTGGACTGGGCGGTCTACTCGGGCCGGAGGGACCTGATCGCGGGTGCCCTCGGCACGCGAGAACCGGCGGGTCCCCGGCTCGGCGCTGGTGCGCTGACCGGCGTCGCCGCGGTCCTGGTGCCGGCGCTGGCCGTCGACCATCGGGGCACCCGGCTCGGTCGCGGCGGCGGCTACTACGACCGCGCGCTGAGCCCCGTCGCCGGCCGCGTGCCGGTCGTCGCGCTGCTGCACGACGGGGAGCTCGTCCCCCGGCTGCCCGCCGACCCGTGGGACCGCCGGGTCACCGCTGCGGTCACGCCTGCCCTCGGGTGGACGGGACTGCCTGTCGTGGAGCACCATGGCTGTTAGCAGTCCAGGTCTTAGAGTGCCAACGGGAGGTCGGCGTGCCGACGTACCAGTACGCCTGCACCGATTCGGCGTGCGGTCACCGTTTCGAGGCGGTGCAGTCGTTCTCCGACGACCAGCTGAGCACCTGCCCCGTCTGTGAGGGCAGGCTGCGCAAGGTCTTCTCCTCCGTCGGGGTCGTCTTCAAGGGCTCCGGCTTCTACCGCACGGACAGCCGCGAGGCCGCGAAGAGCGCGGCGGCGAAGGGCTCGAGCGACGGCGGCTCGGGTGAGAAGAAGTCGGAGTCGTCCTCGTCGGCGTCATCGGGGTCCTCCTCGTCGTCGGGCTCGACCGGCTCCGGGTCGGGGTCCGGCACGGCCGGCGCCGGGGCGTCCCGCTCGTCCTCCGGGTCTACCGGCAAGGCCGCCGCGTCCTGACGCGCTTGTCCACAAGCTCGGCCGTCGTCCACAGATTGGGTTCGGGGTCTGGCCCTCGCTTGCGAACTGCCTAACGTCGGGCGGGTGACCCACGCCGAGCCCGCCGCCGCCGTCCACCCGACCCTCACGGGCGGCTGGGTGCCGTCCGAGGACCCGCTCCCCGCTTCGGGACCGCGCGTTCCCCCGGGTCGACCTGCGTCGCGCGCGAGTCGCGCGCCGTGGGGTGCGGGCGGAAGTGTCGGCGTGCCGGCCGAGGCCGGACGAGTGGCGACATGGCTGCCGGAGGGGCGGTGGGCCACCGACCCGCCGTCCGCCGACCGCCGCGCAGACGAGACCGGAGCGGGCGGCGTCGAGGCGGACCGGGCCCGCGGACGCCGGCGGGTCGCTCTGGTCCGAGCCGTCGCCCGGCTCGCGGGGTGGCCACGGCGGGTGGTCGCCGCATCGCTGCTGCTGACCGCGGTGCTCGTCGCGCTCCGACCCGACGACGCGACCCGGTCCGCCGCGGATCCTCCTCCCGGGGTCCCGGTCGTCGTGGTCACCCGGGACCTGCCGGCCGGCGCGACCCTGTCGACCCGCGACCTGCGCACGGTCCCGCTGCCGCCCGGTGCCGTTCCGGCCGGCGCGGCGCGGCAGGTTCGTTCCGTGCTCGGTCGCGTCGTCGCCGGCCCCGTGCGCAGCGGCGAGCCGGTGACCGACGCGCGGCTGGTGGGGCCCGGCCTGACCGCCGGTCTCGGCCCGCAGGAGTCCGCGGCGGTGCCCGTGCGGCTGGCCGACCCCCAGGCGGCGGCGCTCGTGCGGCCGGGCGACAGGGTGGACGTGCTCGGCACCCCGGTCGACGCGGACGCTGCGAGAGCGGGGACGCCGGGCGACGCCGTGCAGGTGGTGTCCGGGGTGCGGGTGCTCGCCGTCCTGCGTGGGCGGGACGCGACCGACGGCGTCGTGCTGGTCGTGGCGGCGGCGCCGGCCGCCGCACGCCGGCTGGCGGGTGCCGCCGCTCGACAGCGACTCACCGTCGCGGTGCGGCCGCCATAGGGCATCGCTACTCTTCGCGCGCAGCGCTGCCCAGACGGACATCACGTCACGGAGGATTACCGGACATGATCAAGGGTTTCCGCGACTTCATCGTGCGCGGCAACGTGGTCGAGCTCGCCGTGGCGGTCGCCGTTGGCACCGCGTTCGCCGCCCTGGTCGAGCAGTTCGGAAACTCCTTCATCAAGCCGCTGGTCGCCCTGATCGGCGGAGGCGGTGTCGACGGCGGCACCTTCACCGTCGACGGTCAGACCTTCAACTGGGGTGCCTTCGTCAACGCGGTGATCTTCTTCCTGCTGACCGCTGCGGTGATCTACGTCGTGGTCGTCGTCCCTCTGAACGCCTTCGAGGAGCGGCGGAAGCGCGGGCAGGCGCCGGTGGACGTGCCGCCCACGCGGGAGGAGCTGCTGACCGAGATCCGGGACCTGCTGCGCAACCAGCAGAGGCTGCCGCGGTCCTGACCGCCGGGGACGTGCCGGTCAGCTCCCGTGGTGGGGTGGCACCTCGCGCAGGTAGCGGTCGTCGTCGTCCGGCTCCGGCGGCTCACCCCAGCCGGGGTCGCGCTCGTCGGCGGTGACGTCCGGGAGCAACGGCCCATCGTCGCCGGAAGAAGGCTCCCCTGAGCCACGCTGAGGTGCTCCGTCCCGCGGAGGCGTCGGTGCCGGCGTCGAGCCCTGCACGCACACCGCCCCTCTGTAAGGATGAGTCGAGCGTAGCGGCGCCGCCGGGCGCCGCCGAGATCGGGAGGGACCGGGATGGGTTTCCTGGACAAGGCGAAGAAGCTGGCCGAGCAGGCCGTCGAGAAGGCCGAGCCGCTGATCGACAAGGCAGCCCCGCACGCGGGGAAGGTGGTCGACAAGGCGGGCACGCAGATCGACAAGCGCACCCGCGGCAGGTACCACGACAAGATCGAGGCGGTCGAGGCCAAGGTCGGCGAGTTCGCCGAGAAGCGCGCCGCGGCCAAGCGGGACGACGGCGAGATCGTCGTCGACCCGGGCCCCGAACCGATGACGCCGACCACGGTGGCCGGCCCGACCACGCCGACCGGCCCGACCACACCGACCACGGCGGCCGGCCCGAGCACTCCGACCGGCCCGACCACGCCGACCGGGACGTCCGACCCGACCGGGACGTCCGACCCGACCGGGACGTCGACACCCTGACGAGCACCGACCCGCCGCTGCCGAGGTCGGGTACCACGAGCCGGCGTGAGCCGCAGCGGGGATGATGGTCGCGTGGTGACGGTGCGGTACTGGGCGGGAGCGCGGGCGGCGGCCGGCCGCGAGGAGGAGGCGGTCGACGCCGCCACCGTCGGGGACCTGCTCGCCGCGATCGGCGCTCGGCCGCAGCTCGCCCGGGTCCTCAGCGCGGCCAGCCTGCTGGTCGACGGCACCGCCGTACGGCGGGAGGACACGGACCACCGGCTGCCGCAGGGGTCGGTCGTCGATGTCCTGCCGCCCTTCGCGGGCGGTTGAGCCGGGCCGGCGCCGTCAGGGGCAGTTGACCCACTCGTCGGTGCCGTCGGCGAAGACCTGCCGCTTCCAGATCGGCAGCCGCTCCTTGACCAGATCCACCAGCCGGGCGCACGCGGCGAACGCCTCGGTCCGGTGCGCCGCGCTCACCGCGGCCACCAGTGCCGCGTCGCCGATCCGCAGCTCCCCTATCCGGTGGCTGACGGCGACGGCGTGCACCGCCGGGTCCGCAGCGATCTCGTCCAGACAGGAGCGGAGCATGTCGTCCGCCGACGGGTGCCCCACGTAATCCAGCGCGACCACGGAGCGGCCATGATCGTGGTCCCGCACGATCCCGCTGAAGACCACCGACGCCCCGGACGCCGGGCCGGCCACCGCGGCCAGGTGCTCGTCAGGGGAGAGCTCGGCCGTGGTGACCCGGCACAGCACAGGCTGGACCGCGGTCATCCCGCACCACCCTCCGGCATATGGTCCCCGCCCCGCAACTGGCTCAGCACGTGACCCAGTATCGGCGCCAGCACCTCGACCCCGTCGCGGACCCCGCCCGGCGAGCCGGGAAGGTTGACCACCAGCGTGGTGCCGACCGTGCCGGCCAGCCCGCGCGAGAGCACGGAGGTCGGCACCCGGTCGCGGGCCGCGAGCCGCACCGCCTCGGCGATCCCGGGCACCTCGCGCTCCAGGATCGGGCGGGTGGCCTCCGGCGTGACATCGGTCGGGGTGACGCCGGTGCCCCCGGTCGTCAGCACGAGGTCGGCGCCGTCCGCCAACGCCGCCCGGAGCGCGGCCTGGATCGCCGGCACGTCGTCCGGCACGACCGTCACGTCGCCGACCGAGCAGCCGAGCGCGCGGAGCCGGTCGGCCAGCAGTTGCCCCGAGCTGTCCTCCCGCTCCCCGCGGGCGCTCCGGTTCGATGCGGTGATCACCGCCGCCCGGGTGCCGGCCGGCAGCGTCCCGCTCATCCGGCCTCCCCGTCTCGCCGCCAGGTGCCGGAGCGGCCGCCGCTCTTCGACTCGACCCGGACGTCGGTGATCGAGGCTCCCCGGTCCACCGCCTTGATCATGTCGATGAGCGCCAGGCCGGCCGCGGCGACCGCGGTCAGCGCCTCCATCTCGACGCCGGTGCGGTCCGCGGTGCGGGTCGTCGCGGTGATCCGTACGCCGTCGTCCTCGATCTCCAGGTCGACGGTGACGCCGTGCAGCGCGACCGGATGGCACAGCGGCACCAGCTCGGGCGTCCGCTTGGCACCCGCGATGCCGGCTATTCGGGCCACCGCGAGCGCGTCCCCCTTGGGCAGGCTGTCGTCGCGGAGCAGCGCCACCACCTCCGCCGAGGTGCGTACCCTTCCGGTAGCAACGGCAGTACGAGCGGTCACCGCCTTGGCGGACACGTCGATCATCCGCGCAGCGCCGCGCCTGTCCACGTGGGTCAAACCTCGAGGCACTGCTCCAGCGTAGGCAACAGGGTGTGCAATAGAACCGGGGGCGTGCCGCTCCCCGTTGGCTGGGTAGGGGAAGTCACGTATGGGCTCACGGGTCGCGGTGGTCGCGGGGTCGTTGCTCGCCGGGCGGTACCGCCTGGCCGAGCAGCTACCCGGAGCCGGCATGGGCACGGTGTGGCGCGCGCACGACGACCTGCTCGACCGGCCGGTCGCGGCCAAGGAGATCACCCTCCCGCCCGGCCTCGGCGAGCACGAGCAGCAGAAAGTCCGGCAGCGCATGATGCATGGGGCGCGGACGGCCGCGCGCCTCCGGCACCCGGGCGTGGTGCCGGTGCACGACGTGGTCGAGCAGGACGGCCGGCCGTGGATCGTGATGGAGTTCGTCCCGTCGCAGAGCCTCGACCAGGTGCTCCGCACGCACGGAGCGCTGTCTCCGGAGGACACCGCCAGGGTCGGGCTGCGGATTCTGGAGGCGGTCCAGGCGGCGGACGCGGCCGGCCTGCGGCACGGTGACGTGGCCCCCGCGAACGTGCTGCTGGGGAACGACGGCCGGGTCGTGCTGACCGACTTCGGGATCACGTCGTTCCTCGGCGACGAGGTGCTCACCTCGGCGGGTCTGATCGTCGGGTCGCCGGACTTCATCGCGCCAGAACGGGCCCGCGGGACGGACGATGGCGGGATCGAGGCCGACCTGTGGTCGCTGGGCGCGACCCTGTACGCCGCGGTCGAGGGAAAGCCGCCGTTCCAGCGGGCCGGTGCGCTGCCGACCCTCGCCGCGGTCATGACGGACGAGCCGCCGCCGCCGCGGCTCGCCGGCCCGCTGGGGTCGGTCATCGACGGGCTGCTGGTCAAGGACCCGGCGCACCGGCTGGACGCGGGCGCGGTGCGGGGGATGCTCGAGCGGGTCGTCCGGGGTGCGCCGGTACGGCCGGCGACGACCCGGCAGCGGTCGCCGGCAGCGGCGGGCCGTCCGCGGGGATCAACGCTTGGCGGGCCGGTCAGCACGTTCCCGCAGACCTCGGCGCCGCCGCCGGTCGGCCCCGCCGAGCCGCCCGCCGACGAGCAGTCGCCGGCCCCCCAGGTCCCGACCGAGCCGACTCAGCCCGCCGAGCCCTCCCGCGCCGCCGGCGCCACGGGCACCGCCGAGCCGACAACACCGACCGGCGCCGCCCAGCACACCGGAACCGCCGAGCCCATCGACCTCACCGGCGCGGCCGTATCCGCCGAGCCGATCAAACCCGAGCCAACCGCGCCGGCCGGACGGGCGGGGCTCGCTGGGGCCGCTGACTCCACCGGCGCCGTCGAGGCCGAGTCGACCGGGGCCGGCGAGGCGGCCGGGGCGGTCGACGGGGCTGAGGCGGACGAGCCGGCGGCGTGGAGGGACGACGTGGAGATCCACGACGCCGAGATCGCGGCGGCGCTGGCGGCATTCGAGGCGGCCCTCCCCACGCCCGGCGAGCTCACCAGGCATGCAGCGCCCCCTGCCGAGTCGCCGGCCGCCGGCGATCCAGCCGTCCCGGAGGTGGTGCAGGACGTGCCATCCTCGGAGGAGTCCGAAGCCCGGGCGCCCACGCCTGCCGGCGTCGAGCCGGCCTCCGTCGAGCAACCGGACCCGGCGACGGCCCGGGACGACGGCAGCGCCGCACCCGACGCACCCACCGAGACGATGGAATCCGTCCCGGCGGGATCCGTCCCGGCGGGAT
>Ga0210378_10001794_pt1 | contig 11124 bp, 7 predicted proteins | sample PLM1_60_b1redo_FD_155465 | JGI IMG/M metagenome (GOLD analysis project Ga0210378, IMG submission 155465) | Groundwater sediment microbial communities from an aquifer in East River, Colorado, USA - PLM1_60_b1 redo | ecosystem: Environmental > Terrestrial > Soil > Riparian zone | place: USA: East... | reverse complement strand
TTTCTTACACGTTGCCGATGGGTCGGGGACTGAAGTGAGCGACTATCTCATCGACTTCGACACCGGCTGCTGGGTCTGGCAGCGGGCGAAGACGACGGCCGGGTACGGAACGCTCACGCTCGACGGTAAGACCGCGTACGCCCATCGCGTCTTCTACGAGGGCTACGTCGGCGACATCCCGAGCGGGTACGTCCTTGATCACCTCTGCCGCAACCCGGGGTGCTGCAATCCGGTACACCTCGAACCGGTGACTCACGCCGAGAACATGCGCCGCACCCGGCGGCCGACCTGCAAGCGCGGACATCCACTCTCCGGCGAGAATCTTTACCTCGCACCCAACGGCGAGCGGCAGTGCCGAGATTGCAATCGCATCAACGGGCGGGCTCGTGTCAGACGGTGGGCTGACGAGTCCAAGCGTAAGCAGGAGCGATCCATCCCAAGGAATGTCTCGGAGGACCTTGTGCACCCCCTGATTCCTCCGGTGCCGTTTGGCAAGTGCCAATGTGGCTGCGGCGCGGACACCAACATCGCCAAGAAGACGGTGAGCGCAAAGGGGATCGTCAAAGGCCAGCCGTCGCGTCACCTGCGAGGCCACGCGGGTAGTTGGCGCGAGGGCGGCGGGTACGCCATCGATCCCACAACCGGCTGCTGGATCTGGCAACGGTCAACCTCGCTCAACGGATACGGCCAGCTTTGGCATGAGGGCCGTATCCAGCGCGCTCACAGGGTTTTCTACCAGCTCTATGTGGGACCAATCCCGGACGGCTACCAAGTGGATCACAAATGTGGTCAGCGGCTCTGTGTCAATCCCGATCACCTTCAGGCCGTTACGCCACTCGAAAACGTCCGTCGCAGCCAGCGAAGCCGCTATGAGAATTAAACCACGTCGACCCGCCCACCGCGTCACCACGGCGCATCTCCAGGCCGCGTATCCCTTTATCTCGGAAGGCGGACTGGGGCCCAAGGGCGTCTATATTGGACGCGATGTTTTCGGCGGCTCGTTCTGCTTCGATGTGTGGAATTTGTACGGAAAAGAGATCACCGGTCCGAACATGCTCGTGATCGGGCAAATTGGCTATGCGAAATCCTCGTTGGTGAAGTGTCTCGACGAGGACACCGAAGTCGTCGATCCCAGGACCGGCGTGCCGCGGACGATCGCAGAGATCTTCAAGGATCCGCAGGTCGACCGAGTGCTGACCCTGCAGGACCGGCAGCGGGTCGAGGTCGTGCCAATTACCGCCAAGGTGGACGTCGGTGTCGCTCCTTGCCTGCGTCTCACATTTGCTTCCGGGCGGTCGGTGACGACCACGCCAGAGCATCCCTTCCTCATGCCAGACGGATGGCGGAGAGCCGATAAGTTGGAGGTCGGCGAGACGGCTGCGCTGCCGGCGAGGCTGCCGTTTCCCGAGGAGCCCGTTCGTATCCCCGACGAGGAGGTCGACGTCCTCGCGGTGATCCTGGCCGAGGGCTGCTACGTGCCAAGCCAAACCGGCGGCGTGCGGTTCAGCTCTGGTGAGGCCGAGATTATCGACCGGATGCGAGTGGCCGGCCGGCGCCTCGGCTTCGGGGTGCGGCAGGTGAGCCGGTACGATTATGCCCTCACCGGGCACGTGACCTTCGACTCGCCGCCGGACGGTACCTGCGGCTGCGGCTGCGGCGCACCGACCCTGACGGCCACGAGGACGCGCAATGGCAACGTCAAGGGGCAACCAAGCCGCTACGCACCCGGGCACTCCAACCGCCGCGGCACCGTCGCGACGCTGCTGCGCCGCCACGGCATCCCACGGGCTCTCGGCAAGCACAAGGTCATTCCGGAATCGGTCTACCGGCTGCCGGCCGACCAGCTCGCCCGCTTCCTGGGTGTCTTCTGGATGTGCGACGGCACGGTCTCCAAGACAGGTGTCGAGACGACCCTGGCGTCCGAGCGGATGGTGCGCCAGCTCCAGCATCTCCTGCTGCGATTCGGCATCCAGAGCCGCGTCCGGTTCCACAAGACCACCGTCGGCGACCGGCCGTTCGCGGCGTGGAGCCTCCGCGTCTACTCCCACTGCGAGCGGACCTTCCTCGACGAGATCCCGCTGTGGGGCCTGAAGCGAGCCAAGCTGGCCGCCATGTGTGCGAACCGGACCAGGCCGGTGCAATCGAACTGCGGCGCGCCGTCCGCCTCCGCGAAGCTCCGGGCAGAGCTGGCCTCGATCACCAAGGGCTCGGGCGGACGGGTTGACACCACGCGGTTCCGTCAGGTGGAGAAGGTGCTGGGCGTCTCTTGGCGCTTCCAGCTCAGCCACCTGTTCAACCTGAGTACGGGCAGGATCAACCGGCCCGGATTCCGGGCCTTCTGCCAGGTCTACGGAATCGCCGACCGGTACGGGTGGCTGCTGGACTCCGACATCTTCTGGGACCGCATCGTCTCGATCGAGAGTATCGGCGAGCGGCACGTCTACGACCTCACCGTGGAGCCGACCGCCTGCTTCATCGCCAACGACGTGGTGGTCCACAACACCTTCCTGTGGCGACAGCTGCTCTTCGGCCGAACCGCGTGGGTGATCGACCCGAAGGGGGAGTACGACCAGCTCGCCGCCATGTGCGGGGTCGAGCCGATCCGCTTCGCCAGTGGAGGCACGCTGCGGCTCAACCCGCTGGACCCGATGATCGGCGGGGACGCGCAGCTCGCCCTGCTGCGGTCGATCGCCGGGGTGATGCTCGGGCGGAACCTGCGGCCGGAGGAGGACGCCTGCCTGGAGCGGGCCCACCACGAGGCGGTGGTCGAGGCGGGCAACCGCAACGCCCAGCCGATCATCCCGCAGGTGGTCGGCCGGCTGCTGGAGCCCTCCGACGCCACCGCCTACGAGCTGCGCACGTCGACCGCGCGGCTGGCCGAGGACGGCCGCCAGCTCGCGCTGTCGCTGCGGCGCATGGGCGCCGGCGACCTGCGGGGCATGTTCGACGGCCCGACCTCGCCGGGGCTGGACCTGTCCGGGCGGCTGGTGGTGTTCAACCTGCGCGAGGTCAAGGACGAGGCGCGGCCGATCCTGATGGCGTGCACCGCGGCGTGGCTGCAGGGATCGTGGGCGCGCAACGACGGGGTGCGCCGGATCGTGGTCCTCGACGAGGCGTGGGTGGTGCTGCGGCACCTGGCCATCGCCCGCTGGCTCCGGGAGAGCTGGAAGCTCGCCCGCCAGTACGGCGTGCAGAACATCGCGGTCATGCACCGCCTCTCGGACCTGACCGCGGCCGGCGACTCGGGCAGCGAGCAGGTCCAGCTCGCCAAGGGGCTGCTGGAGGACTCCGAGACGCGGGTCATCTACCGGCAGTCGCCGGGCGAGGTCGAGCAGGCCCGCGAGCTGCTCGGCCTCACCCAGACCGAGGTCGAGCAGATCCCGACCCTGGAGCGCGGGGAGGCGCTGTGGCGGGTCGGGCGCCGCTCGTTCATCGTGCAGCATCGCATCGACCCGCTGCTGGAGCGCGAGATCGTCGACACCGACGCGAACATGGGTCCGCGGTCGGCGCCCTGGATGGCCTCCGAGGCCGCCGAGGCCGCCGACTCGGCGTCATGAGCCTGCGGCCGGCGGTCCGGCGCGAGGGCCCGATGGACCAGTTCCTGCTGTTGGCCGTCTCCATCGTGCTCGGCGCCACGCTCATGCTCTGGCTGACCGGCGAGGTCGCGGCCTATGTCCACTCCGGCGAGTGGCCGAAGGTGACGCTCTCCGAGATGGGTCAGGTGATCACCAAGATCCCGCGCCATCCGCTGGACCCGGCGGCCGCCTGGCCGAAGGCCGCCAGGTCGCTGCTGCCCGGCCCGGTGCTGTTCTGGGCCACGTTCCTGGTGCTGCTGGCGATCGGCGTCACCGCCTGGGTCTACCTGAGCGCCGCGCTGCGCGCGCTGCGGCGGCGGCTGGGAAGGGTCAGCGTGGTGGAGCGGGTCGCGCCGGCCCCCGACCGGGTCGGTCCGGCCGGCTGGGCCCGGCCCCAGCTCTTCCGCGAGCTGTACATCCGCGCCCCGACCCCGTGGCGAGTCACCCTCGGCCGCGTCAACGGCCGCCTGGTCGCCGCCGAGCCGCTGCAGTCGGTGATCGCGCTCGGGTCGACCCAGAGCCAGAAGACCAGTGGGCTGGCGATCCCGGCCATCCTCGAGTGGGACGGCCCGGTGCTGGCCGCGTGCATCAAACCCGACCTGATCCGCTCCACCATCGGCCGCCGCTGGCAGCGGGGCGAGGTGTACCTGTACGACCCGGCCGGCGTCACCGGCATGGAGGCCAACACCTGGTCGCCGCTGCCGCGCTGCGAGACCTGGGAGGGTGCCTACCGCACCGCGCTGGCACTGGTGAACGCGAGCCGGGTGTCCGGGCAGACCGAGCGGGACATCGAGGCCATCCCCGGCGCCACCGCCAACCTGCTCGCGGCCATGCTGCTGGCGGCGGCGATCTCGGGGCGCTCGATGGGCGACGTGCTGCGCTGGGCGCAGCGCCAGGACCGGTCCGAGGTCACCGCCGCGATCAACGTGGCCGGGGAGCCGGCCGCCGGCGACGCCTTCCAGTCGATCTGGTCGCTGCCCGAGCAGCGCCGCAGCCAGGTCTACGCCGGCGTCCTGGGCGTCATCGCCGCCTACACCGACCCGTCGGTGAAGGAGGCATCGGTGGCGACCCGGTTCACCGCCGAGCGCCTGCTCGACGGGATCGCCAACACCGCCTACGTGTGCCTGCCAGCCCACGAGCAGCGGCGCCTCGGCCCGCTGGCCGTCGCCCTCGTCCAGGACGTGATCGAGCTCGCCTTCGACCGCTCCCGCAACCGGTCGGCGCCGATCGACCCGGCGCTGCTGGTCGTCATCGACGACGCCGCCAACTCGGCCGCCCTGCCGCAGCTCGACGTGTACGCCGCCAGCGCCGGCGGTCACGGGGTGCAGCTCGTGACGACCTTCCGGCATCTGGGGCAGATGCAGGCCCGCTACGACGACCGCGCCGAGGCGGTGTTCTCCAGCCACCCCGCCAAGGTGATCCTGAGCGGTGTCACCGACCAGCCGACCCTCGCCCTGCTCTCCCACCTGCTGGAGGACGAGACCATCCGGCACCTGGCGACGCCGGCGGCGTTGGCCAAGGCCGGCAAGGACCAGCCGGGGGAGCAGGTCCGGGCCCGCTACAGCTCACCCGCCGACGCGCTGCGCTGGATCTCGCCCGGTCAGGGGGTGCTCCTCTACGGCCACCTGCCGCCCGCCTACCTGACCCTGCGGCCCTGGTTCCGTGACCGCCAGCTCGCCGCCATGGTCGCCCCCACAGAGACGGGCCTCAGCCGCCGGGTCTGACCCCCTGCAGCCGGTCAGCGGCCGGCGTGGGTGGTGGCTTCCAGGGCGCGGTCGGCGAGCTGGACCACGGTGCCGGCGAAGGTCCGCCAGGTGTCGTCGCCCTCGCCGTAGGCGCCGGCCGTGTAGCGGGCGTAGACGCCCTCGAGGATGACGGCCAGCTTCCAGTAGCCGAACGCCACGTAGTAGTCGAGCTGGTCGACGGCCCGGCCGGACCGGGCGGCGTAGGCGGCGGTCAATGCGGCCCTTGGCGGGAACCCGGGCAGCCTGGTCGGGGCGGTCCCCAGCGGCAGCGCGGTGTCGCCCGGCTCGGCCCAGTACACCAGCAGCAGGCCGACGTCGGCCAGCGGGTCCCCGAGCGTGCACAGCTCCCAGTCGAGCACGGCCAGCACCCGGCCGGCGGGGGAGAGGATCACGTTGTCCAGCCGGTAGTCGCCGTGGACGACCCGTGCGGACCCGACCTGCGCGGGGACGGACGCCTCCAGGCGCCGGTGGACCTCGTCGAGGACCGGCAGCTCGCGGGTGCGGGACTGCTCGAGCTGGCGCTTCCAGCGGCGGAGCTGGCGCTCCAGGTAGCCCTCCCGGCGGCCGAGCCGGCCGAGCCCGACCGCGTCGGGGTCGACCCGGTGGAGCGCGACCAGGGCGTCCAGCAGCGAGTCGGCCGCGGCCGCCCGGGCCCGCTCGTCGAACGCGGCGGCCACGGTCGCCTCGTCGGTGGGGACGGCGCCGTCGACATACCCCATGACGTAGAACGGGGTGCCGGTGACCGTGGGGTCCTCGCACAGCCCGAGGGCGGCGGGCACGGGCACGTCGGTGCCGGCGAGGGCGGCGATGATCCGGTGCTCGCGGGCCATGTCGTGGGCCGACTGGAGCACCCCGTGCAGCGGCGGGCGGCGGAGCACGAAGTCGGCGCCGGCCGCGTCACGGACCCGGTAGGTGAGGTTGGAGCGGCCGCCGGGGAGCCGCTCGAAGCGCAGCGGCGGCAGCGCCCCTGGGAGCTCGGCCTGGAACCAGGCCGTCACCCCGGCGGCGTCGATGCCGGGCGGCCCCGCCGGTACGCTCAACCGCCGCCGGACCCCTGGTTCCCCGGGGGGCCGGGCTCCAGCCCGCGGCGGTCGGTCTCGGCGGCCAGGCGGACGGCGTCGGCGACCGCGGGGACGACGGCGCGGTCGAACACGCTCGGCACGATGTAGTCGGGTCGCAGCTCGTCGTCGTGGACGCGGCCGGCGATCGCCCGGGCCGCGGCGACCTTCATCGCCTCCGAGATCCCGCGCGCCCCGGCGTCGAGCGCGCCCCGGAACACGCCGGGGAACGCGAGCACGTTGTTGATCTGGTTGGGCTCGTCGCTGCGGCCGGTCGCCACCACCGCGGCGTGGCGGCGGGCGCCGGCCGGGTCGACCTCCGGGTCCGGGTTGGCCAGGGCGAACACGATCGCGCGGTCGGCCATGGTGGCGATGTCGTCGGGGTCCAGCACGTTCGGGCCGCTCACGCCGATGAACACGTCGGCCCCGGCGATCGCCTCGCACAGGCTGCCCTGGCGACGCAGCGGGTTGGTGTGCTCGGCCACCCACCGCTTGCTGGAGTCGAGCCCGTCGCGGTCGGGATGCAGGATGCCGGCGCGGTCGCAGGCGACGATCTCGCCGGCGCCCTCGGCCTGGAGGATCTTGATGATCGCGACCCCGGCCGCGCCGGCGCCCGACAGCACCAGCCGGACGTCCGGCAGCTTCTTGCCGACCACCCGCAGGGCGTTCCGCAGCGCGGCGAGCACCACGATCGCGGTGCCGTGCTGGTCGTCGTGGAAGACGGGGATGTCGAGCGAGTCGCGCAGCCGGCGCTCGACCTCGAAGCAGCGGGGCGCGGCGATGTCCTCGAGGTTCACGCCGCCGTAGGCGGGTGCCAGCAGCTCGACGGTGCGGACGATCTCGTCGGTGTCCTGGGTGGCCAGGCACACCGGCCAGGCGTCGACCCCGGCGAACTGCTTGAACAGCACCGCCTTGCCCTCCATCACCGGCAGGGCGGCGGCGGGACCGATGTTGCCGAGCCCCAGCACGGCCGAGCCGTCGGTGACCACCGCCACCGTGTTGCGCTTGATGGTGAATTTGCGGGCGTCCTCGGGGTGCTCGGCGATCGCCAGGCAGATCCTGGCGACCCCCGGGGTGTAGGCCATCGACAGGTCGTCGCGGGTGCGGAGCGGCACCTTGGAGGTCACCTCGAGCTTGCCGCCGAGGTGGAGCAGGAAGACGCGGTCGCTGACGGTGTGGACCTGAGCGCCCTCGACGTCGCTGACCGCCCGGGTGATCGCGTCGGCGTGGCGCGCGTCGGCGGCGTTGCAGGTGAGGTCGACCACCAGCAGATCCGGGTGGGACTCGACGATGTCGACGGCGACCACCGTCCCGGCCGCCTCGCCGACCGCGGTGGTGATCCTCCCGATGCCGAGCGGGTCGGCGCCGAGGTGCACCCGCATGGTGATCGAGTAGGAGGCGCTTGGCATGCCCATGTGGTCTCCCTGCAAGGCCGCCGACCAGGTAAAAGGCCTGGCCGGCGCGTCCGAGGCGGTCGCTTCGGGGAGCCTACAGGAACAGACAGAATGGATGCCCGGCAGGGTCGAGGTAGACCCGCACGTCGTCCTGGGGTTGATACTCCGCGAGGGTCGCGCCCGCGGCGACCGCATGGGCGCCGGCGGCGTCGAGATCGTCGACCTCGATGTCCAGGTGAACCATCATCTGCTGATCGCCGGGGCCGGCGGGCCAGGTCGGTCTCACGTACGCCGTCTCGGTCTGGAACGACAGCCCTGGCCTTCCATGGGGCCCGCGGAGCGTCACCCAGTCGGGCTCGTCCTTCCCGATCGTCCAGCCGAGCAGCCGACCGTAGAAGGCCGCCAGCTCGCGGGGGTCGGGCGCGTCGAGCACGATGCCCGACAGCGTCAGTCGTGGTCTCCGGGTCACCTTGGGTTCCCCTCGAGGAGCGGGGCCTGGGCGGTGATCCTCTCGCACCCGGCCGGGCCGCGGCCAGCGGTGCTGACGCGGCCCGGCGCCGCGCCGTACCCTTGGCGCATGCTGCTTGCCCAGGTGGAGGCGTTCCTCGAGGTCGCGAGGCTGGGCAACGTCAGCCGCGCGGCCGAGGCGCTGTACGTGACCCAGCCGACCCTCACCGCCCGGCTCAAGAACCTCGAGGCCGAGCTGGGCGAGCAGCTGTTCCTGCGCACCGGCCGGGGGCTCAAGCTCACCGAGGCCGGCCGGTCGTTCCTGCCACACGCCGAGCGGGCGCTGCGATCGCTGCGGGAGGGCCAGGCGGCCGTCACCGAGCTGCAGCGGGGCGAGGCGGGGCCGCTGGTCGTGGGGGCGGTCCCGTCGGTCAGCACCTACGTGCTGCCGAGGCTGCTGCGGCGGTTCCTGGACCTGGCCCCCGGGGTGCGCCTGGCGGTCAGGACCGGCCACTCCGAGGAGGTGCTCGCGATGGTCCTGGCCGAGGACCTGCACGTCGGGCTGGTCCGCGCGCTGCACCATCCGGAGGTGGAGAGCATCCCGGTCTACGAGGACCACCTGGTGCTGGTGGTGCCGCCAGACCACCGCTTCACGGGCGGCGCCGGCATCCGCCTCGAAGACCTCGACACCGAGCCGCTGATCCTGTTCGACCGCACCTCGAGCTACCACGAGCTCACCAACGCGCTGTTCCGGGAGGCCGGGATGCTGCCGAGCACCGTCATGGAGCTGGACAACATCGAGGCGGCCAAGCAGATGGTCGCCCACGGCCTCGGCGTCGCCCTGCTGCCCAACATCGCGATCACCGCCGAGGTCGCCGCCGGGACGCTCGCGGAGGTCCGGGTCGTCGGCAGGAGCCCGGTGCGGCGGCAGATCGTGGCCATCCGCCGCCGTGACGGTGCCGGCACCGCCGCGGTCGCGTGGCGTTTCCTGGCGATGGTCGGGGAGCCGGGCTGACCAGGCAGTATCGATCTGCTCGATCATACATATAGCGACAAATGATTGGATCAATAGGGTTCGCGCGGGTTATCGTCGGACAGGAGCAAAGCAGCCGTGGAGTCGGCCGACATGGTCGGTGAATGGCTCGGCGCCTGCCGCTCGGCACCACCGGCGCGGCCAGTCGTCGCGGGCGTCATCACAGCTCAGCGGTGCCGCATCGGCAGCCACGTTTTCCCTTGAGATCTCGTCGGAGGTGCTGACAGCCATGCCGCAGCAGACCAGTGGCAGTTTGACGCGGGAATGGGCGTCGGACGCGCGTTGGCGGGGGATCCGCCGCGACTATGGCGCCGAGGAGGTGCTGCGGCTGCGGACCGTCGTCCAGCCCGAGCACACCCTGGCCAGGCATGGAGCAGAGCGGCTGTGGGCCCTGCTCGGCGAGCGGGACCACGTGCCCGCGCTCGGCGCGCTGACGGGCGGCCAGGCGGTGCAGATGGTCAAGGCCGGGCTGGAGGCCATCTACCTGTCCGGCTGGCAGGTCGCGGCCGACGCCAACCTGGCCGAGCAGGTCTACCCGGACCAGAGCCTGTACCCGGCCAACAGCGTCCCCGCGGTGATCCGCCGCATCAACAACGCGCTGCTGCGGGCCGAGCAGGTCCAGCGGGTCGACGGCGGGGCGGCGCGGTCGCTGCTGGTCCCGGTCGTGGCCGACGCCGAGGCCGGCTTCGGCGGGCCGCTCAACGCCTACGAGCTGGCCCGGGCGATGATCGAGGCTGGCGCGGCCGGGATCCACTTCGAGGACCAGCTCGCCTCCGAGAAGAAGTGTGGCCACCTCGGCGGCAAGGTGCTGGTCCCCACCCAGGCGTTCATCCGGACCCTGCAGGCGGCGCGGCTGGCCGCCGACGTGGCCGGCGTGCCGACCGTCCTGATCGCCCGCACCGACGCCCTGGCCGCCAACTTGCTGACCTCCGACACCGACGAGCGCGACCGTCGGTTCCTCACCGGCGAGCGCACCGCCGAGGGCTACCACCTGGTCCGGCCGGGGCTGGACGCCGCCGTCGAGCGGGCGCTGGCCTATGCCCCCTACGCCGACCTGCTGTGGTGCGAGACGTCCACGCCGGACCTGGAGGACGCGCGCCGCTTCGCCGAGGCGGTCCACGCCCGGTTCCCCGGCAAGCTGCTGGCCTACAACTGCTCGCCGTCGTTCAACTGGCGCCGCCACCTGGACGACGCGACCATCGCCAGGTTCCAGAAGGAGCTGGCGGCCATGGGATACCGCTTCCAGTTCATCACCCTGGCCGGCTTCCACGCGCTGAACGCCTCGATGTTCGAGCTGGCCCACGGCTACGCCACCGAGGGCATGCCCGCCTACGTCCGGCTGCAGCAGCGCGAGCTCGAGCTGGAGCTGGAGGGCTACACCGCCACCCGGCACCAGCGGGAGGTCGGCACCGGCGTCTTCGACGCGGTCGCCGGCGCCATCTCGGCCGGCGGCGCCTCGACCCTCGCCCTTGCCGGCTCCACCGAGCGCCAGCAGTTCTGATCCTCGCTCGGCACCGCCTCCGTCGTCCTCCCTACGCAATCTGAGGGGTGCAAAACCGGCAAGATCGGGTACGATGCCGCCGGACCGGTCGATTAGGGGGCGAGCGAGCGATGTCCAACGGCGGCTGCGCGGCGTTCCAGCTCCGCCGACGTGCCCCGATCGCCGTCCTGCTCGCCGTCGTCGTGGCCCTGGCCGGTGCCGGCGGGGCGGCCGCGGCCCCGGTCGCCCCCGACGCCGCGCTGGTCGCCAAGGCCAAGGCGCTCCAGGCCAGGCTGGACGCCCAGCACGCCACGATCGAACGGCTCACCGAACGCCTCAACGGCATCGACGAGCGCCGCCGCCAGGTCCAGCACAGCCTGGCGAGCGCGCGG
>Ga0210378_10001793_pt1 | contig 11125 bp, 10 predicted proteins | sample PLM1_60_b1redo_FD_155465 | JGI IMG/M metagenome (GOLD analysis project Ga0210378, IMG submission 155465) | Groundwater sediment microbial communities from an aquifer in East River, Colorado, USA - PLM1_60_b1 redo | ecosystem: Environmental > Terrestrial > Soil > Riparian zone | place: USA: East... | reverse complement strand
CCGGGCCGCCGCCCGCCTGGTCGAGCGGCTGGGCGGCAAGGTGATCGGCATCGCCACCCTCATCGAGCTCGGCTTCCTGGACGGGCGCAAGCAGATCGAGGGCTATGAGTTCTTCAGCCTCATCCGGTACTGAGCGGGAGGTCGGCGTCCCGGTCGTGGTGGAGATCCCCAAGGGGTCCCGCAACAAGTACGAGCTCGACCACGACAGCGGCCGCATCCGCCTTGACCGGATGCTGTTCAGCCCCGTCCACTACCCGACCGACTACGGCTTCGTCCCCGGCACGCTCGCCGAGGACGACGACCCGCTGGACGCCATGGTCCTGCTCGGCGAGCCGACCTTCCCCGGCTGCCTGATCGAGACCCGCGTCGTCGGCATGCTCGACATGGCCGACGACAAGGGCCGCGATCAGAAGCTGCTGGTCGTCCCCCTCACCGACCCGCAGTGGAACCACATCTTCGCCCTCGACCAGGTCGCCCCGCACCTGCTGCGCGAGATCGAGCACTTCTTCACCGTCTACAAGCAGCTCGAGGACAAGACCGTGGAGGTGTTCGGCTGGCGGGACGCCGCCGCCGGACGTCGGGTGCTGGACGACGCCCTCGCCAGGGGCGCCCGCCGTTGACGACGGCGGGCGGTCCCGCCTTCTACCGTAGCCGCTCCCTGTGGCTGGACCGGCTCGACGGCGACCCGCTCACCCCACGCCCCCCGCTGGACGGCCCGCTCGACGTCGACGTCGCCGTCGTCGGTGCCGGCTACACCGGCCTGTGGACCGCCTACTACCTGCGCCGCGCCGACCCGCGGCTGCGGGTCGCGGTCCTGGAGCGCGACATCGCCGGGTTCGGTGCGTCCGGCCGCAACGGGGGCTGGTGCCTCGGGTTCCTGCCGATGGACCTGGAGCGGCTCGCCCGGCGCGCCGGCCACGCCCCGGCGATGGCGCTGCAGCACGAGCTGTTCCGCACCGTCGACGAGGTCGGTCGGGTCGCCGGGCGGGAGGGCATCGACTGTCACTACCACAAGGGCGGCACCCTGCAGCTCGCCACCACGCCGGTGCAGCTCGGCCGCCTCCACGCCAGGGTCGCGCAGGCACGCCGCATGGGCATCGGCGACGCGGACCTCGAGTTCCTCGGACCCGAGGAGGCCGGCCGGCGGATCAGCGTCCCCGGTCTGCTCGGGGCCGTCTGGTCACCCCACTGCGCCGCCGTCGACCCCGCCAGGCTCGTGCGCGGCCTCGCCGGCGCCGTGGAACGCCACGGCGCCCGCGTCTTCGAGTCGACCCCCGTGACCCGCATCCGGCCCGGCCGCGTGGACACCCCCCACGGTCGGGTGCGGGCCTCGGTCGTGGTCCGCGCCACCGAGGGCTACACCCCTACCCTTCCGGGCACCCACCGGGCGGTCGTGCCCCTGTACTCGCTGATGATCGCCACCGAGCCGCTGCCGGCCGCCGCCTGGGAGGAGATCGGCTGGAGCGGCCGCGAGACCGTCGCCGCCGGCGGCCACCTGTTCGTGTACGCGCAGCGGACCCGCGACGGCAGGGTCGCCTTCGGCGGCCGCGGCGCCCCCTACCACTTCGCCTCCCGGGTGCGGCCCGGCTACGACCGCCACGACCGCGTCCACCGCGGTCTCCGCGACGCCCTGGCCGAGCTGCTGCCGCCCGCCGCCGCCGCCCGTCTCACCCACCGCTGGGGTGGTCCGCTCGGGGTCGCCCGCGACTGGACGGCCTCGGTCGGCCTGGACCGCGCCAGCGGCCTCGCGTGGGCCGGCGGCTACGTCGGCGACGGCGTCGCCGCCGCCAACCTCGCCGGCCGCACCCTCGCCGACCTGGTCACCGGCGCCGACAGCGAGCTGACGCGCCTGCCGTGGGTGCAGCACCGGTCCCGCCGCTGGGAGCCCGAGCCGCTGCGGTGGCTGGGGATCAACGGCGCGCTGCTGCTCGCCGGCTCGGCCGACGCCACCGAGCGGCGCAGCGGCCGGCCGGCCCGCCTCCGCGGCCGCCTCCTCGCCCTGGTCATCAGGGAGTGACCCGCGGACCCAGGCGTCGCCAGCGCGCCGCGCAGTCGCACGCTACCTGTACCAACGGTCGTGTACCGTGGGAGCAGGTAGCGGTAGAGTCGTAGGGCAGCGGCCGCCCGGCCGGGGGGCGGGGCGGCACCGCGAACCAACGTGGGTGGGCCGATGGCGCAGCAGCATCCGACGGCGGTCCCCGAAGGGCTTGCGCGCGACAGCGACGAGCCTCGGGCGACCACGGGCGGGCCCGCCCGGAACGGCAACGAGACCGGCCCGGCGGCTGCCGTCACCCGTCCCTATGGTGGCGTCGAGCCGCCCGAGCCCGAGGTCGAGCCACTGCTGCGCCGCGTGCGGCAGCGCAACCCGCGGGCCGACCAGGCGGCCGTCCGCCGCGCCTTCGAGCTGGCCAGGGAGCGCCACGCCGGGCGCCGCCGCCCCTCCGGGGTGCCGTACCTGGCGCACCCGCTCGGGGTGGCGACGGTCGTCGCCGACCTCGGCCTGGACGCCGCCAGCGTGGCGTCGGCGCTGCTGCACGACGCGGTCGGGGAGGGGCTGCTCACCATCGACGAGGTCGGCGACGGGTTCGGCCCGGAGGTGGCGAAGGTCTCCGACGGGCTGGTCAAGCTGGACCGGGTCGGCTTCGAGGCCGGCCGGGAGGCGGCCCAGGCCGAGACCATCCGCAAGATGATCATCGCGATGGCCCGCGACATCCGGGTGCTGGTGATCAAGCTCGCCGACCGGCTCCACGAGCTGCGCGAGGTCGGCTACCTGGACCGCGAGCAGCAGGAGCGCCAGGCCCGCGAGGTGCTGGAGGTCTACGCGCCGCTGGCCAACCGGCTCGGCATCCACCAGGTCAAATGGGAGCTGGAGGACCTGGCGTTCGCGACCCTGTACCCGCTGCGGTACGAGGAGATCGCCCGCATGACGGCCGAGCGCCAGCCGGCCCGCGAGCAGTTCGTGGCCGAGGTCATCAAGCAGGTGAACGCCCAGCTCAGGCAGGTGAAGCTGCGGGCGACGGTGACGGGGCGGCCCAAGCACTACTACTCGATCTACGAGAAGATGGTGCTCCGCGGCAAGGAGTTCTCCGACATCTTCGACCTGGTCGGGGTGCGCGTCCTGGTCGACTCCATCAAGGACTGCTACGCCGCGCTCGGGCAGGTCCACGCGGTCTGGAAGCCGGTACCCGGCCGCTTCAAGGACTTCATCGCCATGCCCAAGTTCAACCTGTACCAGTCGCTGCACACCACCGTGGTGGGCCCGGGCGGCAAGCCGCTGGAGATCCAGATCCGCACCAAGGCGATGCACCGCACCGCCGAGTACGGGGTCGCCGCCCACTGGCGCTACAAGGCCAAGGACGGCAAGCCGGCCACCGAGCGGGAGATGGGCTGGCTGCGGCAGCTCATCGACTGGCAGCGGGAGCTGTCGGACCCGCGCGACTTCATCGAGAACCTCCAGACCGACCTGTACGTCGACGAGGTGTTCGTGTTCACGCCCAAGGGCGACGTGATCCAGCTCCCGGCCGGGGCGACCCCGATCGACTTCGCCTACGCGGTCCACACCGAGGTCGGCCACCGCTGCGTCGGCGCGCGCGTCAACAAACGGCTGGTGCCGCTGGAGTATGCGCTGCAGAACGGCGACAACGTGGAGATCTTCACCTCCAAGGCGCAGGACGCCGGTCCGTCGCGGGACTGGCTGGGGATCGTGAAGACGCCGAGGGCCCGCAACAAGGTCCGCCAGTGGTTCGCCAAGGAGCGCCGCGAGGACGCCATCGAGGCGGGCAAGGACGCCCTGGTGCGGGCGATGCGCAAGGCCGGGCTGCCGTTGCAGCGGCTGAACCAGAGCGGGGTGCTGACCGCGCTCTCCGCCGACATGCGCTTCGCGAGCCTTGACGCCTTCTACGCCGCGGTCGGGTCGGGGCAGACGTCGGCCGCCGCGGTGGTGACCCGCCTGCAGGCCGACCTGGGCGGCGAGGAGCAGGAGGACGACGACGAGCTGATCCTGGAGCGGGCGGTCCGGCCGGCGCGGCCGCAGGCGTCCACCCGTGGCGTGGTCGTCAAGGGGGCCGACGACGTCTGGGTGAAGCTGGCCCGCTGCTGCACGCCGGTGCCGCGCGACCGGATCATCGGGTTCGTCACCCGCGGCCACGGGGTGAGCGTGCACCGCGAGGACTGCCCCAACGCCGACAACCTCCGTCGCGACCAGAACCGGATCACCGAGGTGGAGTGGGACACCTCGGGTCCGAGCGTGTTCGCGGTGACCATCCAGGTCGAGGCGCTGGACCGCACCAAGCTGCTCCGCGACATCACCGAGGTCCTCTCCGACCACCATGTGAACATCATGTCGGCGACGGTGGCGACCGGGCGGGACCGGGTCGCGACGCTGCGGTTCACCTTCGAGCTGGCCGACATCTCCCACCTCGCGCACGTGCTGTCGACGGTCAAGAAGGTGGAGGGCGTCTACGACGCCTTCCGCGTGGTCCCCCACGCCCAGCCGTCCGGCAACGGGGCGCCGGGCACGGCCTGACCCGTGCGAGCGGTGATCTCCCGGGTCTCCTGGGCCCGGGTGCTGGCCGACGGCGAGCCGACCGGCGAGATCGGCCCCGGCCTGCTGGTGCTGGTCGGGGTGACCCACGGCGACGGCGACGCCGAGGCCCGCTGGCTGGCCGCGAAGGTGGCGGGCCTGCGGGTGTTCGACGACGACGGCGGCAAGATGAACCGGTCGCTGGCCGAGGTCGGCGGCGGTGTGCTGGTGGTCAGCCAGTTCACCCTCTATGGTGACGCGCGCAAGGGCCGCCGCCCCTCCTACGTGGCCGCCGCGCCACCGGAGCTGGCGGCGCCACTGGTCGCGGCCGTCGCCGAGGGCCTCGCCGCGGAGGGCATCCCGGTCGCCCGCGGCCGCTTCGGCGCCGCGATGCGGGTCGAGTCGGCCGGCGACGGCCCGGTCACGATCCTGCTCGACAGCGCCAAGGCGTTCTAAGCAGCGTTACGGCGGGCGGTAGGGCGTCAGGCCTCGCGGCGGGAGGCGAGCCAGGCGCCGGCGAGGACCAGCGCGGTGCCGAGCAGCGCCGCCGGCGCCACCCGCTCGTCGAGGAACACCACACCCAGCGCGATCGCCACCACCGGGATGAAGTAGGTCGCCACCGCGCCGCGTGGGCCGCCGACCCGCCCGACCAGGGTGGTCATGAGGACGAAGGCGAGGCCGGTCCCAAGGATCCCAAGCGGCAGCATCGCCAGCGCCGGACCCCACTCCAGCCGCGAGCCGGGCAGGCTCCACAGCCCGAACGGCACCAGCAGCAGCAGGGCGGCGAGCTGGGCGCGCAGCAGCACGGGCAGGGAGCCGTAGCGCTGCTGCAGCGGCACCGCCAGGTTGACGGCGAGGCCGTAGCACACCACCGCGAGCACGACCAGGCCAGCGCCGAGGGTGGTGGCGCGGGAGCCCTGCACCTCCGGCCAGGAGATCGCGACCACGCCGGCGAAGCCGACGACCAGCCCCAGCGTCTGGGTGCGGCCCAGCGGCCGGCGCAGCAGCAGCACCGCCCACGCGGCCCCGAACAGCGGCACCGCGCCGTTGAGCATGCCCGCCACCGACGAGTCGATCCACTGCTGGGCGACCGGGAACAGCAGCAGCGGCAGGCCCGCCCAGATCACCCCGAGGAACGCCACCCGCGACAGGTCCGCGCGGTCGACCGGGCGACGCGCCGCCGGGAACAGCGCCAGCGCCCCGACACCAAGCCCGAGACGCGCGAGCGTGACGACACCGGGCCGCAACGCCTCGAGGCCGATGTCGATGAACAGGAACGAGGATCCCCAGATGACGGCGATGCCCGACAGCAGCAGCCACTCCTGCGCGCCGAACGCCTCCGAGCGGCTCCCGCTGCCGGCCTCGAGCAGCCGCCTACCCATGGGTCGGGGTCGCCGCCGCGGGCTCGTGGTGCAGCGACGACAGCGCGAGCGTGGTGGTGGTGGCCGTCACGCCGGCGACGGCGCGGATCCGGTCGATCAGGTCCTGCAGGGCGAGGGGGCTGGCGGCGCGGGCCTTGACGAGCAGCCGCACGATCGAGCGGTCGATGTCATCCATGCCTGGCATCCTCGACAAGGGTCGACGAATCGTCAATTGCTCGAGTTCCCCGCAAACGAATCGTTCGCATCTGCGGCTACCGCGCGGCCTGGCGGGCCAGCGCCGCGACCAGACCGTCGACGAGGCGGTCGAGCTGGCCGTCGGGATCGTGGTCGGGGTTGACCTCGGTGACGACCAGGCCGCCGAGCTTGGGGCTGGCGAGGAACGCCTCCAGGCAGGCGAGCGCGTCGGCAAGGCTGAGCCCCTGGCCGAAGTGGGGGAAGTTGGCGAGCGGCAGGTCGCCCGAGTCGACCACGTCCACGTCGAAGTGGACCAGGACCGTCCCCGAGCGTGCCTCCAGCTCGGCGAGCGCGGCGGCGGCCGCCGCCGGGAGGCCGCCGGGGACGCCGCGGGCGCGAGCCGCCGGCCAGGCGGAGGGCGCGTGGCGGGCAAGCAGCGCCTGCTGGGGCTCGCCGAGGTCGTCGGGGTCGTCGTAGCCGAACAGCAGCAGCCGGTCCGGCTGCAGCAGCGGGACGCGGGGACCGATGCCGGCCAGCGCGGGCGCGCCCTCGCCGAGCAGGTGGGCGACGCCCATCGAGTCCAGGACGCCGGTCCGGCTGGTGGCGGGCGTGGACAGGTCGGCGTCGCCGTCGAAGTAGACCAGGCCGAGGTCGTCGCCGTGGCGCGCGAAGCCGGCCACCACCCCGAGGGTGATGGTGCAGTCGCCGCCGAGCACCAGGGGTCGCTGCCCGCGGTCCAGGGCGGCGTGGACCTGGTCGGCGACCCGGCCGGCCACCTCGACGACACCCTCCAGGTTGCGCTGCCGCGGGTCGGCGGCGCGGGCCTGGTAGCGGGCGACGGGCAGGTCGCCATGGTCCTGCACCTCCAGCCCTGCCGCGCGCAGGCCCTCGACCAGGCCGGCCCGGCGGAGCGCCTGGGGCGCCTTCTCCTGACCCGGTCCGTGGCTGCCGACGCTGGTCGGGACGCCGATGAGGGCGATCGTCATGCGGCCACCTCCACCACTCGGATCAACACCGGTGAAAGCAGTATACCGGTGACAGCTCGTCGGCGCCTAGCTGACCTTCACGGTCAGCTTCTCGATCCAGACCGCCTCGGTGGGGGTGTCGCCGCTCTGGCCGCCGACCGGGACCGCGGCGATCTTGTCGACCACCGCCTTGCCGTCGACCACCTGGCCGAAGACCGAGTAGTTGGCCTGCAGGCCCTTGGAGTTGTCGGCGGTGGAGATGAAGAACTGGCTGCCGCCGGAGTCAGGGCCGCTGTTGGCCATCGCCACCGAGTACCTCTTGTACGCGGCCGGGCTGGACGGCAGCTCGTCCTTGATGGCGTAACCGGGCCCGCCGCGGCCGCTGCCCTGCGGGTCGCCGCCCTGGATGACCGCGATGCCGGCCTGGCCGCCGGGCACGATCCGGTGGAACCAGGTGGAGTCGTAGAACTTCCTGCCGGCCAGGAACACGAAGTTGGCGGTGGTGATCGGCGCCTTCTTGGCGTCGAGCCGGACGGTGAAGCGGCCGCAGGAGGTCTGGAAGGTGGCCACGTAGGTCTTGCCGGCGTCCACCTTGCTCTTCGGCGCGGACTTGAAGGAGGGGTGCCTGACCCGATCGGGAACCTTGCCGCCGCAGGCGACCGTGGCCGGTGCGGTGGGGGCGTCGGCGCGGGCGTCGTTCGGCGGTGTGGTGGTCGACGGCGTGGTGCTGGTCGCCGCCGCCGCCGACGAGGGCTCCTCGCGGTTCAGCCACAGACCGCCGACCACCGCGGCGGCCGCGACCACCAGCGCCAGCCCCCCGTAGCTCAGCAGGGCCCGCCGCCGCCGCACCCGCTGGCGCTCGGCCTCCCGTCGAGCCCGCAGCCTTGCCAGCTCCCGCTGGCGGGTCCGCTTCGACATCCCCGTCCCTTCCAATGTCCGTGTGCGGGCCCGAGTCTAGCGATATCCCAGCGTGTCGGCGGGAGCGGTTCCGGTAGCATGCGCCCATGCTCATCACCGGCTTCCCCGCGGGGAGCTTCCAGACCAACTGCTGGCTCGCGGCCACCGGACCCGGCTCGGAGGCGCTGGTCGTCGACCCCGGCCAGGACGCCCTTCCGGGGATCGCCGAGCTGTGCGACCGGCACCGCCTGAAGCCGGTCGCGGCGCTGCTCACCCACGGGCACCTCGACCACATCTGGACGGTGGCGCCCCTTGCCGGCGCCAACGGCATCCCCGCCTTCGTCCACCCGGCCGACCGCCACCTGCTCACCGACCCGCTGGCCGGCTTCGCTCCAGAGGCGCGGACCGCCTTCGGCTGGCTCCGCCTCCAGGAGCCGGACGACGTGCGGGAGCTGGCCGACGGTCAGGTGATCGAGCTGGCCGGCCTGCGGCTGACGGTCGACCACACGCCCGGCCACACCGCCGGTCACGTCACCTTCCGGCTGCCCTCCCAGGGAGCGACCGAGCCGCCCCGCCTGCTCGCCGGCGACCTGGTCTTCGCCGGCTCGATCGGGCGCACCGACCTGCCAGGCGGGTCGATGCGGGAGATGCTGACCTCGCTGGCGACCCGCTTCCTAACCCTTCCCGACGAGACCGTGGTGCTGCCCGGCCACGGCCCGGAGACCACCGTCGGCCACGAGCGCGCCCACAACCCGTTCCTGGCCGACCTGGTGGCGGACCCCCACAGCCCCCCGGTCGAACGGGGAGCCGGGCGGTGAGCGGCCGCTACGAGGCGCCCAAGGGCACCTTCGACCACCTGCCCCCCGAGGCCGGCATCCGGGCCGAGGTCGAGCGGGTCATGCTCGAGCAGGCCCGGCTCGCCGGCTACCAGCCGATCGAGACGCCGGTGTTCGAGGACACCGCCGTGTTCGCCCGCGGGGTGGGGGAGGCCACCGACGTCGTCCAAAAGGAGATGTACACCTTTGTCGACAAGGGGGGCCGCTCGCTGACCCTGCGGCCGGAGCTGACCGCCGGCGTGGTGCGAGCGCTGATCGAGCACGGCCGGCTCGCCACCGGCCTGACCAAGGTCGTCTGCGCCGGCCCCCAGTTCCGCTACGAGCGGCCCCAGGCCGGCCGCCAGCGCCAGTTCTCCCAGGTCGACATCGAGGCGATGGGCTCGGGCGACCCGGCCATCGACGCCGACGTGATCCTGGTCGGCCACGAGGCGTTCCGCCGCCTCGGCATCCCGGTCACGCTGCTGCTCACCAGCCTCGGCGACGCCGCCTGCCGCCCCGCCTACCGGGAGGAGCTGCTGGGGTTCCTGCGCGGGCTCGGCGGCAGGCTGCCGGCCGAGGCGCGCGCCCGGGCGGAGCAGAACCCGCTGCGGGTCCTCGACATGAAGGACCCGCGCGTCCAGGAGCTGACCGCCGACGCGCCGCTGCTGCGCGACTTCCTCTGCGGCGCCTGCAAGGCCCACGACGAGGCGGTCCGGGAGCTGCTGGCCGTCGCCGGGCTCACGTGGGTGGAGGCGCCGAGGCTGGTCCGCGGCCTGGACTACTACGTGCGGACCACCTTCGAGTGGCAGGCCGAGACGCTGGACGCCGCCCAGAACGCGCTCGGCGGCGGCGGGCGCTACGACGGCCTCTCCGAGCTGCTCGGCGGCCCGCCGGCACCCGGCATCGGCTGGGCGCTCGGCCTGGACCGGACCGTGCTCGCCCTCGAGCAGGGCGGGCTGCTCCCCGCCGACCCGCACCGGCTGGAGGCGCTGGTGATCCCGCTGGTGCCGGCGGCCAGGCCGGTCGCCTTCCGGCTCGTGCTCGACCTGCGCCGGGCCGGGCTGGTCGCCGACCTGCCCTACGCCGAGCGGACGCTGAACGGCCACATGAAGGCGGCCGCCAGAGCCGGCGCCCGGTCGGTGGTGATCCTCGGCGAGCAGGAGCTCGGCGCCGGCCAGGCGACCGTTCGCGACATGACCGCCCGCGAGCAGGCGCCGGTCGACCTCGCCGGGGTGGTGAGCCGGGTGCGGGACGTCGCCGCGCACGCCCCATGACCAGCCCCCTGCTGGGCGCGATGCGCTCCCACGCCTGCGGCAGCCTGCGGGCCGCCGACGCCGGCACCGAGGTGCGGCTGGCCGGCTGGGTGGCGCGCCGGCGCGACCACGGCGGTGTCGTCTTCCTCGACCTGCGCGACGCCTCCGGGGTCGTCCAGGTGGTCGTCCACCCCGGGCAGGCGCCGGCCGCCGCGGCGGCCCACGCGATCCGTGCCGAGGACTGCATCCGGGTCGGCGGCACCGTCGCCGCCCGCCCGGCCGGCAACGAGAACCCCGAGCTGCCCACCGGCGCCGTCGAGGTCGCCGCCACCGACGTCGAGGTCCTCGCCCCCTCGGCGACCCCGCCCTTCCCGCTGGAGGGCCGCGTGGACGCCGACGAGACCCTGCGGCTGCAGTACCGCTACCTGGACCTGCGGCGGCCGGCGACCAGGAGGGCGCTCGAGATCCGGGCGCGCGCCAACGCGGTCCTTCGCCGGGTGCTGGAGGAACGCGGCTTCCTGGAGGTCGAGACCCCCTACCTGACCAAGTCGACCCCGGAGGGCGCGCGCGACTTCCTGGTCACCACCCACCTGGCGCCCGGGCAGTTCTACGCGCTGCCGCAGTCACCCCAGCTCTTCAAGCAGCTCCTGATGGTCGCCGGCGTCGAGCGCTACTACCAGATCGTCCGCTGCTTCCGCGACGAGGCGCTGCGGTCCGACCGCCAGCCCGAGTTCACCCAGCTCGACCTGGAGCTCTCGTTCCTCGACGAGGACGACGTGTACGCCCTCGGCGAAGAGCTGATGGCCGCGGTCTGGCGGGAGGTGCTCGGGGTCGAGCTGGCCGTCCCGTTCCCGCGGCTCACGCATGGCGAGGCGATGCGCCGCTTCGGCACCGACAAGCCGGACCTCCGCTACGGCATGGAGCTCCACGACCTCGGGCCGGTCTTCGCGGGCACCGGGGTCGGGGTGTTCGCCAGCGCCCTGGAGGCAGGGGGCATGGTGCTCGGCCTGGTCGTCGACGGCGGCGCCGACCTCACCCGCAAGCAGCTCGGCGCCCTCACCGACCAGGCCAAGGTCCGCGGTGCGAAGGGCCTGGCGTGGGTCGCCGTCGAACCGGA
>Ga0210378_10001792_pt1 | contig 11127 bp, 11 predicted proteins | sample PLM1_60_b1redo_FD_155465 | JGI IMG/M metagenome (GOLD analysis project Ga0210378, IMG submission 155465) | Groundwater sediment microbial communities from an aquifer in East River, Colorado, USA - PLM1_60_b1 redo | ecosystem: Environmental > Terrestrial > Soil > Riparian zone | place: USA: East... | reverse complement strand
GTCGGCGTTCCTGCCCCTGGACATCTTCATCTAGCCAGTCCCTGATCCATGTGGGGGGAGCTCCGGCTCCCACCACCGCCACTCAAGAGCGCCTGTGCCATGGACCGGGTGATCGCCGCCCCCAAGAGCGCCTGTGCCATGGACCGGGTGATCGCCGCCCCCAAGCGCCTGTGCCAGGGTCAGGGGGCCATGGTCAGGGCTGCGCGTTCCCTTCTGGCTGGGTGCCGAGGACGGTGACCAGCCACTGGGCGACCGACTCGGCCGGCAGCTGGTCCTGGCCGACCGCCCGGTACATCGCCTCCAGGTCGGCGTAGTCGAGCATGGCCAGCGAGCCGTCCTCCATCGCCCGTTCCAGCGACCAGCCCTGGTCGGCCAGGACCCGGTCGATGGCCTGCTGGCCGGCGTCGACGGCGTCGTCGCGGTGCTGGGAGGCCAGCCACTGGCGGATCTTGACGTGGGCCTGGGGGCTGCGGACGAAGCCGAGCCACTCCTTGGAGGGGCCCGGGTACTCCGAGTTCGAGGTGAGGACCTCGACCACGTCCCCGTCGGCAAGGACGCTGGCCAGCGGGACCAGCTGGCCGTTGACGCGGGCGCCCATGCAGTGGTGGCCCAGCTCGGTCCGGAGGGCGTAGGCCATGTCGACCGGGGTGGCGCCGGCTGGCAGGGTCATGGCGTCGCCCTTGGGGGTGAAGACCAGCACCTCGTTGTCGGACAGGTCGGAGCGGAGCGTCTCCAGGAACTCCCCCGGGTCCGACACGGCCCGCTGCCAGTCCAGCAGCCGGTGCAGCCAGTCCAGGTCGTCGGCGTTGCCGGTGGCGTCGCCCTGGGTGGCGGCGCGGCGGCTGCGGGCCTCCCTGGCCTGGGCGACCACCCCGTACTCGGCGGTGCGGTGCATGGCCTCGGTGCGGATGTGGACCTCGACCGGCTCGTCGCCCGGGCCGATCACGGTGGTGTGCAGCGACTGGTAGCCGTTGAGCTTGGGCGCGGCGATGAAGTCCTTGAAGCGGCCGGGGACCGGGTGCCAGCGTCCGTGGACGGCGCCCAGCGCGATGTAGCAGTCGCTGGCCCCGCCGGCGACGATGACCAGGATGCGGTCCGGGTCGTGGATCTCGCGGCTGCCCCGCTCCAGCATCGTCTGGTAGATCGAGTAGTAGTGCCGGGGGTGGGGGATCACCGTCGCCTTGGTCTTGGCCGCGCGCAGGTCGGAGGCGACCTGGCGGGTCAGCATGGTGACGTGCTCGCGGCGGTCCGGGTCCCGCTGGTCGACCACGCGCACGATCTCGTCGTGCTCGGCCGGGTGCAGGGTGGCGAAGGCCAGGTCCTCCAGGTCCCGCTTGATCACCTGGAGCCCGAGCCGGTTGGCCAGCGGGGCCAGCACCTCAAGGGTCGCCCGTGCGGTCCGCTGCTGCTTGTGCACCGGCTGGAACCTGAGGGTGCGCATGTTGTGGAGCCGGTCGGCGAGCTTGATGATCAGCACCCTGAGGTCCAGGGCCATGGCCACGATCATCTTGCGGATCGTCTCGGCCTCGGCGGCGTGGCCGAACTCCATCGTGTCGAGCTTGGTCACCCCGTCCACCAGGTGGGTGATCTCGTCGCCGAAGTCGGCCCGCGTCTGCTCGAGGGTGTAGCCGGTGTCCTCGACGGTGTCGTGGAGCAGGGCCGCGACCAGGGTGATGGTGTCCATGCCGAGCTCGGCCAGGATGGCGGCCACCGCCACCGGGTGGGTGATGAACGGCTCGCCGCTGGTCCGCTGCTGGCCCCGGTGCTCGCGCTCGGCCACCTCGTAGGCCTGGTGCAGCAGGCGCGTGTCGGCCCGTGGATGGGCAGCCCGGTGGGCGGCGACCAGCGACTCCAGCGGCCGGTCGGTGGCCGGGCCATGGCCGAACGGATGCATCGACCGGGCGGCGAGCGCGCGCACGCGGCGGCCAAGCGGCCGCTGCTGGGCGGCCGGCGGCTGCGGCTCGGGCACCTGGGTGGTGTCCGGCGCGGCGCGGTGGACCTCGAAGCCCACAGGCACCCTCCATCCAAGGTCGCCGGGAGCAGCACGTGCAGACCCCCGGGATCCTATGGTAACGGGGGTCAGCAAACCGTGAGTTTAGCGATCACCTCGTACCCCTCGTATTCCTCGATGTGGAAGAATCTGCCTGCACCGACGAAACGGGGGGGCAAGTCGTGAACGAGGAGGATCAGCGCCGCACGGCCTTCGTCGACCTGGAGATGGCCGCGGTCTGGCAGGGGCACGAGCGGGGGGTGGTCACGCGGGAGGAGGTCTACCAGCGGCTGGACGAGCTGGAGCGGCTGCTCTGGCGGCGGGTGTTCGGCCGGCTGCACAAGGTCGCGTCCGCAGCCACGGCCTATGTCGGCTTCCCGGCCGGGTCCGTGGCCGTCGACCTGGCCGCCGGGGAGGCGGCCACTGGCAGGTCCTGAACGTCGGCTTCGGGCAGGAGGCGGCGGAGCAGCTTGCCGGAGGGACCGCGGGGCAGGGCCGGGACCAGGACCAGCTCGCGGGGGGCCTTGGCCGGGGCCAGCCGCTCCAGGGCGAAGGCGCGCAGCTCGGCCAGGGTGGGTGGGGCGGCAGGGTCGCGCGGGACCACGAAGGCGGCCACCCGCTGCCCCCACTCCTGGTCGGGGCGGCCGGCCACGGCGGCCTCGGCGACCGCCGGGTGGGTGGCGAGCACCGCCTCGACCTCGGCCGGGTGGACGTTGATCCCGCCACTGATCACCAGCTCGTCGCGCCGGCCCAGCACCACCAGGTGGCCGTCCGGGTCGAGCCGCCCGAGGTCGCCGGTTCGCAGCCAGCCACCGCGGAGCGCGGCCGCGGTGCGCTCCGGGTCGCCGCGGTAGCGGCGGAACAGCATCGGGCCGCGGACCAGGATCTCGCCGTCGGGTTCCCGATGCTCCGGAGGCCCCGGCTTGAGCGCCCCCGGCTCCCGATGCTCCGGCGGGGTGGGCTGGAGGCCCCCGGACCCCCCGATCTCCAGCTCCACACCGTCCAGCGGGTGGCCGTCGTGGACCACACCCCCGAAGGTCTCGGTGAGCCCATAGGTGCGGACCAGGCCGACCCCGAGGCCGGCGGCCTCCTCGATCAGGTCGGCGGGGATGGGCCCGCCGCCCAGCAGCACCCTCCGGAACCGGGCCACCTCGACGCCGGCGGCCAGCAACCTGCGAAGCATGGTCGGCACCAGCGACACCAGGGTCGCCCGACCGGCCGCGGCGCCGACGGCGGCCGGGTCGAAGCGTTGGTGGACCTCGACCGGCAGGCCGGTCCGCCAGGCCCGGGCCAGGACGGCCAGCCCGGCCACGCCATGCATGGGCAGGCAGCACAGCCAGCGGTCGCCCGGCCCGGCCTCCAGCGCGGCCGAGACGGCAAGGGCCGAGCTGCTGATCGCGTCCGCGCCCAGCTCGACCGCCTTTGGCAGGCCGTTGGTGCCCGAGGTGGCGACCACCGCGGCGATGCCCGGCTCGACCGGCTCGCCGCCGCGCAGGCGGCTCCGCCCGTCGCCGTCCAGCAGGTGGGTGGGCCGGGCGGCGGCCAGCGCCCCGGCCAGCTCCGGCGCGGGGGCGTCGGGGTCGAGCGGCAGGACCGCCTCCCCGGCCTCCCAGGCGGCCACCACGGCGGTGGCCGCGGCCGGGCGAGGGAGGGCGATGGCGACCAGCCGAACAGACTCTGACATGGCCCGGTAGGCTAGCAGGGCCGTCGCCGCCGAGAAGCCTGCCGAGGAGCGCGAACGCCAGTGGAGTGGCAGCAGCAGGGCAACTGGACCGACATCCGTTACGAGACCGCCGAGGGGATCGCCAAGGTCACCATCTGCCGGCCGGAGGTCCGCAACGCGTTCCGGCCCAAGACCCTGTTCGAGCTCCAGGACGCCTTCGAGCTCGCCCGCGACGACCCGGCGATCGGGGTCATCGTGCTGACCGGCGAGGGCCCCGACGCCTTCTGCTCGGGCGGCGACCAGCGCATCCGGGGCGACGACGGCTACGTCGACGAGCACGGCATCGGCCGCCTGAACGTGCTCGACCTCCAGATCCAGATCCGGCGGCTGCCCAAGCCGGTGATCGCGATGGTGGCCGGCTACGCCGTCGGCGGCGGGCACGTGCTCCACCTGGTCTGCGACCTGACCATCGCCGCCGACAACGCCCGTTTCGGCCAGACCGGTCCGCGGGTCGGGTCCTTCGACGGCGGCTACGGCATGGGGATGCTGGCCCGCACCGTCGGGCGCAAGAAGGCGGCCGAGATCTGGCTGCTGTGCCGCCAGTACGACGCCCAGGAGGCGCTGGCCATGGGCCTGGTCAACACGGTCGTGCCCCTGGCCGACCTGGAACGGGTCACGGTCGAGTGGTGCCAGCGGATCCTGGAGCACAGCCCGCTGGCCCTGCGGCTGCTCAAGGCCGGCCTCAACGCCGACACCGACGGCCTGGCCGGCGTCCAGCAGCTCGCCGGCGACGCCACCCTCCTCTACTACATGACCGAGGAGGCCCAGGAGGGCCGCAACGCCTTCCGCGAGAAGCGCCCCCCCGACTTCACCAAGTTCCCCAAGCGTCCCTGAGCTCGATGAATATCTGGGTCAAGGGGGCGCGGCCTCGGACGCTGGTTGCGGCGGTGTGCCCGGTGCTGGTGGGGACGGCCGTCGCCGGCGCGGAGGGGCGGGTGGTGGCCTGGCGGGCGGGGGCGGCCCTGGTCGTGGCGGTGGCGCTTCAGATAGGGGTCAACTTCGCCAACGACTACTCCGACGGGCTGCGCGGGACCGACTCCCCGGCCCGGCTCGGGCCGACCCGGCTGACCGCGGCCGGCCTGGCCGCGCCGGCCGCGGTCAAGCGCGCCGCCGCGGTCGCCTTCGCGGTCGCCGGGCTGGCCGGGTTGGCCCTGGCCGTGGCCGTCGACCTCAGGTTGCTGCTGGTCGGGGTGGCCGCGATCGCCGCCGCGGTGCTCTACACGGGCGGGCCGCGGCCCTACGGCTACGCCGGCTTCGGCGAGCTGGCCGTGCTGGCCTTCTTCGGCGTGGTCGCCACCTGCGGATCGGCCTACGTGCAGCTGGGCCGGGTCCCGGCGGCGGCCGTCGCCGCCTCGGTGCCGGTCGGCCTGGGCGCGGTGACGATCCTGCTGGCCAACAACGTCCGCGACATCGACGGCGACCGGCTGGCCGGCAAGCGGACCCTGGCCGTCCGCCTGGGCCGGGAGCGGGCCCGCGACCTGTTCGCGGCCGTGATCGCCGTCGTGTTCGCGTCCGCCGCCCTGGTCGGCCTGGCCCGTCCGCCGGTCCTGGTCACCCTGGCCGCCATCCCCCTCGCCATTCCCCCGGTGCGCCTGGTCCGCACCCGCACCGACGGCCCCGGCCTGATCGCCGCCCTCGGCGCCACCGCCCGCCTCCAGCTGGTGGTGAGCCTCCTGCTGGCCGCGGGGCTGTGGCTGTCGTGAGGCCGTTGTCAGCCGGGGATGGTGCCGGCGGGGCCGCCGTCCGCTGGCCCGTCCCGGTCGCCCGGTGCTCCCCCGCTCGGCCGGGCGGGCTCGCCGGGCGGGTCGCCGAGGCTGGCGGTCAGGAACTCCTCGATCAGCGCGGTGACCTCGGCCGGGCGCTCCAGGTGGGCGGCGTGGCCGGCGCCGGGGACGAGCGCGACCCGGGCGACCGGGCAGGCGGCGGCCATCTCCCTGGCGACGGCGGCGAACCTGGTGTCCAGCGCCCCGGCCAGCAGCAGGGTGGGCGGGCGCAGCTCGGCCAGGCGGTCCCACAGTGGCTCCTGGGCTCCGGCGCCGAGCCGGCGCAGGGCGTCGGCCAGGCCCTCGGCGGTGTTGGCGAGCCGCTCGGCCCGGCCGGCCAGCTCTGGCGGGAGGGTCGCGAACAGCGGCCCGGCCAGCCAGCGGTCAAGGAACGCTTCCACCCCGTCCCGCTCGATGGCGGCGGCCAGCGCCTCGTCGGCGGTCCGGCGCTCGACCCTGGCCGCGGGACCGGCGATCCCTGGCGAGGCGCCGACCAGCACCAGCGCCCGGACCAGGTCGGGCCGGTCGAGGGCCAGACGAAGGCACAGCCGTCCGCCCAGCGAGTACCCGACGTAGGCGCCCGCCCCCCCGCTCGCCCCCAGCAGCCCCGCTGCCTCGGCGAACCCCACCCGGACCCCGCCCGACCCGCCATGCCCCGGCAGGTCGACCCTGACCACCGGCCAGCGCTCCCGCAGCCGCTCCGCCACCGGCTCCCACGCCGCCAGCGTCTGGGTGAACCCGTGGACCAGCACCACCCGGTCGACCGGTGGCTCGATCGGTGGCTTGCCTGGTCGGGATGCGGCCCCAAGGCGCCGGTCCATCCGCCGCCCCGGTCCCCGCGGCCAGCCCTCCATGACGTGGTGCAGGGGCGCGGCAGGTTCGGCGCGACCCTGCGCTCCCGATCGGGGTCCCGCGGTGTGCTCGGCCATTCCCGGAGCCTAGCGTGAGCGGGGCCGGGCGGCGGTTCGCGCTCACGCTGGTCGACGAGCTGGCCAGGGCCGGGCTGACCGATGCCTGCCTGGCTCCGGGGTCGAGGTCGGCGCCCCTGGCGCTGGCGCTGGCCGAGCATCCGGGGATCAGGGTGCACGTCCATCTGGACGAGCGCTCGGCGGCGTTCTTCGCCCTCGGGGCGGCCAAGCGGTCGGGCAGGCCGGCGGCGGTGCTGTGCACCTCGGGGACGGCGGCCGCCAACCTGCACCCGGCGGTGCTGGAGGCCGACAACGCCCGCGTCCCGCTGCTGGTGCTGACGGCGGACCGGCCACCCGAGCTGCGCGGCACCGGCGCCAACCAGGCAACCGATCAGCTCAAGCTGTACGGGTCGGCGGTGCGCTGGTTCTGCGAGGTCGGCGTCCCCAACGACGACCCGGCCGCCGGCCGCTACTGGCGCTCCCTGGCCAGCCGCGCCTGGGCGGAGGCGAGCGGCCCGCCCGCCGGCCCGGTCCACCTCAACCTCGCCTTCGCCGACCCCCTGGTCGCCCCCGCCCCGCCATCGGCCCCGTTGACCCGGGCGCGGCCGCGCGGGGCGCCGGCGGGCGCTCCGGAGGCGTGGCCGCGGTTGGGCGGGGAGCCGGCGGCGGGACGGCCGGGTGCGGCGCCATGGACGGCGACGCCGGCCGGGGTGCCGGCGGCGGCCCCGGGCGACGTGGCCGCGCTGGTCGAGGCGGTGCGCGCCAACCCAAGGGGGTTGCTGGTCGCGGGCTGGGGGGTGGACCTGGACCCGGGGGCCGTTGACGCGTTCGCGGCCGCGAGCGGGTGGCCGGTCCTGGCCGACCCGCTGTCGGGAGCCCGCCGCGGCCCCTGGGCGGTGTCCACCTACGACGGGTTGCTGCGGGCACCCCGGTTCGCCGCCGCCCACCGGCCGGACCTGGTCATCCGGGTCGGCGGCGGCCCGACCAGCAAGGCCTTGGCCGCCTGGCTGGACGAGTCGGTCCCCCAGGTGCTGGTCGACCCGGCCGGCGGCTGGGCCGACCCCGGCCGCGGCGCCACCCTCCGCCTGACCGCCGACCCCTCCGACCTGCTCGCCGCCCTCGCCACCGCCCCCTGCGGGCCCGAGCGCTCCTGGCTGGCGGCATGGCTGGAGGCGGAACGGCTGGCCCGGGAGGCGATCGACGGACTGCTGGAGGGGTGGACCGAGCCGTTCGAGGGCCGGGTTGCGCGCGACCTGGTGGGCTGGACGCCGGCTGGGGGGACCCTGGTCGTCGGGTCGAGCATGCCGGTACGGGACGTCGACGCGTTCGCCCGTCCCAGGGACGGCCTGCGGTTCGTCGCCAACCGGGGGCTGTCCGGCATCGACGGGTTCGTGGCCACCGCGCTCGGGGTCGCGGCGGCTGGCGACGAGCCGGTGGCCGCGCTGTGCGGTGACCTGACCCTGCTCCACGACGCCTCCACCCTCCTCGGCGCGGCCGGCCGGCCCCGGGGCGCGGTCCTGGTCGTGTGCGACAACGACGGCGGCGGGATCTTCAGCTTCCTGCCCCAGGCCCAGCTGCCCGGCGACCTGTTCGAGCCCCTGTTCGGCACCCCCCACGGCCTTGACCTGGCCGCCCTGGCCGCCGCCGCCCGGCTCCCCTGCCAGCGGGTGGAGAAGGCGGCCGACCTGCTCCCGGCCCTTGAGGCCGCCCTGGCCGGCGGTGGCACCCAGCTGGTGCTGGTCCACAGCGACCGGGCGGCCAACCTGGCCCGCCACCGGGCGCTGACCGAGGCGGTCGCCGTCGCGGTCGGCGGATAGGCCGGGCGCCGACCCGGCCGGTCACGAGCTCAGCAGGACCTCCAGCATCGCCCGCAGCTTGTGCTCGGTCTCGGCCCATTCGGCGTCCGGGTCGGAGCCGGGGACGATGCCGGCTCCGGCGAGCAGGCTGGCCCGGCGGCCGTCCAGGGTGGCGCAGCGCAGCGCCACCGCCCACTCCCCGTCGCCGGTGCGATCGACCCAGCCGACGGGGCCGGCGTAGCAGCCCCGGTCGAACGGTTCGAGGGCGGCGATCGCGGCCAGGGCGGCATCTCGCGGCGAGCCGCCGACCGCCGGGGTCGGGTGGAGCAGGCCGGCCAGCTCCAGGGCGGTCGGCAGCGGCCCGGTGAGGTTGGCCGTGATCTCGGTGGCCAGGTGGGCGACGGTGGCCAGCCGGACGACCTCGGGTTGGGCCACCTCGACCCGGTCGGCCACCTTGGCCAGCCCCTCGGCGACCGCGTCGACCACCAGGCGGTGCTCGACCGCCTCCTTGGGGGAGCCGGTGAGACGGGCCAGACCGTCGGCCTCGGCGGCGGCGGTGGCGCCCCTCGGCACCGTGCCGGCCATCGGCCTTGAGGTGGCCACCCGGCCCTGCCGCTTGACCAGCAGCTCGGGGCTGGCGCCGACGAAGCCGCCGCTGGCGTACAGGAACGTCGACCCGCCCGGCCGTTCCCGCAGCCGGCGCAGCAGCTCGGCCCGGGGGAACGGCCGGGCGGCCTCCACCGCCGCCTCCCTGGCCAGCACCACCTTGTCCAGCCGTCCCGTGCCGATGGCCTCGAGCGCCGCGGTGACCGCCGCCCGCCAGCCATGCAACCCGCCGCCTCCGCGGGCCGGCCAGGCGGTGTCGAGCCGGCGGGCGGCCGGCCAGGCGCGGTCACCGCCGGCGTCGGCGCGGAGGCGGGCGAGCAGCTCAGCGGCGGTGGGGCGGTCAACCGGGGCGGGGCCGGTGGTGGTGGCCCACATCTGGCCGTCGGGGTCGGAGCGCAGGAGCAGGGCCGGAACCACCAGCTCGCCCGGGGTGGCCGCGTGGAACGGCAAGGCACCGACCGCGGCCGGGCCAAGGCCGGTGCCGGTCGGGTCGTCGACCTCGGCGGCGTCCAGCAGGGCGGCGACCGCCTCGGCGGCCCGTTCGATCCGCCCGGGACCGGTGCCGACCGAGATCCGGGCGGCCACCCCCGAACCGACCAGGGCGCCACCCTGCGCGGCCCACACGAAGCCGGTCTCGCCGGCGAGGTCCAGCGGGTCGAGGCCGCCCCCAAGTCGGACGGTGCGGCTCCAGAGGGGAGGAGGCTGTCCGGTGGAGGGGGGGTCTCGATGGGCCGGACCCCTCCGGCCGGGCCCCGCGGACGCCGCGGGGCCGGGCTCCTCCATTGACGTCATGCCGCCATCGTAGGGGCGGGGTGCGCCGCTGCGCGACTCAGGCGCCTGCGCCAGGGGCGGCCAGGCGGCCGGCGCCCAGCTCGCGGGAGAGCCCGCGGGCCGCCTCCTTGACCGCGGCCACCGCCTCCTTGGCCGGCCCGTCGGACAGCAGGCGCTCGACCGGGCCGGCCAGGCCGATGGCGCCGACCACCGCGCCCCCGTTGTCGAACAGGGCGGCGGCCAGGCCTGCCTCGCCGACGATCGCCTCCTGGTCCTCGACGGCGACGCCGCCGTCGACGACCCGTTCCAGCTCGGCCTCGAGCGCGCTCCTGGTCGTCAGCGTCCGCCCGGTCAGCCGGGGCAGCGTCCCGGCCAGCAGCTCGTCTCGCGCCGCCGGCTCAAGGTAGGCAACGGTCGCCTTGCCGAGCGCGCAGGCGTGCCACGGGATCGACGCCCCGACCTGGAGGATCTGGAGCGAGTTGTCGGGCCGGAAGACGTGGTGGACGAGCAGCACGTTGGGACCGTAGAGGACGCCGACGTGGACGGCCTCACCGGCCCGCCCGGCGAGCGTCTCGGCCCACAGCAGCGAGCGGGCCCGCAGCTCGTTGTTGTCCAGGAAGGCGTTGCCGAGCTGCAGCAGGGCCGGGCCCAGCCGGTACTTGCCCGTCTCGAGATCCTGCTCGACCAGCTGGTGGGCCTCAAGGGTGCGTAGCAGGCCGTACACGGTCGCCTTGGCCAGTCCCAGCCGCTCGGCCAGCTCGGTCACGCCCAGCCTGGCCGACTCCGACCCGAGCGCCTTGAGGATGCGGGCCGCCCGCCCGACCGACTGGATCACGGCCCGCTCACCGGGCGCTTGGCCCCGGCGGCGAACCGCCGGGAGCGGTCGGCGAGCACGGCCTGCTCGAGGGCGGCGAACATCAGCGCGGTCGAGGTTGCGCCCGGGTCCTGGTGGCCGACGCTGCGAGGGCCCAGGTAGGAGGCGCGGCCCTTGCGGGCCTGCAGCGGGATGGTGGCCCGGCTGCCCTCGGCGGCCGCCTCCCTGGCTCCGCTGACGGCGGTCTCCAGCGAGCCGCCCATGCGCAGCTCCAGGTGGTAGGCGGCCAGCGCCGGGGTCAGGGCATCGACCATGGTCTTGTCGCCAACCGAGGCCGCCCCGACCCGCTGCACCCCCTCGAGCGAAGCCCGCAGGGCGTCCAGCAGCAGCCGCGGCCCGAACCGTTCGTGCTCCCCGAGCGCCTCGCCGGCCTGGAGGAACGCGGTGCCGTAGAGCGGCCCGGCAGCCCCGCCGACGGTGGAGATGAAGGTCCGACCGGCCAGCTTCAGCAGCTGGCCTGGGGCGGGATGCTGGGCGGCTGCGATCCTCGCCATGACCGCGGTGAAGCCGCGGTGCATGTTGATGCCGTGGTCGGCGTCGCCGATGGCGGCGTCCAGCTGGGTCAGGAAATCCCGCTCCGCCTCGAGGCGGGCGGCCACCTCCCCGAGCCAGCGGCGCACGCAAGCCGCATCCACGATCCGGGCAGCCTCCTGTCGGGGTCCGGGGCACGAACCCGCCCATGGTACTGCGGCGGCG